>Ga0207706_10005585_pt1 | contig 11719 bp, 10 predicted proteins | sample KBSC53metaG_FD_184318 | JGI IMG/M metagenome (GOLD analysis project Ga0207706, IMG submission 184318) | Corn rhizosphere microbial communities from Kellogg Biological Station, Michigan, USA - KBS C5-3 metaG (SPAdes) (version 2) | ecosystem: Host-associated > Plants > Roots > Rhizosphere > Soil ... | reverse complement strand
CCGCCGGATTCGCCAGAGAGGCCGTTTCCCCCGGCCGTCGTTCGGAAAATGATGGCTCGCCATGCAGGACGAGCATTTCGAACCGCGCCTCGGCCGGATGCGCGCGCCGGGGTCGCGACGAGCGCGCAGCTATCTCCATTCGGTCCTCGCTTCGGCCACCCGCGCGGGCGGCTTCAGGCGAGCCGCCGGGCGGAGGTTCGTTGGGGCGCGGGTCGGGCGGGGCGGCGTTGCCGCGCGCTCCCTCGGCGCACGCGATCGCCACTCCGGGCTTCGCGCGCGCCGCGCAATCGTCAAGACCCGGCTGGTCCGCCTGGGGGCCAATGGAATCGCGGCGGCGCGGGCCCATCTGCGCTACATCCAGCGCGACGGGGTCGCGCGCGACGGGGAAGCCGGCAGACTCTATTCGGCCGCGGCCGACCGCGCCGACGGCAGGGCCTTCGTGGAGCGCTGCTCGGGCGACCGGCACCAGTTCCGCCTCATCGTCTCGGCCGAGGACGGCTCCGAATATGAGGACCTGAGACCCCTCATCCGGCGGTTCATGGCGCGGATGGAAGACGATCTCGGGACCAGGCTCGACTGGGTCGCCGCCGACCACGTCGATACCTTGCATCCGCACACCCACATCATGATTCGCGGCAAGGACGAGCTCGGCGGGAATCTCGTGATCGCGCCCGGCTATATCAAGCGCGGCATGCGCGAACGCCTCTCGGGCCTTGTCTCGATCGACCTTGGGCCGCGCACCGATCTGGAGATCGAACGCCGGCTGCGGCTCGAGGTCGATGCCGAGCGGCTCACTTCGCTCGACCGCAGGCTGATGCGCGGGATGGATTCGGCACGGACGATCGCTGCAGCGGGGCGCGACATGGTCGATCATGCGGTCCGCGCCGGACGGCTGCGCAAGCTCGAAGCGCTCGGTCTCGCCGAGAATCTCGGCGGCGGGCGCTGGCGGCTCGGCGAAGCGCTCGAACCCGTCCTGCGCGATCTTGGCGAGCAGGACGACATCATCCGGACCATGCAGCGCGCGCTGACTGCGGTGGGGCTCGAGCGTGCGCCGGCCGATTCGGTCGTGTACCGGCCCGACGCCGGCACGGCCGTTACCGGCAGGCTGATTGAGCGCGGCCTCGCCGACGAGCTGCGCGATCGCCATTATCTGATCGTCGACGGGATCGACGGGCGAAGCCATTATGTCGACATCGGCCGCGGCGAGCGGACGGAGCCGCTTGCCGGAGGCGCGATCGTCCGCGTGTCGCCGCGCGCGCTCGGCGAGCGCGACTCCGACCGGCGGATCGCCGCGCTCGCTGCCGAGCATTCCGGCCGGTACAGCCGGGAGCTGCACCTCGCGTCCGACGGCGGCGCGACGTCCGCCTTCGTTCAAGCCCATGTGCGGCGGCTGGAGGCGATCCGGCGCGCCCTCGGCGGGGTCGAGCGCTCGGCCGACGGGTCCTGGCGCATTCCGCCCAACTTCGTGGAGCTTGCGCGGCGCTACGCGGCGCTTCGGGCGCGCGAGGCTCCGGTCGAGATCGAGCTGCTTTCGCCGATTCCGCTCGAGCAGTTGGCGGGCCACGATGGGGCGACCTGGCTCGACCGCGAACTTGTCTCGCCCCGGGAGCGGTTGCGCGAGCAGGGCTTCGGGCGCGAGGTCCGGTCGGCGCTCGCGCTTCGCCGCGGCTGGCTGGTGGGGCAGGGCCTGGCGTCGGTCGAGGGCGAGCACGCGACCTATCGGCCGGACATGCTCGCCCTGCTCCAGCGGCGGGAGTTGCTGCGGGTCGCGGCGGGCATCGCGGAGGACAGCGGTCTCGAGTTCGCCCCGGCGGCGGAGGGGGTGCGCATTGCAGGGATCGTCCGGCGCAGGCTGGATCTTGCGTCCGGCCGGTTCGCTGTGATTGAGAACGGCCATGAGTTCTCGCTGGTGCCGTGGCGGCCGGTGTTCGAGCGGCAGATCGGGCGGGAAATCTCAGGCGTAATGCGCAGCTCGGGGTCGATCAGCTGGACCTTCGGTCGAGAGCGGCAGGGGCCGGAGGTCGGAATGTGAGTGTCGCTGTGATGTTGCTCGCTGCGTCGAAGAGGCAGTCGCGCTGGCACGCTGACCCAATCGCCAAGGTCTGATCCACCGAACATCGCCGGCTGTGTCCTCTTTCGACCGGAAGCGAACACTCAAGCAAGGGACGTAGGGCGCAGCTAGGCCCGCAGCGCAGCCGTTGCTTTCTCAAACTCCTTTTCTGCCTCTTCCAGGCTTTCGCCATTCCAAAGGCCGAGGCTTCCGATTCTCAAGGAATAGCCAATGCCAAGGACGGGGTTCGCAGTCTCGATGAGCGCAACGCGCCCCCGCCGTTTGAGAACCCGTTGCGTGCTTCGCGTCATCGCTCGAAGATCCCCGGTGATTGTCGTCTGACTCATGTCATATCGGGCTCCGCTCCACGGATTTCTTAATGATCCGCCGGCACGAATTTATCCCCAGGAGGACGCACAGATTCGCTCACAGATTTCTGGCTCCGGGATTGCGATTGAGCTGGAACATCGGTCAGCCGCGTGTATCGTTGTTCTGTGCTTCCGAACTCGAAAGAGGGAGGAAGCATGGAACCCCGGCAGCTTCGGTTGCCGGGGTTTTCTCGTTTATGGGCCTCTGTTCGTGAAGACCGGGCAGCCCCTGGGGTTCTCAAGGACCCGCTTCCACCAGATGCGGCTTGGGCTTCTTACTGGCCTGAGCGGATCAGCGCGCGTCGAACAGCCACCTGGCCAGCACGGCCGCACAGCCGGCGCCGAGCAGCTGGGCCGCGATGAACAACGGCACATCATGGGGAGCGATGCCCGCAAAGGTGTTCGTCAAACTGCGAGCCACGGTGATTGCGGGGTTTGCGAAGCTGGTCGAGGACGTGAACCAGTAAGCAGCGGTGATGTAGAGCCCGACCGTTGCCGGGACCCAGTCCCGTCGGAACCGGACCGTCCCGAGGATGGTGAGGATCAGCCCGAACGTGGCGATGAACTCGCCGGTCCACTGACCAAGGCCCGTGCGCGCCTTGACCGAGAGCTGCAGCGTTGGAAGGCCGAACATCAGGTGCGCGGCCCAGGCGCCGAGAATGCCGAATGACAGTTGCGCGGCAACGTACGCGCCCGCGTCCACCCATCGAAGCTCGCGCCGCGAGGCGGCCACAAGGTTGACGGCGGGGTTCATTGGGCGCCTGAGATGGGTCCAAGGATGGTGATCAGCACGAACAGGATCGCACCGGTTGCGAGCGTGTTGGCGAGAAGCGCGACCGCATCGTTTCCAGCGGACAGATGCTCGGCCATGATTCCGGATCCGATCACGCAGGCGAACAGGAAGAACGAGCCGACGGCTTCGGCCGCGACGCGTCGACCGGGCGTCGGCTGATCACTCAACCGGCGTTTCCGCGTTGCTGATCTCGCTCAGGCGGTTCGCGAGGGTCATCCGGTCGGTGGTCTCGAGCGGCAGGGCCAGGAGCAGGTCGATGCGACGCTTGAGGGCGTGATAGGCGTTGCGGAACGCCCGTTCCTGACCGTCGCCTTCCACCGCAGCCGGGTCCTCTATGCCCCAATGCGCGGTAACGGGTTTCCCCGGCCAGACCGGGCAGACCTCGCCCGCCGCATTGTCGCAGACGGTGAAGATGAAATCGAGCTGGGGCGCGTCCGGGGAGGCGAATTCGTCCCAGCTCTTCGACCGGAAGCCATCCGTGGGATAGCCGAGTTCCGCAAGTAGGTTGAGCGCCGCCGGGTGCACTTGCCCTTTCGGGAAGCTGCCCGCCGAATAGGCGCGGAAGCGGCCGGCGCCTTCCGCGTTGAGGATCGCTTCCGCCAGGATGGAGCGCGCCGAATTGCCGGTGCACAGGAACAGGACGTTGTACGCACGCCTCATGCTGCGGCCTTCGGCAGGCAGCACTTGTCCTCGCCGAGGCTGTCGGAGAGCGTTCCAAGCGCAGGGCTGTCGCCGTAGGTTGTCGCTTCGCCGTCGGTGTAGAAGGTCTCCCAGACGATCCCGTCAGGGTCGCTGATCCAGCTCTTCTCCGACTTCGCGTAGCAGCAGGTGGTGCGGCCTTCCTCGAGGACCGGGCGATCGGCCGCCTTCAGTCGGCCATAGACTTCGGCGAGCTCGCCGGTGCTCTCGACCTGGACGCCGAGGTGCTGGATGCCCTTGCTCGGCTGCTGGCCCGCCGAGATCGCGAAGTTTACGCGCGGATCGTCGAGCATCCATTTCGCATAGTCGTCTTTCCGGACCGTCGGCTCGGAAGCGAAAAGCGTCGAGTAGAACCGGATCGACTCATCGAGGTCGTTCACCGCGACATGCACGTGGAGACGCTTCGCGCTCTTTTCCCTTCCTGGTTGGGTGCAGGCTCGCAGGCGCTCGGCAAGCAGTCCGCGCCGCCGCAGCAGTTTTCCATGAGGTAGCCGACGAGGTTGTTCATCGCCGGATAGTTGGCGCGGTAGATGAGCGAGCGGTGCTGCCTCTCCTGGAGGATCAGCCCGGCATTCTTGAGCTGGGCCAAGTGGAAGGACAGCGAGCTGTTGGGCACGCTCAGCGCCTCGGCGATCGCGCCGGCCGCCAGACCCCCATCGCCAGCCTGGACGAGCAGCCGAAACAGCGCGAGCCGATGTTCCTGCGCAAGGGCGCCGAGGGCTTCGATCGCTGCAGCTGGCTTCATAAGGACCCCTAATTTCGACTTTCGTCAAAATGAGGCGTCTTCAGCTTCGCGTCAAGCACAATTCGATAAAAGTCGAAATGATGGCAGTTGTCAGAACTCAGCGAGCTGAGCAGCAGCCCGCCTGACCACTCGCTCGTGCTTCCTGAATGGGTGGGCACGGTATGTCACCGTAGGAACAGAAGACGCAGCAATCGCCCTTGAGCGGCTTCAAGCGCGCCGCAGCCGCTGCAGTCGTAAAAATAGGGATTGTGACTCTTACACGCCCGCGGCTTAGCAACCAACCAGACGGGCGCGAGTTCTGCGTCGAGTGGCCCGCTATTTCTTCAATGAGTTCAACGGCGAGTACAAGCTCGACGATGAAGGGCTGGAGTTCGACTCGCCCGAAAAGGCCCGGTTAGAGGCCGTCAGATACGCCGGTGAGGCGATGCGGGATCAGCCAGAGCTTGCGTGGAACGGCGACGAGTTTCGCGTCGAGGTGACGGACAAGAATCAGCTCGTCCTGTTCACTGTCATTGTCCTCGGGTTGGTAGCCCCAGCAGGCGGGCGTTCGATCAATCCGGCTTTGAAGAAGCCTTCTTAGCCATCTTCTTCAGCCGCTCGTCCCAGCGCTTTTTGTCTTCGTCCGCTTCAGCTCGCGAGGCGACTAGGAACGGGTCGGAAGGGGACATGACGAGTTTAGGTGAGCTAGCCCTGCGCTGCTCGCGTCGTAACGGAACGGAAGCCGGACCAATCCCGTTTCCACTCCTCCCCGCCGCGCGTGTGTCCATCAGATTGGATTGTCGCTTTGCCTCGTGAGAAACGTTCCGCCGCTACGATCGACGCGGCCCTTTACCGGCGCCTCGTTCAATCAGTCGTCGACTACGCGATTTTCATGCTTGACGAAGAGGGTCATATTTCGAGCTGGAATCCGGGCGCAGAGCGTATCAAGGGGTACTCCACAGACGAAATTTTAGGCGAGCATTTCTCGCGATTCTACACTCCGGAAGATGTTAAGAAAGGAGTGCCGACGAAGGCCCTTGAAACGGCGAGGCGGGAGGGCCGGTTCGCTGCGGAGGGCTGGCGCGTCCGGAAGGATCGTACCCGCTTCTGGGCAAGTGTGGTCATTGATCCTGTTAAAGAGGGCGAGAAGATCGTCGGCTTCGCAAAGGTCACTCGCGACCTGACGGAGCGGCGCGAGGCACAGCTGGAGCTCGAGCGTTCCCAGCAGGCGTTGTTTCAGTCGCAGAAGATGGAGGCCGTCGGCCAGCTTACTGGGGGCCTCGCGCATGACTTCAACAATTTGCTGACCGGAATCACGGGCAGTTTGGACCTTTTGAAGATGCGACTAGCCCAAGGCCGTATCAACGAGCTTGAGCGCTACATGACTGCCGCCCAGGGGGCCGCTGGACGCGCGGCCGCGTTGACGCACCGGCTGCTCGCTTTCGCGCGCCGCCAAACCCTCCAGCCCAAAGCGGTCAATGCGAACACACTTCTTAGCGGGATGGAAGAGCTGATCCGTCGCACGGTGGGTCCAAGCCTCAAGATGGAAACGGTTCTGGCCGCTGGCCTGTGGAACTGCTTCTGCGATCCCAATCAACTTGAGAACGCGATTTTGAACCTTTGCATAAACGCTCGTGATGCGATGCCCAAAGGCGGCACGCTCACGGTGGAAACCGCGAACACCTGGCTAGATGATGCGGCCGCGAAGGAGCGAGACATGGAGCGCGGTCAATACGTCGCGATCTGCGTCACTGACACTGGTTCCGGTATGTCAGCGGAAGTGACGGCGCGCGCGTTTGATCCGTTCTTCACGACGAAGCCGACGGGGCAGGGCACCGGCTTAGGTTTGTCGATGGTCTATGGCTTTGCCAGACAATCCAATGGCCAGGTTCGGATCTACTCGGAGCTGGGTCATGGCACTACAATCAAGATTTACATGCCACGCCACGTCGGCAAGTCCGAAGAGCAGCGGCACGAGGTAGATACCGTCGAACCCCCGCGAGCAGAGGAAGGGGAGACCGTCCTCGTCGTGGACGACGAGCCCACTATTCGCATGCTGATCGGGGATACGCTAGCCGAACTCGGCTACCAGGCAATTGAAGTCGCCGATGCAGCATCCGGCCTTAAGGTGCTCGACTCCGACGTCAACATCGACCTCTTGATCACCGATGTCGGGCTGCCCGGGGGAATGAACGGTAAGGAGATGGCTGACGCAGCGCGCGCCAAGCGCCCGAAACTCAAGGTGCTCTTTATCACCGGCTACGCCGAGAACGCAGCGATCACCAACGGTCATCTCGAGCCGGGAATGGACGTGATGAGCAAGCCTTTCTCGATGGATAAACTTGCCGCCAGAATCCGCTCGATCATCGAAGCGCCTTGACAGTCCGGGGTGTTCTAACGAGCGCACGTGCGGAATGTCCGCTTTGGGTGGAAAGCGGACATTCCTGAGACGGCGCTTTTCGTCTAGCGCGGAGCGGGGGAGGCGCTGATGAGGCCGTTCGAATACGCTCTTGTCCTCATATCAATTCTGATGGGCTTGGCGCTCGCCGACATCGTGGTGTCCTTTCACAGGCTCATCCGGTCGCGCGAGATTGTGAAGTGGGATGGTCGCGTTCTCATCGCGACGTCGCTCGTGATGCTCGAGATTATCCGAATGTGGTTCGCGCAGTGGACCGGCAGGGATCTCGCAACGGCCCTGACCTTTGGCGTCTATCTTGGAGAGTTCGTCCAGATTCTTTTGCTTGTCCTGCTGGCATTCTCATCGCTCCCCGACCGCGTCAGCGAACGCTGTGACCTTGGTGATTTCTACGACGCGAACCGGCGCTATTTCTGGTCAGTCTTTGCCGCCTACCAGGCGAGCTATTTCGTCCTCTGGCTGACAGTCTTCGGAGGAACACAGGCCACTGTCGGCGGCACTGTAACACCCTTCGATTGGCTTCGAATGATTGGACCACTGGCTGCTTATCTGATCCTGGCGCTCGTGCGCCTGCGATGGCTCGACTACTTGGCGCCTGCCCTAATCATCGCTTTCTACCTGCTGCGCTACTGGCACCAGTCTCTAGCGATGTAGCGTCTGCAATGGGTCGAAAGCTGCCGCTAAATGATCCGTGTTGGTATGACCACCGCGAACGTCTCGAAGGTTCCGCTACAGCTTGCTCCCTGCCTCAGGCAGGCAATTGGCCGCCCCCTCGGATCATATGGAGTTACGGCTCTCTTGATCTTCAGAGAGGTCGCAAAGCGACCATCCTGACCTGCTTATCGTTGGTCACACACCTATGCAGGCCCCATAATTTCCTTGCCCGTCAGCAGCGATCTAATTGTCCCGAAACGGGATTTTGCTTGGCCGCCGTAAGTATTTGAATTGACTTTGGTCAAGGTTTTCACGTTAACTCGCTCTTAACGATTCGCGCGGGGGCGAACCGTTGAGTTCGGGGGCGCGTTAGTCATGGCAACACAAACCACGGGCGGGGGCTCGACGACTTCCTTCACCAACACGCCGCAGGCGAAGGACGATTCCTACAATTATATCGAGGACGTGCTGCGGGCGAACAGCACGCTCTACAACAGCGCGACCAACACCCTCTACCTCGACGTCATGTCGAACGATCTTGGCGGCGGCGCCAAGACCTTGTTCGCCGTCTCGGACGGCGACGGCAATGCGATCACCTCGGACTTCGAGCTTCTCTGCAAGGACGTGGACGCCGCCGGCATCTCGCCCTGGGAGGAGACGCTCAACCACAACTGGGTCCGCATCAATAACGGCAAGATCGAATATCGGATCGCCGACGGGTCCGGAATTCCCGGCCAGGGCCGAAGCGTCGATTCGCTGACCGACGGACAGAATTTCAGCGACGAGTTCGTTTACTCGATCAGGCTCGGCAACGGCACCTTGAGCGAAGCCGTGGTCAGCATCAACATCACCGGTGCCCAGGATATGGCGTCGATTGCGGTCGCGGGCAGCGCGGACACGGACGTGACCGAAGCGGGCGGAGTCGCCAACGCGCTGCCCGGTGATCCGAGCGCCGGGGGGACGCTCGTCGCCAGCGACGCCGATCTTGGCGAGAACAAGTTCCAGGCTCCGCCGTGCGCCTCGCTCACCGGCCACTACGGCAGCTTCACCTTCGACCCGAACAGCGGCGTGTGGACCTACACGCTCAACAACAACCTTGCCGCCACGCAGGCGCTCCCCGAGGGCCAGGCCGTCACGGAAACCCTTACCGTCCAATCCTACGACGGCTCAGCCAGCTACACCATCACCGTAACGGTGCACGGCACCAACGACGCGCCGGTCGCCGTCGCCGACAGCGCCGCCATCACCGAGAACCAGGCGGTGACGGTCGACGTGCTTGCCAACGATACCGACGTCGATGCGGGCCACAGCTTCACCCTCGTGAGCGCCGCGGCTCCGTCCGGCAAAGGCAATGCATCGGTCGTCGGCAACCAGCTGCAATTCGATCCCGGCACCGACTTCGATCATCTGGCGCAGGGCGCGACCGAGACGGTCACCGTCAGCTATACCATGCAGGACGAGCATGGCGCGACTTCGACCTCGACGCTGACGATCACGGTTACGGGCACGAACGACGGGCCGGTCGCGAATGCCGACACGGCCGCCGGGACCGAGAACCAGATCCTGCTGGTCGATGTGCTCGCGAATGATACCGACGTCGACGACGGCCACGTGCTGACGCTGACCGGCGCGAGCGCGCCCTCGGGCAAGGGCAATGCGTCGGTCGTCGGCAACCAGCTGCAGTTCAGCCCCGGCACCGATTTCGATCATTTGGCGCAGGGCGCGAGCGAAACGGTCACGATTTCCTACACCATGCAGGACGAGCATGGCGCGACCTCGACTTCGACGCTGACGGTGACGGTCACCGGCACGAACGACACGCCGGTCGCCCAAGCCGCCAGCAACAGCCTGTTCGAAGATGCGTCGGTCGACGGCAATGTCGGAGCGACCGACGCCGATGACGGCGCCGTGCTCAGCTACGCGCTGACGGGCGCCCCGCCGGCGGGCCTGACCTTCCACAGCGACGGCAGCTATACCTTCGACGCCTCGAGCTACGACGGACTCGCCGCGGGCGAGCCCCTGGTGCTGGTCATCCCGTTCACTGCGACCGACGAGCTTGGCGCGACTTCGGCACCGGCAGAGCTGACGATCACCATCACCGGCACCAACGACGCTCCGGTGGTGAACGACGTGGCGGTGACGACGGCGGTGGAGGACGGCCCGGCGGTTGGCGGCAGCTTCTCGGGCGACGACGTCGACAGCGACGACAGCGGCTCGAGCCTCACCTACACGATCAGCTCGAGCCCCGGCGAAGGGTCGGTCGCCAACAACCACGACGGCACGTTCAGCTTCGACCCGGGCGACGATTTCCAGGATCTGGCCGCCGGCGAAACGCGCCAGGTCAGCTTCACCTATACCGCAACAGACGTTCACGGCGCCGTTTCCAACACCGGCACCGTGACCGTGACGGTAACCGGGACCAACGACGATCCGCTCATCTCGATCGTCGGGGCCGACAGCGCTTCGGCGGCGCTGGACGAGAGCGATGCGGGCCTCACCGCCTCGGGCACGCTGACCGTGAACGATGCCGACACCTCGAATCTGGTCGACACGCAAGTCAGCTCGGTCGTGCTCGGCGGCACGACCGGCGGGCTGGTGCCGGCCGACGTGGTCGACATGCTGAAGCTCAGCGGCGACGAAGGCCTCCAGGCGAACACGGGCGATGCCCACAACCTCGGCTGGACGTTCGATTCGGATAGCCAGGCGTTCGACTTCCTCGCCGACGGCGAGCAACTGACGCTCACCTACACGCTCACCAGTACCGACGACGAGGGCGCGACCGACACGCAGGACGTGACGATCACCATCAGCGGCAGCAACGACGGTGTCGTCGTCACCAGCGGCGAGCAGGGGGAGTCGATCTCCGAGGACGGCACTTCGGTGGGCGGCGCGATCACCTTCACCGACGCCGACCTCAGCGACGGACATACGGCGAGCGCGTCCGCCGATGCGGACAATGACACTGCACTCGGCACGTTCGCGATCGATTCCTCGGTCACCGAGGCGCCCAACGCCGCGAACGGCTCGCTCAACTGGACCTACACGGTCGACAACGATGCCGCGCAATATCTCGCGGCCGATGAATCCGGGGTCGAGAAATATGACGTCACGATCGACGACGGGAAGGGCGGTCAGATCGTCGAGACCGTCACCGTCACCATCACCGGAGCCAATGACGGACCCGACATTCGCGTCGAGGCGGGCGACAGCGCGGGCGCGGACCGCGACGAGGGCAATGCCGGGCTGACCGCATCGGGAACGCTGACGGTCACCGATCCGGACACCAGCGATACGGTCGATACTAGCGCGGCCATCGCGGTCTCGGGCAATCAGGGCGCGCTCAGCGACGGCGACCTGCTGGCGATGTTCAGCATCACCGCCGGAGAGACCAACCTCGCGGCCGATACCGGCAGTTCGAACAATCTCGGCTGGTCGTTCGACTCCGGCACTGAAGCATTCGACTTCCTCGCCCAAGGCCAGACGCTGACGCTGACCTATACGCTGACCAGCGACGACGGGAACGGCGGCACCGACACGCAGGACGTCACCATCACCATCACCGGGACCAACGACGATCCGGTGCTGACAGCGTCCGTGACGTCGGGGAACTACACCGACACGAGCGGCGACGATTCCTTCACCAGCCTCACGGGCTCGCTGAGCACGGCCGACCCGGACAGCGGCGACAGCGCGACCTATTCGGTCGGTGGCGGAGTGCCGGATCTCAGCCATTCCGGCTATGACGTCTCCTCGTCGAATGCCTACGGCATTCTGTATCTGAACAGCCTCAGCGGCGCATACGAGTTCGTCCCGAACGAGACCGCCATCGAAGGGCTGAAGGGCGACGACAGCGTCAGCTTCACCTTGACGGTCACCGATGGCGAAGGCGCCACCGACAGCGAGACACTGACGGTCTCCATCGACGGAACGAACGACACGCCGGTGCTCAGCGCCACGCTGACCGAGGCGACGTTCACCGACACGGCCGGCGACGACAGCTTCAGCGCAGTTACGG
>Ga0207706_10005584_pt1 | contig 11720 bp, 10 predicted proteins | sample KBSC53metaG_FD_184318 | JGI IMG/M metagenome (GOLD analysis project Ga0207706, IMG submission 184318) | Corn rhizosphere microbial communities from Kellogg Biological Station, Michigan, USA - KBS C5-3 metaG (SPAdes) (version 2) | ecosystem: Host-associated > Plants > Roots > Rhizosphere > Soil ... | reverse complement strand
TACGTTGCCGAACAACTCGGGTTCAAAAAACTCCTGGACACCACGTTCATGATCGGCCATCTCGTTTCGGAAAATGTCAGTCGTGATGACGCGGATAGGTACTTCAAGGCCTTGCGCCGCGCGCAGCACGATATCGACCTCGAGCCGGAAGCGTACAAACATTATTTTTTGCGAGAATTGCCCGAGCGGTATCACTCGCAAATCGATGTTCGTCGCTTTGGCCCAGGCGAGCGCATCGTTTTCGAGCCCTATCCGCAAGAGGTCTTCGAGCGCACGCGCCGATGGATTGAATCGTGGGATCTTTTCCCACCGGAACAAAAGGGCAGTGCAGGTTACGAGATCGCGGTTGTTTAATACCGGATGTCAATGTTTTCGGAACATCGTTGCACGAAAGTTTTCTGCGATTGTCATTCTGAACGAAGTGAAGAATCTCGCTCAGATCGTAGCTTCAAGAGACGAGATCCTTCGCCGTTCGACTCAGGATGACATTACGAGACAGAGAGGAAATGCCGCTGCTATACGGCGGCGTGCTGCTTTACCCAATTTAAGATTACTTGATTCGTTTCCTCGGGCGCTTGCCAGAAAAATCCGTGTGATTGGCCTTTGAGTACGTGCAGTTCGGCGTTGGCAATGCGATTTTTTAGCGTCTCGGCCTGAGCCAGATGGTTGCTGCGCGCCGAATCGTTGTCGCCGATCAGGACCAGAGTCGGGCAGCGCACATCGCCGAGACGGTGCGTCGCTTCCCAGTTGTGGCGCGCAATGATCAGGTGAATGTATTCGGAAAGCTTGGAGTGCGTTGCCCACGCCAACTGAAAAAATTGTTCGACTTTATCCGGGTGTTTTTTTCGAAACGCATCGGTAAAAAAGGCGCTGGTGTCGCAAAACTCTTCGCGCAGCGCTTTTTCAAAACCCTTCTCAACCAGACGTATCACCAACCAATGGGGTAACCCGGAGATGCAGTCCGGTCCAGGACGCGCTGCTTGTCCGGAGCCGCTCGCCGCCATGATGAGACTTTTCACTCGCCCCGGAAAGTTGAGCGCCATCTCCAAGCCGATCCGGCCGCCCATGGAGTGGCCAAGCACGTGCGCAGCGCCGATTTCGAGATAATCGAGAAGCGCCACCACGTCATTGGCCATTTGGTTGATGGTGTAGACTTGCTGACTCGCTCGAGACCGGCCGCTGCCGCGCGGATCATGGATGATTAGATTTAGCGTTTTCGATAATCCGGGCACTTGATAGGGCTTCCAGACTTCCGCCGAGAAAGCCGTCGAGGGAATCAGCACCAGCGGCTCTCCGGAACCGTGGCTCTCGTAGTAGAGATCGACTCCCGTGGGCAAGCTTATGTTCGGCATGGCTTCCTCACTCCCGACTAGAAGAGTTCGAGACGTTCAAGTCGTTCAAAAAGTTCAAATCGTTTCGTATAGTCGGAGGAATAGAGCCTCGGGGCTGAATCTCTTTCTATCGGAACGACCACTGGTTGTAGGATGAAGGAAAAATTTTGCTCTATTGGATTTCCAATTGCTTAATCATCGCCTGGGTTAGCGGGCGGGTGGCATCGAGTAGATGCTCGGTCATCGTGTAGTGGTTCGCGTTCGGTTCTACGAGGTAATCGACCGGCATGCCGCTTCGTCGGCAGAAATCGAAATAATTTTTCGACATCTGCTGCCAGCCTTCAGGTTCTTCGGCGCCTACGGCAACGATCAGCGGGCATTGGACTCGAGGCGGATCGACTAACGGACTGTTCTTCGCGGCAACCTCGGCCGTCATTCGGACTTCTTTCTGGACGCTGATCTTCATGACCATTTCTAGATCGTACACTCCTGAAGTGGCTACTGCGCCTTTGATGAGATTCTGGGGCAGCCCGTCTTCTCGCCAATCGTGCGCGAGCGCCATCGCTGTGAGATGGCCACCGGCGGAATGACCGGAGACGAAAAGTTTCGCGGGATCGCCTCCGTATCGAAGAATGTTCTTGTAGGTCCAAGCGATCGCTGAACGCGTCTGACGGACGATATCCGTGACCGTCACATTTGGACAGAGATCATATTCGATGAGCGCGACGGTGGCACCGCGCTCGGTGAAGGTCGGGACAAAATTACAGTTGTCTTCCTTGCTGCCGCTGCGCCAGTAGCCACCATGAATGTAGATGAGCACCGGTCCAGCCGGTCTGGCAGCAGCATAAATATCCAACCGCTCGCGCGGCGATGCGCCGTAGGCGATGTTCAGCCACGATTTGGCGCTCTCCCGTACTTTACGGGCTTGTGCGGCACGAATCTTCGCGAGCTCGGGATATTCAGGCACGGAGACACGCGGATTGTACTGATATTCCAACTCGTCCTGGTGAAAACCACTGTGAATAGCTTCGTTCATATGAATGAGCCTCAGCAGATTACTCGCACGGGCCCACACTAGTGGAAGCTGCGCTGGCGTGTCAATGACGGTTTGAAAGGAGGAGCGGTTTAGGAAAACGAAAAGGCCAAGAGCGCCCGCGCCGCAGGACCCTTGGCCTTGCCTTTTAATTGTAACGGAGATGCTTACTTCACGTGTCTGCTGACGAGCTTTGTCATCTCGAACATCGTGACGGTCTTTTTGCCGCCGAATACAGCCTTCAATTTATCATCGGCGTTGATGTTGGTCCGTTTCTTTTTGTCTTGCAGGCCGTTCTTCTTGATGTACGCCCACAATTTTTTCGTGACCTCGGTGCGCGGAATCGCCTTGTTTCCAACCACGGCGCTCAGAGCGGTGTCCGGTTGCACCGGTTTCATGAATGCCGCATTCGGTTTGCGTTTCTTTTTTGCTGCTGCTGCCATTCGGTTTCCTCCTTCAGGAATGAAAATATTTAGGTACGTGTATAGCAGAGGCCCATGACTATTGCCAATGTTTTTTTACTTTTTTCCTCGGAGAAATGCGGTTTCCGCACTGTCCAGCTCCGGTTCCCCATCCGTCCATCGGACGGCAATCGCATAGTCGCTGCGCGCCCGTTCGACTGACACATACCCCTGGCGCACATCTTCCAAGACCTTCTCCACAGGGCGTCGAAGCGGGTCACCCAGGCCGCCGCCGCCGGGACGCTCCAGTTGAACAATGTCATGGCGGCGAAGCCGGTGATCACCGAAACGCGAGGGGAGTCGTTTTTCATCTTTGCTCTCGGGATTGACGACGCAAGCGCCTTTGCGCCCAGGAAGGCCGCCAGCGCTGCCAAAGGGCTCAATCGTATGCTTATCGGTGCGCATGGAAAAGCGCACCTCATCGGCGAGAATGCGGTAGTCCCGCGCGAACCCGAGGCCTCCGCGCCATTCGCCGGCACCGCCTGAGTCGGCGATCATCTCGAAACGCTCCACCCGCGCCGGGAATTCCGATTCGATGATTTCAATCGGCGCTGTCTTACAATTACTCAAATGAAACGCCGTGGCGGAGACCCCGTCTTTCCCCGAGCGCGCCCCGGTGCCGCCGCTAAAAATTTCGTAATGCACGAACGCTCGTTCGCTCGATTCCGTGCGGCCGCCGAGCACCAATGCTGCGCTACCGGATCCACCGGCGATTTGCTTCTCGGGAACAAAATGGGCGAGGGCTCGCAATACGGCCTCGGCGACGGCGAGCGCTGTCGGCATATAGGTATTTACCGCGGCGGGAAAACGCGGATCGACAACGCTTCCCGGACGGAAAGTGGCATCGATGGTTCGGGCGAGTCCCTGATTGATGGGAAGAAAACGGTCGACCAGTGTGATCAGGCAGTACGCGCAGGCGGCGCGCACCAGCGGCGGACGAATATTCGCTGGACCCTGAGTTTGATCGCTGCTGCCGCTAAAATCGAAGTGGAGCTTATCACCGTTTTTGTTGATTCTTACATGAATGCGAATCGGGCGAGTGAGATCGATGCCATCATGATCGACGAAGCTCTCGCCCTCTGATTCCCCGTCCGGCCATGAAGCGACCGTCTGGCGGAGGCGCTTTTCAGTGTAGGCGGACAATTGCTCGGTGCACTCCAGGAGACTCGCTTTGCCATAGCGGTCCATCAATTCGGCGATGCGTCGCTCACCCAACCGCGCGGCGCCCACCTGTCCACGCAGATCGCCAATAACGACATCCGGGGTGCGGCTGTTCGCCGTGATCACCGCATCGATTTCTTTGACTGGCTGGCGCCGGGACATGAATTTGACCGGCGGTAGATGGAGCCCTTCCTGATAAATTTCGCGAGCAGTGCCCGATCCGCTGCCTGGAACGGTACCGCCAATGTCGCTCTTGTGTGCCATGTTCGCGGCAAAGCCAACCCATTCGCCTCGGTAAAAAATCGGTGTCAGCACCCCCATGTCCGGCGCATGCGGACTGCCGCCGAGATACGGGTGATTGATGATGAACGCGTCACCCTCGTGGATGTCATCGGGTGCAAAGCTCTTGAGCACGGCGGCGGCGCAAGCGGGAAAGGCGCCCATATGCAGAGGCAGCACGACGTGCTGTGCGACCACCTCACCGGCGGTATTCAAGATTGCGCAGCTGGCATCCTGGGATTCGCGAATGATGGTCGAATAGCCGGTGCGGAAAAGCGAATTCTGCATTTCCTGCACAATACCGGCGAGGCGCGCCTGAACGACTTGCAGGGTGATGGGATCGATCATGGATAGGCGTGAGTAAATACTACGGCTAGATTAGGAAGTATAGAAGTAGGTGGCAGCGGAATCCCTCGATTTCTTACTCATAATTCAAGCTCTCGCCTTAGCGGGCGCGCAGCTCGCACGTTTGAATTTCATTCAGTGCCGTCTGAGCGGCGGCAACATGATGGATATCATCAGCGATTAAGGCTTTCACTGACGGCGCGGACTGCACGCAAGAAACAACACAAATCGAGATACCTGGTCAGCTACCGCTTCTCCGGAGACTTCAGCGCTTCGTTCATAACCTTCAGAATGGGCTTCATGTCCAGCCATTCGGGATTACTCGCGTCGAGATACTTGACGCCTTCCACGCGTCGAACGAGCATCGGCACGTCGTCCTTGGGTATATCGATGCGCAACGAATCGGCCGGACTCTCCCCATTGGCTAAGCGCTTTTGGAGGGTGATCTGACCGCGGCGTGACAGCAGCCAGTTGATAAAGACTTTTGCTGCGTTGGGATGCGGCGCCTTGTTCACCAGCGTCACGGAGCCAAATTGCTGAATCATTGCACCGCCTTCTTTGAACACCATTGGCCCAATGGTGGCCAGCGGCAGTCCCTGATCTTTCAAAATATCCACGTCACAAGAAAAACACAGGGAGTACTTGCCCACGGCGAGCCAGTCTGGACCTTGGCGATAGTCGCGGAATAACGTCACGTCCATCTCGCCGAACAGCTTATGAATAAACGGCGCCCCGAGTTCCGGATGATGGTAGAGAAAGCGGGCGTTGCCCGAACCGGGTCCGGCGGTGCGAATGTCGCGTGCGAGGATTTTCCCCTTCCATTTCGGATCGAGCAGATCCCAGTAGGATTTAAACTGCTTTGGGTCGACGAGCGTGGTGTTATAGGAAATCCCGCCGTAAGATGCCGAACCGACATAGTTGAAAACATACTGCTTCTCCGAATCGGAGTAGTGATGCTTTTGCTGATACCATCTAGTTTGGTCGGTGACCTCGGGCAAGATCAGCGCCGGCTTGATCGGATCGATCATTTTTCCTTGATATAATGTTTGATACAGGGATCCTCCGCCCGCACTATAGACATCGGCTAGATATTTTTCGGCGCGTCGCTCTGCGGCGAACCGTTGCACGAGATCGTTGCCCCGGGCAGCGACCGCTACCAGCTTGATATCCGGATAATCTTTTTCGAAATCCGACAGCACCGCTTCATACCCGGCGATGTAGACTGTAACCTGCCCCTCTTTTTTGGCGGCTTCCAGCGTCTTCTTCCATTCTTGTTCCCAGGTCGGTTTCGACTGCGCGGCGACGGTGCCATCGATCACCCAGAAAAGAAGAAACCCCACCCCCAAAACGGTCCGTCGAAATATCTGAGACAAGCTTTTCATCATAATGTTTGACCTTCCGTTCCCTACGCTGCCTCTTTACTCACGGTCCATGAACGTGGATGTACGAAGTCCAATTTTCGCGCGGTCCTAAAGGCCTCGATCAGTCAACACCCTATGTATCCAGCGTACTCGCGGCAAACATGCGCTCGTAAGTGCACGTAGCCTTCACAATTCCGTGCTCGTGACAGTACGACGCAAAGGTGTCAATCGCAGTCTTGTTCGCCGCAATGCCATGCGGATATAGGTCGGCCCATTTTCGGCTTTGCTCCAGTACCCGTTCTCGGAGGTCGACCACCGAAAACCCGGCGCGGTCACTAAGGATGTCTTCGTCCGCGAGTCGCTTCGCCGCTTCAAAGGCCGCATAAAGCTTTCCGGCGAGGTCGGGATATTGTCGGTCAAGCTTCTTGCTCATGACGATCATGTGGACGGGCGGATAGATGCCTGTCTCCTGGTAAAGCCGCTTGGCATCCAGGAGGTAGTCGGGGAACAGACGTTTAATCTTCGGGTTATTCTCGAGGATCTGGAAAAGCCGGCGGTCTGAGACATCCACCGCTGTGGCATCAACGTCCCCGTCGAGCAATGCCTCGGCTACGTTCTTGGGCCGCTCAAGTCGCTCGAGCTTCCACCGAGAATTGTGGAGTGACCATTGTTCTCTGGGTGATACCCAGGTGATGCTCTCTACATCGACTCCATGGCGGTGCTGGAGCAGCCCCTTGAGCCAAATCGCGACAGCGCTGCCGCTGATCGTGCTTAGGACGCGTTTGCCTTCCAGGTCTTTGGGACTATTGATGCCCGCACCTGCGCGGCAGAACAGGTAGGTGTAGATGTGCTTTCGCTTGGAGAAGACCGGCAACCCCACCAGCCCCCAGTCACGCTCGATCGCAGGCAGCCAGTTGGCCATGTTGAGGTCGACGAGGCCGAAATCCCCTGTTGTCAAGGGGCTGTCCGGACCGAAGACGGTGCCGGCAGGAGCAAGGCGATTGGGAACAAGCTTTACGCCTTCGATCGGCACTCGCCCCTCGATAAGAGGCAGCGTGAGGTCGTAGCGCATCCACGGGATCTGGATTTCGAGTTCTTCCGCCATTGCCTTCCCTCAATCACTAAGAGGATCATTCTCATCTCTTCCACTAAGAGGGATTCTTCCGTCTTCATTGCTATGGCCGAGGTCCCAATAAGCAACCGCCATCCCCATAATGGCGGAGTAAAAGGGTTCGTATATCAGGAACTCTGGTTTGCGATTACCCATCGCGCCCAGCGCACTGATCCAACTTCGAAGCTCGATCTCGCCGTTTCCAATAATCTGGTCGTTGGTCAGCTCTGCAAGTGTGTGTCCCTCGCCAGCCCTCATCCGTTCCATAAGCCACCGATCAAAATCCTCGCTGATCGACCCGTGGGTATACGATCCTTGGTAGTGGCGCCATGGATAACCAGCTGTGAAGTGTGACATTCCTCCGCTCGCATAAACGGCAACTGGTCCGATGCCGGCGTAACTTTCGATTGCGCGCCGAATAGTTTGCCCATAGAAGTAACAGCGCCGCGGTGAAGGCGCTGGTACATGAATGGCATTCACGAAGATGGGAACCACCGGAATCCGGGCCTCTGGGTCTACTGTTCGGAGGATGGGTCCGAATGCATGGGCCTTTAGCAGGTTGTTAGGCAGCGAGCGCACCAAAGCCATATCGATTCCTGCATCGACACAGTGCGAAAGTATTGCTTCAGCTAGCGCCGGATTAGAAGGATAGCGGAGCGGCTCCGCACCGGCGTGCGAGGAATTAGCAAGAAATCCCTCCCCTGCATACAGGGCGATCTGGGGCAGATTGGCTTCTGTGAAATTTTCGTTCTGATCGTCGCCCAAGATAATGAGAGCATCTGGCCGTACCTGTTCGAGCTTATGTCTCAAACTCTCTAGGCCGTCACGGATACGCGTATAGCGAGACTGGAGATCCTCCATCGTTTCCAGCGCAACCTGAGGGTGCTCTGGCGGAATACTTCCGTAGCGAGAAGCATAACGCTGGCGGTTGCGCGTGCGGTGATCGCTCCAGCTCGATGGATCCACTAGCGTCGCAGCGTGAGATGATGCCATTCCGGCGATCAGCTTTCCCATAAGCAAAACCTCCTTGTGAGTGATGCTCCTCCCGCTTCGCGGCTTCGATCAGACCGGGCTACCTCCGCTAGCACTGATCTTTTAACCCCCACGTTCCTCTCCAGTGATTGGCCACTTGGGACCCGGCCTTCGTTTTTCACATCCCAGAGCAAAGAGCCCTCAACAGTGCATGGATCACGTGACTGAGTTAGTGGTGCCGTTTAGAGCATTGCTCCAGTGGCATATGGTTAACCGCACGGTTGGCTAAAAAACCCCGAGGAAGAAGTGGACACACTGCATACATCACGAATGACATCAATACTCAGTCAAGAGCTCGACCCGTGTTCTCAGCCGCATGGACTTGCGGCTGCAGTGAAGAGCCCGGCAACTACACCGACACACGCCGGCAATGGGCCAGGCTTTTGGACATTGGCCAGGATCATTTCCGAGGGCTCTAGTCTGAGACAAGGTGAAGCCTCAGGCTGCCATCACCTTTCCAGATACCGGATTAAGCTCCTTAATGAATTGCCTCCAGTTGTCGCCGACACGCATGTCAAACGACCCTCCGAGATTCCGCGGATACTTATTATCCTCGGGTTTGAAGGCCACTCCTGGCGGGTTAAGACCCTCCCGCACCTCTCGGGCTGCGTTGAGTAACATGCGATGCGCGGCAATAATGAGGCCGTCGGTGACCGTGTAGTGATTCTTTGTCCGATCAACGATGTTCCCCCAGCCAATACGAGGCCCCATGTTCTCAGTTATCATAGCGTCCTGGGTGTGGTTGCGAGCGTCTATGCCACAGTAGGTTTCGAACGTCTTCTGTTTGTCGCGGTCGATGAGGTAGTGATTTTCCCGGTTCATTTTCTTTTGCCACCCGGGGTGCCCGATCGTTGGCCATGACTCGTTTCGATAATTCAACGTGTAGCCATTACTGATTGGACCGTCCAGACTGAGTATCAGATCATAGCGGTAGCAGGTGTAGTCGTCGGCTGGCACTTGATAGATGATGTGTCGGCCTCCGGCCAACATCGCGTTGCACGGCATGTAGAAAGTGTCTGCTATGACATGCACGTAATCGCGGTCGTCAGTCGAAAAAAAATGGGCTCCCTGCACGCCGTAGGGGAGTATGTCAGTTTCCACCTTTGTATTATGGCGGGCTATCCGCCTTTCGCTTTTTCCTCCGTGTATATCTGCACCCGTACCCGTCGGCAGCGAAGGACCTTCGCTCATATACATCTGCTGATTATTAAGCCCGCGAGTATGCAGGTAGTGAGTGTGAATACGGTCGATGTCACCCTCGAGGGACTGGAGCCAATTACACTCCAAGAAGAATTTACACCCTACGCACACCTGCTCAGCGGGCAACGTGAGCCAATGGACGGCTGGTAGTAGGGGTTTTTTTTCAGGCGGGCCCATATACGTATAGATGAGGCGGTTGACCTCGATGCAGGGGTAAGCCGTATGGCGCATTCCAACGCAGGGCCGGCTCCCAGGCGGTTCGCCGGGGGTTTCGATTACGTTTCCGTTCACGTCATACTTCCAGCCGTGGTAGACGCACCGCAACCCGGACTCCTCATTGCGTCCATAGAACAGGGGTGCCTGCCGATGCGCGCAGTACGCGCCTAGGAGGCCGACCTGCCCTTGGGAGTCCCGAAAGCCGACCAGGTCTTCGCCGAGAAGTCTGGTCTGCACAGGGGGACAATCAGGGCCTGGGAGTTCCTCCGAGAGGAATGCAGGGATCCAATACCGCCGCAACAACTCACCCATCGGCGTGCCCGGACCAACGCGAGTCAGAATTTCATTTTCCTCGTGCGTAATCATGAGCCGCTCCTTTTTGACCGATCTGACGCATCGTTTACTTGAGATAACCAGACTCGCGATAATAAGCCTCAGCGCCCGGATGCAATGGGATCAAGCAATCGCGGCACATCGCTTCCGGCCGAATCTCGGCCAGTGAGGCAAATTTCCCGCCGCCATATTTCTTTTCGATCGTCGGGCCCGTCTCGACGGCCGCCTGGGTGACTTTGTAGGCGATCTCGTCGGCCAGCTCAGTGCTGCCGAAGAGCAGCCAGCCACTAAAGCCTACCGTACGAATGTCGCTCGCCAAGCTTGGAAATCGTTCGGGCCCGATGACAAATTTGCCCAAACCGAGCTTTTGGTCGAGACGATCGATGATATCCTCGCCGATAGACAGAAAATCGACATCGGTCTTTGCGATCAGTTGGTCCCAATCCGGCATCATTTGAGCTTCATTGAACACCGCCTCGACTTGACCCGAAATCATGAGCGGAATGCCTTGCGTGGTCTTGCCGGCGAAGGTCACCTGGCCGCCCCAATCCTGGAGCATCTCCAAGCTCCCGCCATACTGCTTGAGCACTTCATCGACGACGAACGAAACCATATCCAACTGGTCGTTACTCTTTCGTCCCGTGGCGAGTCGCAAAGGGTAGCGACGTTCGACAAGCTCATCTAGAGAGGATATTCCCGTGGCTTTGGATAACGCGAACAGCACGCAATCACGGTGCGGATAGTTGGCGATAGCCCTAAGATTAGTGTGCGGCGCCTTAAACGGCCCCGTGCCTTTCATGGCCAGCCACGCCGAAGCCGTGGGCGTGGTAATTCCCAAGTCAAATTCTCCGTTGGCAACGACCATGGGGTTACCCAAAGCACCCAACCCGAATCGCGGCGTGAATACACCCACCGAGTAGCCGCGTAGCGGACCACTGCCGTAACTACTGAGAACGCGCGCGATTTCGGCCGCAATGACCCACCAAGGATGATTCGCCTGTTGGGTAACGATCGTAACCGTTCTGGCCGTATCAGTTACTTCGAAGTCGGTTTCCATATGCTCGCTAACTCGTGATCGCAAATAGCGCTCGCTTGACGAAGCGTGAGGTTGTGTCTGTCTAGTGCCTAGTGCCTGATGCCTCGTTTCGCAGATGCCTGGTCTGCTCCTCGTTCAGCACAAGGTCGGCGTTGATGGAATCGATGGCAACTCGGTATATCTCGCGGGCGCGCGCGGCGGTCACGTAGCCGTTGCGGACATCGTTCAGCACGCGTTCGGGATCGCGCTCGATGGGATTGCCCAGACCGCCGCCGCCGGGCGTTTCCAGGCTGAACGCTTCTCCCGGATGAAGGACGTGATCGGAATAGCGCGAGGGAATTACCCGTTCGTCAGGGCGGCCGGGATTCAACGTACAGTGGCCGGTCTTGCCATTCATGCCGCCGTCGATACCCTTGGGAGCGACTGTGTGTTTGGTCGAGCGCAAGGAAAAACGCGCGTCGTTGTCGAGGACCTCGTACTCGCGGACAAATCCCAACCCGCCGCGGAACCGGCCCGGACCGCCGGAATCGGGGATCAACTCGAAGCGGCGCACCCGGGTAGCAAATTCGGATTCGATAATTTCAATCGGCGCGATTTTGGCGTTGGACTGATTTACGTTAGTGCCGGAAACTCCGTCTTTGCCGCTTCTGCCGCCGGAGCCGCCGCCGAAAATCTCGTATTGCACGTAACCTTTGCCGGTCTTATTGCTACGCCCGCCGATAATAATCGAGCGGCTGCTGCAGCCGTCGCCGACTTTTTTGTGCGGCGTGATCTGGCTCGATGCCTCGAGCAGCGATTCCACAAGGGCATGGACGGTGGGG
>Ga0207706_10005583_pt1 | contig 11721 bp, 10 predicted proteins | sample KBSC53metaG_FD_184318 | JGI IMG/M metagenome (GOLD analysis project Ga0207706, IMG submission 184318) | Corn rhizosphere microbial communities from Kellogg Biological Station, Michigan, USA - KBS C5-3 metaG (SPAdes) (version 2) | ecosystem: Host-associated > Plants > Roots > Rhizosphere > Soil ... | reverse complement strand
ACTTCAGCACCGACACGTACAAGGTCGAGGCGCGCCTGGCCCCGATCCCGGATATCCTGGCCCGCGCGAGCTACAACCGCGCGGTCCGTGCTCCGAACGTTGTCGAACTGTTTGCAGCGCAGGCGGTCGGTCTCGGCGGCACGGTCGACAGCTGCGCCGGTCCTGCGGTCGGCGGGCTGGTCAACGGCTTTACTGCGGCGCAGTGTGCCAACACCGGCGTTACCGCGGGCCAGTTTGGCAGCATCAACCCCAACCCGGCGAACCAGTACAATGCTCTGATCGGCGGCAATCCAGGCTTGGCTCCGGAAAAGGCTGACACCTATACCGTCGGTGTGCTCGTGAAGCCGCGCTGGATCCCGGGTCTGAACTTCTCCGTCGACTATTTCGACATCAAGGTCGTAAACCTGGTCAGCACGCTGGGCTTTCAGACGATCCTGAGCCAGTGCCTCGCGTCAGGCGATCCGTTCTTCTGCTCGAAGATCCACCGCAACCCGGGCAACGGATCGCTGTGGCAGAGTCCGAACGGATTCATCGAGACCACCAACACCAACATCGGTGGCCAGAGGACCAAGGGCTTCGACATCAACGGCAACTATTCGCACCGCCTCGGCGGAGTGGGTACGCTGAGCGCCAGCTATGTCGGAACCATCCTGCGCAAGCTGGAGATCGATACCGGTGTCAGCGGCGCCAGCTCCGGACAAGACGGCAAGTTCGATTGCGCCGGCTTCTACGGGAATACCTGCGGAAGCTTCCTCAGCGGCGCTCCGAACCCGAAATATCGCCACTCGTTGCGGCTTGGCTTCACCCTTCCGAACGGGCTCGGGCTATCGGGCAGATGGCGCTACTTCTCGTCGGTCAAGAACGATGCATTGAGTGGTGACTGCGACATCGTCGCGACGGGCGGATGCGTTGGCATCGTCGCGCCGGCGAACCAGAAGATCGCCGCTCAGAGCTATTTCGATCTGGCCTTCTCCGCACGCATTGGCGACAAGTACAATTTCCGCCTTGGCGCGAACAACCTGTTCGACAAGCAACCTCCAATCGTCGGCGGCGAAGTGGCGAACGCGCCGTTCGGTAACGGCAACACCTTCCCGCAGGTCTATGACGCGCTCGGACGGTTCCTATTCGCGGGCGTTACGATCAATTACTAAGAAGGAGCTGAGATCGATCTCCGTCAGGCGGGCAACGCAACCATCGAACCGCAGGTGAGATGTGCCTGTCCTGACCCCGAACACGTTCCAACTGGTCGCTTCGCCGCGGAGGCCCCTGACCAGCAACGTGCTCGAGAGCCGGAGAGAAGGGGGCGTGGACAGCCGTGGAGTGTTTTCCCCTTCACGCCATGCCCCCTTTTTCGGTCCGCCCTGAAACGAGCCGCCCGCGGATCAATTAGTTGGAGCGTCGACGGTCGACGTGAGCGGCGATCACGGCCTTTGCGACATTGCGCATCAGTTCCTGCGCGCCGCCGTCGGAATGGGCTGGGACCGACATGATCGCCATCGCATAGACTGAGCCGTCGGGCGCGGTGAGAAGGCCGATGTCGTTGATCCCGCCGATCCGGCCGCCCAACTCCTGCCCGGTCCCGGTCTTGTGGTTCCAATCCCATCCAGGGGCCAAAGCGGCACGGACGCGCAGCTTTCCGGTCCGGGTCTGGCCCATGATCGAGAGTAGCCTCGCGGTGGATGCCGGCGAGAGCAATTGTCCCCTCTTCAGTGCTGCGAGCGCGCTTGCGACCGCGTGGGGCGAAGCCCCGTCATAGGGATCGGAAATATAACGCTCGAACGCGGCTCTTCGAATGCTCATTGGAAGCGCGTTGCGGGCATCGTAGAATGCATTGCCGATCGAATAGCTTTGGGTCCAGATCAACCCGGCGATCTTCGATTGGAGCGCGCGCTCGCCATTGTAGAAGCGGATCGAACCGAGGCCTTTTCGAGCGATCATGTCGCGCACTTCCTGAGGACCGCCGATCGAGCGCATGAGCTTGTCGTTGGCGGTGTTGTCGCTCTCCGTGATCGCATCGAACATCAGTGAACCGAGCGTCGTCGTATGCCCGCCGCCGCCGAGAATCTTGTCGCGCAGCGGCTGGTGGAACAAGGTGAGATCGCCGCGGCCGAGCGTGACCTGGTCGTTGAGGCTGAGCCTGCCCTTGTCGACCGCGTCCAACGCGGTGATCGCGACCCACAGCTTCGAACAGCTCTGCTGCGGGAAAAACGAACTGGCGTTCCAGTCGATTTCCCATCCGTCGCGAAGCGAAACGATGGCGATGCCTGCCTTGCCGTCGAACGAGCGCGCTAGCTCGATGACCTGGTCGTGCAAGGCAGTGGGGGCGGGCGCCAAAGCGATCCTCGGCGCCGGGTTCGGGCGGTAGACGGGAACCGGCGGCGGCGCGGCCGCGGACGCGGTGACCTGGGCCGACGCGGCGCAAACCAGTCCTAATCCCAAACGGCTGCGAACTGACGTCATGACACTAAAACCCCCGGGAACTTCACTCGATTCCAATATCTTGGCTGAAGACAGCTGAACGCGCGCTGTGTCGAACCGTGTCTAGAATCGCATCCCGGATTCGGCTTGCCAAGTCCGTTTTCGTGCGGGTCAGCGCGTGGCGGTCTGGCCGCCGAGCAGTGCCGCCGATTCGACTTCGTCGAGCGCGCGGTGGGCGGCGATGTATCGGCGCGCCTTGGTGATCCAGTCGCCGGCGCGCGACGCACCCGGCAGGCGCATCGTTTCGGCAAGGGCCTGGTCGACGTCGCCCGTCGAGAGCCGCTGAAGCGCGCGACTGTACCGGGCGTCGGCATTCATCGCTGGCCGGTTGGCCCGGTGCACCTCGACGATTGAGCCGAACTCGCGCCTGAAGCCGCTCCACCAGCTCTCCTCGGGCCCGCCTCGCTTCAGCTCGGAACCGAGCGACTCATATTCGGCGGTGAGATCGTTAAGCCGGACCGGGGCGCGGGACGCGGTGACGATCGTCGCGATCGCCGCCTGGTGCTGGGCGCCGAAGCGGTCGACCAGCAATGGTTCGAGGTAACCGAGTGCGACTCCGCGATCGATCGCCCGGCGGGCGGCGAAGGCCACCACCAGAGCATCGGCGCGGCCGGCGAATCCCTCGGCCCGCTCGGTGGCATTTTCAACGCGACCGACGCGCGCCTCGAGCTCGGCAATCCGCGCATTGTCGGTTTGCGCCTGGGATGCCGGCGCGTTGGCGGCCGTGTTGGCATTCTCGAGGACCGGCGTCGGCGTCGGCGCCGCTTGGGTCTGCGACGGCTGGACCACCCCGAGGAAGCGCGCGGCCGGTTGATAATGGGCGAGGCTCCAGACCGCGGTGGCGGCTCCTGCGAGGAGCAGCACCAGCCCGATCAGCAGGCGTGCAGTCCAGCTCATGCCGCTCCGGTTGGTGCCACCGTTCATTACGCGTCCGGCTTGTTGCACAGCCGCGTGGCGAGTGCCAGCAAGGCGTCGTCGGTGGGCCGCTCAGCGACATCGACGGCTTCCCAGCCATGGCCCGCGGCGTCGGCGGCGGCAGGGCTGATCGCCGCGATTGCGATGGAGGCGCGGTCGTTGACCAGTTCGGCGAAACGGCGAGCAGCGCGGGGCGAATGGGTCAAAGCGATGGTCGCTCTGACATCGGTCAAGTCGGGTGCCGCGACCGGTTTCGAGCGATAGACGGCGATCTGCGTAATATCTTGGAGCGAGGCCGAAACCTTGCGCTCCTCGCCGGCGAGATGGAGCAAACGAACGCCCGGAGCGATCGAATCCAGCAAGTTGCCGACCCCGGAATCACCCGTCGTAACGACATCGAAGCCAATGCTTCGAGCGGCGTCGGCCGTCGCCTCTCCCACGGCGTAGGCAGGAAGATGCGTCAGGTCGTTCAAGCCCTGGCCGGCAAGCCGCGCCGCATTGGCACTGGTCAGCAACACGCCATCGAATATCCGCGGATCCGGCATTTCCCACGCGATGGGTTCGACTTCGAACAGTGGGATCGAAACGGCGTTGAGCCCCAGCTTTCCGGCCCGCGCGAGCGTCTCGCTTGCGCCAGGCTCGGGGCGCAGGACCAAGACACGCCTCATCAGGCGCCAAACAGGCTCCGGATCGACTCCGGGGCTTGAGCGAGCATCTCGCGCGCGAGCGCCGCCGGAGCCTTGCGGTCGCCGCAATCGAACACCGCCCGATGCTCAACCAACTCGCGCCCATCCTCCGAGAAGATTTGGGCGCGCATTCGAAGGTCGCCGTCCTCCAACACGCAGAAGGCCGCGACGGGCGACGCGCACGTTGCTCCCAGCGCTCGAGTGAATTCGCGCTCCGCCATCACGCAATCATAAGTGATTTGATTGTTGACGGTCGTCAGGACGCTCTGGGTGCGCGTGTCGTTGGTCCGGCATTCCATGCCGATTACGGCCTGGCCCGGTGCCGGCAGGAGCACCTCGGTCGGAATGGAGGTGCCCGCGGCGATCTCGAGCCGCTTCAGGCCCGCGGCCGCGAGGAGGGTCGCGTCGATTTCACCCGATTCCACCTTCTTGAGGCGGGTTTCGATATTGCCGCGCAGAGGCACGATCTTGAGATCCGGACGCAGCCGAAGCAGCTGGGCCGCGCGCCGCTTCGACGACGTTCCGATGACTGCGCCCTTCTTCAGCGCGTCGATGGATTCGGCGCCGACCAGCCGATCGCGCACGTCGCCGCGCGGGCGCACCGCGGCGATATGGATTTCCTTGGGGCGGACGCTTTCGACGTCCTTCATTGAATGGACGCAGAAATCCACTTCTCCGTCCAACAGCGCCCGGTCGAGTTCCTTGGTCCAAAGGGCCTTTCCGCCAAGCTCCGAGAGAGGCCGGTCCTGAACCTTGTCGCCGGTCGTCGTGATTGCGACAATCTGGACCCAGCCGTCGGGCCATCTCTGAGCGGTCTCGATCGCCGCCGCGACCTTGCGCGCCTGGGCGAGAGCGAGCGCCGATCCGCGAGTCCCGAGACGAAGCCCTTGCATGCGCTACCCCTAGTGCATCGCCGCGCCTTGAGGCAAAGGGCCGGGCGCGAAATGATATTGTCATGACCATTATCTTGGGCCTCGAATCCTCCTGCGACGACAGCGCGGCGGCGCTGGTGACGTCCGACCGGCGAATCCTTGCCCAGACAGTCGTCGGCCAAATCCAGGCCCACCAGCCTTATGGCGGAGTCGTGCCCGAGATCGCCGCGCGCGCCCATGTCGAGATCTTGCCCGGGCTCGTCCGCCAGGTGCTCGATGACGCCAAGATGTCGGTCGGCGATCTCGACGCGATCGCAGCGACCGCCGGCCCAGGCCTGATCGGCGGAGTGATGGTCGCCTTGCTCGCGGGCAAAGGGTTGGCGCTCGCGACCAGTAAGCCGCTGATTGCGGTCAATCACCTCGAAGGCCACGCGCTTTCACCGCGCCTCGTCGATCCGAATCTCGGCTTTCCCTACCTGCTGCTGCTCGTTTCGGGTGGCCATTGCCAGCTGCTCGAGGTCCGAGGAGTCGGCGACTACCGCCGTCTCGCAACGACCATCGATGATGCCGCGGGCGAAGCGTTCGACAAGGCGGCCAAGCTCCTCGGGCTCGGCTATCCCGGAGGCCCGGCAATCGAGGAGCTGGCGAGATCGGGTAATCCGAGCGCCGTCCCGCTGCCGCGCCCGCTCGTCGGGTCCGACGAACCCCATTTCTCCTTCGCAGGGCTGAAGAGCGCGGTTCAGCGCGCCTTAGCGTCGGGCCAGCATCGTCGCGAAGACATTGCCGCGAGTTTCCAGCAGGCGGTCGTCGATTGCCTCGTCGATCGGACATCGGCTGCCCTTGCCAGGTCGGACGCGCCCGCCTTGGTCGTCGCCGGCGGAGTTGCCGCCAATGAGACGATTCGGGGCGCTCTCGCCGCTCTAGCCGCCGGTGAAGGCCGGCGCTTCAGCGTGCCGCCGGCGTGGCTGTGCACCGATAATGCGGCGATGATCGCCTGGGCTGGGGCCGAGCGGCTGGCGGCGGGGCTCACGGACAGCCTGGATGCGCCGGCGCAGGCCCGCTGGCCGCTCGATCCCGAGGCCGAGAAGGTCCGCGGCGCGGGGGTGAAGGCGTGAGACTAGGAGTGATCGGCGGCGGGGCGTGGGGAACGGCGCTGGCCCAGGTCGCGGCCAGCGGAGGGCGGGAAACCTTGCTCTGGGCGATGGAAGCCGAAGTAGTCGAGGCCATCAACGCGCGCCGCGAGAACACTCTATTCCTTCCTTCGATCGCGCTCGACCCGGCGATCCGCGCGACCTCCGAACTCGACGAGCTCTACGACTGCGACGCCTGGCTCGTCGTCACGCCCGCGCAGCACATGCGCGCGGTGCTTGAGCAAGCACCAGCCTGCGACAAGCCGATGGTGCTCTGCGCGAAGGGCATTGAGGAGCGGAGCGAGAAGCTTCTCCACGAGGTCGCGAGGGAGGCTTGCCCTGGAGCCCGGATCGCGGTCCTTTCCGGCCCGACCTTTGCTCATGAGGTCGCGAAGGGCCTGCCCACGGCGGTCACCCTTGCTGCCGACCAGCTCGATCTCGCCGAGGAACTGAGAAGCCGGATCGCGCTTCCGGCCTTCCGAATCTACGTCTCCGACGATGTCACTGGCGCCGAGATCGGCGGAGCGGTCAAAAACGTGCTCGCGATTGCCTGCGGCGTCGTAGAGGGCCGAGGCCTCGGCCAGAACGCCCGTGCGGCGCTGATCGGCCGGGGATTTGCCGAGATGACGCGCTTTGGCCTCGCCTGCGGGGCGAAGCGCGAGACGCTGGCCGGGCTTTCCGGCCTCGGCGACCTCGTCCTCACTTGCTCCTCGATCAGCTCGCGCAACTATTCGCTCGGGAAGGGTCTCGGGGAGGGGCGTTCGGCAACCGAATTACTCGCCGACCGCCGAACGGTGGCCGAAGGCGCGTTCACCGCGCCGGTGCTCGACCGAATCGCCAAGGATCGGGGGATCGACATGCCGATTGTCGCCGCGGTGCACGCGCTGATCGCGGGGCGGGCGAAGGTCGATCAGGTCCTCGACGAGCTGCTGTCGCGCCCGCCCCGTCCCGAAGGCGTTTAGAAATCGATCGCGATGCCCTTCTTCTCCCAATCCCCGTAGCGGGTGGGATCGGGCTTTCCTTCTTCGCCAGCCGGCGGCTCTGCGGCATCCGTTTCCTGCGGTTTCGGGACCGGCGGCGACGGGTTGAGATAGGCCGGGGGATCGAGGCGCTTCGGCCGTTTCATGACGTCATGATGCGCGTGGGTATCCGCAATGCCAAGCGTTGAAGGCCTCGGCGCACGCCGCGCCGCGCTGCAGATGCTCGATGCCGTGCTTCGGCGCGGATTGACGCTCGACGCCGCCGCCGGAGCTGTTCGCAACCTTTCCGGCCCGGACCGCGCCCTTGCAATAGCGATCGCGGGCGAAACGCTTCGGCGGATCCCGGACCTCGACGCGCTGATCGATGGGACGACCCGCCAGCGCCTGCCGGACGACAGCAAGGCGCGGATGGTCGTGCGCCTCGCGCTGGCCCAGAAGATCGGGCTTGGAACACCGGATCACGCCGTTGTCGCGACCGCATTGCCGCTTGTCGACGGGGGTCCGCGGCGCCTCGTCCACGGTATTCTCGGCGCCTTGCTTCGCCGTGGAGTTCCAGCTTCCGACGCCGCCAATCTTCCCGCCGACGTCGAGGATCGTTGGGGCTCGGCGTGGGGCAGCGAAGTCATCGCCTCGGCCAGGCACCAGATCGTCAAGCGCCCGGCGCTCGATCTCAGCTTCGCCGACGATGCCGAGGCGCAGGCCTATACATGTGCGCATGGCGGTGCATCGCTCGCGCCGCGCAATGTGCGGATCGAGAGCGGGTCGGTCGCGGATTTGCCGGGCTTTGATGCAGGCCGCTGGTGGGTCCAGGACATCGCGGCATCGCTTCCCGCCCGCTTGATCCCCCCGCAAGCAGGGGATGTCCTCGACCTTTGCGCGGCGCCCGGCGGGAAGACGATGCAGCTGGTGGCATCGGGGCACCGCGTTACGTCCATCGACTCATCGGCAAGTCGTCTCGAACGACTTCGCGAAAATCTGGAGCGCACGCATCTTCCGGCGAAGCTGATCGAAGCCGATGCCCTGACCTGGAAGCCCAACGCGCAATTTGATGCGATCCTGCTTGACGCGCCCTGTTCCGCCACCGGCACATTCCGGCGTCACCCTGAGGTCCTCTACAGGGCGCGGCCGCGCATCATCGCGGAGAATGCCGAGCTTCAGTCGAAGCTGCTCGCGCGGGCCAAGGCCTGGCTAAAGCCGGAGGGAACCCTGGTCTATTCCGTTTGCTCGCTCGAACCCGAAGAGGGCGAACAGATCATCGGCGACTTCCTCGCCGGCAATCCCGATTTCGCAATCGAATCGCCGAAGCCCGGCGAGCTCCCCGGCTTCGTGTCGCCAACCCCGGATGGTTGGGTGCGGATCCTTCCTGGCCTGCTCGAAGCCGAGGGCGGACTTGACGGCTTCTTCATCGCCCGCCTTGTCCGGCGCGGCTAATCCCGTCTAATCGGGGCGATGGCCCAAAGCATCTCGGCTCCGCTCATCGCCCCTTCGATCCTCTCCGCCGACTTCGCGAAGCTCGGAGAGGAGGTGCGGGCGATCGACGAGGCTGGCGCCGACTGGATCCACATCGATGTCATGGACGGGCATTTCGTCCCCAATTTGACGATCGGCCCGGCGGTTGTGAAAGCGCTTCGCCCACACACCAAGAAGCCGTTCGACGTCCACCTGATGATCTCGCCGGTCGATCTTTTCCTCGATGTGTTCGCCGAAGCGGGCGCGGACCGGATCACCGTTCATCCCGAAGCCGGCCCGCATCTCCACCGGACGATCCAGCGCGTGAAGTCGCTGGGCAAGAAAGCCGGGGTTTCGCTCAATCCCGCGACCCCCGCCAAGGCGCTCGATTATGTGCTGGCAGAGGTCGATCTCGTCCTGGTGATGACCGTCAATCCGGGTTTCGGTGGCCAGAAGTTCATTTCCGGCCAGCTCAGGAAGATCGAGGCGATCGCCAACCGAATCTCGAAAGAGAATCTCGACGTCCGCCTGGAGGTCGACGGTGGAATCGACCCCGAAACCGCGCCTTTGGCGGTGAATGCCGGAGCCGATGTGCTTGTCGCGGGGACTGCCGTGTTCCGCGGTGGTCCGGCAACTTACGCTGACAACATCCGAGCGCTCCGAGGCGGCGGATGACCAGCCCTGGCCCTGCGGATGAGCAGGACGTCGTTCGAAAGCTCGCCCGCGGTTCGTTCTTCTCCCGGCTCAGGCAGTCGAAGCAGCCGCTGAAACTGGTCGCCGTTCCGCGCGACCATGTGGCGGGCGACCGGCAGCGCGGCGAGGCCCTTCTCGCGGGCCGATTCGTCGCCGGGAGCGTGACGGTTCCGCTTGCGGACCTCGATTTCGCGGGCGCCGGCGCATCGGGCGTATTGAACGAACAGCTACAGGGCTTCTCGTGGCTGCGCGACCTTGGCGCCGCGGCCTCGCGTGAAAAAGGCGCCCAGCTCGCCGAAGCGATCGTGGGCCGCTGGCTGCTCGCCCACGGGACGCGCGTCGATGATGCCTGGGCTCCGCACCTTTGGGGCGAGCGGATTTTGTTCTGGACCGCTTACGCTCCCTACATCCTGTCGAGCGCGGATTCGGGCTATCGCTCCGCCCTCCTCAACACGCTCGCCCGCGGCGCGCGGCATCTCGATTCCGGCGCGGACCGATCGCCTGCGGGCCTCAGGCGCGTGACCGCTTGGTGCGGGGTGGTCGCCGCAGGGCTACTCGTCCAGGGCGGCGTTCCCCGCGTGGCGCGCGGCGAAGCCGGGCTCGCGCGGGCCCTGACTGGCGCCCAATTCGACGATGGCGGCCTCATCAGCCGATCGCCGGTCGAGCAGGTTCGGCTGGTCGACCGCTTGTGCCTGCTCAGGGCCTGTTATGCAGCGGCGAAGCAGACGATCCCCGACGGGATCGAGGCCGCCGCCGCCGCGGCGCTTGCCGCTCTCCATGGAATCACCATGGGCGACGGCGCGATGTCGAGCTGGCAGGGCTGCAATCCCGGTGAGGCATCGCGGCTTACCGCTTTGGTCGAAGGCTGCGGACTTCGCGCCCGGCCACTTCGCCAGGCGCGCGGCTGGGGGTACCAGCGGCTCTCCGCTCTAGGCACGATCGTGGTGCTCGATGCCGCCCCTCCCCCGCCGCAGAAAATGACCGAGTCAGGCTCGGCCTCGACCCTGGCTTTCGAATTTTCGGACGGGCCTCAGCGCATCGTCGTCAATTGCGGCGGTCCGGCCGCGCTCCCGACCGATCTCCCCGACGAGCTGGTCCAGGGGCTTGTCACGACAGCAGCGCACAGCACACTCGTCCTTGCCGACACCAATTCCACCAACATCCTCGCCGACGGTTCACTCGGGAAAGGCGTCGAGGACGTCACGATCGACCGCAGCGAAGACAATGACGCGAGCCGGCTGGAAGCAACCCACGACGGCTATGTCCGGGCGTTCGGGATGGTCCACAAGCGCAGCCTGATGCTCGGCAATGACGGGAAAGAGCTTCGTGGCGCGGACCAGCTGATCGCCAGGGGCCGGAAGAAGATCCGCGAGTCCGCTCCCTATGCCGTGCGCTTCCATCTCGCTCCGGCGATTGAAGTGACGACGACGGCCGACGGAATGGGCGCGATCCTGCGCTCGCGCGGGGTGCCGCCGTGGAACTTCCGCTGCCGCGGCGGGAGCCTGAACGTCGAAGAGAGTTTGTGGATCGACGGCCGCGGCCGGCCGCAGCGAACGACCCAGTTGGTGATCGTCGGCGAAGTCTCGGGGCTCGGCGGCGAGATCGGCTGGCAGTTCCGCCGCTCGAGTTGAAGAGGACAAGAATGACCAACCTTGTGCCCATACGCCGGGCGCTGATTTCACTTTCGGACAAGTCCGGGCTCGATGATCTGGCCGCGGGCCTCGCTCGGCACAATGTCGAGATCGTCTCGACCGGCGGGACGGCGGCGAAGCTGCGCGAAAATGGCGCCTCAGTGCGTGACATTAGCGACCTTACGGGCTTCCCGGAGATGATGGACGGGCGGGTGAAGACGCTTCACCCGAAGGTCCATGGCGGCCTGCTCGGAGTTCGTGACAATCCCGAGCATGCGGCGGCGATGGAGGAGCATTCCATCGCTCCAATCGATCTCGTCGTAGTGAACCTCTACCCGTTCCTCAGCACGGTCATGAGCGGAGCCGCCCGCGACACGATCATCGAGAATATCGACATCGGCGGGCCGTCGATGGTTCGCTCGGCGGCAAAGAACCACGCGCACGTCGCAATTGTCACCGACCCGGCGGATTATTCCGCGTTGCTCGATCAGCTCGATTCGAACGGCGGCACCACCCTCGAATTTCGCAAGAGGCTCGCGGCCAAGGCCTTCGCGCTGACCGCGGCCTACGATTCGACCATCTCGCAGTGGTTCGCATTCGCAGACCAAGGCGAACGCTGGCCCGAAACCTGGGTCTTCGCTTCGAAGCTCAAGTCCGAGCTGCGTTACGGTGAAAACCCTCACCAGCGGGCCGCGCTCTACCTGCCGGTCGGCCCGGCTGCCCGCGGAATTGCCCAGGCCGAGCAGGTGCAGGGCAAGGAGCTGAGCTACAACAATCTGAACGATGCGAGCGCCGCGCTCGAGCTCGCCGCCGAGTTCCGCGACAGCGAGCCCACCATCGTCATCGTCAAGCACGCCAACCCCTGCGGCGTCGCGTCGCGCGAAACG
>Ga0207706_10005582_pt1 | contig 11722 bp, 8 predicted proteins | sample KBSC53metaG_FD_184318 | JGI IMG/M metagenome (GOLD analysis project Ga0207706, IMG submission 184318) | Corn rhizosphere microbial communities from Kellogg Biological Station, Michigan, USA - KBS C5-3 metaG (SPAdes) (version 2) | ecosystem: Host-associated > Plants > Roots > Rhizosphere > Soil ... | reverse complement strand
CGGGCGCCAACGCCCTGGACACCGCCAAGGCCATCCGTGCCACCGTGGCGTCCCTGGAACCGTTCTTCCCGCCTGGCATGAAGGCGGTGGTGCCGTATGACACCACCCCGGTCGTGACCGAATCGATCTCCGGTGTAGTGCACACCCTGATCGAAGCGATCGTGCTGGTGTTCCTGGTGATGTTCCTGTTCCTGCAGAACTTCCGCGCCACCATCATCACCACCATGACCGTACCGGTGGTATTGCTGGGTACCTTCGGGATCCTGGCCGCGTTCGGTTTCACCATCAACACCCTGACCATGTTCGGCATGATCCTGGCCATCGGCCTGCTGGTGGACGATGCCATCGTCGTGGTGGAAAACGTCGAGCGGGTAATGGCCGAGGAACACCTGTCGCCCAAGGAGGCGACGGTCAAGTCCATGGGCCAGATCCAGGGTGCCCTGGTCGGTATTGCCCTGGTGCTGTCGGCGGTACTGTTGCCGATGGCATTCTTCGGTGGCTCCACCGGTGTGATCTACAAACAGTTCTCCATCACCATCGTTTCGGCCATGGCGTTGTCGGTACTGGTTGCCCTGATCTTCACCCCGGCCTTGTGCGCCACCATGCTCAAGCCGATCGACCCTGAGAAGCACGGCCAACCCAAGCGGGGTTTCTTCGGCTGGTTCAACCGCACCTTCGACCGTGGCGTACTTAGCTACGAGCGCGGCGTGGGCAACATGATCAAGCACAAGTTTCCAGCATTCTTCGTGTACCTGATCATCTTCGCCGGCATGATCTGGCTGTTCACCCGCATCCCGAGCGCGTTCCTGCCGGAAGAAGACCAGGGCGTGATCTTTGCCCAGGTGCAGACCCCGGTCGGTTCTTCGGCCGAACGTACGCAGAAAGTCATCGACGACATGCGTGCCTTCCTGCTCAACGACAAGGAAGGCGAGCCGGGCGAAGGCAAGGCGGTGAAGTCGGTATTCACCGTAAACGGCTTCAACTTCGCCGGTCGTGGCCAGAGTTCGGGCCTGGCGTTCGTGATGCTCAAGCCGTGGGATGAACGGGATGCGTCCACCTCGGTATTCGAAGTGGCCAAGCGTGCCCAGGGTTACTTCTTCGGAGCGTTCAAGGACGCCATGGTGTTCGCCATCGTGCCGCCTTCGGTACTGGAATTGGGTAACGCCACCGGTTTCGACGTGTTCCTGCAAGACCAGGGCGGCGTTGGCCACCAGAAGCTGATGGATGCACGCAACCAGTTCCTCGGGGCCGCCGCGCAAAGCAAGATCCTGGCGGGTGTGCGCCCCAACGGCGTGAACGATGAGCCGCAGTACGAGCTCACCGTCGACGACGAGAAGGCCAGTGCCCAGGGTATTTCGCTGTCGAGCATCAACCAGACCCTGGCGATCGCCCTGGGTGGCAGCTACGTCAACGACTTCATCGACCGTGGTCGGGTGAAAAAGGTGTACGTGCAAGGTGAAGCCGCTGGCCGCATGTCCCCAGAAGACCTGGACAAATGGTACGTGCGCAGCGACTCCGGGAAGATGGTGCCGATGTCGGCCATTTCCTCGGGCAAATGGATCTACGGTTCGCCCAAGCTCTCGCGCTACAACGGTGTAGCGGCAATGGAAATCCTCGGTACCCCGGCCCCGGGCTACAGTACCGGTGACGCCATGGCCGAAGTCGAACGTATCGCCAAGGAACTGCCGGCCGGTATCGGCTACGCATGGACCGGCCTGTCGTACGAAGAACGTCTGTCCGGCTCCCAGGCGCCTGCGCTGTATGCATTGTCGCTGCTGGTAGTGTTCCTGTGCCTCGCGGCCCTGTACGAAAGCTGGTCGATCCCGATTGCGGTGGTGCTGGTCGTGCCGCTGGGTGTGGTAGGTGCGTTGATCGCCACCAGCATGCGCGGGTTGTCCAACGACGTGTTCTTCCAGGTGGGCCTGTTGGTAACGGTGGGCCTGGCGGCGAAAAACGCCATCCTGATCGTGGAGTTCGCCAAAGAACTTCACGAACAAGGCAAGGGCATCGTCGAGTCGGCCATCGAAGCCTCGCGGATGCGTCTGCGCCCGATCATCATGACCTCCATGGCGTTCATCCTCGGCGTATTGCCGCTGGCGATCTCCTCGGGTGCAGGTTCGGGCAGCCAACACGCGATCGGTACCGGTGTAATCGGCGGTATGATCACGGCCACCGTGCTGGCGATCTTCTGGGTACCCCTGTTCTTCGCAACCGTATCCGCCGCTGGCGAACGTAAAAAGACTGACACAACTGAAACCCCTAAAGAGGCTGGCCAATGAGCAAGTCGCTACTTTCCCTAGCCGTCACCGCATTCGTGCTCAGTGGCTGCTCGCTGATACCTGACTATCAGCGCCCCGAAGCGCCGGTGGCCGCACAGTTCCCGCAGGGGCCGGCGTATTCGTCGGCTCAGGCGCCGAGCCAGGCCGCTGTCGAGCAGGGCTGGAAGCAGTTTTTCCATGATCCGGCCCTGCAACAGCTGATCCAGACCGCGCTGGTGAACAACCGTGACCTGCGTGTCGCGGCCCTGAACATCGACGCCTATGCCGCGCAGTACCAGATCCAGCGCGCCGATCTGTTCCCGGCCGTGTCGGCCACGGGCAGCGGCAGCCGTTCGCGTACCCCGGCCCGCTTGTCGCAGACCGGCGAATCGACCATCAGCAGCCAATACTCGGCCGGTCTCGGGATCAGCTCGTATGAGCTGGACCTGTTCGGTCGCGTACGCAGCCTGAGTGAAGAAGCCCTGCAAAAGTACTTCGCCACCGAAGAAGCACGGCGCAGTACCCAGATCAGCCTGGTGGCCAGCGTGGCCAACGCCTACCTGACCTGGCAGGCCGACAAGGAACTGCTCAAGCTGACCCAGGACACCCTGGACGCGTACGAGCAAAGCTTCAAGCTCACCTCGCGCAGCAACGAAGTCGGCGTGGCCTCGGCCCTCGACCTGAGCCAATCGCGTACCTCGGTGGAAAACGCCCGGGTTGCCCTGGCGCGTTATACCCGCCAGGTGGCCCAGGACGAAAACAGCCTTACCCTGCTGCTGGGCACCGGCCTGCCGGCGAATATCGTCAGCAAGCCGCTGTCGGATAACCTGCTCAGCGAAGTGCCGGCCGGCTTGCCATCGGACCTGCTGCAACGTCGTCCCGACATCATGCAAGCCGAGTACAACCTCAAGGCCGCCAACGCCAACATCGGTGCGGCCCGTGCCGCGTTCTTCCCGAGCATCAGCCTGACCGCCAGCGCCGGTACCGCGAGCCCTAACCTGGGCGGCCTGTTCAAAGGCGGTTCGGGCACCTGGTCGTTCGCCCCGCAGATCAACATCCCGATCTTCAACGCCGGTAGCCTGCGCGCCAGCCTGGACTACTCGAAGATCCAGAAAGAGATCAACGTGGCCAACTACGAGAAGGCAATCCAGACCGGCTTCCAGGAAGTCTCCGACGGCCTTGCCGCACGTGAGACCTACAAGCAGCAACTGGACGCCCAGCGCGGCTTCGTCGCGGCCAACCAGGATTACTACCGCCTGGCCGAGCGTCGCTACCGCATCGGTGTCGACAGCAACCTGACGTTCCTCGATGCCCAGCGCCAACTGTTCAGTGCCCAGCAATCGCTGATCACCGACCGCCTGGCGCAGCTCACCAGCGAGGTCAACCTGTACAAGGCCCTCGGCGGTGGCTGGAGCGAGCAGACCGCGAAGAACGAGCCGTTGAAAGAAGAAGCACCGCCACTGAAGTTGTTCTGATAACACCCGCGTCAACGAAGCCCACCTTTTGGTGGGCTTTTTGCTTTTCTGCAGCGGACAACTTGCGTTCGATCATCGCCCACAACCCGCTCTCCCCCACTTTCATCGCCCCCGCGCCGCCGCGCACCATGGCCGCCACCTGCATAAACCCAATAACAACAGGTCCTTACGCCATGAGCACTTTCCACCCGCGCCAGCTTTTGCTGGCAACCGCTGTCGCCAGTCTTGCCCTGCCCGTCCTCGCCGAGGAACACGGCTTTCTCGAAGACGCCAGCGCCAACCTCAACCTGCGCAATTTCTTCTTCAACCGCAATTACACCAACCCGACCAAGACCCAGGGCGGCGCGCAGGAGTGGACGCAGAGTTTCATCCTCGATGCCAAGTCCGGCTTCACCCAGGGCACGGTGGGTTTCGGGATGGATGTGCTGGGCATGTACTCGTTGAAGCTCGATGGCGGGCGCGGCACCGGCGGCACCCAGTTGTTGCCGCTGGACCACGACGGCCGCCCGGCGGATGAATTCGGGCGTCTGGGCGTGGCGTTCAAGGCGCGTATTTCCAAGACGGAAGTGAAGGTTGGTGAATGGATGCCGGTGCTGCCGATCCTGCGTTCGGACGATGGCCGTTCCCTGCCGCAAACCCTGCGCGGCGGGCAGATCACCTCCAAGGAGATCGACGGCCTGACCCTCTACGGTGGCCAGTTCCGCGCCAACAGCCCGCGTGACGACAGCAGCATGAGCGACCTGTCGATGTTCGGCAAAGCCGCGTTCACCTCGGACCGCTTCAACTTCCAGGGCGGCGAATACCTGTTCAACGACAAACGCACCCAGATCGGCCTGTGGAATGCCCAGCTCAAGGACATCTACAGCCAGCAGTTCGTCAACCTGACCCACAGCCAGCCGTTGGGCGACTGGACCCTGGGCGCCAACCTCGGCTTCTTCTATGGCAAGGACGATGGCAGCGCCCGTGCCGGCGAGCTGGACAACAAGACCTGGTCCGGCCTGTTCTCCGCCAGATACGGCGGCAACACCTTCTACGTCGGCCTGCAAAAGCTCACCGGCAACAGCGCCTGGATGCGGGTCAACGGTACCAGCGGCGGCACCCTGGCCAACGACAGCTACAACAGCAGCTACGACAACGCCCAGGAGAAATCCTGGCAAGTGCGTCACGACTACAACTTCGCCGCCCTCGGCGTGCCCGGCCTGACCCTGATGAACCGCTATATCAGCGGCAGCAACGTACACACCGGCACCATCACTGACGGCAAGGAATGGGGCCGCGAAACCGAAGTGGGCTATACAGTGCAAAGCGGCGTGGCCAAAAACCTCAATGTGCGCCTGCGCAATTCCAGCATGCGCCGCGACTACAGCAACAACGAGTTCGACGAGAACCGGTTGATCGTCAGTTACCCGATCAGCCTGCTGTAAAGCCGCATTACATTTATCCAGGGAACGATTTGAAGTGTCCGGTCGACTTCATGAGACAGGGCCAGTGCCTGGCTCTCCCACAGGGATCTCACATGGACGCTTCAAATCGTATTGCATGCTCCAAGGTCTTCAGCAACAGCCACTACACACCCGACCCACCTCCCCGACTGGCGTTCACGCCCGACAATCCGGTTCAAGCTCATCGGCATCCGTTTCTGGATGACGGCAATTTGAAGGCCTGCGGACAATCAGTCTGGGAGCATGACCTGACCTACAGCATCAGCAACAGCCTGATCCTTGAAACCGGTGACAAAGCGGACCAGATCCATATCAGCCAGCACCTTCCAGGCAAGCTGGATGTAAAGGTCAATGACCGGTCGTATCGCTTTGACAGCCACGATGAAAACGGCGAGCCACTGACCTTTCACCTCAAGACCCACGGCGGTAACGACAACATCCGCATTGACGCCAACGTGACCCAGCCGATCACGGTGGATGCCGGGGACGGCGACGATCGGGTGCGGGCCGGCGGTGGCTACACCCGCCTGTTCGGCGGTCCTGGCAACGATGTCCTTCACCTCGGCAGCGGCCTTGGCTACGCCGAAGGTGGCGACGGCGGCGACACGATCGTTGGCGGCAGCGGCGACAACGTGATCTATGGCAACAATGGCAACGACCGCCTTTACGCCGGTGCAGGGCCAAAAAGCAAAACGAGCTACCTGGACGGCGGCAATGGCAATGATCGCCTGTCTGCTGGCAACGGCCATACGGTGTTGCATGGCGGCGCCGATGATGATCGTTTGATCGCCCACGACCGCAGCACTGTCTATACCGGCAGTGGCCGCGACACAGTCATTGCCAATCGTCCCGGCGACCTGATCTACGCTCAATCCGGCGATACGATCCAGCGTCTCAACAGCTCGGTATTGACCACCGTCACGCCTGACCAAGCACCGCTTGAGGGGTTTGTCATAAAAGGCTCGGTCGACTTTATCCAACGGGTCGAAGACGATCTGGCCTTGCTGCGCAGCTCCCCCCAGGGCAAACAGATGCTTGCCGAAATGAACGCGATAGCCCGGCGCAACGGCGCACCGGTAACGTTGGTGGAGGATCTGCTCGACACTGGAAGCAGCTACACCTATGGCAGCGAGGAACTCAAAACCTTGATGCAATACGAACGCCCGCCAGCGGTCGGCGACGATCCCAAGTGGGGGTTCATGGTGGACGGTGTGCCGGGGTCGCGGGCTGACCGGGCTGAAATCACCTATAACCGCTCCGCTCTGGACGTATTGGCCGGCGTGACGTATTCGCCCATCACAATCCTTTATCACGAAATGGTCCACGCCTATAACGCCGGTAACGGCACCGCGTTGACGGGCTCGACCGTGGAGACATTCAAGGGCGAAGCACTGGATGTGCCCAACAGCGAACGTCAAGCGGTGGGGTTGCCTACCACGCCCGAGTCTTCTCCCAACCCCAAACCCTTTACTGAAAACGCCTTGAACGAAGAAATGGGCAAGCCGCTGCGTACCCAATACGTCGGCTGAGCCTGAACAGTGCTCGTTGGTCAGGCGGTAACCTCACACCATCCATCTTCCTGTATGGTGCGCGCCTGCCGCTGCTGATCCACCCAGCAGCGGCCCTCCATTCGAGCCCGTGCCCACCATGAAATCCTTCGCCATCGCATCCGCCGTGCTTGCCCTGGCCCTGAGCCTCAGCGGCTGTATTGGCGCACCTGTCGCCCTGACACCCCAGACCGAGCAACGCCTGCAAGGCCAGGCGCCGATCCGTTTTCTGCTGACCTTCGATGACGGCCCCAGTGCGTCAGGCTATAACAACCCGAGCCGCTCAGTGGTGGCTGACCTGGCGCAAAACCCGATACTGCCGGGGATCAAGGCGGTGTTCTTTCTGCAAACCGAAGCCTCACGCTCCGGTGGCAGTTCGCGGGGTCGCAAGACCATGCAGCGCGAGTATGCGGCCGGTCACATCCTCGCCTTCCACACCGCCACGGCGTTTCATACCAACCATCGCTGGCTGAATGACGCCGAACTGGAACGTACCCTCACCCAGGGTGCCGCTGACATTGCGTCGATCACCGGCAACCCGCCGGTGCTGGTCCGCCCGCCGTTCTGGAATTACGACCGCCGCACCTTCGCCGCCTACCAGCGTCACGGCATGCAGGTGCTGCTCACGGATTTGAGTGCCAATGACGGCAAGATCTGGGGCTTCAACGGCAGCCCACGGCGCCGGGCCAATTTGTATCGGCAACTGTCGGTGGTGCGCGAACACATTGCGTTGGGCGAGTTGCCGACGGTGGATGGCGTGATCCCTGTGGTAGTGACCTTCCACGACATCAACCGCTACACCGCGCGGCATATGCAGGAGTACTTGCAGATCCTGTTGGACAGCGCACGGATCACCGGTATGAAGACCGCCGCTGAACCGTTCTACACCGACACGGCCGCCCTGCAACGTGCGGCGCTGGCACGCACGGTGAAGGACGTGAATGAACCGGTGCGTCTGCCGGGCGTGTGGAATTGGGTGTGGGATGCCGATTCCCACTGACCCCTATTCCCGCGACTCAACCCCCAACTCATCCCACACCGACTCAGCCAGATGAAAAGTGGCATTCGCCGCCGGAATCCCGCAGTAGATCGCGCTCTGCATCAGCACTTCCTTGATCTCGGCGCGGGTCACGCCATTGCTGGCGGCGGCGCGCAGGTGCAGCTTGAGTTCTTCACTGCGGTTCATGCCGATCAGCATCGCGATGGTGATCAGGCTGCGGGTGTGCCGTGGCAGGCCGGGGCGGGTCCAGATATCACCCCAGGCGTGGCGGGTGATCATTTCCTGGAACTCGCTGTTGAACTCGGTCAGGGCATTGAGGCTGCGGTCGACATGGGCATCGCCCAGCACTTCGCGGCGCACTTGCAGGCCTTCGGCGTAACGTTGTTTCTCGTCCACAAACAGCTCCTCAGCGGGCCAGCAGGAATTCGATTACGCAGTTGCTGAACGCAGCGCCAGCCTGCACATTGGACAGGTGCGCCGCATAGAACTCGGCGTACTCGGCGCCCCGCACATGGTTCTGGATAAAGTGACCGCCGGCCGGTGGGGTGACCGCATCGTCGGTGCCGGCAATCACTAACGTCGGCACCTTGATCAAGGCCAGTTGCTCACGAAAATCCGCATCGCGCACCGCCGCGCAATTGGCAGCGTAACCTTCAGGCGAGGTCGCCGCGAGCATGTCGGTAATCTGCTTGGCCTGGTGCGGGTTGGCGGCTGCGAAATCAGCCGTGAACCAGCGTGCGATGGACGCATCGCGCAGCGCCACCATCGCCGCTGCGCCGTCACGCAACACCATCTCGATGCGAGGGTTCCACACCTCGGGCGTACCGATCCTGGCGGCGGTGTTGCACACCACCAGGCGGTTCAGGCGCTCGCCCGCGTTGATCCCCAGCCATTGGCCGATCAGGCCGCCCATGGACAAACCGCAGAAATGCGCGCGTTGGATATCCAGCGCATCCAGCAGCGCGATCACGTCGCGGCCGAGCTGTTCGATGCTGTACGGCCCCGGGGTGACCAGGGATTTGCCATGGCCACGGGTGTCGAAACGCAGCACGCGAAAATGCTGGGTGAAGGCCGCAATCTGGATGTCCCACATATGCAGGTCGGTGCCCAGTGAGTTGGACAGCACCAGCACAGGCGCATCCACTGGCCCGTCCAGTTGGTAATGCAGGTCGCCTTCGGCGAGTTGTACAAATGCCACGGTGGTCTCCTCAAGCAAAGTGTTCGGCTACGGCGCGGGTGACCCAGGTGCGGGCCTGGCCCAGGTAGTGGGCCGGGTCGAGCAGGCGGTCCAGTTCGGCCGCCGACAGCTCGGCGGTGACTTGCGGCTCATCCGCCAGTACCGCACGCAAATGCCGTTGCTCGGTAACGGCACGCTTGCAGCAGTGTTCCAGCAGGTGGTGCGCAGTTTCCCGGCCCAGGCGTTGGGCGAGCACGCTGCTGACGGCTTCGGCCAGCACCAGGCCTTGGGTCAGGTCGAGGTTTTTGCCCATGCGCTCGGGGTCGACTTCCAACCCTTCGCTCACCAGCAGCGCCTGTTGCAACGCGCCGGAAACCAGGCGGCAAATCTCGGGCAGGGTTTCCCATTCGGCATGCCACAGGCCCAGGCTGCGTTCGTGCTCCTGGGGCATGGCGCTGAACATCGTCGATACCAGGCCCGGCACGCGGGTGGCGGCGCCGATCAGCACGGCCGCGCCCACCGGGTTGCGCTTGTGCGGCATGGTGGACGAGCCACCCTTGCCCGGTGCCGACGGCTCGAACACCTCCGCCGCTTCGGTCTGCATCAACAAGCTGATATCGCGGCCCAGTTTGCCCAGGCTGCCGGCGATCAGGCCAAGCACGGCGGCGAACTCTACCAGCCGATCCCGCTGAGTGTGCCAGGGTTGTTCGGGCAGGTTCAGTTGCAGCTCGTCTGCCAAAGCTTCAGCCACCGGCATGGCCTGTTCGCCCAGTGCGGCCAGGGTTCCGGAGGCACCGCCGAACTGAAGCACCAGCAAGCGCGGCTTCAACTGCGCCAACCGTTGCCGACTGCGCGTCACCGCCCCCAGCCAACCGGCGATCTTCATCCCCAGGGTGACCGGCGTCGCATGTTGCAACCAGGTGCGGCCGGCCAAGGGCACGGCTGCGTAACGCTGGGCCTGGGCGGCCAGGATGTCGCCCAGGCGCGCCAGGTCGCTTTCGATCAACGCCAGCGCCCGGCGCAGTTGCAGCACCAGGCCAGTGTCCATCACGTCCTGGCTGGTCGCGCCCAAATGCACATAACGTTCGGCCCCGGCGTCTTCACTGGCAATCAGCTTGCCCAGCGCCTTCACCAACGGAATCGCCGAATTCCCCGCCGTGGCAATCGCCACGCCGAGGGCATCCACGTCGTACAGCGACGCCAGGCAGGCCTGGGCAATCGGTGCGACAGCGGCCTGGGGAATCAACCCGACCCGGGCCTGGGCCCGGGCCAATCCGGCTTCGAAATCCAGCATGCCCTGCAGGCGTCCGCTGTCGCAGAACACCTCGGCCATGCTGTCCGCCGTGAAGTAAGCGTCGAACAATTGATTGCTCGTGCGCAGTGTCATAACGCGTCCCTTATAGATCGTGGTGCAGGTACGCCGCCTGTTTCGGCAGACGCAGGCTGAACAGGAAAGCAATGGCCATCATCGCCGTCACATACCAATAGAAACTGTTCTCCATGCCGACGGATTTCAGGCTCAGGGCGACGAATTCCGCCGAGCCGCCGAAAATCGCATTGGCCACCGCATAGGCCAGGCCCACGCCCAAGGCACGCACCTGAGGCGGGAACATCTCCGCTTTGACCAGGCCACTGATGGAGGTGTAGAAGCTGACAATCGCCAGGGCCAGGGTAATCAGCACAAAGGCCAGGAACGGGCTGCTGACGGTTTTCAGGGTCAGCAGGATGGGCACGGTGAACAGCGTGCCGAGGCCCGCAAACCACAACATCGAGTTACGCCGGCCGATCTTGTCCGCCAACATGCCGAACACCGGCTGCATGCACATGTAGAGGAACAACGCACCGGTCATGATGTAGCTGGACGTCTTGGCGTGCATGCCCACCGTGTTTACCAGGTACTTCTGCATGTAGGTGGTGAAGGTATAGAAAATCAGCGAGCCGCCGGCGGTGTAACCCAGCACCGTGATGAACGCGGCCTTGTGATCGCGAAACAGTGCGGCAATGCTGCCGGCGTCCTTGTCTTCGCGGGTTTCCTTGCTGGTGGTTTCTTTCAACGTGCGCCGCAGCAACAGGGAGATCACCGCCGCAATGGCGCCGATCACGAACGGAATCCGCCAGCCCCAGGCGCGCAACTCTTCTTCGGTAAGGAACTGTTGCAGGATGACCACCACCAGCACCGCCAGCAACTGGCCGCCGATGAGGGTCACGTACTGGAAGGACGCGAAGAACCCGCGCTGGCCCTTGAGAGCCACCTCACTCATGTAAGTCGCCGTAGTGCCGTACTCGCCACCCACGGACAAGCCTTGGAACAGTCGCGCAATCAGCAGCAGGATCGGCGCCCAGACGCCGATATCGTTGTAGGTCGGCAAAAAGGCGATGACCAGGGAGCCGGCGCACATCATCAGCACCGAAATCATCATTGAGTTCTTACGGCCATGCTTGTCAGCCACTCGGCCAAACAGCCAGCCGCCGATGGGGCGCATCAGGAAACCGGCGGCGAATACCCCCGCCGTATTGACCAACTGGACGGTCGGGTTATCCGACGGGAAAAACGCCGGGGCAAAGTAAATGGCACAGAAGGCGTAGACGTAGAAGTCGAACCATTCGACGAGGTTGCCGGAGGATGCCCCGACAATCGCAAAAATCCGTTTGCTGCGTTCTTCTCCGGTGTAGTGACTCGTTGTTGTTGTCATGTGGTTTCACTCAGTGGGAACGGTTATAGCCTAGACATACTTTGCAACAACCATGTTCCGCAAGAAGACTTTTGGGTAGGTGGTGCCTGAACCGGCCCCATCGGGGGCAAGCCCCCTCCCACATGTTGAC
>Ga0207706_10005578_pt1 | contig 11724 bp, 14 predicted proteins | sample KBSC53metaG_FD_184318 | JGI IMG/M metagenome (GOLD analysis project Ga0207706, IMG submission 184318) | Corn rhizosphere microbial communities from Kellogg Biological Station, Michigan, USA - KBS C5-3 metaG (SPAdes) (version 2) | ecosystem: Host-associated > Plants > Roots > Rhizosphere > Soil ... | reverse complement strand
GGGGTGCCGCCGATCCCGACGGCGACGTCGACCCCGGTCTCCTCTCGGGCGGCCATGATGGCCCCGGCGACGTCCCCGTCGAGCAGGAACTTGATCCGCGCCCCGGTGGCCCGGACCCGGCCGACCAGCTCCTCCTCGTGGCGGGGCCGGTCGAGGATGCAGACCGTCAGCTCGGTCACGTCGGAGCCCTTGGCCTTGGCGATGCGGCGCAGGTTCTCCTCGATCGGGGCCTCGAAGTCGACCACGTCGGCGGCGTCGCCTCCGACGGCCAGCTTCTCCATGTAGACGCACGGACCCGGATCGAACATGGTGCCCCGCTCGGCCAGGGCGACCACGGCGATGGCGTTGGGGAGGCTCTTGGCGGTCAGGGTGGTCCCGTCGACGGGGTCGACGGCGATGTCGACCTCGGGCAGGGTGCCGTCGCCGATCTCCTCGCCGTTGTAGAGCATGGGGGCGTTGTCCTTCTCGCCCTCGCCGATCACCACCACCCCGGTCATCGAGACCGAGCCGAGCACGTGACGCATCGCGTCAACGGCCGCCTGGTCGACCGCCTCCTTGTCCCCGAAGCCCATCTTGCGAGCAGCGGCCATGGCCGCCGCCTCGGTGACCCGGACAAGCTCGAGGGCCAGGTTGCGGTCGGGAGCCTCGCCTTGGACTCGAGCTTCCATCAGCACACCTCCAGGTCGGGGTCGGGCCGGCGTTGGCCCAGAGGCCATTTTCTCCACAGAGGGGACTGGCATCCAGGGCCGCCGCGGCTTACCCTGACATCGGTGGCCCCGCCCGCTCGGGTGTGCGCGGCCTCCGGCAGTCGGGCCCTGGCGCCGCCGATCCCACCCGGTTGGCGCCAAGGGCCCGCTGCACGTCCGGCGCCCGGCGGGCTGGAGCCATGGAGGGAGCGGTGGGCGGGGGCCACGATCACGGCCACGGGCACCGCCACAGCCACGCCCCGGTGCCGCTGGCCGGCTCGCCGGCCGGCGAGGACGAGGGCCTCCGGGCGGTCAAGCTCTCGGCCGCCGGGCTGGGGCTGACCGCCGTCGTCCAGTTCGCCATCGTGGCCGCCAGCGGCTCGGTCGCCCTGCTCGCCGACGGCCTCCACAACCTGGGCGACGTGTTCACCACCGTCATCCTCTGGGTCGCCTTCCTGGTCGGCCGGCGCCAGCCCGACCGGGGCTACACCTTCGGCTACGCCAGGGCCGAGGACGTCGCCGGCGTGCTGGTGGTCCTGGCCATCGCCGCCTCGGCGGTGGTCGCCGCGGCCGAGTCCCTGGCCAAGCTGTCCGGGGAGGTGGCGCCGCTGCGCAACCCCGGCTGGGCACTGGCCGCGGCCTTCGTCGGGGTGGCCGGCAACGAGGCCGTCGCCCAGTACAAGCTGCGGGTCGGCCAGCGGATCAACTCGGTCCCGCTGGAGGCCGACGGCCACCATTCGCGGGTCGACGGGCTGGCCAGCCTGGCCGCGGCGGCCGGCATCGCCGGGGCCTGGGCCGGCTGGCCGGCCGCCGACCCGCTGGCCGGCCTGCTGCTGTCGGCCGTGATCGCCTGGGTGCTTGTCGGGACCACCCGCGACGTGCTGGCCCGGCTGCTCGACCGGGTCGACCCGGCGGTGATCGACGAGATCGAGCGGGCCGCCGGGTCGGTCGGCGGGGTCGAGGCCGTGCACGCGGCCAGGGCACGGTGGGTCGGCCGGTCGCTGCAGGTCCTGGTCCACGTCGAGGTCGACCCCGACCTGCCCCTACGGGCCGCCCACGACCTCGGCGAGCGGGCCCGTCACGCCATCTTCCACGCCGTGCCCGGGGTGGCCGAGGTCGACCTGCACCTGGACCCGGCCGGGGTCGCCGAGCACGACAGCCACGGCGAGACCCTGCACCACCGCGATCAGGGCAGCCGGTAGCGGGCGCGGAAGGCGGCGGCGTCCAGGGCCTCGGCGTCGCCGGAGAGCTCGCCGTGGCGGCAGCGCGCGGACGCCTCCGGCACCTCGATCAGCACCCCTTCGGCCACGCCCAGGGGGATCGAGTACTCGCGGTAGTCGATGCGGACATGCAGCCAGCGCCCACCGGTCGCCTCGGCCACGTACACGGTGGCCCCCGGCCGCAGCGGCGAGGAGGGCAGGGTCCGCCGCCCCGGCGGCATGCGCAGCTCGACGATCTGTCCCCTCGCCCCCTGGCCCAGGTCGGCCAGTGCCCTGACCGTCACAGCGTCCTGAAGCGGCACGACAGCGGCTTGGCGAGCAGGGCGTCCAGCTCGGAGCTGGCCACCCGGTCGAGCAGCGGCTCCAGCGCCGCCTCGGCCGGCCCCCGGCCGTCCCAGCAGGACACGGCCAGCAGCTTGGCGCCCTCCCGCAGCAGCACGGCCCCCTGGAACCCGGGCGCGGTCCGCTCGAACCGGCCCACCTGCTCGCCCCAGAGCGCGGCCATCGCCACAGCCGCCTGCTCCGACTGGGCGGTCGCGCACAGCACCCGAGCGATCACCGTCCACCTCACAGGTCCAGAGAGTGACCACTCTGCGTGGTCACTCTCCAGCTATCGGCCGCTCTCCGCCCTCGCCTAACCCACCCCCGGGCCAGGGATGGACGACCCGATCGGACTAGGGCCGGTCAGGGCGCCGGGTTGACATACAGGTCGCCGCCCGCGAACAGGGGCGTGACCGGGCGCAGCGGGGGAGGGGCCTCCTGGCCGTCACGGAGGTTGCTGGCCGGGGCGCCGGTCCGGTCCCAGCGCTGGCCGGCGCAGGGGCGGGCGAACCCGCTGCCGGCCCCTCGCACCGGGCAGGGGCCGGGCGGGGTCAGGAAGGCGCGCAGCCCCCCGCCTCGGCGGTCGACGACCACGACCTGGCCGGCCGGCCCGGCGACCTCGGCGACCGCGCCCTCGGGCAGCGACGACAGGGGAGCGACCCGCACCCAGGGCGGGCCGGGGTGGCCGTCCCTGGTCAGGAACAGCACGCCCGCGACCAGGATCACGAGCCCGAACAGGGCCGAGGCGACGATCCAGCCGCGGCCCAGCTGGCTGCGCAGGATCAGCTTGCGGGCCCTGGCCGCCCTGGGCGGCAGATAGGCGACCCGGCCGCCCGGGTCGCGGCCGGGCCGCAGCGGCACCTGGCCGGGGTCTGGGCCGGGTCGCGGCGGGTCGTGGTCGGGGGCGGGCACTGGCGGTCGTCCTCCGGAGGGGCTTCGGGCGCGTGGTCAGCGGCCGGGTAGTATCTTCCCAGGTGCGGCCCGGCAGCGGAGCGCGGGCCGGCGGGCGACACCGAAAGGGGCAGCGGGCACCGTGGCGCAGGGACGCATCCGGGTCGTGGTCGCCAAGCCGGGGCTGGACGGGCACGACCGGGGGGCCAAGGTCGTGGCCAGGGCGCTGCGGGACGCCGGCATGGAGGTCATCTACACCGGCCTCCACCAGACCCCGGAGCAGATCGTGGCCGCCGTGGTCCAGGAGGACGCGGACGCGGTCGGGCTCTCGATCCACTCTGGCGCCCACATGACCCTGTTCCCCCGGGTGGTGGAGCTGCTGGCCGAGCGGGGCGCCGACGACGTGCTGGTGTTCGGCGGCGGGATCATCCCCCGCGAGGACATCGTCCTGCTCAAGGAGCAGGGCGTGGCCGAGATCTTCACCCCGGGCACCCCCACCCAGAAGATCGTCGAGTGGCTGCGCAGCGCCCTCGACCAGGCCGCCTGACCGAGCACCACCCCGGCGCGACCCCGACCGAGAGGCTGACCATTGGACCTGTTCGAGCATCAGGCGAAGGAGCTGTTCGCCAAGTACGGGGTGGCCGTCCCGCGCGGCAAGGTCGCCTGGTCGCCTTCCGAGGCCGAGGCGGCCGCCGCCGAGATCGGCGGCACCGTGGTCGTCAAGGCCCAGGTGCAGATCGGCGGCCGCGGCAAGGCCGGCGGCATCCAGCTGGCCAAGGACCCGGCCGAGGCGCGCCAGCAGGCCGAGCGGATCCTGGGCATGGACATCCGCGGCCACACCGTCCGGCGGGTCCTGGTCGAGCAGGCCTCCGAGATCGCCGCCGAGTACTACGTGGCCATCCTGCATGACCGGGCCAGCAAGGGCTTCCTGGCCATGGCCTCGGCCGAGGGCGGGGTCGAGATCGAGCAGGTCGCCGAGGAGAACCCCGAGGCGATCGTCAAGGTGCTGGTCAACCCGCTGGTCGGGCTGCGCAGCTACCACGTCAACCAGCTCGTGTTCGGGGCCGGCTTCGACGAGCGGGCCCGCAAGGGCGCCGCCCAGCTCCTGGCCCGGCTGTACGAGGTGTTCGTGGCCGCCGACTGCATGCTGGTCGAGGTCAACCCGCTGGTGCTGACCACCGACGGCCAGGTCATCGCCCTCGACGGCAAGGTCTCCCTTGACGACTCGGCCCTGGAGCGCCACCCCGACCTTGAGGAGCTGCGCGACACCTTCGCCGTCGACCCCCAGGAGCAGGCGGCCAAGGAGAAGGGCCTCAACTACATCAAGCTGGACGGCTACGTCGGCATCATCGGCAACGGCGCCGGCCTGGTCATGAGCACCCTCGACGTGGTCGCCCAGGCCGGCGGCAAGGCGGCCAACTTCCTGGACATCGGCGGCGGCGCCTCGGCCGAGACCATGGCCGCCGGGCTCGAGGTGATCCTCTCCGACCCCAAGGTGCGCAGCGTGCTGGTCAACATCTTCGGCGGCATCACCCGCGGCGACCTGGTCGCCCAGGGGATCCTGGACGCCCTCGACCGCCTCGGCGACAAGGTCAAGGTCCCGCTGGTGGTGCGGCTGGACGGCACCAACGCCGAGGAGGGCCGGGCGCTGCTGGCCGGCTCACCGTCCGACAAGGTGGTCCCGGCCGCCACCATGCTCGACGCCGCCCGCAAGGCGGTCGAGCTGGCCGGCGCCGGAGCCGACACGAAGGCAGGTGCCTGAGCAATGGCCATCCTCGTCGACGCCGGCACCCGGCTGGTCGTGCAGGGCCTGACCGGCCGCGAGGGCCGCTTCCACGCCCTCCGCAACCGCGACTACGGCACCAACGTGGTCGCCGGGGTGACCCCGGGCAAGGCCGGCCAGGACGTCGAGGGCATCCCGGTGTTCAACACCGTGGCCTCGGCGGTGGCCGAGACCGGGGCCAACACCTCGCTGATCTTCGTGCCCGCCCGCTTCGCCGTCGACGCCCTCTACGAGGCCGCCGACGCCGGCATCGGGGTGGTCGTGCTGATCACCGAGAACATCCCGGTGCTGGACATGACCAGGGCCTACAACTACATCAAGGCCAAGGGCGTCGCCCTGGTCGGGCCGAACTGCCCCGGGGTCATCTCGCCCGGCAAGGCCAATGTCGGCATCATCCCGGGCGAGATCACCCACGCCGGGCCGGTCGGCCTGGTGTCGCGCTCGGGCACCCTGACCTACCAGGTGATGTACGAGATGGCGGCGGCCGGGGTCGGCCAGACGACCTGCGTCGGCATCGGCGGCGACCCGGTGGTCGGCTCCAGCTTCATCGACGTCCTCGGGCGCTTCCAGGACGACCCGGAGACCGAGGCCGTGGTGATGATCGGCGAGATCGGCGGCGACGAGGAGGAGCGGGCGGCCCGCTTCATCTCCGAGCGGATGGACAAGCCGGTGGTCGCCTACATCGCCGGGTTCGAGGCCCCGCCGGGCAAGCGGATGGGCCACGCCGGGGCGATCATCTCCGGGTCCAGCGGCACCGCCCAGGCCAAGGCCGAGGCCCTGGAGGCGGCCGGGGTCCGGGTCGGCCGCAACCCCACCGAGGCCGCCGAGCTGGCCGTCGCCGCCGTCAAGGACGGCTAGGCGACGACGGCCGCGGCAGGTCCGGGTGGGCTCAGCCCTCGGACAGCACCACCGTGTTCATGATCTTGTCGGCGAACAGGCACTGTCGCCTGGCGTCCCACAGCGGCCACAGGAAGCCGAGGTAGCAGACCAGGGCGTCCAGGATGTGGCACAGGTCGCGGACGAAGCACATCCCGCCGCCCATCGGCTGGCCGTCGGCCATGCGGACCAGGCGCAGGTTGAGCACCTGCTTGCCCCAGCTCTGCCCGGTCCGGCCCATCATGATGGAGCGGTTGTAGATCCAGATGCCCAGCGAGGTCAGGTAGAGCAGGAAGGCGATCAGGCCGGCCCCGGCGCTCGGGGTCTCGCCCGGGTCGGTGCCGCTGAACAGGATCACGGCCAGGAACGCCGGGATGGCGGCGATCAGGTAGTCGATCAGGTAGGCGCCGACCCGCTGGGGCCAGTTGGCCAGCGTCCGGCCCATGTAGTAGCCGGGCTGGTCGGCGACGTAGCCGCCGGCCTGCGGGGCCGGGGGCTGGCCGTAGCCCGGTGGCGGCGCCCCGTAGGGCGGCTGGCTGCCGTAGGGAGGCTGCGCCTGGGGCGGCTGCTGGCCGTAGCCCGGCTGGTTGGGGTCCTGGGGCCCATACCCCTGGGTCATGAGTGGAGCTCCTTGGTCGTGATCGTGGATGGCACGCGGCGGCCCGGCCGTCAGATCCCGGGCCGGCCGGCCTGCTGCTCGGCGAAGTCGCCGATCACAGGCAGCTTGAAGTGCTTGCCCTGGAAGCCCTGGATCAGCAGGATGATCCAGCCGATGAAGAAGGCGAACAGGACGATGCCGAGCAGCGCGCCGATGGGACCGGGCATGTACGGCCGGACCACCGCGATCAGGGTCCACAGCACCCCGTAGGCGATCGACTGCATGGCGTGGAAGCGGACCTCTGGACGCTTGTCGACCAGGAAGAAGATCAGGCCGGTGAGCCAGGTCAGCACATAGGACAGACCCGAGGCGACGTTCTCGGCCATGCCGCTGCCGGCCGCCGGGTACTGCCCGCCCGGTGGCGGCTGGTATCCGCCCGGTGGCGGCTGGTACCCACCCGGCTGCTGCCCGTACGGGGCCGGCTGCTGCCCGTACCCGCCCGGCTGCTGGCCCCACCCCTGGTCGCCGGCCGGCGGTGGCGGCGGCGGGGGTGGGGTCGAGCTGGGGCCAGGCCCCCAGGTGCCGCCCTGGGGCGGCGCGGGCGGCGGCTCGCCCGGCGACTCCCAGCGAGGAGCCTGCTCCTGCCCGCCCGGCGTGGTGTCGGCCGGGCGGTAGTCGGGGGGCGGCTGGTCGACGGGCGCATCCGGCCCGCCAAGGGGCTCACGCGTCGGCTCGTTCCGCGGGTCGCGTGGGGTCGGCCCCTCGGTCATGGTCGTCCTCCTGTCGTCTCGCACAGCTCACCCGGACGGGCGAGCCGATCTACACCCACCCGAACCGGTGGAGCTGGAACGCCCAGCTCGCGGCGGCCAGCACCCCGGCCACCCAGTAGCCTTGTCGGCGCCGGGACGCCGGCCATTGAGCCGGCGGCCCCAGCCGCCCGAGCGCCCTAGCCGCCATCAGCACGGCCATGACCAGGGTGAACCCGGCCAGCACGAGCACGAACGGGTTGGCCGCCAGCGCCGCTCCGAGGTCGCCGGAGGCCAGGCCGGTGGCGGCGGTGGTCATCCCGCACAGCGGGCAGGGGATGCCGGTGAGTGTCCGCAGCGGGCAGGGGAGCCACAACCCGTTCCCGCCCATCGCCGCCTGGTAGACGACCGCGACCCCGGCGGCCCCGAGCCCGGCCACGCCGAGCTGCTCGGGCACGGACCCAGGTCGCCACACCCCCGCCGGACGGGCTCGGGTGGGAGAGCCTCCCTGGTCCACCGGGGCACCCCCTTGGGGTTCCCCGGACCCCGCCCGACTCACCGGGGCACCCCCTCGGGGTTCCCCGGACCCCGCCCGACTCACCGGGGCACCCCCTCGGGGTTCCCCGGACCCCTCCGGGTGCTCATTCCGTGGTCCAGCTCCTCCCGCCCTGGGCGTGCTGCGTCGTCCATTCTTGCAGGCTGGCGCAGTGAACCACATGCGCAGGAGTGGTTCAATCCTCTCAGGCCGCCGCCCGACGGTTGCCGGAGCGGGCCCCCGATGGCAGCATCCGCCGTGCCGAGAACCAGTCGAGAACCGGGGAGGCCGTGGCGGACGTCAAGCGGGTGGTCGTGCTGGTGTCCGGCCACGGCTCGAACCTCCAGGCGCTGCTGGACGCGGCCGCCGAGCCCGCCTCGGGGATGGCCGTCGTCCTGGTCCTCGCCGACCGCCCCGGCGCCCACGGGCTGGAACGGGCCCGCCGGGCCAGGGTCGACACCGCCGTGGTCCGCCCGGCCGACCACCCCGACCGCCGGTCGTTCGACCTCGCCCTGCGCGACCTGGTGGCCGCCGCCCGGCCGGATGTGGTCTGCCTGGCCGGGTTCATGCGCATCCTCGGCCCCGAGTTCGTGCGGGCCTTCCCCGGCCGTGTCCTCAACACCCACCCCAGCCTGCTGCCGGCGTTCCGGGGCGCCCACGCCGTCCGCGAGGCCCTCGCCTACGGGGTCAAGGTCACCGGCTGCACCGTCCACCTGGTCGACGAGGAGGTCGACCACGGCCCGGTGCTGTTCCAGTCCGCGGTCCCGGTCGAGCCCGGCGACGACGAGGACCGCCTCCACGAGCGGATCAAGCAGGAGGAGCACCGGCTCCTCCCCCTGGCCGTCCGCCTGCTCGCCGAGGGCCGGGTCCGGGTCGAGGGCCGCCGCGCCCAGCTCGTCACGGCCGAGGAGGTGTCCCGGTGAATCAGGGCCCTCGCCTGCCCATCCACCGCGCCCTGGTCAGCGTCTTCGACAAGCGGGGCCTGGAGCGTCTGGCCGCCGCCCTGTCGGCCGCCGGGGTCGAGGTCGTCTCCACCGGCTCGACCGCCGCCGCCCTCGAGGCCCACGGCCTGACGGTCACCCGGGTCGAGGAGCTGACCGGCTTCCCCGAGCTGCTCGACGGCCGGGTCAAGACCCTCCACCCCGGTGTCCACGCCGGTCTCCTGGCCGACCGTTCCCAGCCCGGCCACCGGGCCGAGCTGGACGGGGCCGGCATCGCCCCCTTCGACCTGGTCGTGGTCAACCTCTACCCGTTCGAGGAGACCGTCGCCACCCCCGACGTCGCCCCCGCCCTGGCCATCGAGCGCATCGACGTCGGCGGCCCGGCGATGGTCCGGGCCGCGGCCAAGAACCACGCCTGGGTCGCCGTCGTCTGCGACCCGGCCGACTACCCGCTGGTCGAGACCGCCCTCACCGCCGGCGGCACCACCGGGTCCGAGCGCCGCGCCCTGGCCGCCAAGGCGTTCGCCCGAACCGCCGCCTACGACACCGCCGTCGCCGCCTGGATGGCCTCGGCCGGTGCAGCGGGCACGCCGGAACCCCTCGGCCCCGTGCCGAGCCCCCCGGTGGGGAAGCGTAGCCCAGCCGCGGGGAGTGGTGATCTCGGTGCTCCACAGCCCCCCGGGTTCCCCGAACGGCTCACCGTGGGCGGGCGGCTGCGGCAGACGTTGCGGTACGGGGAGAACCCGCACCAGGGGGCGGCGTTCTACGCCGCCGACGGGCCCGGTGGGCCGTGGGGGCTGGGGACGGCCAGGCAGCTGGCGGGCAAGGAGCTGTCCTACAACAACCTGCTCGACGCCGACGCCGCCCTGGCCCTGGCCGCCGAGCACGGCGACCGGCCGTTCGCGGTCATCGTCAAGCACACCAACCCGTGCGGGGCGGCGTTCGGGGCGACCCTGGAGGAGGCGTACGCCGGCGCGCTGGAGGGCGACCCGGTCAGTGCCTTCGGCGGGGTGGTCGGGCTCTCGCGGCCGCTGGACGCGGCCACCGCCAAGGGGATCGCCGGCGTCTTCACCGAGGTCGTGGTCGCCCCCGGGTTCGACGACGAGGCCCTGGCCGTGCTCGCCGGCAAGCCGTCGCTGCGGCTGGTCCAGGTCGACCCGGCCCGCCCGCCCGGCTGGCTGAGCGTCCGCTCGGTGGCCGGCGGCCTGCTCGCCCAGGAGCCCGACCCGGGTGCCGACGACCCGGCCGGCTGGGCCCTCCAGGCCGGCGACCCGCCAGGCCCGGAGCTGCTGGCCGACCTGGCGCTGGCCTGGTCGGTGGCCGCCCACGTGAAGTCGAACGCGATCGTGCTGGCCAGGGACGGCCGGATCGTCGGGGTCGGGGCCGGCCAGCAGAGCCGGGTCGACTCGGTGCGGATCGCCGTGGCCAAGGCGGGAGAGCGGGCCCAGGGGGCGGCCGCCGGCAGCGACGCCTTCTTCCCGTTCCCCGACGGCGTCGAGGCCCTGGCCGCCGCCGGCGTCCTGGCCGTGGCCCAGCCCGGCGGCAGTGTCCGCGACCCCGAGGTCACCGCCGCCGCGGCGGCCGCCGGCATGACCATGCTCCACACCGGCCGCCGCCACTTCCGCCACTGACCTCGTCGACCATGAAGCCCGCGTCGCTGGCCGAGCACACCGACCCTGACGGCCCCGTACGGAATGGGACCGTCCCGTGAGCGACTCCGAGCTCGCCGGCCTGCGCGCCGTGGTCACCGGCGGCGCCTCCGGCATCGGCCTGGCCACGGCCCGGCTGCTGGCCGCCCGGGGGGCCGCGGTGGTCTGCCTCGACGTCGCCGCCGGCGCCCCCGAGGCCCCGCTGGAGCAGGTACGCGCCGACCTCACCGACGACGCCGCGGTCCGGGCGGCGGTCCGCGACGCCGCCGAGCGGCTCGGCGGGATCGACATCGTGGTCAACAACGCCGGCGTCGGCGCCGTGGGCACGGTGGAGGCCAACCCGGACTCCGAGTGGCACCGGGTGTTCGACGTCAACGTGGTCGGCATCGTCCGGGTCACCCGCGCCGCCCTGCCCTACCTGCGCGCCTCGGCCGCCGCGGTGGTGGTCAACACCTGCTCGATCGCCGCCACCGTCGGCCTCCCCAACCGCGCCCTGTACAGCGCGACCAAGGGCGCGGTGCAGTCGCTGACCCTGGCGATGGCCGCCGACCACCTGGCCGAGGGCATCCGCGTCTGCTGTGTCAACCCGGGAACGGCCGACACCCCCTGGGTCCGCCGGCTGCTGGCCGCGGCCCCCGACCCCGAGGCCGAGCTCCAGGCGCTGCGGGCCCGCCAGCCCAGCGGCCGGCTGGTCGCCGCCGAGGAGGTCGCCGCCGCCATCGCCTACCTGGCCAGCCCGCTGGCCGGTGCTACCACCGGGACCGTGCTCGCCGTCGACGGCGGGATGCACGGCCTGCGGCTGCCCACCCCGCCCAGCTCCTGACGCCCGGGTGACGGGCCCTCAGTCCAGCGAACGACGTAGCTCGGCGAACGCCTCGGCCAGGTCGGGGAGCTGGTAGTGGGCGTTGAGGCCGCTGGGGTTGGGGAGCAGCCAGGCTCGCGACCCGGCGATCGGGTCGGGCTGGGGGCCGACGGTGGCCTTGGGGCGGTCGAAGGCGGTCCGGTAGGCGCCGACCCCGAGCACGGCCACCACCTGGGGGCGGGTGGCGGCCGCCTTGGCGATGAGGCCGGCCTCGCCCGACCGGAGCTCGTCGTGGCCTAGTTCGGCGGCGCCGGCGGTGGCCCGCTCGACCAGGTTGGTGACGCCGAGGCCGAGCCCGAGCAGCTCGCCCTCCTCGTCGGGGGCGAGCAGCCGCGGGGTGAGCCCGCCGAGGTGGAGGGCCTTCCAGAACCGGTTGCCGGGCCGGGCGAAGTGGTGGCCGACCGCCGCCGACCACAGCCCGGGGTTGATGCCGCAGAACAGCACCCGCAGGCCCGGGCCGAGCACGTCGGGCACGAACCGGCCCTCGGCGTCGGCCAGCTCGGCGGGGGTGGGTCGGGGGGGTCCGGGGGACCGCCGGGGTGGTCCCCCGGTGGGTCGGGGGGGTCCGGGGGACCGCCGGGGTGGTCCCCCGGTGGATCGGGCTGCCATGGCCTGG
>Ga0207706_10005575_pt1 | contig 11731 bp, 8 predicted proteins | sample KBSC53metaG_FD_184318 | JGI IMG/M metagenome (GOLD analysis project Ga0207706, IMG submission 184318) | Corn rhizosphere microbial communities from Kellogg Biological Station, Michigan, USA - KBS C5-3 metaG (SPAdes) (version 2) | ecosystem: Host-associated > Plants > Roots > Rhizosphere > Soil ... | reverse complement strand
GCCTGGTGCGGCCGCTCATGGCGGCCTGAACAGCGAAACCGGGGACGAAACCGGGGACGCAGTCCAATTCTGGATGATGAAATCGGGGTCGCAGTCGCAATTCCAACCGGTTGATCCCGCACGAGTTCGCGCGGCCAGAAGGGGATAGCGCGTCCTTCCGGACTAGCCCGCCCGACGGTTGCGTTAAACATGGCCGGTTAGCTTCCTTGCATGAAACTTCGCGCGCTCTTCGCCGCGATCGCCGCAGTCGTGGCGTTCGTGGCGATGCCTGCCGCCGCCACCCAGGATCGGTTCAATGCGACAGACCTGTGGATCAACCCGAACGAGTCGGGTTGGGGTCTTAACGTGATCCACCAGGGCGGCACGCTGTTCAAACGGGTGCTGACCTATGAAACCGAATTGCAACTTGCCACCTTGCATAAACGCATGATCGAACTGTCGGCACTTGCCCTGGACCAGCTCAAGCACCGGCTGGAAAATCCACCGCTCGTATAATCTTGAAACATTCTCGCCCTGTGGACACTGGCTTGCCTGCGATGACGTCGTCATGATCGCCGCCATCCCACCTGCACGCGAGATCCTATGAAAATCCCATTGCGCCTGGCCCTGCTGTCGACCCTGTTCACCGCCACCCTGGCCCAGGCCGCCGACCTGATCCCTATCGACGTGCACCGCGACGCCAACTGCGGTTGCTGCAAAAAATGGATCAGCCACCTGGAAAGTAACGGCTTCAAGGTCAATGACCACGTCGAAGCCGACATGAGTGCCGTCAAGCAACGCCTGGGCGTAGCGCCGCGCCTGGGCTCGTGCCACACCGCCGTGATCGACGGCAAATTCGTCGAGGGCCACGTCCCCGCCGAACAGGTGCTGGCCTTGCGCAAGCGCGACGACCTGCTGGGAATCGCCGCGCCGGGCATGCCCATGGGCTCGCCCGGCATGGAAGTGGAAGGCCGCAGCGAGGCCTATCAGGTCATCGGCCTGACCCGTGAGGGTAAAGATGTCGTCGTGGCTGAATACCCGGCGCAATGATAGCGGGCTACCTGGGGTTATTCTTCGCGGCGTTTGGCGCCGCGACCTTGCTGCCCCTGCAATCGGAAGCCGTGCTGGCCGGCCTGCTGCTCAGCGGGCATTACAGCCTGTGGCTGTTGCTGGGTATCGCCACCCTGGGCAATGTGCTCGGTTCGGTGGTGAACTGGTGGCTGGGGCGCTGGGTGGAGCACTTCAAGGGGCGACGCTGGTTTCCGGTCAGCGACCAGCAACTGGACAAAGCCCGCCAGCATTACCAGCGCTGGGGCCATTGGACACTGTTGCTCAGTTGGGTGCCGATCATTGGCGACCCGCTGACGTTGGTAGCCGGAGTGATGCGCGAGCCATTGTGGCGATTTCTGTTGCTGGTGACCCTGGCCAAAAGCCTGCGCTATGGCGTGCTGGCCGCCGTGACTTTGCAATGGGTTTAATCGCTGCTTAATCCTTGGGCAACAGCATCCGAACCACCTTTCCAGGAGCCCTGCCCATGCCTCTGTTCCGCGCTTTTTGCATCTCCGGCCTGATCACGGCCACCGCCGCGCCGGTATTTGCCGCCACCTACGGTCCTGAACTGCAAGGCTTCGACTACCCCTATCCGCTCAAGCATTTCGAGTTTCAATCCCAAGGCGAGTCGCTGCAAATGGGCTACATGGACGTTCCGGCCAATGGCAAGCCCAACGGTCGCAGCGTGGTGCTGATGCACGGCAAGAACTTCTGCGGCGCGACGTGGGAAAGTTCGATCAAGGCCCTGAGCGACGCCGGCTACCGCGTGATCGCGCCGGACCAGATAGGCTTCTGCAGCTCCAGCAAACCCGATCACTATCAATACAGCTTCCAGCAACTGGCTCTCAATACCCACCAACTGCTGGAAAAGCTCGGTGTTCAGAAGGCTACCCTTGTCGGCCATTCCACCGGCGGCATGCTTGCCACGCGCTACGCCCTGATGTACCCCGGGCAAACCGAACAGTTGGCGCTGGTGAATCCGATCGGCCTGGAAGACTGGAAAGCGCTGGGCGTGCCCTCGCTCAGCGTCGACCAATGGTATGCCCGTGAGCTGAATGTCAGTGCCGAGGGCATCCGCAAGTACCAACTCAACACTTATTACGTCGGGCGCTGGAAGCCGGAGTACGAGCGCTGGGTAGACATGTACGCCGGCCTCAGCAACGGCCCCGGGCATACGCGGGTCGCATGGAACTCGGCGCTGATTTACGACATGATCTTCACCCAGCCGGTGTACTACGAGTTCAAGGACCTGAAGATGCCGACGCTGCTGCTGATTGGCACGTCCGACAACACCGCCATCGGCAAAGACGTCGCGCCGCCAGCCGTCAAAGCCAAGCTCGGCAACTACGCCGTGCTCGGCAAGCAGGCAGCCAAGCTGATCCCCCATGCCACCCTGGTGGAATTCCCAGGCCTGGGGCATGCGCCACAAATGGAAGAGCCGGCCCGGTTTCACGCAGCACTGTTGCAGGGGCTGAACGCCCTTTAATCCAACCTTTTTCGAGGCACTCGTTGAATGTCGGTACAGATCGCAGTCATTGATGATTGGCAGGACGTGGCCAGAGGCGTGGTTGATTGGTCAGTCCTTGAGACGGTGGGCCAGGTGCACTTCCTGCACGATTACCCGGCGGATACCGCCACGATGATCGAGCGTTTGCAGGGGTTCGAGGTGATTTGCGTGATGCGCGAACGCTCCACCTTCGACAAGGCACTGCTGCAAGGCCTGCCCCGGCTCAAGTTGCTGGTAACCGGCGGCATGCGCAACGCCGCCATCGACATCCCCGCCGCCAAGGCCCTGGGCATTCAGGTCTGTGGCACCGACAGCTACAAACACGCCGCGCCGGAACTGACTTGGGCATTGATCATGGCTTCCACCCGCAACCTGGTGGCCGAAGCCAATTCGCTGCGTGCCGGCCATTGGCAGGTGGGCCTCGGCGGCGACCTGCACGGCAAGACCCTGGGGATTCTGGGCCTGGGCAGCATTGGCCAGAAGGTCGCGCAGTTCGCCCAGGTGTTCGGCATGCGCGTGATTGCCTGGAGTGAAAACCTCACGCCGGAACGTGCCGCCGAGTCCGGCGTGACCTGGGTCAGCAAGCAAGCGCTGTTTGAACAGTCAGACATCCTTACCGTTCATCTGGTACTCAGCGACCGTAGCCGTGGGCTGGTGGATGCCCAGGCGCTGGGCTGGATGAAACCCGGCGCGCGCCTGGTCAACACTGCACGCGGGCCGATTGTGGATGAGCAGGCACTGGTGCAGGCCCTGGAAAGCGGTCGCCTGGCCGGGGCGGCGCTGGATGTGTATGCCGAGGAGCCGTTGCCGGCGGATCACCCGTTGCGCAGGTTGCCGAATGTGCTGGCCACCCCGCACGTGGGCTACGTGAGCGAGCAGAATTACCGGCAGTTCTATTCACAGATGATCGAAGACATTCAAGCCTGGATGAACGGCATGCCCATTCGCGTGCTGGGCTGACGCACCGTTTCTGTGCGTTCGCACTCTTATAGCGAACCGCCTTGCTGTGGCGCACCGCCTTGCTGTGGCGAGCGGGCTTGTTGTGGCGAGCGGGCTTGCCCCGCGTTGGAGCGCGAAGCGCTCCCCCATGCTACATAGCCCAACGCAGGGCAAGCCTGCTCGCCACAGAGTCCGGTCCACCCTGGCATATGGTTACAATTATTTTGTCCTACAAAATATTCCCAGAAAGCCTACAGGCTCTGGGATCTGTCCTAGACTCATGACCGATGGGTCCGTTCCAAAACAAAAACCCCGCAAAAAATCTAAACTTTTCAACTCGGCCATTGGTCAAGTTTTAAGGTACGACGAGCACACACGGTTCCAGCCCGATGCCCGTCCATCCAATCTATATCTGCCAACCGTGCAACTGGCATAAGCCTTGCCAGATCTGTACAGCGCTTGTGCGCGTGGCCGCAGGATGCGGTCGACGGAGTTAATGGCAGCCGGCCATTAGCCGACCAACACGTGGAGAGAATTATGATCAGTGCCGCTGCAAGTATTCAGGGAGAGCGTGTTAGTCAGAGCGTTGGCGGGGTCGCCGCGTTGGCTGACCTCACCACAGTGCGGCCGGTTCCGAGCCACAACCCCAACCGTAAGAAAGTCCTGTTTGTGACCTCCGAGTTTGCCGACCTGGTGAAAACCGGTGGCCTGGGCGACGTCTCCGCCGCCCTGCCCCGCGCCATGGCCCACCTGCACGATGTGCGGGTGCTGATCCCCGGTTATCCGCAGGTGATGGAAAGCGACAACCCGATCCATATCATCGGTGAGCTGGGCGGCCACGCGGCGCTGCCGCCGTGCAAGATCGGGCGCATGGACCTCAAGGATGGCCTGGTCATCTATGTACTGATCTGCCCCGAGCTCTACGAGCGCGAAGGCACACCCTACGGCGCCAACAACGGCCGCGACTGGCCGGACAACCATATTCGTTTCGCCCGCCTGGGCCTGGCCGCCGCCGACATGGCCGCCAACCTGGCACAGATCCACTGGTGCCCGGACCTGGTGCACGCCCACGACTGGCCCGCCGGCCTGGCCCCGGCGTACATGCACTGGCGTGGGTCACGCACGCCGACATTGTTCACCATCCATAATCTGGCCTATCAAGGCGTGATCAGCCTGGCGTCGACGCCAGAGCTGGGCATTCCACCTCACGCTTTGCAGCAGGAGGGCATGGAGTTCTACGGCAAGATGTCGTTCCTCAAGGCCGGCATGGCGTATTCCAGTCATATCACCACGGTGAGCGCCACCTATGCCCGGGAAATCACGACGCCCGAGTTCGGCTGCGGCCTCGATGGCTTTTTGGCCAGCAAGACCCAGCAAGGTTTGCTCAGCGGTATTCCCAACGGCATTGAAGACAGCTGGGAAACCTCCACCGACCCGCACTTGACGCACAACTTCAACATCGGCGACTGGGAAGGCAAAGCCGTGAATGCCGCACAGGTGCGCAACCTGTTCGGCCTGCATGACTCGACCGGCCCGCTGTTCGCCGTGGTCTCGCGCCTGGTGTTCCAGAAAGGCCTGGACCTCACCGAAGCGGTGGCCAGTTTTATCGTCGAGCAAGGTGGGCAGATCGCCATTATCGGTCGCGGCGAGCCGGAAGAAGAAAACGCCATGCGCGAACTGGCGCTGCGCTTTCCCGGCCAGATCGGTGTGCGCATCGGCTTCAACGAGACCGATGCCCGCCGCATGTTCGCCGGCAGCGATTTCCTGCTGATGCCTTCGCGCTACGAGCCCTGCGGCCTGAGCCAGATGTACGCCCAGCGCTTTGGCTCCCTGCCCGTCGCCCGCAACACCGGCGGCCTGGCCGACACCATCGAAAACGGTGTGACCGGCTTTCTGTTCAATGAATCCACGGTCGACAGTTACAAAGAAGCCTTGAGCCGCGCGTTCAAGGTGTTTGCCTTCCCTGGCCTGCTCAATGCCATGCGCAGCCGAGCAATGACCCAACCGTTCAACTGGAGCCAGGCGGTGGAACCCTACGCCGAGCTGTACGAGCGACTGGTGGCTAAAGCACTGGGGAAATCCGCTAAATAATCATCGGGAGGTCTCTATAGATGCCGTTACGGACTCTGGAAACCTGGCCCCACGGCGCAATCATGCTGGACGCGCAACACACGCGTTTTGCCTTGTGGGCGCCAGACGCGTTTTATGTCAGCGTTGAATTGGAACACGGCAAATCTGTTGCCATGCTGCCGCAGGCAGATGGCTGGTTTGAAACCGAAATAGCGTGCCCGGCGGGCACGCGCTACCGCTTCAATATCGATGGGCAAATGGATGTACCCGACCCGGCCTCCCGGGCCCAGGCTGCGGATGTGCACGGTTGGAGCGTGGTGGTCGATTCCCTTGCCTATCACTGGCGCCACAGCACTTGGCAAGGCCGCCCCTGGCACGAGGCCGTCATCTATGAACTGCATGTCGGCGCCATGGGGGGTTATGCCGGCATCGAACAACATCTGCCACGCCTGGCCGAGCTGGGTGTTACCGCGATTGAATTGATGCCGTTGGCGCAATTCCCCGGTGATCGCAATTGGGGCTATGACGGGGTCCTGCCCTACGCGCCCCAAGCCTCCTACGGCACGCCCGAACAGCTCAAGCACCTGATCGACAGCGCCCACGAGCACGGCCTGGCGGTGATCCTCGACGTGGTCTACAACCACTTCGGGCCGGACGGCAACTACCTGGGTCAGTACGCCAAGGGCTTCTTCCAGGAAGACGTGCACACGCCCTGGGGCGCCGGGATCGATTTCAACCGGCGCGAGGTGCGCGACTTTTTCCTGGATAACGCCTTGATGTGGTTGCTCGAATACCGCTTCGACGGCCTGCGCCTGGACGCCGTCCACGCCATCGACAACCCGGACTTCCTCAAGGAACTGGCGCACCGGGTGCGCGAGCAGGTGGATTCGGGCCGGCACGTCTGGCTGATGCTGGAAAACGAACTCAACCAGGCCAGTCTCCTGCAGCAGGATTTCGACGCGCAATGGAACGATGACTTCCATAACGTCCTGCATGTGCTGCTGACCGGCGAAACCGACGCGTATTACAGCGACTTCGCCGAAGAGCCCACGGCCAAACTGGCGCGCTGCCTGGGCGATGGGTTTATCTACCAGGGGCACACCACCCGGCATGGGCATGAGCGTGGCGAACCCAGCGGGCATCTGCCGCCGAGCGCGTTCGTAGCCTTCCTGCAGAACCACGATCAGATTGGCAACCGTGCCCTGGGCGAGCGCCTGCATCAACTCTGCTCGCCGCAGGCATTGAAGGCGGCGACCGCCCTGCTGTTGCTCTCCCCGATGATCCCGTTGATGTTCATGGGCGACGAATCGAACGCCCGCGAGCCGTTCCTGTTTTTCACCGATCACCATGGCGAACTGGCAGAAGCCGTGCGCGAAGGCCGTCGCAATGAGTTCAAGGATTTCGCCGCGTTCCAGGACCCGGAGCGACGCGAACGCATCCCCGACCCGAATGCCCTGACGACCTTTTTGCAGACCACGCCAAGCTTTCACGAGAACGAGCACACCGAGCTCTACCGCCAACTGCTGAGCCTGCGCCACGGCCACATCGTGCCGCACTTGCCCGGCAGCGTGGCCCTGGGCGCCGAGGTGCTGGCCGAAGGCGCCGTCAGCGCTCGTTGGCGCCTGGGTAATGGCAGCCTGTTGCAGATCGATCTCAACCTGAGCGCCACGCCGCTGGATTATCCGGCGACGGCGCCTGTGCTATTTGAAACGCCTGCCAACGCCGGCGCGCACCTGCCGCCGTATAGCGCACGCGTCACCCTATCCCCTGTTGGAGAGCACCCTTGAGCGAAGCGAACCTGGAAATCCTCGCCAGCCGAGCGGGCCTGGCCGTCGATTGGATCGACGCAAACGGCCGCCCGCAACGTGTCAAACCCGACGCCCTGCGCGCCGTCCTCAAAGGCCTGGGCCACCCCGCCGACACCGATGCCGAAGTCAACGCCAGCCTGCGGGCACTGGAACAGGTGCAACAAGACAAACACCTGCCGCCCCTGCTGACCATCGACAGCGGCGCAGGCCTGGACCTGGCCCGCTACTTCGAACCGGACACCCTGTGCCGGGTCTGCCTGGAAGACGGTGAAACCCTGGAGCTGCGCCTGGATGGCGAAGCCGTCCTGCCCGGCGTCATCGCCCTCGGCTACCACCAGGTGCACATTGCCGACCAGACCTTCACCCTGGCCGTCGCGCCCACCCATTGCTACAGCGTGGCCGAAGCGGTCGACAGCCGACCTGCCCGCGCCTGGGGCCTCAGCGCGCAACTGTATAGTTTGCGGCGCCTGGGCGATGGCGGCTTCGGCGATACCCTGGCCTTGGAACACCTGGCCCGCTCAGCGGCCGAGCGCGGCGCCGATGCCCTGGCGATCAGCCCGATGCATGCGATGTTCAGCGCCGACACCGCGCGCTACAGCCCGTACTCACCCTCCAGCCGCTTGTTCCTCAACAGCCTGTACGCCTCGCCGGGTTGCATCTTGGGCGAGCGCGAAGTACGCAACGCCATCGAAGCCAGCGGCCTGGCGGATGAACTGCACGACCTGGAGCAACACAGCCTGATCGACTGGCCCACCGCAGCGAACGCCAAGCAGCGCCTGCTGCGTGCGTTGTACGAAGACTTCCGCCACGGCCACCACCCGCAACACGCCGACTTCCAGAGTTTCCGCCAGGCCGGCGGTGAGGCCCTGGAAAACCACTGCCGCTTCGAAGCCGTGCAAACCGCCCGCGCCGCCGCCGGTGAAGACCTCGACTGGCGCCATTGGCCAGAAGAGTGGCGCACCCCAGAGAGCCCGGCATTGGCCCTGTTCGCCGAAGACCACCGTGAAGAGATCGGCTACTTCGCGTTCTGCCAATGGCTGATAGCCCGTTGCCTGGAGCGCGCGCAACAAGCCGCACGCGGCAGCGGCATGGGCGTCGGCCTGATTGCCGACCTGGCGGTGGGCGCCGACGGGGGTGGCAGCCAGGCCTGGAGCCGCCAGGATGAATTGCTCGCCGACCTGACCGTGGGCGCGCCACCCGACATTCTCAACCGCGCCGGCCAGGGCTGGGGCATTTCCGCGTTCTCCCCCGAAGGCCTCAAGCGCCACGGCTTTCGCGCCTTTATCGAAATGCTGCGCGCCAACTTCGCCCACGCCGGCGGCTTGCGCATCGACCACGTGATGGGCTTGCAACGCCTGTGGGTGATGCCCATGGACGCCTCGCCGCGTGACGGCGCCTACCTGTATTACCCGGTGGACGACCTGCTGCGCCTGCTCGCCCTGGAATCCCACCGCCACCAGGCCATCGTGCTCGGTGAAGACCTGGGCACCGTGCCGGATGGCCTGCGCGAAAAGCTCATCGCCCGCTCGATCCTGGGCATGCGTGTGTTGCTGTTCGAACAGAACCACGAGGGCCAGTTCAAGCCGATCCTCGACTGGCCGGACAACGCCCTGGCCACCACCAGCACCCACGACCTGCCGACCCTCAACGGTTGGTGGCACAGCCGCGATATCGAGTGGAACATCCAGCTGGGTCTGATCGATGCGCCGACCGTGGAGCAATGGAGCGAGCACCGCCTGCGCGAACGCCAGGCACTGCGCCAGGCCTTGAGCCAGGATCCGCAGAACTTCGTCGAAGAGATCCGCAATGAAACCGACCACATGATCGACGCCAGCGTGCGCTACCTCGGCCACACCCGGGCCCCACTGGTGTTGCTGCCGCTGGAGGACGCCCTCGGCGTTGAGGAACAAGCCAACCTGCCCGGCACCACCGATACCCACCCCAACTGGCGCCGCCGCCTGCCGGGCGAGGCGTCCAGCCTGCTCGACAATGCCGGCGCCGCCCGCCGCCTCGAACTGTTGGCCGTCGCGCGCAACCAAGCCTATGAGCGTGACCGATGAAAGCCCTGCCCCTGCGCGCCACCCAGCGCCTGCAATTCCATAAAGGTTTTACCCTCGATGACGCGGTGCCCCTGGTGCCGTATTTCGCCCGTTTGGGCATCAGCCACCTGTATGCCTCGCCGCTGCTGAGTGCACGCGCCGGTTCCATGCACGGCTACGACGTGGTCGACCCCACCACGGTCAACCCGGAACTCGGCGGCGAACCGGCCCTACGGCGCCTGGTCGCTGCGCTGCGTGAACACGACATGGGGTTGATCCTCGATATCGTCTCCAACCATATGGCCGTCGGCGGGGCCGACAACCCCTGGTGGCTGGACCTGTTGGAGTGGGGCCGCCTGAGCCCCTACAGCGAGTTCTTCGACATCCAGTGGCATTCGCCCGACCCCTTGCTCAAAGGCCAATTGCTGATGCCGTTCCTCGGCAGTGACTACGGCGAAGCCCTGCAGGCCGGCACCCTGACCTTGCACTTCGATGCCGACCACGGCGCGTTCTATGTCGAGCATTACGAACACCGTTTCCCCATCTGCCCCAAGGATTACGCGGCGATCCTGGGCACCGATGAACGGCTCCATCCCCTGGCCGAGCGCTTCAGCGCCCTCGCCCACCAGGACGACGCTTACCACGCGGCCGCGTCGCTCAAGCAAGCGCTGGCCGAGCGCGCCACCGACGTGCTGCCGGCGATCGAACAGCGCTTGAAGGCCTTCGACGGCCGCCAGCCCGAGGGCTTCAAGCGCCTGCATCAGTTGCTGGAACAACAGGCCTATCGCCTGGCCAGTTGGCGCACCGCGGCGGACGATATCAACTGGCGGCGCTTCTTCGACGTCAACGAACTCGGTGGCCTGCGCGTCGAGCGCAGCGCTGTGTTCGAGGCCACCCATGGCAAGATCTTCGAACTGATCAGCGAAGGCCTGGTGGATGGCCTGCGCATCGACCACATCGACGGCCTGGCCGACCCGCGTGGTTACTGCCGCAAGCTGCGCCGTCGGGTGGACTCGCTGTCACCCGAACGGCACTTGCCGATCTTCGTGGAGAAGATCCTCGGCGAGGGCGAAACCCTGCGCGACGACTGGCAGGTGGACGGCACCACCGGTTACGAGTTCATGAACCAGTTGTCGCTGCTGCAACATCACCCGGACGGCTTCGCGCCATTGGCCGCGTTGTGGACCCATCACAGCGAGCGGCCTGCTGCGTTTATCGAAGAAGCGCAATTGGCCCGCCAGCAGATCCTCAACGGCTCCCTCGGCGGCGACTTTGAAAGCGTGGCCCAGGCCCTGCTGCAAGTGGCCCGCGACGATGTGATGACCCGCGACCTGACCCTCGGCGCCATCCGCCGAGCCTTGCAGGAACTGATCGTGCACTTCCCGGTGTACCGCACCTATATCAGCGCCCGTGGCCGCAGTACCGCCGACGACAGGCTATTCCAACAGGCCATGGATGGCGCCCGCACCACCCTGGGCGAAGGCGACTGGCCGGTGCTCGACCACCTGGCCAACTGGCTGGGCGGCCAGCCGTGGCGCAATCGCCCGGTGGGCCGTGAACGCAAGATCCTCAAGCATGCCTGCGTGCGCTTCCAGCAACTGACGTCGCCCGCCGCCGCCAAGGCTGTGGAAGACACCGCGTTCTATCGCTCGGCGGTATTGCTGTCGCGCAACGACGTGGGCTTCAGCACCGAACAGTTCAGCGCCCCCTTGGCCGACTTCCATGGGGTCAACCAACAACGCCTGCAGAGCTTCCCTGACAACCTGTTGGCCACCGCCACCCATGACCACAAGCGCGGCGAAGATACCCGCGCGCGCCTGGCCGTGCTGAGCGAGTGCGCGGCGTGGTACGCCGAGCAGGTCGAGCAGTGGCGCGCCCTCGCCGCGCCACTGAAGACGGATGCAAGTACGCCTTCAGCGGGCGATGAATTGATCCTCTACCAGGTGCTGCTGGGCAGTTGGCCCCTGGACCAGACCGATGACTTCGAGGGCTACCGGCAGCGCCTGTGGCAATGGCAACAGAAAGCCCTGCGCGAAGCCAAGTTGCAAAGCAGCTGGAGCGCGCCCAACGAAGCCTATGAACAAGGCGTCGAAGCCTACCTGTCGCGGCTGTTGCTCAGCGATGAAGGCCAGGTGTTGCGCACTGCCATCGGCGCGGCGGCCCAGGCCATCGCGCCGGCCGGTGCGCTCAATGGCCTGGCGCAATCCTTGCTTCGCATGACGGTGCCGGGTGTACCGGACCTGTACCAGGGCGCTGAGTTCTGGGACTTCAGCCTGGTGGACCCGGACAACCGCAGGCCGGTGGACTTCAACGCCCGGCAACAGGCGCTGGATACCCCA
>Ga0207706_10005574_pt1 | contig 11731 bp, 8 predicted proteins | sample KBSC53metaG_FD_184318 | JGI IMG/M metagenome (GOLD analysis project Ga0207706, IMG submission 184318) | Corn rhizosphere microbial communities from Kellogg Biological Station, Michigan, USA - KBS C5-3 metaG (SPAdes) (version 2) | ecosystem: Host-associated > Plants > Roots > Rhizosphere > Soil ... | reverse complement strand
AGGCCGATGGAGACGGCGGTCGCCGCGTAGGCGCTGGCGATCAGCCCCACCACGATCCAGGTCTGCAGCCGCCGTTGCGCCACCCGCACGCCGAACGCCGCCGCCGCGCCGCCCACCGCGGCCGTGAAGGGGACGGCGACGCCCAGGAACGGCGCCTGCCCGCCCAGGATCAGCGCCAGCACCAGCGCCATCGCCAGCGCCAGGCGGCCGCCCCACAGCACCGCGATCACCATCGCCGCGAAGGGGACGGGGATCAGCTCGGGGGGGAGGTGCAGCCGCGCGATCACCGCCGCCAGCGCGGCCACGATCAGCGTCAGCACGCCCATGAACACCACGCTGCGCCCGTCGCGGTACAGGTGCGCGCGGCTGAAGCGCATCAGCAGCGCCACGATCCCCAGCAGGAGCAGGTTGTAGAGGATCGAGCCGACCGCCCGGCCGATCGTCCGCCCCGGGCCGGCCTGGTCGCCGTGCTCGGCGAGCGCGGCCTGGTAGGCGCGCAGCCGCTCCTCCTCGCGCTCGCCCACCTGCTCGCGCGCGCCCACGATCTTTTCGCCGGCCAGCACGCGGTACTTCACCCGGTCCACGGCGGCGCGGGCGCGGGCGCGGGCCGCCTCGGTCTCGCGCTCGTTGACCGCGAGCGACGGCTGGAACCAGCGGACCAGGAGAAGCCGCTGCAGCTCCGCCGCGTCGGCCCCGGCGCCGGCGGGAAGGTACGTCTGCGCCGCGCGGTAGAACTGGTCGGCGGTGGTCATCGAGTCCGCCGCGATCAGCCGCTCGCCGCCGGCCAGCCCGCGCACGCGGACGGCGCTGATCCCGCTGCGCCCCGGCGAGCCGGCCGCCACCCCGCGGGGGAACTGCTCGCGCACCGCCCGCAGCGTGGCCTCCAGCAGCGACGCGCGCTGGGCCGAATCGGAGAGCACCGCCAGCCCGCCCAGCGTGCTGGGCACGCCGCTCCCCGACAGTACCTGCCGCAGCGCCGCGTCGCGTTGCGGCGGCTGCGCCTGCGCCAGCGCCCCCTGCACCCGGCCGAAGAAGCCGCGCAGCCCGGCCGCCACGCTGTCCGCCGCGGACGGCGTGTAGTCGTAGACGGGGGGAACGCCGCGCGCCGCCTCTTCCTGCTCGCGGCGCAGTTCCGCCTCGGTCTTGGGGATCTGGAAGGGGATGGAGGCGATCACGTCGTTGGGCGCCACCACGCCGCGCTCCAGGACGACGGGGCCGGGCGCCGCGCCGCCGGGGAAGAGGACGTAGATCCCCGCGGCGGCGGCCAGGAGGACGGCCGCGCGCTTGAGGTGGTGCGCCGCGCGCGCGCGGCGGCGCCGGGGCGGCGGCTCGCCGGGGTCGCGCGGCACGGCGCGGCGTTCGGGCCCGGATCGCTCGCCCGGCATCAGGCTTCCCCCGGCTCCTGCTCGTGGCCGCTGTGGGCGGCGTACGCGCGGATGATCTCCTTCACCAGGCGGTGGCGGATCACGTCGGTGCCCTTCATGTAGGCGAAGGCGATCCCGGGGATCCCCTTCAGCACCTCCTCGATCTGGATCAGCCCGCTGTCCTCGCGGCGCGGCAGGTCGATCTGCGTCTTGTCGCCGGTGATCACCGCCTTGCTGTTCAGCCCCAGGCGGGTGAGGAACATCTTCATCTGCGCGGTGGTGGCGTTCTGCGCCTCGTCCAGGATCACGAAGGCGTCCTGCAGCGTGCGCCCGCGCATGTACGCCAGCGGCGCGATCTCGATCGCCCGGTTCTCCATCGCCCGGCGCAGGCGGTCCTGCGGGATCATGTCCTCCAGCGCGTCGTACAGCGGGCGCAGGTAGGGGTCGATCTTCTCCTGCAGGTCACCCGGGAGGAAGCCCAGGTTCTCGCCCGCCTCCACCGCCGGGCGGGCCAGGATGATGCGCTTCACCCGCTTCTTGAACAGCGCGTCCACCGCCATCGCCACCGCCAGGTACGTCTTCCCCGTTCCCGCGGGGCCGATCCCCACCACGATGTCGTTCTCGTCGATCGCGGCCAGGTACTTCGCCTGCCCCTCGCTCTTGGCGGTGATGGTGCGCTTGGGGCCGGGGACCACCACGCGGCCGGCGTCGGCCAGGCGCTCCAGCCCGCCGCCGCCGTTCTCGCGCGCGGTGTCGTAGAAGCGGTGCACGTCGTCGGTGGCCACGGGCACGCCGCGGCGCGCCATCTCCACCATGTGCTGCACCACGGGCACGGCGCGCTCCACGCTGTCCAGCGGCCCGCTGAGCAGGAGGTGGTCGTCGCGGAGGACGACGCGGAGCCCCGCCAAGCGCCCCAGCTCCGTCAGGTTCTGGTCGTTCACCCCCGAAAGCGCCAGCGGGTCGGCGCCGTCGGTGGGCACGCGATGCTGTACCGTCTGCTCGGCCATCTATCTGCCCTGGATCCTTATTTCCCTGTGCTCTGCGATCGGTCGAATCTCTTCCAGACTTCCAGACTACCGGCACCGGCGGGCATTCACCCCGGGCGATTGAAATCGCGGCAACCACGGCCCGAAGTCCGCCTTCGCGGACTCCCACGCGGCCATCCGTGCGGGCGGCATGTTCCCCGGACGACCACCACCCACGGCGGGTTGAAACCCGCCGCTGGAACATCGGGAAGTCCGCCTTCGCGGACTGCGCGCCGGCATCTCCGCGCCAACCGTCAGCACGAGTGCACCAGCACCTGGCACTTCGTACCCCGTACCCCGTACCGTCGTAAGAACCATTCCAAACGCTCTCGGGCGAGGCCCGGCGCTCTGCCGGTCCCCGCCCGCTGTCGTGCTCCCACCGGTCCCACGGTGATTGTTACGTCTCGACGCGGCGAATGTTCGCCTCGGCGAGCTGTTCCTCGGGAACGCGGGTGGGGGCGCCCTCGAACAGCGCCCGCGCCGTGGCCGTCTTGGGGAAGGCGATCACGTCGCGCAGGCTCTGCCCGCCGGCCAGCAGCATCACCAGCCGGTCGAAGCCGAAGGCGCACCCCGCGTGGGGCGGCGCGCCGTAGCGGAACGCCTCGAGCAGGAAGCCGAACTTGCTCTCCGCCTCGTCCGGCCCGATCCCCAGCGCGCGGAAGATCGCCTGCTGCAGCGCCGGCTCGTGGATGCGCACCGAGCCGCTCGCCATCTCCATCCCGTTCCACACCGCGTCGTACGCCAGGCTCCGCACCGGCCGGCGGTACAGCGCCCGCGCCGCCTCCGCCGACGGAGCGCCGTCCTTCGTGGCGTCGAGAAGGAGCCGCACGTCGTCCGCGTGCGGCCGGGTGAAGGGATGGTGCTCGCTCACCAGCCGGTCGCCGTCGGCGTCCCACCCGAAGAGGGGGAACTCGGTCACCCACAGCCACGCGTTGGCATTCGGGTCGATCAGCTCCAGCTTGCGCGCCAGGTGCCGGCGCAGCTCGTCCAGCGCGGGCTCCAGCCCGGCGCGCACCTGGTGCGTGTCCTCCACCACCGGCGCCGGCCCGTCGGTAGACCCCACCACGTGGCCCACGACTTCGGGATCGCCCACGCGGAACTCGCCGACCACGGCCACGAACAGGTCGCCGCTCTCCACCCCCGTGGCCCCGTAGAAGGCATCGCGCGTCGCGTCGTCCAGCGCCTTCGCGAACTGGCCGCTGAGCCCGTCCTCGCCACGCTTGACCCACAGCGCGCCGGCCGCGCCCCCGCGCTTCGCCACCTCCTGCAGCTCGTCCAGCTCCTTCCGCGACAGGCGGGCCCCGCCGGGCACGCGGATCCCGCGGATGCGCTGCGGCGTCCCCTCCACCTGCTGGAAGAGGCGGAAGTCGGCGCGGCGCAGGATGCCGGTCACGTCCACGATCTCGAGCCCGAAGCGCAGGTCGGGCTTGTCGCTCCCGTAGCGCGCCATCGCCTGGGCGTAGGTCAGCCGCGGGAAGGGGGTGGGGATCTCGATTTCGCCCACCTCGGCCAGGATCGCCGCCATCAGCCCCTCGCCCACGCGGAAGACGTCTTCCTCGGTGGCGAAGGCCATCTCCAGGTCGATCTGGGTGAACTCGGGCTGGCGGTCGGCGCGCAGGTCCTCGTCGCGCAGGCAGCGGGCGATCTGGTAGTAGCGGTCGAACCCGCTCACCATCAGCAGCTGCTTGTACAGCTGCGGGCTCTGCGGCAGCGAGTAGAACTCGCCCGGCCAGTTGCGCGACGGGACCAGGAAGTCGCGCGCCCCCTCGGGCGTGGGCTTGGTGAGCAGCGGCGTCTCGATCTCCAGGAAGCCCTGCTCGTCCAGGTAGCGCCGCGTGGCCCGCGCCGCGCGGTGGCGCGTGCGGACGGCGTGCTGCAGCTCGGGGCGGCGCAGGTCCAGCGAGCGGTAGCGCAGGCGCAGGTCCTCGGCCGGCAGCTCGTCGTGCGGGCCGTAGAACACCTGGATCGGCAGCGGCTCGGCGCGGGTGAGGATGGTGAGCCCCGAGGCGCGCACCTCCACGTCGCCGGTGGGCAGGTCGGGGTTGTGCTGCCCGGCGATGCGGGGGAAGACGGTGCCCTCCACCTGGATCACGTCCTCGGGGCCCAGGCGGCGCGCCTCCTCCAGCGCCCCGGGCGGCGTCCAGCCGGGGTCGAAGCTCACCTGCACCAGCCCCTCGCGGTCGCGCAGGTCCACGAACACCAGCGAGCCCAGGTCGCGGCGGCGGTGCACCCACCCGGCCAGGGTCACCGGGTTGCCGGCGTCGCCCGCGCGGAGCGTGCCGGCCATCGACGTGCGGTACGCGGTCTGGCTCTGGAAAGTCATGGTCTCACGGTTCCGGCACGGCCGCCGCGCGGCGCCCGTGCCAGGTCAGGAACGTTCGATACAGGAAGATGCCGGCCAGCACGCCCACCGTGTCGGCCAGCCAGTCGTGCCAGTCGCTGTTGCGGCCGGGAACGAACAGCTGGTGCACCTCGTCGCTCACGCCGTACAGCGAGCCCAGCAGGGCGGCGGCCCACGGCCACGGCCCCGCGGGGCGCGCGCGCCGCGCGTACGCCAGCGCCGCGCCCCCCACCGCGTAGGCGGCGCAGTGGTGCAGCTTGTCCCAGCTCAGCAGCCCCGGGGGGAGCTCGGGGAGCTTGCTGCGCGACGACACGAAGAAGATGGCGGCCGCCCACAGCAGCGCCGGCCACCATCGTTTCATCCGCTCGCTCACGCCGCCTCGGCCTGGGCCACCACGGCCATGAACGCCTCGGGGCTCTCCGCGCCCAGCAGCCGGCCGCGCACCTCGCCGCGCACCAGCCGCGCGATGCGCGACAGCGCCTTCACGTGCGCCCCCGCCGCCGATTCGGGGCCCACCAGGAGAAAGAAGAGCCGCACCGGCTGCCCGTCGAGCGCCGCGAAGTCCACCGGCTCGGCGCTGACGCCGGCCGCCATGGTCAGCCCGCCCACCCCCTCGGCCTTGCCGTGCGGGATCGCCACCCCGCCGCCGATGCCGGTGGAAAGCTGCTCCTCGCGCTGGCGCACGGCGCGCAGCACGGCCGCCGGGTCGGCCACGGCGCCGCTCGCGTGCAGGATCCCCACCAGCTCCTCCAGCGCGGCGTCCTTGGTCCGTGCGGCCAGGGGCACGCGAACGCGTTCGGCGGAAAGGAGTTCGGTGAGCAGCACGTGATGCGGACTTCCGGTCTGCGGGGCCCTGAAACGGCCCGGCCACGCGCTAGGGCGTGGCCGGTGCGGACCTTGCAACCTAACGCCCGCCGGTTGCGGCATCAAGCGCGCGCGGGAACCGTTTGGCCGCCGTGGTGGATAAGGAGGATTCCGGCCGCCGCGACGCATTTCCGCTGGCGCCGCGCCGGAGGATCCGTCCGCCGAGATGCGGCCCGGGAGGAAGCGGAGCGACGCACCCCCGCACCCCCGCACCTCCGCACCTCCGCACCCGAGATCGTACTCCGTACCCCGTACTTCCGTACCCGATGACCGTCGCCGCCACCATCCAGCCCGACCTTGCCGGCCTCCTTCCCGACGAAGCCACGGCCGTGCTGCAGGCCCACTTCGCCGGCCGCGGGCAGCCGAAGTACCGCGCCGGCCAGGTGGTGAAGTGGGTGTACGAACGGCTGGCCGGCGGCTTCGACGAGATGACCGACCTTCCCGCCCCCGAGCGCGAGGCGCTGAAAGAGGCGTTCACGCTCACCGCCCCCGCCGTGGCCAAGCTCTCGCGGTCGGTGGACGGCACCGCCAAGCACCTGTGGCGGCTCAAGGACGGCGAGCTGATCGAGTCCGTGCTGATCCCCACCCCCTCGCGGCTGACGCTCTGCATCAGCTCGCAGGCCGGGTGCGCGATGGCGTGCTCGTTCTGCGCCACGGGGTGGGCGGGGTATCGCAGACAGCTGTCGCCCGGCGAGATCGTGGCGCAGTACCGCGGCGCGCGGCGCTGGGCGGCCGAGAACGGCTACGGCGAGATCAGCAACATCGTGTTCATGGGGATGGGCGAGCCGCTGATGAACCCGAAATCGCTCTTCCCCACCCTGGCCATCCTGAACCGCGGCTACGGCGTGGGCGCGCGGCGCATCACCGTCTCCACCGTGGGCGTGGTCCCCGGGATCCTGCAGATGGCCGAGATGCCGGAGCAGTACCGGCTCGCCGTCTCGCTGCACGCGCCCAACCACGAGCTGCGGCAGACGCTGATCCCGCTGGAGAAGAAGTATCCCCTCCCCGTCCTGCTCGACGCGCTGCGCAGGTTCGACCAGGCCGGGGGGAAGCGGATCACCTTCGAGTACGTGATGATCGACGGCGTCACCGACCTTCCGCGGCTGGCGGACGAGCTGGCCGACGTGATCGGGGAGTTCAACGCGTTCGTCAACCTGATCCCCTTCAACCCGATCCCGGGCACGGAGTGGACTCCGTCCACGCGCGCGCGGCTGAACCACTTCGTGGAGGTGCTCGAGGGCCGCGGCATCCCCGCGGCGGTGCGCGAGAGCCGGGGGCGCGACATCGCCGCCGCCTGCGGCCAGCTGCGCGCCGAGGCCACCGAGGGGCGCAAGCCGGTGCAGATGGGCTCGATCTGACCCGCCGGCAACCGCCGCCGCCCGACCGTCCGCCGGCCGCTGGCGCCGTCCTCGGACGTTCGTAGATTCATCCCCCCGGACGTTCTTTACCGCGGCTCGGCATCCTGGCGAGCCGCGGATCGTTTTCAGCCGCCCGCCATGATCCAGCCGATCCACCCCGCCGATCCCGCGCCCGCGGCAGCCATCGACCCTTCCGCGCCCGGGCCGGCGGACGCATCCGCGCTCGACCTGGCGGACGCGGCGCCCGACGCCCCGCTCCCGCTGCTGGAAGACGGTTCGCTCGTCCTTTCCGCCGCGCCCGGGGCGATGGAGGTGGCGCGCGCCTGGCTCCCGCGCCTCCCCGGCCCCACGTCCACCGGCGAGCCGCGGGCGGAGATCCGGGTGGACGCGGGCGCGCCGGACTTCGCCGTCCCCGCCGCGGCGCCGGGGATGGAGCTCTACGGCGTGCGGGGGTGGAACGCGGGCGGCGGCGCGGTGGTGCTGGCCGACCGCGCGGGGCGGATCGGCGCGCGGGTGGAGCTGGAGGCGCGCCGGGCCCGGGTGCGGGTGGACACCGCGGCCGGGCCGCAGGACCCGCGCGACGTGTTCGCCACCTTCACCATCGCCGCCGGCCTGCTGCTCACCCGGCTGGAGCGGGCGCTGGTCCACGCCGCCGCGGTGGTGGCGCCGGACGGCGGCGCCTGGCTGCTGCCGGGAAGCAGCTTCAGCGGCAAGAGCACCACCGCCATCACCCTGATCCGCGGCGGCTGGAACTACCTTTGCGACGACCACGTGGTGGTGGGCGCGGGCCCCGACGGGGCGCTCCGTGCCGAGGGATGGCCCCGCGCCTTCCAGCTGGACCGCGGGTACGCCGCGGGCGCCTCCGAAGGCGTCCGCGCGCGGGTGGAGCCGCACGAGTTCGGGCCGGGGCGGTGGCAGCGCGCCGCGCCGCTGGCGGGGATCCTCTTCCCGCGCGTGGAGGCCGAGCTCCCCACCGGGGTGACGCCGCTGCACCCCGCGGCCGCCTTTGCCCTGGTGATGCGGCAGTCGCCGTTCGTGGGCGCCGACCGCGGAGCCGCCGGACGGGTACTGGCGCTGCTGGAGCGGGTGGCCCATCTCCCCGCCTGGGAGCTGCGCCTGGGGCGGGATACATACTGCAACGCCCAGACGTTGCAGTTGGTGCTAAGTCCAATATTGAAGCCAAGAACGTGATGCCTCACCCGGCGTTGAAACTTGACCGGGGAGCATCCGTACCCTTATGTTCAGTCCCCGGCGCACCCCCCGTCACGCGCCGGCGATGCCCGCGTTGTATGTGCCGATCCCCCTACCTTGGACTCCAGATGTCCGAACAGCGCAACGACACCGTGGCAAGACGGACGTCGGCTGCCCCGGCGGCGACCGGGCGTGAAGCCCGCAAGCCGTTCGTGCGGCCGGCCGTGCACGACCTGGGGAGCCTCACGCTCTTCACGCTGACCACGCAGATTCCCGTTCCGCCGTGATCGGCTGAGGGGCGGGCGGCCGGGGGGCACCATCCTCCCGGCCGCCGGCCCGTCCGCCGCCCCCGGCTCTCCTTTCGGGCTGCGCCCCCGCGCCGCCACTCGCCGTGCTCGTGCCGAGCACACCCGCACTGATGGGTAAAGCCATGCGCTTCGCCTTCCCAACCCGTGCCGCGCTCCTCCTGCTGGCGTTTGCCGCAGCCGCCTGCACGGAAGACCGAGCACCCACGGTCACCCCGCCGACCGACCCGGGCACGCCCCCGCCGCCCAGGGTGATCGGGCTGTACGAGATCACCATCACCGGCATCGGCAGCGACGAGATGACCGCCACGGCCAAGCCGGTGCGCACGCCCACGGGCAGCGGCGTGTCGGCCGCGCTCAACACCGTCTCGTCGGGTCTCATCCTCGAGTCGGTGTACAGCGGCTCGTTCTCCGACGGCACGCGCGCCGCCGGCGGCCTGCGCTACCTGACCTCCACCTTCCGGGTGCGCAACTCCACGGCGGGGCCGCTGAGCAACGTCACCTACATCATGGCGGGGAACGCCAGCACCCTTCCCGGCACCGCCATCACCCAGCTGCGCAAGTTCGACGGCACCAACGCCGACCCGAGCATCGGGCTGCAGGTGACGCCCACCGGGGTTACGAACCTGGGTAGCGACCTGGTGAGCCTCCAGTCGCCGTATCCCGACGTGCTGCAGGCGTTCACCGAGGCCGAGGTGGCCGCCATCACGCCGCCGGCGGGGGTCACCAACGTGTTCCCGTACGGCTTCGTGGTGCGCAACAAGAACACCAACGCCAACCGCACCCTTCCCTCGGCGGCCGCCGACCCCAACCAGTACGACGGGCTGCTGACCGTGGCGTTCCGGCTCCCGCTGCAGCCCACCGCCGCGCAGGACGTGTTCACGCTGGTCTTCACCGCCTTCGCCGTGGAAGACACGGAGACGCGGATGACCGAGAGCATCGAGGAGAGCCAGGACACCGCCGCGGTGCGCCGGCTGCGCGACCGCGCCACCTCGCTGGGCGCCACCACGGTCACCGTGCTGAACGGCAGCAGCGCCGTGGACCCGGCGATCCCCGACTACCCGGGGCAGCGGCAGCTCTGCGACGTGCGCACCGCCGGCACCGTGGCCTCGCCGTCGTACAACATCTGGATGCCGCCCGGCCCGTACGTGAAGATCTCGGTGCTGAACCCGGGCGAGGTGCTGCACTACTGCGCCCCGTACTTCCGCACCGGCAACCCCGCGGCCCAGCGCCCGGCCACCAACGTGCCGTACACGGTGACCGCCAAGGCCCTGGACCGCTACGGGAACGTACGCACCACCGCGGCCGACACCCTGCACCTGGTGGAAACCAACGGCCTGTCGGGCTCGGTGGGATCGCCGGTGGCGCTCGCCTCGGGGAGCGCCGACCTGACGGTGACCTACTCCAGCTACGGCACCAGCATCCTGGGCGCGGTGGGCCGGCGCCTGGTGGGGTACCGGTCGATCCCGGTGGCCGGCGTGGTGCGCACCTGGACGGCCGGCGCGGGGACCACCGACTGGAACACCAACAACAACTGGAGCCCGGCGGCCGTGCCGATGTCGCTCGACTCGGTGTACGTCCCCGTGGCCGCTCCGCTCGACCCGGTGCTCGCCTCCAACGTGCAGGTGGCGGGGGTCGAGGTGGAGGACGTCGCCCTGATCGCGCTGGGCGCCTTCGACCTGACCGCTTCGGGGAACGTGAAGGCCGGCTTCAGCGGAGGGATCACCAACACCTCCGGCCGCCTCTTCCTTTCGGGGATCGCGCGGACGGTGGAGGGGAAGGTGCCCACCCTGCGGGTGACCGGCACCTACTCGGCCACCACCGGCACCAACCAGAACATCAACGCGCGCGCGCCGATCCAGGTGGACGCGGGACGGCTCACCATCTCGGGCGTGCGCCTGCAGGCCGACGCGAACTGATCGAACCACGGCGCGCGGGCCCCACACGCCCGCGCGCCACGCATTCCGCGCCACCCGCTCACCTCACGCTGCACGAGCCGGTGGCGCGGCTGCGTAGGACCCCGCGGACCCCACCCCCGCGGCCGGCGGCGCAGCTCCCCCCAGGGAGCGCTCGCGCCGCGCCCTCGCCACGCCCGGAAGGGGCCGATGCACCGTTCTCCTGTCCGCGTACGCCGCGCGGCAGCGGAAACCCTTTTCCCCACCCCCCGTGGGCGACGATGGATGGGATGGCCACGACGGCGCGGCCGGGCCGGGGTGGAGCGTGCGCCCCGCGCTGACGAGGTTTCCGCCGGGAGCAGCGCGGCGGGTCGGCGCCTGCTCCCGGTTTCTTTCCTGACCCGCGACGGTCCGGACGGTCCCCCACCGCCCGCCACGCTGCAACGAGTGTTTCCCCGCCGCCCGGAGCGCATCCGGCGGCACAGCGGCACCATGCACCAGAGGAGTTGCACATGAAGCATCCGCGAACTCTCGCGCTGTTTGGAGCGGCCCTGCTGACCGCGGCCGCCGCTCTCCTTCCCGCGCCCGCCGCGGCGCAGTCCGACATCCTGCTGCGCCTGCGCTCCGGCTCGCCCCTGGGCGACCGCTTCCGGGTGGACAGCTCCAGCGCCTTCGTGGCCAAGGGGGTGCTCGGCGTTGGGGTCCTTCCCTTCACCGGGGCCGGCGAGCGGCTGCAGTGGGACCCCTACCATGCGTCCTTCCGCGCGGGTTCCATCGGCAGTGCCGGGACCCAGTGGGATCTGGCCAACACGGGCTTCTACACCTGGGCGGGCGGCTACAACACCACCGCGCTGGGGCTCGCGTCGTTCGCCATGGGGTACCAGAGCCAGGCGCTGGGCAGCTACGCCCTCGCGCTGGGCTACACCGCCAACGCCGACGGCACCGGCACGGTGGCCCTGGGCTACCGGGTGACGGCCGACGCCGACTACTCGGTGGCGATCGGGCAGCGCGCCAGCACCAACGGCCATGCCGGGGCGATCGTGTTCTCCGACGGAAGCACCACCGACAGCACCCAGGCGAGCGCCAACAACCAGTTCACGGTGCGCGCGGCGGGCGGCATCCGCCTCTTCACCAACGCGACCATGACCACGGGCGTGCAGGTGGCGGCCGGCGGCAGCAGCTGGGCGGTGATCTCGGACCGCAACCGCAAGGGAGGCTTCCTGAACGTGGACGGCGAGGACATCCTGTCCCGCATCCGCGGCCTCCCGGTGAGCACCTGGCGCTACCGCGACGAGGTGGACCGCTCCACCTTCCACATCGGCCCCATGGCGCAGGACTGGCACCGCGCCTTCGGCTTCACCGCCGACGACCACACCATCAACATGAGC
>Ga0207706_10005571_pt1 | contig 11737 bp, 8 predicted proteins | sample KBSC53metaG_FD_184318 | JGI IMG/M metagenome (GOLD analysis project Ga0207706, IMG submission 184318) | Corn rhizosphere microbial communities from Kellogg Biological Station, Michigan, USA - KBS C5-3 metaG (SPAdes) (version 2) | ecosystem: Host-associated > Plants > Roots > Rhizosphere > Soil ... | reverse complement strand
CGTCGATGCAGGCGTTGTAGACGTCGTCGGCGCTCGTCGCGCTGCCGCCCTCGGTCGAGGTCGTGTCGGTGTCCTCGGTCGTGGTCTCGTCGGTGGTCGTGTCGTCGGTCGTCGTGCTCGTCGACTCCGAGGTGGTCGCCGCGGTCGTCGAGCTGGTGTCGTCGCTGCCGCCGCAGCCGGCCGCGAGCAGGCCGAGCGCGAGGACGCCGGCGATCACGAGGATCAGGTGGTTCTTCCGCATTCTTGCCTCCAATGGATCTCTGACGCTTGCGACCGGAAAGCTCCAGCCGGGCCGCGCAGCCTATCCGCCGCCCGGACGGCAAGCGATACGGTGCCGCGAGCCGATGAGCGCGAGCACCGCAAATCCACGCATCGTCGTCCTCGCCGGGGACGGCATCGGCCCCGAGATCGTGGCGGCCGCCCGTCGCCTCCTCGACGTGCTCGGCAGCTTCGACTACGACGAGCAGCTGATCGGCGGCATCTCGATCGACGAGCTCGGAACGCCGCTGAGCGACGACGCCCTCGCCGCCTGCCGCTCAGCCGACGCGGTCCTCCTCGGCGCGGTCGGAGGTCCGAAGTGGGACACCACCGACCCCGACGCTCCGCGACCCGAGCAGGGGCTGCTCGGCCTCCGCAAGGGGCTCGGGCTCTACGCGAACCTGCGGCCGGTGAAGCCGTTCGGGGCGCTGCTCGACGCGAGCCCGCTGCGCCGCGAGCGGATCGAGGGAACCGACCTGCTCGTCGTCCGCGAGCTCACCGGCGGGATCTACTTCGGCCGCAAGGAGCGTCGTCCCGAGGCCGCGATCGACGAATGCGTCTACACGAGCGCCGAGGTCGAGCGGATCGCCGCGACGGCGTTCGCGGCCGCCCGCCGTCGCTCCGGCGGTCGCGGCGGGCGCGTCACCTCGGTCGACAAGGCGAACGTCCTCGAGACCTCGCGGCTCTGGCGTGAGGTCGTCAGCGCCGTCGCTTCGCGATTCGACGACGTCGAGCTCGATCACCTGCTGGTCGACAACGCGGCCATGCAGCTGGTCTCCGATCCGGCCCGGTTCGACGTGATCGTCACCGAGAACATGTTCGGCGACATCCTCAGCGACGAGGCGGCGATGATCACGGGCTCGCTCGGGATGCTGCCGTCGGCCAGCCTCGGCGAGGGCGGACCGGGCGTCTTCGAGCCGGTCCACGGCTCCGCGCCCGACATCGCCGGGGAGGGAACCGCGAACCCGCTCGCGACCCTGCTCTCGGTGGCGATGATGCTCCGCGACGGACTCGATCGCGGCCCCGAGGCCGACCGGGTCGAGGCAGCCGTCGACGCGGCGCTCGCCGGCGGGCTCCGCACCGCCGACCTGTTCACCGGCGCCGACGGCGAGCGCCGGGTCGGGACGGCGGAGATGACCGACGCGGTGATCGCCGCGCTCTGACGCGCGACACCGGCTACGTCATGCGCCATAATCGCCCCCTCGCTAGACCAGCGGATTCGAGAAGGAGGGCGAAGTGAGGAAGGCCGAGACGATCTGGATGAACGGCGAGTTCGTCGCATGGGACGACGCCAAAGTCCACGTGCTCAGTCACGGCCTCCACTACGGCACCGGCGTCTTCGAGGGCATCCGCGCCTACGAGACCGAGGCCGGCACCGCCGTGTTCCGCCACTACGACCATCTCAACCGGCTGCAGCAGTCGGCCCGGCTCTACTACCTGCCGATGCCGTTCGGGCTCGAGGAGATCCGCGCGGCCACGAACGAGCTGATCCGCCGGAACGGTCTCGACACCTGTTACATCCGCCCGCTCGTCTTCCGCGGCTACGGGGAGATGGGGCTGTTCGCCGAGTCCCCGGTCGAGGTGATCGTGGCCGCCTGGCACTGGGGCGCCTACCTCGGCGAGGAGAGCAAGCAGGTCGGAGTCCGCGCCAAGGTCTCGTCCTGGCGCCGGATCTCGCCCGACGGGCTGATCCCGCACGCGAAGGCGTCCGGGCAGTACCTGAACTCGATCCTGGCCAAGACCGAGGCCCACAACTCCGGCTACGACGAGGCGATCCTGCTCGACCAGCGCGGGCTCGTCTGCGAGGGCTCTGGCGAGAACATCTTCGTGATCCGCGACGGCGAGATCCTGACGCCGCCGCACACGGCGTCGATCCTCGACGGCGTCAACCGCAAGTCGGTGATCCAGATCGCCCGCGATCTCGACTTCAAGGTCGTCGAGCGCGACATCGCCCGTTCCGAGCTCTACCTCGCCGACGAGATCTTCCTGACCGGCACCGCCGCCGAGCTGGTCCCGGTTCGCGAGATCGACGACCACGCGATCGAGGCCCCCGGGGAGATCACGAAGGTGATCGCCGCGAAGTTCGACGACGCCCTGCACGGCCGCGCTCCCGAGTACGCGGAATGGCTCGACCCGGTGGACGAACCCAGTAAAGTCGCTTCCTGATGCGCTTCGCGCTCGAAACCCGCATCCGGCGCCGTGTCACGGCGCCGGCGCCGATCCGAATTACCGGCGCCGCGGCCGCCGCCTAGCGGCCCGCGGAGACCTGCCCGTGCCCAGGGCAGGAGAGCAGCGTCGCCGCGTCGCCCGAACGACCCGGCGTCTCGTCACCGGTCAGCGGTTCAGGAAGTAGGTTCGATCCCCTTGAGCAAGGTTCATCTATACGACACGACTCTGCGCGACGGCATGCAGGGTCAGGGAATGTCGCTGTCGGCGCCGGAGAAGGTCCGCGTCGTCGAGGCGCTCGATCGCCTCGGAATCGACCTGATCGAGGCCGGGTTCCCGGATTCGAACCCGAAGGACCTCGAGCTGTTCGAGTTGCTCGCGGACGTCCCGCTCGAGCAGGCGACGATCGCTGCGTTCGGGATGACCCGCCGCCGCGACCGGGAGGCCGCCGAGGATCCGGGCCTCGCCGCCCTCGTCGGCTGCTTCGCGCCGGTCGTCACGCTCGTCGGCAAGACCTGGGCCCTCCACCTCGATGTCGTCACGAAGGTCTCCCGCGACGAGAACCTGGCGATGATCTCCGACTCGGTCGGGTACTGCGCCGGGGCCGGCAAGCGCGTCGTCTACGACCCCGAGCACTTCTTCGACGCCTGGCGCGACGATCGCGGCTATGCGCTCGCCTGCCTCGAGGCCGCGGTCGCGGCCGGGGCCGAGAACGTCAGCCTCTGCGACACGAACGGCTCCAGCCTTCCTCACGAAGTTGAGGAGGCCACCGCCGATGTCGTCGCCGCGCTCGCGGGCAAGCCGGTCACGGTCGGCATCCACACCCACAACGACGCCGAGTGCGGAGTCGCCAACTCGATCGCCGCCGTTCGCGCCGGGGCGACGCTCGTGCAGGGGACGGTCAACGGCTATGGCGAGCGGACCGGCAACGCGAACCTGATCTCGATCCTGCCCGCGCTGCAGCTCAAGCTCGGCTATGACTGCGTCCCGCCCGAGCGGATGGCACATCTGACCGAGACCGCGCACCTCGTCGACGAGATCTGCAACCTCGCGCCGGACCCGTCGCAGCCCTATGTCGGCCGGAACGCCTTCGCGCACAAGGGTGGGCTCCACGCTGCCGCCGTCGAGGCGGATACGCGGACCTTCGAGCACATGGACCCGCGCGAGGTCGGCAACGCGCGCGAGATCCTGATCTCGGAGCTCGCCGGCCGCGGCTCGGTCATGTCGCGGGCCAGTGGGGCGGGCATCGACCTCGACGACGACGGGGTCCGCCGCTCGATCGAGAAGCTCAAGGAGCGCGAGCACCGCGGCTACTCCTACGAGGCCGCCGACGCGTCGTTCGAGCTGCTCCTGCGTCGCGAGGCCGGCACCTACGAGCCGCTGTTCCGGCTCGAGAGCTTCCGGGTCGTGACCGAGAAGCGCGCCGACGGGCGGGTCGAGACCGAGGCGACGATCAAGCTCTGGGTCGGCGAGGAGCGCTACATCCGGACCGCCGAGGGGAACGGGCCGGTCAACGCGCTCGATCGCGCGCTGCGCGCCGCGATCACAGAACAGCATCCCGAGATCGCCGAGGTCGAGCTGACCAACTTCAAGGTCCGGATCCTCGACGAGCACCACGGCACCGCCTCGGTGACCCGGGTCCTCCTCGACTCCTCGGACGGGGTGGACTCGTGGGGCTCGCTCGGCGTCTCCGAGAACGTCATCGAGGCTTCCTGGGAGGCGCTCGTCGATTCGCTCGAGTACGCCTTCCAGCCGCGCAGCGCCGACCGCGGCGGCGGGCGACCCGCCGCCGTCGCCGGGGACGCTTGAGCGGCGAGGAGCGGATACCGCTCGCGCGACCGGTCCTCGGCGAGCGCGAGGAGGAGCTCGTCCTCGAGGTGCTGCGCTCGGGGATCCTCTCGCTCGGCCCGATGCTGCCGCGCTTCGAGGCCGACTTCGCGCGCCGCCTCGGCGTCGCCGACGCGGTCGCGGTCTCGAGCGGCACGGCGGCGCTCCACCTCGCCGTCCGGTCGATGGGGTGGGGACCCGGGGACGACGTCCTGACGACGCCGCTGAGCTTCATCGCCTCGTCGAACTGCCTGCTCTTCGAAGGCGCGCGGCCGGTCTTCTGCGACGTCGACCCGGCGACGCTCTGCGTCGACCCCGAGGCCGTCGCCGCATCGGTCGGAGAGAGCACCGCGGGCCTCCTGCCGGTTCACATCTTCGGCTGGCCGGCGGCGATGGACGAGCTCGAGGCGACCGCGGCGGGGGGCGGCATCGGCATCGTCGAGGACGCTGCGGAGGCGCTCGGGACCGTCTGCGCCGACGGTCGCGAGGTCGGGACTCGCGGCAATCCGGCCGTCTTCGCCTTCTACCCGAACAAGCAGATGACGACGGGGGAAGGCGGAGTCCTCGTCCCGGCCGGGCCGGACGGCGCCGAGGCGGCGCGCAGCGAGCGCAACCAGGGGCGCGCGCCGAACATGAAGTTCATGGACCACGACCGGCTCGGCTTCAACTACCGGCTCACCGACCTGCAGGCCGCGCTCGGGATCGCCCAGCTCGAGCGGCTCGACGATCTTCTCGCCGGTCGCGCCGCCGTCGCCACCGCCTACTCGGAGCGGCTGCGAGCGCTCGGGGCCGCCGAGCCCGGAGCGGGTGATCCCGAGGACCTCGTCCTGCCGCTCGGCGATCGTGGCCGTGAGCGGCGGAGCTGGTTCGTCTACGTCGTCCGCCTGCCCGCCGAGGCGGATCGCGACGGCGCGATCGCCGAGCTCGACCGGCGCGGCATCGACGCCCGCCCGTACCTGCCGTGCATCCACCTGTCCGATTTCTACCGCGAGCGGTTCGGGCACCGTCCCGGCGAGTTCCCGGTCGCCGAGGATTTCTCGCGACGCTCGCTGGCGCTGCCCTTCCATCCCGGCGTGACCGAGGCCGTCGTCGAACGGGTCGTCGGCGCGCTCGCCGATGTCCTCGGGCGGCGCTCCGGCTCAGGGCCGGGCCGTTCATAGACTGACTGCCCCATGCCCCGCTTCGAGCAGGATCCCGACCCGGTCTTCTGGCAGCTCAACGCATCGCTGAGCTTCGACCGCCGGCTCGCGCCCTACGACGTCCGCCAGTCGCGGGCGCATGCGCGGGCGCTGCGCGCGGCCGGGATCCTCGACGACGGCGAGCTCGAGGAGCTGCTCGCCGGGCTCGATCGGGTCGAGGCAGAGCTCGAGGCGGGCGAGTTCCCGTTCGAGCCCGGCGACGAGGACATCCACATGGCGATCGAGCGCCGACTCACCGAGATCGCCGGCCGGGTCGGCGGCAAGATCCACACCGGCCGCTCCCGTAACGATCAGGTCGCCACCGACCTTGCGATGTTCGTCGCCGATCGCGCCGCCGTCGCCGGCGAGCTCCTCGTCGATTGCCTGCGTCGGATCCACGCGCTCGCCTCCGAGCATCGCGATGCCCGGCTTCCGGGCTACACCCACCTGCAGCGGGCTCAACCGGTGTCGTTGGGCCATCACCTGCTTGCCTGGTTCTGGATGCTCCGCCGCGACGTCGACCGCTTCGCCGCGGCGCGGGAGGCGGCGGCGGCGCTGCCCCTCGGCTCGGGGGCGCTGGCGGGCGTGAACTGGGAGCTCGACCGCCCGGCGCTCGCCGCCGAGCTCGGCTTCGACCGGGTCGTCGAGAACTCGATCGACGGCGTGTCGAACCGTGACTTCGCGCTCGACTACCTGGCGGCGGCCGCGACCTGCGCCACGCACCTGTCGCGGATCGGGTCCGAGATCGTCCTCTGGTCGACGAGCGAGTTCGGCTTCTGCCGGCCCGCCGAGGAGTTCAGCTCCGGCTCGTCGATCATGCCCCAGAAGATGAACCCCGACGCCGCGGAGCTGCTCCGCGCCAAGGCGCCGCGGGTCGTGGCGGCGCTGACGACGCTGACCGGCGTCATGCACGGGCTGCCGCTCGCCTACAGCAAGGACCTCCAGGAGGACAAGGAGCCGCTGTTCGACGCCGCCGACACGATCGAGCTCTGCCTGCGCGCGCTCGACGGGATGCTCCCCGGGATCGCCTTCGACCACGAGCGGATGGCCGCTGCCGCCGCGGACGAGATGGCTGCGGCGACGGACGTCGCCGACCTCCTCGTCCGCCGCGGGCTGCCGTTCCGCGAGGCGCACGGAGTCGTCGGCGGGCTCGTCCGCCACGCCCTCGACGCCGGGATCCCGCTCTCGGCGATCCCGCCAGAGGAGCTCAGTGGCTTCTCGGAGCTTCTCGACGACGAGTACTACGAGGTCCTCGGCGAGGGCTCGTGGCTCGACTCGAAGGTCTCGCGGGGAGGAACGTCGGCGACCGCGGTCGCCGAGCAGCTCGAGATCGCCGCGGCGAGCCTCGCCGGCCTCGATTGATGGCGGGTGTGGAGGCGGGGGCGGCGCTCGACCGCGAGTTCTTCGCCCGCCCGCCTCGGGAGGTGGCCGCCGAGCTGATCGGCTGCACCCTGCTCCACGACGGCGTCGGCGGGACGATCGTCGAGACCGAGGCCTATGAGCGAGGCGATCCCGCCTGCCATGCCTTCGGCGGGCCGACCCGGCGCAACGCGCCGCTGTTCGGGCCTCCCGGCCACGCCTACGTCTACCTCTGCTACGGGATCCACTCGATGTTCAACCTGGTCACCGAGCCCGAGGGGACCGCGGCCGCCGTCCTCGTCCGCGCCCTCGAGCCGACCGCCGGCATCGACGCGATGCGGGAGCGCCGCGGCCTCGAATCCGTTCGCAACCTCTGCTCGGGCCCGGGGAAGATCTGCCAGGCGCTCGCCATCGAGCTCGGCCAGAGCGGTGCCGATTCGCTGCGCGAGCCGTTCGCGCTGCTCGCCCCGGCTTCGAACGGGCATCGCGACGTCGTGGCCGGGCCGCGGATCGGGCTGACGAAGGCGGCCGACTACCCGTGGCGTTACTGCCTGGCCGACAGCCCGTACCTGTCGCGGCCGGCCGGCTGAGCGCTGCCTGCGATCAGGGGACGGTGCCGCCGGCGTCGGCGCCGCCGGTCCCGGTCGCGGGCGGTGCCGACTGCTCGGGCGCGGCGGGCGCCGGCGCGGCCTCGGTCGGGGCCGGCGCCGGTGCCACCGGCGCCGGTGCGGTCGTCGTCGCCGGCGGCACGTAGGTGTCTGTCGTGGTCGCCGGCGGCACGTAGCTGTCGGTGGTCGAGGTCGTGTCGGTGCTGGTGTCGGCACCGCGGGAGGCCTGCAGGCCGTCCCAGGCGCTGACGACGTCGCTGAAGATCAGCGCCGGGATCGTGCCGCCGTCGACCGGGCCGCCCGCGAACTCGGTCTCCATCGGCGTCGCTCCGTCCGGGTAGCCGACCCAGACGGCGACGGTGATGTCCTCGTTGGCGCCGACGAACCAGGCGTCGGCGTTGTTGTCGGTCGTCCCGGTCTTGCCCCAGATGTAGTCGTCGCCGACCTGGGCCCGTTCGCCGGTGCCGCTGGTGACGACGGTGTGGAGGATGTCGGTCGCGTTCTGGGCGACCGACGGGTCGACGACCTGGTCGGAGACCTTCTCGTTCTCGCCGCTGCCGCCGAGGGTGTCGGGCACCGGCTTGTCGTCCTGGTCGACGACCTTGTCGATCGCCACCGGCCCCTCGCCGTTGCCCTGGCTCGCCTCCGTGCCGCTGATCCGGGCGCCGCCGTTGGCGAGCGTGTTGTAGGCGTAGGCCATCTCGAGCGGGGTCACACCGTGCTTGAGCCCGCCGAGGATCATCGCGGGGTTGTCGTCGAGCCTCGAGGTGATGCCGAGCTCGTGGGCGGTCTTGACGATGTCGTTGAGGCCGACCTCCATGCCGAGCTGGGCGTAGACCGAGTTGTCGGAGTAGGTCGTCGCGGTCGCGATCGAGGCGCTGCCGAGGTAGTTGTCGTCGTAGTTGTTGACGCGGAAGTAGTCGGTCACCTCCTTCTTCTTGCCGTTCTTGCGGATCGTCGTCTTGAACGGGATCTGCTGCGGGGCCGACTCGAAGGTCTCGTCCGGCGAGTGTCCTTCGCGAAGCGCGGTGACGAGCGTGAACGGCTTGAACGACGAGCCGGGCTGGCGCTGGCCGTTGGTCGCGAGGTTGAACGGGCTCTTGTCGAAGTCCTGGCCGCCGACCATCGCCAGCACGTCGCCGCTGCCGTTGTCGATCGCGACGACGGCGGAGGTCGGGCCGAGGCCGGCGAGGTTGTCGGAGACCGCCTGCTCGGCTGCCTTCTGAAGCCCGTAGTCGAGCGTCGACTTGACCACCAGGCCACCGCCGAAGGCCTGGCCGGCGCCGTACTTGTCGACCACCTGCTGGCGCAGCCAGTCGGTGAAGTAGGGCGCCTTCGAGTCGACGGTGGGGGGCTGGATGTCCTTCTTGGTCGGGACCGGGGCGTCGAGCATCGCCTGGAAGTCGTCGTCGCTCACCTCGAGGACTCCCTGGTCGCGCATCTTCTCGAGGACGACGTTGCGCTGGGCCTGGGCGTCGACCGGGTTGTTGACCGGGTCGTAGGCGGAGGGCGAGGAGATCAGGGCGGCCAGCATCGCCGACTCGACCGGGGTCAGCGCCGCGGCGCAGCGGTTCTCGGGGTCGCCACAGCCGGGGTGTGCGGAGCCGAAATAGGTCCGCGCCGCCGCCTCGATCCCGTAGGCGCCGTTGCCGAAGTAGATGTTGTTGAGGTAGTTGGTGAGGATCTTGTCCTTCGACCATTGACGCTCGATCTGGTAGGCGAGCGCCGCCTCGCGGAGCTTCTGCAGGACGGTCCGGCTTCCTTGGGCCTCGAGCGCGTTCTTGACGAACTGCTGGGTGATCGTCGAGCCGCCCTGGACGGCGCCGCCGGAGAAGATGTCCTGCTGCAGGGCCCGGGCGATGCCGAGGTAGTCGATGCCGCGATGCTCGTAGAAGCGTTCGTCCTCGATCGCAACCACCGCCTGCTTGAGCGAGGGTGCGATCTCGTCCGACTCGACCAGGATCCGCTTCTCGTTGCCGGTCAGGGTCGCGAGCGGCGTTCCGTCGCTGGCGAGCACGACCGAGTTCTGGGCCGCGTCGTACTGGGCGCGGGCCTCGAGGTCCGGCAGGTCCTGGGCGACAGCCATCATCACGCCGAAGACCCAGGAGACGATCGCGAGAAGCCCGAGCCCGATCAGGACGAGCAGGAAGCGCAGCTTCTTGATCTTCGGGCGCGGCTGCCCGTCGGCGCGGGGTCGCCGCCAGCCCTCGCCGGTTCGAAACCGGGCGATCCGCTCGGTCAGGGCCGAGCCGCTCTCGCGCCGCGCCGCCCGGCGTTCCTCACGCTGCCGTTTCCGCTCCCCGGCGCGCTCGCGGGCGGCCTGCTTGGCCTGCTCGCGAGGGCTCAGGTCGGGATCGGCGTCCGCGGAGTCAACGTCGCCATTGCGGCCCGCAACGGTCGGATCGCCCGGCTCAGTCGCGGACTCGGTGTCAACGCGGGTCGCGACGTCCGCGGCGTCGTCCGCGGAACCGTTCGGCGAGGCGCCGTTACCGGAGGTCGTGACCTGATCCTCTTCGGTGTTGTCTCTGCTCTCAGGCATAAAGGAGGAGCGGGAGCCGGGCGCGGACGAGGTGAATCGAGGCGGTCCGGCGCTCGGATCGGGCCTCCCGGCGGGTGGCGGGGCGTTCACGGCCCCTGCTTCCGGGCGCCCCCGGGCGACGCGTGAGTCTAGCATTGCGCCGATGCGGCAACCGGGCCTCGAGGGCGGCGAAGCGGCGAACGGCCTGACCCTCGGGTCGGTCGACGTGCTGCCCGCCGGAGAGCTCGAGCGGCGTCTGGCCAAGGGGCGCCCGCTGCGCGTCAAGCTCGGCATCGACCCGACGGCGCCCGACATCCATCTCGGCCACGTGGTCGTCCTCGAGAAGCTCCGCCAGTTCCAGGCGGCGGGCCACGTCGCCGTGATGATCATCGGCGACTACACGGCCCGGGTCGGCGACCCGAGCGGCCGCTCGGCCCTGCGCCCGATGCTGTCGGCCGAGGAGATCGCGGCGAACTCGCGGACGTTCCAGGAGCAGGCGTTCAAGGTCCTCGACCCCGATCTGACCGAGGTCAGGTTCAACAGCGAGTGGCTCGACATGCCGAGCGCCGAGCTGTTCGCGCTCGCGCGCCGCTTCACCGTCGCCCGCCTGCTCGAGCGCGACGACTTCACCCACCGGATGGCCGCCGCCGAGCCGGTCTCCCTGCTCGAGCTGCTCTACCCGGTCCTGCAGGGCTACGACTCGGTCGCCGTCGACTCTGACGTCGAGCTCGGCGGCACCGAGCAACGCTTCAACCTTCTCTTCGGTCGTGACGTCCAGACGTCGTTCGGGCAGGAGCCCCAGGTGATCATGACGATGCCGATCCTGCCCGGAACCGACGGCATCCGCAAGATGAGCAAGTCGCTCGGCAACTACGTCGGCGTCACCGAGCCGGCGAGCGAGATCTTCGGGAAGCTGATGAGCGTCCCCGACGACGCGATGCCGCTCTATTGGGAGCTGCTGCTCGGCGAGCCGCTCGACGAGGGCCGCCATCCGAACGAGGCGAAGCGCGACTTCGCGCGGCGGATCTGCGACCGCTTCGCCGGGCCGGGGAGCGGGGAGGAGGCGGAAGCGCGGTTCAACCGGATCCACCAGGACCGCGAGATTCCCGCCGACGTTCCGGTCCACCGAATCGAGCTCGGCGGCGACGTCCACCTCCCGGTCCTGCTCCGCGAGGCCTTCGGCGTCAGCAGCAGCGAGGCCCGCCGGCTGCTCGCCCAGGGGGCGATCCGGATCGACGGCGAGCGCGTCGCCCCGGATCGCCTCGACGTCCCCGGCGAGGAGATCGCCGACCGCGTCGTGCAGCTCGGCAAGCGCCGCTTCGCCCGGGTCGTCGCCGGCTGATCGCGGCGCCGACGCGTGCTGGACAGGCCGCGTCCAGATCGCTATAGTCCCCCGTCGCCTTGTAGGCAGCCGCTCCGGCCCCGGGATTCCCCCGCCGCCGGAGCGCGACGGTCCTTGAAAACTGAGCAGCGCATGTATTCGGAGGTCCTCGGATCTCCAGATGCATCGAGTCCGACCCGGCTTGTCGCCAGCGGCAGGCCGGGCATTTACATGAACCTGTCATGTCGGTCGCCGCACGTGTAAGCGGCGGCCAAAGCCAAGAACATGACAACTCTCAGTAAGACAGAGGAGCCCCGTCGCATTGACCCGCGGTGGGGATTGAAACCCCTCGAGTCACTTTTTACGGAGAGTTTGATCCTGGCTCAGGACGAACGCTGGCGGTGTGCTTAACACATGCAAGTGGAGCGACGAACCAGGGCTTGCCCTGGGGCAGAGCCGCGAACGGGTGAGTAACACGTGGGTAACCTACCCCGATGACCGG
>Ga0207706_10005569_pt1 | contig 11739 bp, 9 predicted proteins | sample KBSC53metaG_FD_184318 | JGI IMG/M metagenome (GOLD analysis project Ga0207706, IMG submission 184318) | Corn rhizosphere microbial communities from Kellogg Biological Station, Michigan, USA - KBS C5-3 metaG (SPAdes) (version 2) | ecosystem: Host-associated > Plants > Roots > Rhizosphere > Soil ... | reverse complement strand
ATGAGTCTGTCCGATGTGGACGACGTCCGCGAGCAGGTGGCCCGGCTGCACGCCGAGCTGATCCGCTACGGGCTGGTCGTCTGGACGGCGGGAAACGTCTCGGCCCGGGTACCCGGGCGCGAGCTGATGGTGATCAAGCCGAGCGGGGTCGACTACGACGATCTGACCCCGGATCGGATGGTTGTGTGTGATCTCGACGGGCGCCCGGTCGACGGTGCCCTGGCCCCGTCCAGTGACTGTGCCGCCCACGCCTACGTCTACCGGGCCATGCCCGAGGTCGGCGGCGTCGTGCACACGCACAGCACCTACGCCTCGGCGTGGGCCGCACGCGGTGAGCCGATCCCCTGTGTGCTCACCGCGATGGCGGACGAGTTCGGTGGGGAGATCCCCATCGGCCCGTTCGCGCTCATCGGCGGCGACGACATCGGTAAGGGCATCGTCTCGACGCTGTCCCGGCACCGGTCGCCGGCGGTTCGAATAGCACGGCCAGCGTGGGCCAGGCGTTGACCGTGTACTCGCGCCAGGTGCGGAACTGCCGGTCGTTCAGCACGGGGTGGTGCACGCCCAGCCGCTCGCAGGCGCGGGCGATGTTCATCGAATCGCGCTCGTTGATGAACTTGCCCGAGTGCACGCCGGCCACGATCACCTCGCCGCCGAAGCGCCGCTCCAGCTCGGCCAGCTCGGGGATCATGTGGATGCAGTTGATGCAGCCGTAGGTCCAGAAGTCGAGCACCAGGATGCGCCCGCGGAAGTCGGCCAGCGTGAGCTGCCTGCCGCCGGTGTTGATCCACTCCAGGTCGGGGCGAAAGTCGGGCGCGCGTACGGCCATCGGGTGTGCTCTGCGTCGTGGGGTCGAAGTGAGCGGGAAGATAAGCGCGAACATCCGCCGGTGCATCCGACGTCGAACAGCAACTGCAGAATGCCTCACGGAGGGACGGAGGAACGGAGAACTGCAAGTGCTTCAATCTGTTTCCGTTCCTCCGTCCCTCCGTGAGAGACATGGTGGTTTGGGATTTCGACGTGATTGCCTTGCGTGCGCAAAAGGGCGGAGTTTGTCGGCACGCGCACGCACCGTGCAGCATCATCGCCGCTCACCCACCGGGCCGACCCTGAACGGATCTGATCCTGATGCGCATCCGCACCCTCCGCGCTGTTCTCCCCGTCGCCGCCGTGCTGCTCTCCGCCGGTTGCACGATGGCCGGCCCCGCGAACGCACCCCGCACCGGCGCGGACGTGGTTCCGCAGGCGCGCCGCGAGTTCCGCGGGGTGTGGATCGCCACGGTGGCGAACATCGACTGGCCGTCGCGCCCCGGGCTGCCGGCCGACAGCCAGCGCGCGGAGCTGGTGGCGCTGCTGGACCGGGCGGTGGCGCTGCGGATGAACGCCGTGGTCTTCCAGGTGCGGCCCTCGGGCGATGCGCTCTACAAGTCCAGCCTGGAGCCGTGGTCCGAGTACCTCACCGGCGCGCAGGGCACGCCACCCTCAGACGGGTACGACCCGCTGGAGTTCGCGGTGGCCGAGGCGCACCGGCGGGGGCTGCAGCTTCACGCCTGGTTCAACCCGTACCGCGCGCGGCATCCCATCGCCAGGACGCCCGAGGCGCCCACGCACCTGGCGCGCACGCATCCCGAGGTGGTGAAGCAGTACGGCAAGTACCTGTGGATGGACCCCGGCGAGCCGCTGGTGCAGGACCACTCCATCGCCGTCATCCTCGACGTGGTGCGGCGCTACGACGTGGACGGCGTGCACATCGACGACTACTTCTACCCCTACCCGGAGAAGGATTCGGCCGGAGCCACGATCGACTTTCCCGACGAGCCGAGCTGGCAGCGCTACCGTGCGGGGGGCGGCCGGCTGAGCCGCGACGACTGGCGGCGCGGCAACGTGGACCGCTTCGTGGAGCGGATGTATCGGGAAGTGCACCGGGTGAAGCCGTGGGTGCAGGTGGGGATCAGCCCGTTCGGCATCTGGCGGCCGGGGAACCCGCCGCAGATCACCACCAGCTTCGACCAGTACGCCATGCTGTACGCCGACGCGCGCAAGTGGCTGCGCGAGGGGTGGACGGACTACTTCACTCCGCAACTCTACTGGCCGATCGCGCGCACCGGGCAGAGCTACCCCGTGCTGCTGGACTGGTGGGCGAAGGAGAACGTGCGCGGGCGGCACCTGTGGCCGGGCAACTTCGCCAGCCGCACCTTCGAGGGCGACCCCACGCCCTGGCCGGCCAGCGAGGTGATCGGGCAGATCTATGTCACGCGCGGCCGGCTGCCGGACCCGGGGAACATCCACTTCAGCATGAAGGCGTTCGTGCTGGACCGCGACAGCCTGAGCGAGCGCGTGGCCCGCGAGGCGTACCGCGACGGCGCGCTCCCGCCCGCCTCGCCCTGGCTGTCGCGCGCACGCCCCGGCGCACCCGCCGTCACCGCGGCGTCCGGACAGGTTCAGATCCGCGCGGGCGGCGGCGCCGCGCCGATGTGGTGGGTCGTCCGCGCGCGCGTGGCCGGCCGCTGGACGGTGGACGTGCTCCCCGCCGCGCAATCCACGTGGACCGCTCCCGCCGGCGCCGACCGCATCGTCGTCTCCGCCGCCGGCCGGCTGGGGAACGAGGGGCCGGCGACGGAGGCGTTTTCGCGGGATCTACGATGACATTGATACCGCATTCCAAAGTCTATGCTGTGCTGGGACTTGCTCCTGCCGAGAAGACGCGAATCCGTGACTTCTTGCAGGGCGCGGTCTACTGCTGGTGCAAAACACAACAGCAACAGTGGTTTGGTTTACAGGATTTGATGGGCGGTGTGAACTACGACTGGGGAGCAACCCCCTTGCAAGTACTCTACGATCGCCAGATCGCGGCTCAACGCACGCATGAGCAGGCGGAGGATCGAGCCGGTAAAGAAGGAGGGCACCTTCTGAAAGCCGTTCTTACCGACGATCCACGCATGTTCAATCATAAACTCGGACCAAGAGCGCGGATTTATCAGTGGATCCCCTGAGTATCTTGTTCGATCCATCCGTTCCGCAGCAGATTGCGGGGATACCGGACAGAGGCGGTCGAGCGCGTGCGATCCATTGAAGCGTGCGCTCGAGGTTCATCTCTCAACCGAAGCAGGATCATGCGTTCAACCTCTCCCAGGCTCCGGTCGGCCGTCGCGGCGCTCGCGATGGCGTGCGCCGGGTCGCCGATCGTCGCGCAGCAGCCATCGGCGGGCACGGCGGGCGGCGGGTGGCTGGTGCCGCCGGCGCCGATCCCGCAGATCGTGGACGCGCCGCCCACGCCGTCGCTCACCGTGGCGCCGGGCGAGCGGATGACGGCGCTGCTGGGGCGCGCCAGCCTGCCGCCCGTGTCGCAGCTGGCCGAGCCGTGGCTGTCGCTGGCCGGCTACCGCGTGAACCCGCGCACCAACGGGTGGAACGCCGCGCGGCTCAACTTCATCAACGCCATCACCTTCCAGCCGCTGGACGGCGGGGCCGGGCACCAGGTGCGGCTCCCGCCCGGCGCCCGCGCGGCCTACCCCCAGTGGTCGCCCGACGGGCAGCGGCTGGCGTTCGCCAACTTCACCGACACGGGCGTGGAGCTGTGGGTGGCCGACGCGCGCACCGGCACCGCGCGCCGCCTCCTGGGTGCCGTGCTCAACGCCGCGTTCGGCAACCCGTACCGCTGGGCGCCGGACGGGCAGTCGCTGCTGGCGCTGCGGGTGCCGGCCGGCCGCGGCCCCGCGCCCGGGCGGCCGCGCGTGCCCGCCGGCCCGGTGATCCAGGAGAACAACGGCCGCGCCGCGCCGCTGCGCACCCTCGAAGACCTGCTCGCCAGCCCGTACGACGAGCGGCTCTTCGACTACTACTTCACCGCGCAGCTCGTCCGCGTGCCGCTGGCGGGCGTGGCGTCCAGCCTCGGCCGCCCGGGCGTGATCCGTGGATTCGATCCGTCGCCGGACGGGCGCTACATCCTGGTCAGCCGCATCAAGCGCCCGTACAGCTACCTGGTGGAGGCCGAGAGCTTTCCCTACGAGGTGGAGGTGGCCGACGCCCGCGGCACGCCCGTCAAGCGCATCGCCGACCAGCCGCTGGCCGAGAACCTTCCCGCCGCCTTCGACGCGGTGATCACCGGGCCGCGGAGCGTGGAGTGGCGCTCCGACGCGCCCGCCACGCTGGCGTGGGCCGAGGCGCAGGACGGCGGCGATCCCAACGCCAAGGTGGCGATCCACGACCGGGTGCTGCTGCTGGACGCGCCCTTCACCGGCCAGCCGCGCAAGCTGATCGACCTGGAGCAGCGCTACGGCGGGGTGGAGTGGGGGCGCGGCGACTTCGCGCTGGTCAGCAGCCGCTGGTGGAACACGCGCCGGGTCAAGCGCTTCGCCGTCAGCCCCGACGCGCCCGGCGCGCCGCGCCTGCTTTCCGAGCGCAGCTCGCAGGACCGCTACGGCGACCCCGGCTACCCGGTCACGACGACGAACGCGCGCGGCCGGCAGGTGATCCTCTTCACGCCGGACGGGCGCGGGCTGTACCTGGCCGGCGCGGGCGCCAGCCAGCGCGGCGACTATCCGTTCCTGGACCGGATGAGCATTGCCGACGGGAAGAGCACCCGGCTGTGGCAGGCCGAGGACCCGTACTACGAGGCGGTGGTCACCGTCCTTTCCCCGGACGGGAGCCGCATCCTGACCCGGCGCGAGTCGCAGCGCGATCCGCCCAACTACTTCGTCCGCACGCTCCCGGGCCAGGCCACGGCGCTCACCCGCTTCCCCGACCCCGCGCCGCAGCTGGCGGGGATCACGCGGCAGCTGGTCACCTACCGGCGCGCGGACGGCGTGCAGCTGAGCGGCACCCTCTACCTTCCGCCCGGCTACGATCCGCGGCGCGACGGGCGGCTGCCGGTGCTGATGTGGGCGTACCCGACCGAGTTCCGCGACGCGGCCACGGCCGGGCAGGTGCAGGGCTCGCCCAACCGCTTCTCGCGGCCTACGGGGATCAGCCATCTCTTTCTGCTCACGCAGGGCTACGCGGTGTTCGACAACCCCACCATGCCGATCGTGGGCGAGGGCGACAAGGAGCCCAACGACACCTACGTCGAACAGCTCGTGGCCAGCGCGCAGGCGGCGGTGGACAAGGTGGTGGAGATGGGGGTGGGCGACCGCGGCCGCATCGGGATCGGCGGGCACAGCTACGGGGCGTTCATGACGGCCAACCTGCTGGCGCACAGCGACCTGTTCCGCGCCGGCATCGCGCGCAGCGGCGCCTACAACCGGACCTTGACGCCGTTCGGCTTCCAGAGCGAGCAGCGGACGTACTGGCAGGCCACGGACATCTACACCCGGATGAGCCCGTTCACCTACGCCAACCGGATCAACGAGCCGATCCTGCTGATCCACGGCGAGATGGACGACAACAGCGGCACCTTCCCCATCCAGAGCGAGCGGATGTACGCCGCGCTGAAGGGGAACGGCGCCACCGTGCGCTACGTGGTCCTCCCCTTCGAGGCGCACGCCTACCGCGCCCGCGAGAACACCCTGCACACCCTTGCCGAGATGGTGCGCTGGATGGACCGCTACGTGAAGAACGCCCCGCCGCGCCCGTCGCAGCAGAGGACGGCGACCACGGGCAACTGACGGTCAGCGGAGTAAGATGGATGAAGAACGGCGGCTCTCCGGATCGCTCGGGGAGCCGCCGTTCTCCATCTGGACCGCTGCCGTGGGTGGCCATGATGGAAGGAAATCGCGAGCAGGGGCATTTCGCGTCTCTCTTTAGTGTCTTATCATGGATGGGACTGTTGAGGCAAAACATTCCATCACAGGGGTGAAACCATGAAGAAGCTCGCACTGGAATTGGACGACCTGCAGGTCGAGTCGTTCGCCACGCTGGACGCCGAGGAGGTACGTGGCACTATTGGCGGACAGAACGAGCCGGTCTACACCGAGACCTGCGACGGTGCCTACACCTGCTCAAGCTGCGTGGACACCTGCCAGAACACATGTCCCGCTAGTTGCTGGGGAACGTGCGATACGTGCAATACCTGCGAGTTCCACTGTACGCACTTCAGCATCTGCCCGCCGGTCGATTGAGCCTGAGCGGGGCTGAACGAAGAAAGGCCGGGCAGCGCGCCCGGCCTTTCTTCATCTTCGGCACTTGTCCTGGATTGCCTATGCCGCTGCCCCCGCCTCGCTCGCGGCGCCGGTCTCGACCTCCTCGGAAGCGGCGCCGTCGCCCTCGTCGTGGATGCAGCGCATCACGTGGGTGGCCATCACGTCGAGCTGCGAGCGGCTGGGAACCTCGGCGCCCGGATCGGGCAGCTGCAGCGGGAAGGGCGCGCCCTGCGGCACCGGGATCAGGTGCACGTGGAAGTGGAACACGTCCTGGCCGCCGTCGCTGCCGTTGGGGCTGAACAGGTTGATGGCGCGGCACCCGGTGGCCTTGCGCAGCCCGGGCATGATGCGGCGGGCGACGGCGAAGGTGCGCGCGGCCAGCTCCTCGGGCACGTAGAAGAGGTTCTTGTAGTGCGCCTTGGGCACCACCAGCACGTGGCCGGGGTGCAGCGGCTGTACGTCGAGGAAGGCGATGATCTCGTCGTCCTCGTGGATTACGCTCACCATCTCGTCGCCGCCGATGATGCGGCAGAAGACGCAGGTGGGATTCTCGTTGGGGTCGTGGGCCACGGGTCCTCTCCGGCTGGTCTGAACGGTCGTCGTCCTCCCCCGCCGGGGGTGCAAGAGGCAGGCCGATGCCGCAGTTCTGCTCGGTTCTCCGTATCTGCCACACACTTGCCAGAACGGGGGTCGGGGACGAAATTCCGCCCTCCACTCCGCGGGACCCGGGCACCCTCATCTCGATAGATGGCAACGAACGCAGCCGCCGGGGCGGGCGCCACCGTCACCCCCGTCTTTCCGCTCATCCTGCTGGAGACCATGCGCGACATGGACCGGCCCGAGGAGTACCTGGAAGGCGAGAACCCGTCGGCCAGCATGCCGCGGCGGCTGGGGCTCTCCGACGTGGTGTTCCGGCAGATCCACCGCTTCCAGGAAGAGGTGAAGCGCAAGCGGATGCAGAGCCCCGAGACGGTGGCCGACCTGATCCGCCTGGTGATCCGCCGCCCCGACGCCGACGAGATCTTCGACGAGGCGGGCCGGCGGGTGGCGCGCCACGCGTGGAGCGAGCGCTCGGCCACCTTCCGCCGGATGGTGCGCTTCCTTCCGGCCGGCGCCCGCCAGCGCAGCGCGCGCAAGGCGGCCGAAAAGCTCTTCCGCCAGCTCACCGGCGAGGCGGCGATGAAGGTGAGCGTGAAGCCGGTGGCGCTCAGCATCGCCGGCTCCATCACCAGCCACGCCGACCCGGGCGGCGCCGCCTGCGCCTTCTACTCCGGCGCCCTCTCCGAGCTGGTCACCGAGTACACCGGCCGCAGGCACTCCGCCAGCCATCCCCGCTGCGAGGCCCGCGGCGCCGGCGGCTGCGAGTGGGTGACGCAGGTGATCTCATAGGTGCGGGGGTGCGGGGGTGCGGGGGTACGGGGGTACGAAAATGAATCGCGTGGAGGCTGAGCATTGGCCTCCACGCGATTGCTTTCCGTACGATTGCAGGACGTACTGCCGTTACCTCCGCCCCCCCGCACCCCCGCACCCCCGCACCCCCGCACCTAGCTTCGTTCCCGCTCGTCCTCCTCGGCGTCGCTGGCGCGCTCGAGCACGTAGTCCAGGTCCTCGACCCCCGCGGCGCGGAAGACTTTGCGGCGGATGCGGCGGTCGTAGAGCTGCCACTTCAGCTCCTGCTGCTGGTCGTCGTCGTCGTCCCCGGTCAGGAAGCCGCAGTCGATCTCGAAGCCGCCCGCCCGGCTGCGGCCGCCGCCGTAGGGACGGCCGCGCAGGTCCTCGCCCAGCGCCTCCTTCAGGAACCTGTCCACCTTCAGCGTGGACTTGTGGGTGCGCAGGCTGCCGCTGATCACCTCGCGCCCGCTCTCGTCGCTCAGCAGGCCGTAGACGATCGCGGTGTGCACGTTCTCCTCGGTGAGCAGGAAGTCGGCGGCCTGGGGGATGGCGTCGCGGTCGGCCCAGCGCAAGAAGCCCACGCCGGCGACGGAGAAGCCGTTGCGCACCGTGCGCTCGTGCAGCGCCTCTTCGATCACCCGCAGCGTGGCGTGCGACTTCTGCACGCACAGCACCTTCTCCAGCAGGTCCGAATCCATGAAGCGGCTCAGGTAGCCGGCTGCCTGGTACTCGGGCGGGCGGGCGCGCACGAAGCCGTCGGTTTCGCTGTGCAGCCCGTGCATCAGCGCCGTGGCGAGACGGACGTGCGCCAGGTTCCCGGGTTCCAGCTTGAGGATGGTGCCGCTCTGCAGGTATTCGGCGAAGAGGGTGGCCGCCGCGCCCAGCGGCCGCACGTCGCTGAAGATGGGATCCAGGTAGTCCTGCGGGTCGTGGTGGTCGACGACGGCCAGGGTGGGGACGCCGGCCTGCTTCAGCCGCTCGGCCAGGTGCGTGGTGGTGCCCTGGTTGTCCACGTAGACCGCGGCGGCGTAGCGCTCCAGGTCCACCTCGCGGGTCCAGCGGATCACCTGCACCTCGAGCAGGTTGATCAGCGCCAGGTTCTCGGGGTGGCTGATCACCCCCTCGTACATGAGGTCGGCGCTGATCCCGTACGCGCCGGCCAGCTCGCGGTACGCCATCCCCGAGCTGATCGCGTCGGGGTCGGGGAAGTCCTGGATGGCGACCACGTGCCGCTCGCCACGGCGCGCCTCCAGCAGCCGAGCCAGCTCCGCCACGGGCGCGACGGGCTGCGCCACGGCCTCCGTTTCCGGCCGCGGCGGGTCCGCGAGGGAGGCGTCCGTCCGTGCAGGCTCGCTCATCGTCACCTTCCAGCGGTGAACCAGCGCCGTCACGGCATCATCCGCGCGAGCGCCGTGCCAGGCATCCCGACAGCCTCGTCGTCCCAGCGTAGCGAGCACTCGCCCACCACGCCAGAGTCTTCGCGTTCGAGGGAGGTCGCCACAGCAGGTCACGCGGAGGAACGGAGAAGAACGAGGAACGGAGAACACCATTGCGGTTCTCCGTTCCTCCGTTCTCTTCCGCTGCTCCGTGTGACCCCCAGGACACTCTCTTCGCGCGTCGAACTCCGGCGGCACGAGATCTATGCCTTCGCACCCGCCACCAGCGTTCCCGTCGCGCTCGCGTTGTGGAAGTAGAAGCCCTGGGTCAGGTGCACGCCGATCTGCTTCACCGTATCATACTCTTCCTCGCGCTCCACGCCCTCGGCGATCACCTTGATCCCGTGGTCGTTGGCGAACTGCACCATGGTCTCCACCAGGTTCTGCTTCATGAAGTTGGTGTCGATCCCGCTGATCAGCGAGATGTCGAGCTTGATGAAGTCGGGCTCCAGGTTGGCGATGCTCCCCAGCCCCGCGTAGCCGCTCCCCGCGTCGTCCACGGCGAAGCGGAAGCCGCGGTCGCGGAACTCCTTCAGGTACCCCTGGAAGGTGGGATAGTCGGTGATCGCCGTCCGCTCGGTGATCTCCAGCACGATCCGCTCGGGGTGCGGCACGTTCATGTCCTCCTCGTCGAAGTAGCGGAACGAGGGGTCGCGGAAGTCGTGCGGGTCGATGTTCAGGAACAGGTACTGCCCCGCGTTCAGCGTCTCGTCCATCCCCTGGATCGCCTTGCGCCGGCAAAGGCGCGACAGCTCCCAGATCAGGTTGGCCTCCTCGGCCACGCCGAACATCACCTCGGGCGAGCGCAGCGCGCGGTGGCTGCCGCGGGCCAGCGCCTCGTAGCCGTACACCTGCTTGGTTTCGGTGACGACGATCGGGTGGTAGACGATGTAGACCGCTTCTTCGCGGATGGTTTTCTTCAGGTCGGCCACCTTGCGGCTGCGCTCGCGGCTCTCCACCCCCCGCGCCGCCGCCGCCGCCTCGCGGATGCCGCGGTAGATGATGCGCTCGGGGCGGATCTTGGGGTTGCGGAAGAGGGTGGTGGAGCCGACGTAGATCTCGAACAGCCCCGCCACGTCCTCGCCGTGCTCGGCCTCGATGCGCCCTCGCACGTGCTCTTCCAGCTCGTGCGCGATCTCGTTGATGCGCCGCTCGGCGGTCTCCACCGCGTCGGGGAGATCCGTGAAGAAGATGAAGTCGTCATCGCCGGTGTGGCTCACCATCAGCATGTTCTCTTCGCCGCTGGTGCGCGTGTCGTAGAAGTCGCGCACGGCGGCGGCGGTGGTCTGCAGCACCGCGTCCAGCTTCTCCCAGCCGTAGATCTCCTCCAGCTTGCTGTAGCGCACGAACTCGATGTACAGCACGGTCATCCGCCCGCGCCGCTCCAGCAGCTCGCGGCCGCGCTCCAGCATCACCGGGAGGGTGGGGAAGCCGGTGTAGCGGTCGTAGAGCAGCTCTTCGTAGCGCAGGTGGTCGGCCATCTCGCCCGCCGCGGGCTGGCCGATCATGCGCGGGCGGTAGCCGAGCGCGACGAGCCTGGCGTGCACCTCGTCGGCGCTGGTGGGCAGCAGGAGCCAGTCTTCCACCCCGCAGCGCACGGCGCGGCGCACGTCCTCGTCGCCGTGGCAGGCGGCGATGAGCGAGATGCCGCGCGCGCGGGTCTCGCTGCGCACGGTGGGAAGGAGGTCGGGCTTGACCTCGAAGAGGAGGGCGTTGGGGTGGGTGCGCAGCACGGGCAGGAGCTGGTCGGTGTTGGCCGCCACCGCCCCCGCTCCCGCGTTGATGCTCACCAGCTCGGCGCCCAGCCGGGCGGCGGCGGCCGCAAGCGCCTCCTGCAGGGCCGCGTCGCCCACGTATCCGACGATCCTCACGCGGCGCTGCCCCGGGCCGCCAGGTTGCGCTCCACCTTGTCGAGCAGGTCCTTGAAGTCCACGGGCTTCACCACGTAGTCGTCGGCGCCGGAGCGCAGGCCTTCGTGCTTGTCTTCGAAGGCGCCCTTGGCGGTCACCATCACCACGCGGGTGCTGGCCCCGAACTCGGGATGGTTCTTGATGGTGCGGCACACCTGCCAGCCGTCCATCCCCGGCATCATCACGTCCAGCAGCACCAGCTCGGGCCGCACCTGCTCCATCTGGGCGAGCGCGGTGCGTCCGTCGGGCGCCTGGGCAACGGCGTAGCCGCGGCTTTCCAGGAAGGCGCGGAGGATCTCCACGTTGTCGGGATTGTCGTCGACGACCAGGATGGTCCCCTTCGAATCAGCGGCAGCCAAGGCGCCTCTCCTCCCCCGGCCGGGGATTGGAGGTGTGTGTGTTCAGATTGGACGCGAACCGCCGCGCGCGCAAGCGCCCGGACTGTAAACCGAGCCGGGCAAAAAGCGAGCCACCTGCGGCTTTTCTGCCGCGCTATGTTCCGCAAAGACAAGCGTTTGTGCAGGATGAGCCGGGTGCGGAATCTGATGCGGCGCGTCACCGCAACGTGGTGGCGCGATAGGGGGCGGGTCTGGATCTACAGGGCGAATGAGTTCGCTGCAACGACCACACGACGTCCGCCTTCGCGGACTACCGGCCTCGGCGCGGCCGCGATGCCGGCGCGCGGCAGGGGAATCGTGCAACACCGTATCGAGGCAACTCCGCATCGCATCTCCCCGCGTCACCCTCTCCCCCCAGGCAGTTTTGGGGGGAGAGGGCCGGGGAGAGGGGCCCGCCGCCGCCGCGTGGATGCACGTCTTCTCACACCGTACCGGCTCTGCTGATGGGGTCTCACGGAAGGACGGAGGGACGGAAACTTCATTGCAGTTTCCGTCCCTCCGTTCCTCCGTGAGACCTTTCAGCGGT
>Ga0207706_10005568_pt1 | contig 11745 bp, 14 predicted proteins | sample KBSC53metaG_FD_184318 | JGI IMG/M metagenome (GOLD analysis project Ga0207706, IMG submission 184318) | Corn rhizosphere microbial communities from Kellogg Biological Station, Michigan, USA - KBS C5-3 metaG (SPAdes) (version 2) | ecosystem: Host-associated > Plants > Roots > Rhizosphere > Soil ... | reverse complement strand
GCGCCTGATAATTCCGGCTCGACTAAGAGCTGTCGTCGTCAACGTTATGTCACGACCACCACATACGCTATCAATGGCTACAAGTTCACAGATTGGACGTATAAAAAGGCGGTCGAGTACAACGTTAGTAATTTTAGGACGGGCAGCGCTATCACACTCGCGACAAATACGAGTGGCATCATGCCTGCATCCGACAGCTATACATCTCAGCAATTGGCAACATCGGGGACAGGTTTCACCACGGCGTCCTACACTTGGAAGGGCTGCATCGAGGAGCGCGACACCGACAGCGCCATAACAAGCACAACGACAGCAGCGACATCGGACGCGCATGATCTCAATATCGACGAGATTCCGAGCAGCAAGGAGACGAGATGGCGACCGCATTGGCCTGACGTAGTCTATAAGCGCAACAGCACTTCCGATGCCGATGCGACACCAGATGCATCCAGCGGAACCGCCATGACCTCCTCCGGTTCAAACTATTGGGCCTGTCCAACGGCAGCCAAGCGCCTGCAGGCTTGGACTAAGACCAATCTTACGACCTACGTGAACAGCCTAAACGCTGACGGCTATACTTATCATGACATCGGCATGATTTGGGGTGCGCGGTTCATATCGTCCGGAGGCATATTTGCGGGTGATAATCCTACAACCTACAAGAACATGCCAGTCGCGAAATATATTATCTATATGACCGACGGCCAGCTCGACACTGAGCCCGCCGGCTATACCGCTTACGGCGTTGAATATCTAGATCAGCGCGTATCTGGCGACTATACGACAACCGGCGATCTCGATGGGCGCCACAGAAACCGGTTTTCCTTGGCCTGCAATGCGGCAAAGGCCGCTGGCGCCAATATCTGGGTCATCGTTTTTGCGACGGGCCTTTCGACCGAGCTGACTAATTGCGCCAGCAAACCAACGCAGGCCAAGGTCTCAGCGAACTCGACTGCCCTGATTCAGGACTTCGCCAAGATCGGCAAGGAAATCGGCGCATTGAGGCTGACGAAATGATCCGTTCCATTCCTGCTCTACGCGATCTGCGTCAAGATCAGCTCGGCACGGCAATAGTAGAATTTGCGCTGATTGCGCCGTTGTTTTTCCTGATCCTGCTGGCGTTTGTCGACCTGGCATATCGCGGATACGCAATCGCTCGTGTGGACGGTACGCTTGAGCAAGCGGTGCGAATGGCCACCGTCGGCGACAAGACCGAAACACAGATAGACGATTTCGTGAGAAACAGACTGACTCAGTTCAATCCCAATGCAACGGTGAACATCACCAAATCCAACTATTATCAGTTCAGCAACGTCGCGAAGAGCGAGAAGCTGATCACTGATAGTGCGCCGGTCGGCGTTTGGAACACCGGTGATTGCTACGAGGATCTGAACAACAACGGCAAATGGGATACGGTCGCCGGCCGCGACGGCATGGGCGGATCGGATGACATCATTTTCTACAAGGTAGACTACACGTTCAAACGCGTGGTTCCGCTTGCTGGACTGCTGGGCTGGTCCAACAATCAGACCGTCTCTTCCAACACGGTCATGCGGAATCAGCCTTACGCTGTGCAATCCATTCCGATCCAGAAGTGCACATCCTCATGAACAGCCTCATTTCATTTTCGAAACGTCTGGCGTCAGACGCCAACGGCGCCTTCATGATGGAATTCGCATTGGCCTTGCCAGCGTTACTCGCCTTTTCATTAGGCATGATCGAGCTTGCGCATTTCTCAATCGCTACTGACCGTGTCAGTCAGATCGCGATGACGGCGGCTGACAATGCAGCGCGGGTTCGTACCTCCATAGACGAAGTGGACGTCAATGAGGTGATGGCCGGCGCCAAGTTCGTCGGCAAGGGCATCAACTTCGCCGCAAATGGCCGCATCATCCTGTCGAGTCTGGAACCGAACGCCGCCGCTAATGGCCAGTGGATCCGGTGGCAGCGTTGCGCCGGGGCAAAAAGCGCAGCGTCGAGCTTTGGCGTCCAGGGTGATGGCCAGAATGACGCCACCGTTCAAGGCATGGGTCCAACGGGAAAGAAAATCAGCGCGGGCAGTGGCACGGCGCTGATATTCGCTGAAGTGGTTTACAACTATCAGCCGATAGTGCCGATGCCTTCGCTCGGATGGAGTAACAGGATAATAAGCTTCACCTTCGCCATGAACGTCCGCGAACGCACCGATCAGGTGCTGAAGAATGCGAACAGCCTCAGCGGTGCCAACCTCTCGTCCTGCAGTCTCTATTCCGCCTGATCAGCGGTAACACACCTTCTTCGCCGCCTCGATCACGTCCGCGACCTTGATCAGCGCCGCCTTTTCGAGGTTGGCTGCGTAAGGCAAAGGTACGTCCTCGTTGGTGACGCGCAGGACCGGAGCGTCGAGATCGTCGAAGCCTTCCTCCATCGCGATCGCCATGATCTCCGACGCGATCGAGCAGACCGGCCAGCCTTCCTCGACGACAACCATGCGGTTGGTCTTCTTCAGGCTTTCCAGCACCGTCGCCTTGTCGAGCGGGCGTAGCGTGCGCAGGTCGATGACCTCCGCATGGATGCCTTCCTCGGCAAGCTTCGTGGCCGCATCGAGCGCAACGCCGACGCCGATCGAGTAGCTGACCAGCGTTACGTCCTTGCCCTCGCGCGCGATCCGCGCCTTGCCGATCGGCAGGACATGGTCGTCGAGCTTCGGCACATCGAAGCTCTGGCCGTAAAGCAGCTCGTTTTCTAGGAATACGACCGGATCGGGGCAGCGGATCGCGGCCTTGAGCAGGCCCTTGGCATCCGCAGCCGAATAGGGCGCGATCACGATCAGGCCGGGGACGCTGGCGTACCAGGGGCCGTAATTCTGGCTGTGCTGCGCGGCGACGCGGGCGGCGGCGCCGTTGGGGCCGCGGAACACGACCGGGCAGCGCATCTGGCCGCCGGACATGTAATTGGTCTTGGCCGCCGAATTGATGATCTGGTCGATCGCCTGCATCGCGAAATTGAAGGTCATGAATTCCACGATGGGCTTCAGGCCGCCCATCGCCGCGCCCGCGCCGATGCCCGCAAAGGCGTGCTCCGTGATCGGGGTATCGATCACACGCTTCTCACCGAATTCGTCGAGCAGGCCCTGCGTTACCTTATAGGCGCCCTGATATTGCGCGACTTCCTCGCCCATCACGAAAACGTCGCCGTCCTTGCGCATCTCCTCGGCCATCGCGTCGCGCAGCGCTTCGCGAACGCTTTGCCGGGCCAACTCGGTGCCCTCGGGCACTTCGGGGTCAGCGACTTCCTTCTTGCCGCCCTCCTCGACCGCATGGACGAGATCACGCGCGCCGGTTTCCATCTTCGGCTGCGCGGATTCCTCTTCCTTGGGCTGAGCCTTAGGTGCTTCTTCAACAGGCGCCTTTTCGGCCTTGGACGCGGAGGCCTCCTCGCCTTCGGCGGCGAGGATCGCGATCGGCGCGCCGACCTTCACGCCTTCGGTGCCTTCAGCGATGAGGATCTGGGAGACCGTGCCTTCATCAACGGCCTCGAATTCCATCGTTGCCTTGTCGGTTTCGATCTCGGCAAGGATATCGCCGGACTTCACGGCATCGCCTTCCTTGACGAGCCATTTGGCGAGCGTTCCTTCCTCCATCGTGGGGGAGAGCGCGGGCATCTTGATTTCGATCGACATCAGTATTGCCCCACCAGCACGTCGGTATAGAGTTCGCCCGGCTCAGGCTCGGGCATCTGTTCAGCGAAGTCTGCGGCCTCGACGACCTGAGCCTTGACCTTGGTGTCGATCGCCTTGATCTCGTCCTCGCTGACGCCAGCCTCGATCAGTTCGCGCTTGAGCTGCTCGATCGGATCGGATTTGTCGCGGACTGACTGCACTTCCTCGCGGGAGCGATATTTGGCCGGGTCGGACATAGAGTGGCCGCGATAGCGATAGGTCTTGAGCTCGAGCAGGATCGGCCCTTTGCCGCTTCGCACCCATTCGACCGCGACCTCGGCCGCGCCGCGCACGGCGAGCACGTCCATGCCATCGACCTGAAGACCGGGGATTCGGAAGCTTTCGCCGCGGCGATAGAGCTGGTCCTCGGCGGAAGAACGGTTGACGCTGGTGCCCATGGCGTACTGGTTGTTTTCGATCACGTAGATGATCGGGAGCTTCCACAGCTCCGCCATGTTGAAGCTTTCGTAGACCTGGCCCTGATTGGAGGCGCCGTCGCCGAAATAGGCGATGCAGACGCCGCCGTCTTCGGCATATTTATGCTTGAAGGCGAGCCCGGTGCCGAGCGAGACCTGCGCACCGACAATGCCATGGCCGCCGTAGAAGCCATGTTCCACCGAGAACATGTGCATCGAGCCGCCCTTGCCCTTCGAGATGCCGGCGGCGCGGCCGGTCAGCTCGGCCATGATCATCTTGGGGTCGATGCCGTAAGCCAGCATGTGGCCATGATCGCGGTAGCCGGTGATGACGCTGTCCTTGCCGACCTCCAATGCGGACTGGAGTCCGACGGCAACCGCTTCCTGCCCGATATAGAGGTGGCAGAAGCCGCCGATCAGGCCGAGACCGTAAAGCTGCCCTGCCCGCTCCTCGAACCGGCGGATGAGCAGCATCTGCCGGTAGAATCCCAGCATCTGCGCCTTGTCGGCCTTGTAGCGGCCCGGCTCCTTCGGCCGTTCGCGATTGGGCGTGGGCGGCGGCGCCGATTCACGTTTGGCGCGCGCGGCACGCGGCGCGGAGGCTGCACTCCTTTTGCGCGGGGCGGGGGCAGACGGGGCTTTAGCCAAGTTGGAGACTCCGTGGGGAAGAGTAGGCAACCCTATAGGCACGGAAACGCACGATGCAAACTGTTGGGCCCGCCGTGCGCGGGCCCAGCTTTTAGCGGACGGGAATTATCACCTCGTCGGGACGCACCTGGCCCGTCTCCCGACGCACCAGCTCATCGGCATAGTCGGGATCGACCTTGTCCGGATTGAGCAGCGCGACCCGGTGCGCGAGAGCGGCGCGCCTGGCCTCGATATGCTCGAGCTCGGCGGCCTTCTTCGCAACCTGCTGCTTGTAATCGCCCCAGGCGAGCACGCCGTTCGGCCCGAACAGCGCGAAGCCCGCAAAATGCGCGATGATCAGGATCGCGGCAGCCGGAGCTATCGCAGCCTTGATCAACGAAGAAGCAGTGGAACGCGCACGAGCCATATTGCCCACAGAATCATCATCGATTCCGCAAGGCAAGCCTAAAGTTACGGCGCGCCGCTAATATTGCGACAAAGAGACTCGGGAAGTCCCTTATTGCGTTAATTGAGCGACTTGATCGCGCTCCTTCCGGCATATTGCGCGACCACGCCCAGCTCTTCCTCGATCCGGATCAGTTGGTTGTACTTGGCGAGCCGGTCCGAACGCGCGAGGCTGCCCGTCTTGATCTGGCCGCAGTTGGTGGCGACGGCGAGATCGGCGATGGTGTAATCCTCGGTCTCGCCCGAGCGATGCGACATGACGGCGGTGTAGCCGGCGCGCTGCGCGGTCGAGACTGCCTCCAGCGTTTCAGTCAATGTACCAATCTGGTTAACCTTGACGAGCAGCGAGTTGGCGAGGCCGCGCTTGATGCCGTCGCGCAGGCGCGCCGGGTTGGTCACGAACAGATCGTCGCCGACCAGCTGGCACTTGTCCCCGATCTTGTCGGTCAGGATCTTCCAGCCTTCGAAATCATCCTCGCTCATCCCGTCCTCGATCGAGACGATCGGATATTTCGCCACGAGACCAGCCAGATAATCGGCCATTTCGGCGGGCGAGCGCTTCACGCCCTCGCCTTCGAAATCATAGACGCCCTTCTTGAAGAACTCGGTCGCGGCGCAATCGAGCGCGATCACGACATCCTTGCCGGGCTTGTAGCCGGCCTTCTCGATCGACGACATGATGAAGTCGAGCGCATCCGGCGCGCTGGCGAGGTTCGGGGCGAAGCCGCCCTCGTCGCCGACGGCGGTCGCGAGGCCCTTGTCGTGCAGCGCTTTCTTGAGCGTGTGGAAAATCTCGGAGCCGCAGCGGATCGCCTCGAAGATGCTGTCAGCACCGACCGGCATGATCATGAATTCTTGGAAGTCGATCGGATTGTCGGCATGGGCGCCGCCGTTGATGATGTTCATCATCGGCACCGGCAGCACCGTCGCCGACGTGCCGCCGACATAGCGATAGAGCGGCAGCCCGCGCGCGTCCGCCGCCGCCTTGGCGACAGCGAGGCTGACGCCGAGGATCGCGTTGGCGCCGAGCCGGCCCTTGTTCTCGGTGCCGTCGAGTTCGATCATGCGCGCGTCGATCGCGGCCTGATCCTCGGCGTCGATGCCCAGGATCGCCTCGGAAATCTCGCCGTTCACGGCCTCGACCGCCTTGGACACGCCCTTGCCCAGCCAGCGCTTCTTGTCGCCGTCGCGCTTCTCGACCGCCTCATGCGCACCAGTCGAAGCTCCAGACGGAACAGCGGCGCGACCGAAGCTGCCGTCCTCAAGGGTGACATCAACCTCCACGGTGGGGTTGCCCCGGCTGTCGACGATCTGCCGGCCGTGAATGTCGATAATCGCGGTCATCCTGAAATCCCTGAGCAGTTGCGAAAGAATGCGGGCGCTCTATCCATTGAAACCGGGATAGGCAAATTCCGGGAGTGATTCGTGTCCCGCGATGGAACGCGGTCGCGCCGCCGGCTGTTATGGGGCAGGTATTTTTTAATCGGAGGGCTCCATGGCCGACATCAGTGAAACCGCCATCGACGATGAGGTTGGCATGACCGACAAAACATCCACCGGAAGCGCCCGCCGCAGCACGCGGACGAGCACACGTGACACCGTCAAATCCAAGCTGGTCGAGCAGCGTGACGCATTGAAGGGTCAGGCGACCGCCAAGGCGCGCGAATATGCCGAGCACGGCAAGGCCAAGGCAACGGATACTCTTGACGGCCTCACGCGCTTTTTTGGTGATACCGCGAGCGCGCTCGACAAGCAGCTCGGCCCGGACATCGGTGAATATGCGCAACGCGCGGCCGACGCCGTAGCCGGCTTCACCGAAACGCTGAAACAGAAGGACGTGGAGGAGTTGCTGGACGACGCCCGCGAGGCCGTGCGCCGTAACCCGGCAATCGCGATCGGTGCGGCGGCGGCGGTCGGCTTCGTGCTCGTCCGCCTCCTCAAATCAGCAAGCCCGGCCGAGGAAACGCAGACCGCACAGGCAACGCCGCCTCGCACGAGCAAGGCACCGCGTGCCAAATCCTCAACCCCCAAGGCCAGCGGCTGATCGCGATCGCGGGCATGGAGGGGGAGCCCGAATCCATCGGCGGATTGTTCGCGCGGCTGGCTGACGATGCCGGAGCGCTGGTGCGTGCGGAGTTCGAGCTTTATCGCGCGAACGCCCTGCACCGGCTGGCCTTGTCGCGCAGCGCGTTCACGTTCATCGCCTTTGCGCTGCTGATCGCGATGGCGGCGATCTGTTGCCTGCTGGTGATGATCGCCGTCGGATTGGCGCTTTGGGTTGGCCCAGTGGCTGCGGGTCTGATCGTCAGCATGGCTGCACTGGCGCTGGCCGGCTTGCTCGCCAAGCTCGGCTTCGACCGCTTGAGCGCGGCTACGGACGAACCGGTGGAGCGAAAGCCATGAGCGAACGATCGCTTGCCCGCATCGCCCGCGCCGAGAAGGCAGCTGCCAATGCCCGCTTGCAGCTGAGCGAGACGCTGGACGAGATCCAGGACAAGCTGAGCCCCGCCAACATCCTGACCGAAGCGACACGAGCCTTTCGCGAGAAGCGCACCGAGATGCAGGGGCAGGTCATGAGCGGCCTGCTGTCACGCCCCGTTCTGGCCACCGCCCTGCTGAGCGGGCTTGGCTGGGCGTTGCGGAAGAAGCCGGCGCTGGCGGCCGTACTCAACCTGTTTTTGCGGGGAAGCGCAACCACACGCGCCTCTGCGCATTCTACCGATTCAAGACCCCAACGCCCGCGGCGGCGGCGTTCGCGCGCGCCGGTGGCGGACACAGCTGAGGAGACCGCATGATGGAAGATCGTGTGAAGGATGGGATCGACGAAACCGCGACCCGCAAGAGCCCGGCGGCGAAAGTGCGCGCCACGGCGGACACGGCACGCAAGAGCGTGACCGATGCCTATTCGAAGGCGCGTGACAAGGCCTCGACCGCCTATGGCACCGCGCGGGAACGGGCGAGCAGTGCCTATGGCACGGCCCGCGAGAAAAGCTCGGCCGCCTATGACAGCGCCCGCGCGCAGGCAGCCAAAGGCCGCGAGAAGGCGGCGCAGGGACTCGAGGAGAATCCGCTTGCGGCAATCGCCGGGGGCCTCGCGCTCGGCGCGCTGGTGGCCGCCCTGCTGCCCCGTGGCAAGCGAGAGGCGGAATTGCTGAGCGGCGTCGGCGAGCGGATCAACGAAACCTCACGGCGCGTAGCCTCCGCCGCGCGCGATTCCGCGCGTGAGACGATCGACAGCTACGGCCTGAATGCGGATAACGCGCTGGAAAAGGTCAGCAGCCTGCTCGACAGCGCGACCAAGGCGGTGTCGACGATCGGCACGGCGGCACGGGGTGCGCTCAAGGACCACTGAGCCGTTCAAAGCCTGTTCAGGGCATGACGCTAGCATCAGCCCACCATAAACGGAGACCATAATGAGGCTTAAACTCGTCCTCGGCGCCGCGCTTGGCGCCGCAATGCCCCTTGCGTTTGCTGTGCCGATCGCGGCGCCAGCCGTGGCGGCGGTCAATAACACCGACCCCTCCCAGTTCATTACGACGCTGACGGCCGAGGGGTTCGCCGCGTTGCGCTCGGGCGACAAGACCGCGGCGCGCACCAGGTTCCGGACGTTGCTTGCCCAGCATTTCGCGGTCGATGCCATTGGCGACCGGCTGATCCGGCGCTGGTCGCCCACGATCACGCCCGAGCAGAAGGCGGCCTACAAGGCGGCCTTCCCGAACTTCATCATCGGCACCTATGCCGATCGCCTGTTCGATTATGCCAAGGCCGATCTCAAGGTCGTCCGCACCATGCCGTCTGCCGGCGGCGTCGACGTCGTGACCCAGGTGACCAAGCAGGGCTCCGCACCGGTCACCACGATCTGGAGCGTTCAGAATGGCGGCGGCGGCTACAAGGTGACCAACCTGAAGGTGGGCGGGGTGAACCTCGCCATTTCCCAAGCCGCCGACTTCGACGCGATTGTCCAGCGAAAGGGCTTCGACGCCCTCGTCGCGATGATGAAGTCGCGTAGCTAAACCGTATTTCGCGTGATAGGCGGCTCCCGGATCTTAAGGGAGTCGCCTAGCTCATGAGCAAATTGCATCTGGTCTTCGGTGGTCGGGTGAAAGACCCGCAAGGCGTGGAATTCGAGGATCTCAACAAGGTCGACGTCGTCGGCTTCTTCGAGGATTATAAATCCGCCGAGAAAGCATGGCGCGGCGCGGCGCAGCGGACCGTGGACGATGCCCAGATGAAATATGTGGTCGTCCATCTGCATCGGCTGCTCGAGCCGGATATCAATCTGAAAGCCTGATCGCGTACCCGCCCGTCACGCCTTACGATAGCGCCACAACAGAAGCGGCCGGGCGAGCAGCAAGCCCGCGATGAAACCACCGATATGCGCCGCAACCGCTATCCCCACATGCGCCGCGATCGTGGCCAGGGCGATCAGAAGCTGCACGGCGATCCAGGCTGCCGCCAGCCACAATACATGCAGCCAATGACCAAAACGGCCAAATCGGGCCATTGAACTGCGCCTTTGGCTGTAAAGCAGGGCATAAGCGCCTACCACAGCCGAGATGGCGCCACTGGCGCCGATCATGGGGATCAGCATTGTCGGGCCAGCCAGATATTGCGCCAGCGCGGCCGCATAGGCGCCCACCACATACAGAATGACGACCCCTGCGGTGCCCAAGGCATATTCCACGAAACGGCCGCAATAGCCGAACATCAACATGTTGAAGCCGAGGTGGATGATACCCCCATGCACAAGCGTCGCGCTCAAGGGGGTCAGCCACACCGGCAAGCTGTCGATCACCGGTTGACCGCCTATGCGGCCGGGAATGAATCCAGCGCGCAAAGCCACCCAATCCGAAAGGCCAAGCACCTCCGCAATCGCCCAAGCGGCGATCGTGATCCCGAGCAGCCACGTGACAGCGCGAGGCTGCGGCAGGCGCATCGCGCGGATTTGGCTCAGATGAACTGGATCTTGGAGACGACGTAGTAACGGTCGCCCGAGGGCACCGTGACCTCGACCTCGTCATCGACCTTGCGGCCGATCAGCGCGCGGCCGAGCGGCGAATTATACGAGATGCGGCCGGTCTTCGCGTCCGCCTCGGTCTGGCCGACGATCTGGTACTGCACCGGCTTGTCGTCCTCGTCGAGCAGGGTGACGGTGGCGCCGAACACGATCTTGTCGCCCGACAGGGTCGTCGGATCGATGATCATTGCGCGGCTGAGCTTGTCCTCCAGATCAGCGATCATCGCCTCGATCTGGCCCTGACGCTCCTTGGCGGCGTGATATTCGGCGTTTTCCGACAGATCGCCATGCGCGCGGGCTTCCTCGATCGCGTCGATCACCTGCGGGCGCTCTTCCTTGAGACGTTCGAGCTGCTCGATGATCATCTTCTGGCCTACCGCCAGCATCGGCAGCTTCTCGACAGTCGCCATTGCGAAAACCTTTCGTCAAAACTTCTGACCGGACAGCCCGTCTCCAGGTCTGCCTACAACCAAGCCGGATTGTCGGGATCAGGCGTGCTAAGCTGGATTATAATAGGTCTGCAACGCGCGCACTTCAAGCGGTCGCTCACGCAACGCAGCGATAGCTTGTGCGGCCGCGACGCTGGCCGACGCCGTCGTGAAATAAGGGATCTTCTGATTCACCGCCGAGGCGCGGATGGACTGCGAGTCGCGCAGCGATTGCCACCCCTCGGTTGTGTTGAAGATCAGTGCCACCTCGCCGTCCTTGATCCGGTCGACGATGTGCGGGCGGCCCTGCTGCACCTTGTTGACCATTTCGACCGATACGCCCTCGCTGGCGAGATAATCGGCAGTGCCGCTGGTCGCGATAATGTTGAATCCAAGGTCGATCAGCGTTTTCACGGCAGGCAGGATATGCGGCTTGTCGCTCGATTTGACCGAGACGAACACGGTGCCGCCGTCCGGCAGCTTGGTACCGCCCCCGATCTGCGCCTTGGCAAAGGACACGGCAAAATCCATATCTATTCCCATGACTTCGCCAGTCGACTTCATTTCCGGTGACAGCACGGGATCGGTGCCGGGAAAGCGCCCGAACGGGAACACCGCCTCCTTGACCGCGACATGATCGACATGGCGGTTGATCGGCGGCAGCGCGGCGAGCTTCTCGCCTGCCATCACGCGCGAGGCGATCTTGGCGATGGGCTGGCCGATCGCCTTGGCGACGAACGGCACGGTGCGGCTGGCGCGCGGATTGACCTCGATGAGATAAACGGCGCCATCCTTCACCGCGAACTGCACATTCATCAGACCTCGCACTTCGAGCGCGGTTGCAAGCGCGACCGTCTGCCGCTCGATCTCGGCGATGATGTCCTGGCTCAGCGAGTGCGGCGGCAGCGAGCAGGCGCTGTCGCCCGAATGGACCCCGGCTTCCTCGATATGCTGCATGATGCCCGCGACGACGACCTCGGTGCCGTCACCGATAGCGTCGACATCGACCTCGATCGCATCGCGCAGATACTGGTCGATCAAAACCGGACTGTCGCCAGACACTTGCACGGCGGTCTGGATATAGGTTTCGAG
>Ga0207706_10005564_pt1 | contig 11747 bp, 10 predicted proteins | sample KBSC53metaG_FD_184318 | JGI IMG/M metagenome (GOLD analysis project Ga0207706, IMG submission 184318) | Corn rhizosphere microbial communities from Kellogg Biological Station, Michigan, USA - KBS C5-3 metaG (SPAdes) (version 2) | ecosystem: Host-associated > Plants > Roots > Rhizosphere > Soil ... | reverse complement strand
GCCGCCCTGGCCCGAGCGATCATGTCGCTGACGAAGCCGCGGTCCTTGACGATGTAGAGCTGGAACCAGTGCGGCGCCGCTTTGGCCACTTCGTCGATCGAGCAGGCGCTGAGCGTCGAAAGAGCGAACGGCACATTTGCGTCAGCAGCTGCGCGCGCGGCTTGGACCTCGCCGCGCCGTGCATAGAGGCCCGACAGGCCGACGGGCCCAAGTCCCACCGGCAGCGACCATTTCTCGCCGAACAGCTCAGTGGAGAGGTCGATCGAAGAGACATCGCGCAGTACGCGCTGCTTCAAAGCGACGCTCTGCAGGTCCTCGAGATTCCGCCGCAGCGTCACCTCGTCGTAGGAACCGCCGTCGAGATACTCGAACAGGAAATGGGGCAGCCGCGCCTTCGCCAGCGCGCGATAATCGCTGATGCTCGCCGCCCCCTTGGCCAAGGTCAGGTCGCGAAGCTCGGGTCCATGCGATAGGCCTTGCGCTTCAGCGCCGGCCACGCAAGCAAGTTCGCGGCCAGCGCGACCCCGACTTGGCCTTGCTGCGCCGTCACCTCGGGCGAGCCCTGCGGCGGGTTGTTGACCTGGTCTCCTGCCGACAGCGCCATGATCTGCGCCTGGCAGGCACGCTCGAGAAAATAGAGCCGGACGAAGCATTCGCCGACATTCTTGCCGACCGCGAGCGTGCCGTGGTTGCGCAGGATCATCGCATTCTTGGTGCCGAGATCGGCGACCAGCCGCTCGCGCTCGCTCAAGTCGACGGCGACCCCCTCATAATCGTGGAAGGCGACGTCGTTGCGGATCAGCATTGCGGTCTGGGTCAGCGGCAGCAGCCCCTCGCTGTGCGCGGCGACCGCCTGCCCCGCGGGGGTGTGGAGGTGCATCACGGCGTGGGCGTCCTCGCGCGCCATGTGTATTGCCGAATGGATGGTGAAACCCGCGGGATTGGTGATGAACGGCGTGGCGTCGACCGGGTTGCCGTTAACGTCGACCTTGACCAGCGAGGACGCTGTCACCTCTTCGAACATGAGGTTGTACGGGTTCAGCAGGAAATGATGCTCGGCCCCCGGAATGCGTGCCGACAAATGGGTGAAGATGAGGTCGTCCCAACCGTAGTGGGCGACCATCCGGTAGGCGCAGGCGAGCTCGACGCGGATCGCCCATTCCTCGGCGCTGACCTTGCCTTCGAGCGACGGGATTTCGACGCTGTCGAGAGGCTTCATGTTGTCCATGCCGCGGTTGATGCTGGCCACTCTGTTCATGCGGGCACCTCCTATCGGGGTTCCCATCAAAGTACTACTTTGATGGGGCCGGTTGCCGGTCCGGATGCGCAGCTGCGAATGCGTCCAGCTTGTTGGCATTCTCTTCGGCCCGCAGCAACGTCGGATAATCGTCGAGCGGCACCTCGAACCGGCGCGCGTTGTAGAGCTGGGGCACCAGGCAGACGTCCGCGCCGGTCGGCGCATCGCCAAAGAGGAATTTGCCCGCGCGCGGCTTCGCCTGCGTCTCCAGGGCCGGCAGTCCCGCGCTGATCCAGTGCCTGTACCAGGCATCGACCTCGTCCTGCGAGTGGCCGAGTTCCTTCTTCAGATATTGAAGGACACGCAGATTGTTGAGCGGGTGGATGTCGCAGGCGACGGCGAGCGACATGGCGACTACGTGTGCGCGCTCCGCGGCCATCGCCGGGATCAGGGGTTGGTTGGGATAGCGCAGGTCCAGATAGTTGATGATCGCCAGGCTTTGCGTCAGCCGGTGCCCGTCGATCTCAAGCATCGGCACCAGCCCGAAAGGATTCATGGCGCGAAAGTCGGCGGCGTTCTGCGCCCCCTCGCGAAGATCGATTTGACGGCTTTCGTATTCGACCCCCTTGAGGTTCAGGGCAATGCGCACGCGGTACGCGGCGGACGAGCGCCAATATTCGTAGAGGATGGGGCGAGACATGTCGGGTTGATTACTCTCGTGAGAGGAAGGGCGCTATCACTTCAGGCGGAACGCGGATCGGCCGACCCAACGCCTTGTCGATAATCGCCCATTGCGTCTTGGCACGAACGCAAACTTTGCCGTCGGGTCCGATAAATTCCATGTAACGGTCGAAGCGCGCGCCTTGGGGTGCCTCGCCGACCCAGGTGCGGGCGATGATTGCATCGCCCTCGTGTGCGGCCCGCAGATAGTCGATCTCGTGCCGCACCACGACCCAGTAATAGGCGGCTTCGTGCGCCGGGTCGGCCACCGAATACCAGTGGGATACCGCAACCTGCTGGATCCACTGGACCCACACCGCATTGTTGACGTGCCCGAGTTCGTCGATGTGCTGAGCCGTCGCGGTCAAGTGCAGCTCGAAAACGGGGCGCGTCACTGCACCATCGTCAGGATGAACCCGTAGGTGTCGGCAACCTCGTGCAGTTTCTCCCAGCGGCCCGACTTGCCGCCGTGACCGGCACCCATGTTGATCTTGAGGAACAGCGGGTTCCGGTCGGTCTTGGTGGCGCGGAGCTTCGCCGCCCACTTCGCCGGTTCCCAGTAAGTGACCCGCGGATCGGTGAGCCCGCCGGTAATCAGCATCGGCGGGTAATCCTGCGCCCTTACATTGTCGTAGGGCGAGTAGCTGCGGATATAGTCGAACGCGGCCTTGTCGGTGATCGGATTGCCCCATTCGGGCCATTCCCCCGGTGTCAGGGGCAGCGTGTCGTCGAGCATGGTATTCAGCACGTCGACGAACGGAACGTCGGCAACGACGGCACCCCACAGCTCCGGGTTCGAGTTGACGACCGCGCCCATCAGCTCGCCGCCCGCCGAGCCGCCGTTGATGGCGATCCGGCCCGGGCGCGTGAACTTAGCCCCAATCAGACCCTTCGCGACATCGACGAAATCGTTGAAGGTGTTGGTCCGCTTGGTCAGCTTCCCGTCCAGGAACCATTGATAGCCGAGGTCATCGCCGCCGCGGATATGGGCGATCGCGCACGCCCAGCCGCGGTCGAGCAGGCTAATCCGGTTGGAGTTGAAGCTCGGCGGGATCGCCATGCCGTAGGCGCCATAGGCATAGAGGAACAGCTTGCCCTCGCCGTTCTTCTCGAAACCTCTGCGATAGACGACGGAGACCGGAACCTTCACGCCGTCGCGTGCATCGATCATCAGGCGCTCGGTCGCATATTGCGACGCGTCGTAGCCGGACGGAATTTCTTGGACCTTGAGCACCTCCAGCTGGCCGCCGTCCGGACGGTAATCGAACACGGTCACCGGCGTGACCATGGACGTATAGCCAATACGGTAGGCGTCGGGCGCGAACTCCGGATTGCCCATGAAGAAGGCGCTGTAGCTTGCCTCGGCGAACGGGATCCGCGTCTCATCACCGCCGTAGGTTCTAAGGATGAGCTGATCGAGCCCGTCGACCCGGGTGCTGATCGCCAGATGATCGCGATATGCCGTCGCGCCCGTCAGGTAGACACGGTCCGAGCCGGGGATGACGGTCGCCCATTGCCCGGGATCAGCCGGATCGGCGACCGCGAGCCGGAAGTTCACATGATCATCGTTGGTGTGGATCCAGAATTTCCCGTGCGCGGCATCGACATGATATTCGCGGCCCTGTTTGCGGCGGGAGATCAACGTCAGCGGCTGGGTCGGGTCGTTAGCCGAAACGAACCGCACTTCGGTCGTGGCGTTGTCGCCGGTGGACACGAAGATCGTGGTGCGGTCGTGCGACTTGCCGACGCCGACCGAGAAGCCCAGCTCCTCGGTCTCTTCATAAAGCGTGATATCTTCTTCGACCGGGCGCCGAAGGTGATGGAACCGGGCCCGATAGCTGCGCCAATTGTCGTTCACCTCGGTGAAGACGACTCCGGCGCTGTCGCTCGCCCACACCGGCTGGCCGATGCCGACCTTCGTCACTGTCTCCAGGTCGCTGCCGGTTGCAAGGTCGCGAATGCGGAGCTCGAACCGTTCAGAGCCGTCATAGTCGGCGAGAGTCGCGAGCAGCTTGCCATCGGGGCTGACCTCGAGCGCTCCAAGGCGGAAATAATCGCGGCCCTCGGCCTCAAGGGTTTCATCGAACAGCACCTCGTCCTCACCGCCCGTGAACGGCTTGCGGTACCAGGTCCGATACTGCGCGCCCGGCTTGAACGCCCACCAGTATAGGAACTCGCCATCGCGGAGCGGGACCGAGCTGTCGTCCTCCTTGATCCGCCCTTTCATCTCCTCGAACAGCTGGTCGAGCAGCCCCTCGTGCTCGGCCTTCCAGCCCTCGAAATAAGCGTTTTCCGATTTCAGATAAGCGAGGACGTCCGGGTCATCGACGTTCGGATATTTGGGATCGCGCAGCCACGCCCAAGGGTCCTCGATGGTAACGCCGTGGCGTTCGTAGCTGTGGGGGCGCTGCGCGGCCTGGGGCGGTTGGGTGAGGGTGGTTGGCTTGTCCATGCCACCCGCTCTTAGCGCGGCGGCGGCTTTCGGGAAGTCGCCTTCTTCGGCTTTGTATCAGGGCCGCTTTCGCCTCTGCTCGCTGCATCCTCCGGATTCTCTTAAAGCGCAGGATGCGTCAGCGATCCAAAGAGGTCGGATCAAACGACAGGATGCGGTCGGTGCCGGCATGGTCGAAACTCGATACTTGAGCACAAGGCGGCGCGACCTTCACTCGCGCGCTCCTGTCTCGCGCGCGAATAGCCACTGCCTGATCGCCGAGGTGAGGTTGGGTGGAGGCTCGGCGTCGAGCCTTGCGGCGTCGATCTCAGCGACCAGGGCGTTGAGCGGGCACCCGCGCTCGCGTGCCGCCGCCTCCAGCGCAGTCCAGAACATCGGCTCGAGACTGATTGAAGTCTGATGGCCGGCGATGAGTACCGACCTTTTCTTCGGCGGCGCGTAAGGCGCCATCAGTACATGTGCTGGCCGCCGTTGATCGACAGCGTCGAGCCGGTGATGAAGCCGCCGTTCTCGTCGACCAGAAACGCGACTCCCCGGGCGATCTCCTCCGCCTTGCCCAGGCGCCCGACCGGGATCTTGGCGACGATCTTGCCGAGCACGTCCTCGGGCACCGCCGCGACCATGTCGGTGTCGATGTAGCCGGGCGCGATCGCGTTGACCGTAACCCCGAAGCGCGCGCCTTCCTGGGCCAGCGCCTTGGTGAATCCATGGATGCCGGACTTGGCAGCAGCATAATTGACCTGGCCATACTGGCCCGCCTGGCCGTTGATCGAGCCGATGTTGACGATCCGTCCGTACTTCCGGCTAGTCATCCCGTCGAACACTGCCTTGGCCATGTTGAAGCAGCCGCCGAGGTTGACGTCGATCACCTCGTCCCACTGCTGCCGCCCCATCTTGCGCATGGTGCCGTCCCGGGTGATGCCGGCGTTGTTCACCAGCACGTCGACGGGCCCGAGGTCGGCCTCGACCTGGCGAACCCCCTCCTGGCAGGAGTCGAAGTCGGCCACATCCCACTTGTAGGCGGCGATGCCGGTGCGGCCGGTGAACTCGCGCGCGCGCTCCTCATTGCCCGCGTAATTCGCCGCAACCTTCATTCCCATGTCGCGAAGCGCGATGCTGATCGCCTCGCCGATGCCGCGTGTTCCACCGGTGACGATCGCCACTCGAGCCATGACCCTCTCCTCTTTCGTCCGAGCAGGGCGCTTATTGCTGCGGCAGCCAGCCTGCAAGTTCGCGAGAGACGAGGCCTTTGAGCATCGCGATGCTTTCGCGCGAATCATTCAGGCAATCGAGCAAAGCGAACTTGTCGCCGCCCGCCCCAATGAATGTTTTACGGCCGCGAATGCCGAGTTCCTCGAGCGTCTCGATGCAATCGGCGGAAAAGCCCGGCGCTGCGACCGCAACGCTCTTGACGCCCTGCTTCGGATAGGCCGCGAGCGTCGCATCGGTCGCCGGCTCTAGCCATTTGGCGCGACCGAATTTTGACTGGAAAGCGACATCGACTTCGCGGCCCAGCGCTTCACCCAGCAGCCGCGCGGTTTTGCGGCAATGGCAGTGATACGGATCGCCAAGCTCGAGCGTCCGCTGCGGCATGCCGTGGAAGCTCAACAGCAACCGATGGGGCTCGAAATCGAGCGCCTTTAACTGCCTTCGGATGTGCGTGCGCAGCGCATCGATGTACAGCGGGTCGTCGTAATAAGGCGGCAAGGTGCGCAATGCCGGTTGCCAGCGCATCCGCGCCAATGCCCCGAACACCGCGTCGTTGGCTGTCGCAGTCGTGGCTGCGCAATATTGCGGATAGAGCGGCGCGGCGAGGATGCGGGTGCAACCCTCGGCGACCATCACCTCCAGCGCGGCCGCGATGCCGGGATGGCCGTAGCGCATCGCGTAGTGGACGCTGACATCGGGCATGCTTCGCCGCAACGCCTCCGCCTGGCGATGCGCGATGGCGCGGAGCGGCGAACCCTCGTTGGTCCAGACCTGGTTGTAGGCCTCGGCCGACTTCTTCGGGCGCGTCCTCAGGATGAAGCCGTGCAGGATCGGCTTCCAGGCAATGGGGTGAATCTCGACCACGCGACGGTCGCTCAGGAATTCGGCAAGGTAACGCCGCACTGCGCGTTCCTCGGGAGCGTCGGGGGTCCCAAGGTTGATCAGGAGCACGCCGATCCTAGGCTCGGGAATCGCCGGATGGCCGGTCATGCGGCGGCCATGGCATCGAATGGCAGCGAACGCATGCGTCTGCCGGATCCTGCATGGATTGCGTTTGCGACCGCCGGCGCGAGCGGGATGCAGCCGAGCCCGCTGATTCCGCCGGGCCGGTCGCTGCTGGGAATGACCTGCACCACGATCTCTGGGTGGCCGGCGAGGCGCGGCAGGGCAATACGGCCAATTGGCCGCGCCCGCGGCATTCCCGCGACCCATTCCGGCGCAGGCGCCGTCGCTTGGGCGAGCCCCCAGATCAGCCCGGCGGAAACTTGCTGCTCGACAAGCCCGCTGTTGATGACGCGGCCGCAATCGACTGCGGCGACCAGCCGATGGACCTTCACCCTTTGGTCGTCGCCAATGCTCGCGCTGGCGACGAGACCGATGTGCGATCCGAAGGCCGATGCGCCGGCAATCCCCATGGTGCTGCCCGCGCCTCCGCCGTCCCAGTTCGCCAGCCGCGTGGCCGCTTGCAGGCAGCGGGCAAGGCGCCCGTTGCCGCCGAGCATGGACATGCGGAAGGCAAGAGCTTCCATGCCTGCGGCGTGCGCAAGTTCGTCGATGAAGCTCTCCGTAAAGAAGGTGAATTCCCGCTGCGGCGAGCCGCGCATGTAGCCGCTCTCGAAAGGAAGCTTGGCGGCGACTGCGCCGATCTTCACGTGCGCGATCGAATAAGGCGGTACCGAGCCGTCCAGCATCGTCTTGCCAAACGTTTCCGGCGCATCACCTCCCGACAGGCGCGCTAGCGCTGCGCCAAGACCATCGGCCGTAGCCACCTTCATCGCCCAGGCCGCCGTAATTCCTCCGGCTCCGGGTAGCGCGGTCATTCGCGCCATCGCGCCGGGAGCGACGCGATCGTGGTTCTGACTCGACGATTGCGACAGGACGACCTGGACCGGCCGCCCAAGCACCCGCGCGAGCTCGAGTGCGATTGGGGATGTGACCGACTCCATCGCGCGGCCCGCCGGCTCGCCGGGGGCGATTGGATAGAGCCTCGCTTCCGGCGACTTGCCGAAACCCGGCGCCAGCGTTGCGGCCCAAAGTTCGGTCCCGTCCGGCCCCACCCGCGCCGCGGCGCCCGCCGGCTCAAGGCCGACATGCTGTGAGGGCGCCGCATAATAGGTCGCAGCCAGCGGCCGCGATCCCCGGACAGCACCGGCATAATCGCCGCGGCCGAACCATTGTTGCTCATCGCCATCCACCAGCGCCTGTTCGAACAACGGTCGCGGATTTGCTGGTGTCTTCTGTCCGGAGAAGACCGGATTGGCCGCCTTCAGGGCTCGCTCCGCCGCCCACCAGGTCTCCGCGACCACGGCGATCCAGGCGTCTCTCGCGGCAATATGCCGAACGCCCGGAACGGTCGCGAGCGCGTCACGATCATAGGTCCTAAGATGCCCGTCAGGCGGAGCGAGGCGTGCCGAAGCGAACAGCATCCCGGGTAGCCGGACATCGCCCGCGAAGCGCCAGCTCCCCTCCGCCTTGGACGCCCCATCCAGCCGCTGCAGCGGCTGGCCGACCAGCCGCGACTTGCCCGAACTGCGGAGCGGTGGCCGTGCTGGCGGCGCGCGGTCCGCGGCCTCTTCGGCAAGCTCGCCAAACGTCACCGTGCGCACACCGCAGATGACGAAGCCGTCCGCCGTATCGCAAGTGGCCGCATCGACGTTCCAGCGGTCGGCCGCGGCGCCAACCAGCATCGCCCGCGCAGTGGCCGCGGCCTCCCGCAACGGTCGTTCGAACGCGCGCACGGAGGTCGAATCGGCGGTTATCCTTATGCCCTTCGGCCAGCCCTCGTCTTCGGCGAGCGGATTGGCATATGCCTTCCCCAACGGCGCCGGCTCGACCGCGACCGTCTCCCACGCCGCACCCAGCTCATCCGCGACGATCTGTGAAAGCGCGGTCCAGCTTCCCTGCCCCGTCTCGACTTGTGGGACGGCAACAGTGACTTTCCCGTCGCGTGTCACCTTGATGAACGAGCCGAAGGTCTGCTCGCTCTTGGTCGTAACAAGTTCGCTCTTCCAATGCCGCGGCCATAACGAGAATCCGACGATCAACCCGACGCCGGCTCCGCCGCCGATCAGCAGGTTGCGGCGGCTGACCCTCAACGCGCGAATTGGGCCTTGAGCGCCCGTCGGTCGATCTTCCCGGTGCCGAGCCGAGGCAGCGCTTGTTCGGAGAAGATGAAACGCTCGGGGATCTTGAACTTGGCAATTCGCCCGTCGAGGAACTGGCGGAGCTCGGCCTCGCTCAACCTCGATTTCGCGTAGATGACCGCCACCGGGACCTCGCCCAGTCGCTCGTCGGGTGCCCCGAATACCGCCACCTCAGCAACAGCCTCGCAAGCATAGCATTCGGCTTCGACTTCGGCTGCGGAGATATTCTCGCCGCCGCGGATGATGATTTCCTTCTTGCGGTCGACGATGAAGAGATAGCCGTCGTCGTCGAGGTAGCCGACATCGCCGGTTCGCACCCAGCCGTCGGGACTGATGGTCGCTTCGGTCGCCTCGGGGTTGCGGAAATAGCCCTTGATGTTGGCTGCAGTCCGTATGCCGATCTCGCCAACCTCGCCGCACGGCAGCAACCGGTCGCCGGCGCCTAAGATCGACACCTCCACCAGCGGCTTCTGCGCGCGTCCGGTCGACGCCGGCTTTGCCGCATAACTGCTCCAGAAATTCGCGCAGCCCGTGGCATTCGTTTCCGTGAGGCCGTAGCCCAGCGCCGGCTGGGCGTTGGGGAACTCCTCCTTCAACCGCTCGACATGGGTGATGGGCCGCGGGGCGCCGCCTGCGGTGATGTCCTTCAAGGACGACAGGTCGAATCTGTGCCGTTCGGGATGGTTCATGAGCTCGAGGCTCATCGTCGGCACACCGACGAAATAGGTGACCTTTTCCTTCTCGATCAGCCGCAGCGCCTCGGTCGCGTCCCACTTCGGCATGATGACCATGCAGCGTCCGACGACGAAGCTGTTCAGCATCACCGGCACTTCGCCGGTGACATGGAAGAGAGGCACGCTGAGCAAGGTCCGCGGGGTCGGCGGCGGGTTGCCGTCGCTCTCCAGCAGGCCCTTCAGGACGATAAGCCCCAGCGAGTACGCATAGGTACCGGTCGTCACTGCCCGGTGGGTCGACAACGCACCCTTCGCGTCGCCGGTCGATCCGGACGTGAAGAGGATCGTGGCGTCGTCCTCCGGCGCCAGGTCCGGGATCTGTTCGTCCCCGCGAATTGGCTCCAGGAGCGGCGCAATCGCCCGCTCGACCGGCAGGTCGATGTCCAACCCGATCATGTCAAAGTCGTCGCACTTGGCGGTGATGCGTTTGGCCCGCGGCCCGTCGGCGATGATCAGCCTGGGCTCGGTCAGCCTTATGGCATGCTCCATCTCATGGCTTTCCCACCAGCCATTGAGCAGCGTCGCGATACCGCCGGCCTTGATCACGGCCATGTAGCTGACGATCCAACTCGGGCAGTTGCGCATCGCGATGCCGACGCGATCGCCCTTGGCGATGCCGCGCGCGACGAGCCCCGGTGCAAGGCGGTCGGAGATGCGGTCGAGGTCGGCGAAGTTCAGCCGCTCGTCGCCGGCGACCACTGCCTCATTCGCGGCATTCAGCGCGCAGAAGGTCTTGAAGAACGCCGGAAGCGTCGCCGGGAAGTTGGTGACGATTGCGCGGCCGAGCTCGTCGCGGCCAATCGCCAGTCGCCCGCCGGGCCCGATCACCCTTGCAAGCTCCTCGTCGAACCGGCGGTCGAGCTCACTCTGCATCAAGATTGCTCTCGTTTGCGTTTCACCTTGCCCGCCTTATGAGGCGGTCAACAGTGATGGGGAAGCCCTTGCAAGCCGCAGTCGAACAGTCTCGCTACCTGGCCTTCCCCGATCTGGGCCTCTCGCCGGTCGCCCTTCACATCGGCCCGTTCGACCTCCGCTGGTACAGTCTTGCCTATCTCTCGGGCATTTTCGTCGGTTACTGGTACGTCCTCAAGCTGCTGAAACAGCCCGGCGCGCCAATGGCCCGCCGCCACGCCGACGACCTGGTCTTCTACGCTGCGCTGGGCGTGATCCTCGGCGGACGCCTCGGCTACGTCCTGTTCTACAATCTCGGCGAATATCTGCGGCACCCGGTAGAGATATTGAAGCTGTGGGATGGCGGGATGTCGTTCCATGGGGGCGTCATCGGGACTTCGCTCGGCATCATCTATTTCGCGCACAAGCAGAAGCTCTCGTGGCTCAGGATCCACGACTATGTCGCCTGCTGTGTGCCGTTCGGCCTGTTCTTCGGCCGGCTCGCCAACTTCATCAACCAGGAATTGTGGGGAGCGCCGACGACGGTTCCTTGGGCGATCCGGTTCCAAGAGTACAACCAGCTCGGCCAGCGCGTGCTGGGACCCCCGCGCCATCCCAGCCAGCTCTATGAGGCCGTGCTCGAAGGGATCGTCCTGTTCTGCATCCTTTCCTTCATGTTCTGGAAGACGAAGGCGCGCTACGAGCCGGGCAAGCTCGTCGGTGCATTCATCTTTTTCTACGGCATTTTCCGCTTCGGCATCGAGTTCATCCGCGAACCCGATAGCCAGCTCATTGCCTTCGCCAACGCGACCCACCTCCACATGGGGCAGTGGCTCTCGCTGCCAATGATCCTGGGCGGGCTCTACCTGATGGCGACAGCGAAGAAGCGCCGGGTTCGCGTCGAGGCCACGGCAGGAACCGAATCGGTCGCGTGACCCCGCTGGAGCGCGCGCTTCGGGACCGCATCCAGGCCGAGGGGCCGATCAGCGTCGAGGCCTTCATGGAGGCGTGTAACGCTTTTTATTACGCCACGCGCGATCCGCTGGGCGCACGCGGCGACTTCACGACCGCTCCCGAGGTCAGCCAGATGTTCGGCGAGATGATCGGTGCCGCGCTCGCCGATTGCTGGCGCCGCGCCGGATCGCCTGTGGACGCCAGCTACGTTGAGCTCGGACCGGGGCGCGGGACGCTCGCTGCCGACGCGCTGCGCATGCTTCGAGCAGCAGGCTTCCGCGGGGAGGTTCACCTTGTCGAGACCAGCCCTGTATTGCGCGACAGGCAGAAGGAAGCCGTGCCCGACGCGCACTGGCACGACAGCGTCGACGATCTGCCCGCAAGGCCGCTGCTGCTCGTCGCCAACG
>Ga0207706_10005562_pt1 | contig 11748 bp, 12 predicted proteins | sample KBSC53metaG_FD_184318 | JGI IMG/M metagenome (GOLD analysis project Ga0207706, IMG submission 184318) | Corn rhizosphere microbial communities from Kellogg Biological Station, Michigan, USA - KBS C5-3 metaG (SPAdes) (version 2) | ecosystem: Host-associated > Plants > Roots > Rhizosphere > Soil ... | reverse complement strand
GACGTCGAACAAGTGAAGCTTGTCGTAGGTCGCCCGGACCGTGCCTTCGCGGTCGATGACGAATCCGCGGTTCGCGACCTTCCCGTCGGCGGCCAGTACGGCCAGCGACCCGATGTGCAGCCAGATCCGGTGCCGAGCCGCGGCCTCGCAGGCGATAGCGAGGACGCGGTCTTCATCCTGTAGCTGCAGTGATCTCGCGGCACGCTCCGAGTCACGGTCGAGAAGCCCCGACATTTCAGGCGTGAACAGCATCTCAGCGCCGCCCGCGGCCGCGCGCTCGATCGCCTCCGCTATCGCGCTTCCGTTTGCTGCCGGATCGATGCCGGTTGTCGATTGGAACAGGGCGATGCGCGTCATGGATCAGGCCGCGATCAGGGAGTCGAGCTTGCCGGCACGGTCGAGCGCCAGAAGGTCGTCGCAGCCGCCGACATGCTGCTCCCGGATGAAGATCTGCGGCACCGTCGTCCGGCCGCCCGCGCGTTGCACCATCTTCTCCTTCTCGGCGCCGCCGAAATCGACCGAAATCTCGTGGAAGCCGACGCCCTTGGACTCAAGCAGCATCTTCGCTCGCCAGCAATAAGGGCAGAAGGTCTTGGTGTAGATTTCAACCACGGTCACGACTGACTCCCTCGCCTGCAACTTAGGCAGGATGTTCAACGCATCAACTGCGAAGGTTTCACCACGCGCGCCCAGCTGATCAATTCGACCCGCGCCGCGCCCGCCCGCTTCAGGGTGCGTGCACAGGCCTCGGCAGTGCTCCCGGTCGTCAGGACATCATCGACCAGGATGACGGTCTTGCCCGCGACCGCATTCCTGTCGCGCACTCGAAAGGCTCCGGCGACGGTCTTCCTCCGCTGCAAGGGGCTCATGCCCTTGAGTGGCGGGGTGCGCCGGGTCCGGCTGAGCGCGAGCGGGTCGGCCGCGATGCCGAGGCGCCGCGAGAGCTCCCGAGCGACCAGCGCCGACTGGTTGAACCCGCGGCCCCAGAGGCGGGTGCGGTGGAGCGGCACGGGGACCAGCAGCCGCTCGCTCCCCTCCCCCACGAGCGGCGCCATGTAGCGTGCCATCGTCCGTGCGATCGCGACCTTGCGGCCGTACTTCAGGCGAATGGCGAGGCCCCGGGACAGGTCGCCATAAGTGACGGCGGCGCGCGTGCGCGCGATCCTGGGGGGCTGGGCAAGACAGACGCCGCACGTGGTCTGCTCGGTGGCCTGGAGCGGCAGTCCGCACGTCGTGCAGCCGCTTTCCCCGAGGAACTCGACCTGGCACCAGCAATCCGGACAGAAGCTGTGAACGTCGTCGACGACCGTGCCGCATCCCGAGCACCGCGGAGGAAGCGCGAAGTCGAGCCCCCAGCGAACGCAGTTTCGGACGAGCCTGCCGATCATGGCTGCTTGTCGCCCGGGGAGGGCCAGCGCACAAGCGCGGCCATGCCCGAGCTTTTCGACATGGACATGCGCGCTCTTCGCCGCGATCGCGCCGCCCGCACGGGCCCGGAGCTGTTCCTCTATGAGCGCGCGTTCGACGACTGCCTGGAGCGGATTGCGCTTCACCAGAGACGCTTCGAGCGTGCTCTCCTGCTCGGCTGCCCCAGCCCGCCATGGCCTGACCGACTGTGCGATACAGCCGGGACGGTCGATGTGCTCGATCCCGGACCGATCTTCGCGGATCGCGCTGGGGGCCACATCGTCGTCGAAGACGCCTGGGCAGCGGAAAGGCCTGCGTACGACCTGGTCCTGGCAGTGGGGACGCTGGACACCGTCAACGAACTCCAGCTCGCATTGCAGCTCATCCGGCATTCCATGGCTGACGGCGGGATGTTCCTCGCCGCCTTGTCGGGCGGGGAGACATTGCCGCAGCTCAGGGCAGCAATGCGCGCGGCCGATGCCCTCACCGGAGCCGCGGCCCCGCACATCCATCCCCGGATCGAAGCCGCGGCCTTGTCGCCGCTACTCGTAAACGCGGGATTCATCGATCCTGTTGTCGACGTCGACCGGGTCGCCGTCTCTTATGTTTCGCTTGACCGGCTGATCCGGGATCTGCGCGCGATGGGCGCGACCAATATCCTGAACGCGCGCCCGCGCTTCGTCGGCAAAGCGTCGCGCGATGCCGCGGCTCGCGCGTTCGCCGATGCGGGCCACGGCGGGCGGACGACAGAAACCTTCGAAATCCTGCACTTGGCGGCCTGGACCGCAGAAAAGGGCTGAGAGCGCGTTAACCCTGGCCTTGGCAAGAGTTGTTAACCCAACGACGGTTAGAACCGCCGCGTGGACGTGGACCAGAGGAGGGTGGCGTGATCGCTATCCGAATGAGAAGGCGCACGCTCCGTGCAGATCAGCGCGGAGCGACTGCGATCGAATATGGCTTGATTGCCGCACTAATCGTCATCGCCATGATGGCCGGCCTGGAATCCATGGGCGGCGGCGTTGGCGGTATGTGGGGCAAGCTCGGGAATTCGGCCAACACCTACATGCCGGCAAACTGACCGGGCCCGGTCAGCTTCACCGGAGGGTGGTCAAGCGCGTCGCGTCCCGTAGATCACCAGCTTCACCTTCCGGCCCGGCACGAGTGCGCTATTTGCGGCAAGCCCGTTAAGCGACAGGAAGCGTTCGACTCGAAAATCGCGATAGGCCATCCGGCTGGCCAGTGACTGGACCGTGTCGCCGCGCTTCACCGTTTCGATGTGAATGATGCGCGGGCGGATCGCGGCGGCCTCGGCCGGCGTGATCCTGCGCAGCGAGTTGATCATCGTCCCGAACGGCCCGACCCCGTAGCCGCCCGGCGTCAGCATCACGAAATAGAAGATCCGCTGCTGATCCCACTGATAGGCGGCAACGCTGGCGTCGACGACGCCCGAGCTGGTCTCCACGCGTGCGGTCGTGACCGCGGCCGACATGCCGTTGATGACCGTATGCTGCGGCGGCGGGACCGGAAAATTGGATTCGCCGCGCGTCAGCTGCCGAAAGGCGATGAGGATCGCATTGTCGAGGCTGCCGGTGAAGCGGCCGCCCCGGAACTGCGCCTTCCCGGCCGAGCCGGAAACCGTCACCGCGTCGGTGCCGTTGGACATGAGGTAGCCCTGCGGAACGCTGAACTGGATCCTGAGGTCGGGGTGGGTGAACGTCGCGCCGTCGATGATGCCCTGGGCGGGATCGTCGTCGACAGTAATGCCCTCGAGCTCGGTCAGGAACAGGTCCCGGTTGCGGATTCCGGTACCAAGCCGTCCGGTTGCGCGGCCCTCGGCCAGAGCGCGCTGCATCCGGTTCTCGCTCAACGGGTGCGTGCTCGCCCACTCCGGTGTCTGGCGGTTGCTCCGTCCCTGGGCGCGGGCTTCCAGGGCGCTGTGACGGCTGAGCGCGGCGAGCACGCGCGCAGCGCCGGCCGGATCATAGCCGGCGGCCAGCATGTACTGAAGCCCCAGCGTGTCGGCCTGATATTCCTGCTCGCGCGAGAAGCTCAGCGTGTCGAGCTTCGCCCGGGCCTGCAAAAGGTCGGTGGCCCCGGAACCGAAGATGGCGCCGAGGATCTGCCCAAACACGCCGAACGTGTTGCGCTGCGCATATTGCTCGCGGATATGCGCATGATCTGCGGCGATGTGGCCCACCTCATGCCCGAGCGCGAACGCGAGCTGGGACTCATCGTCCATCAGGCCCATCAGCTGGCGCGTGACGTAGACATAGCCGCCCGGCACCGAGAAAGCGTTCTCGACCGCAGAATTGAGCGTCGTGAAATGCAGCGCCTGCCCGGGATTGGCGACGCCCGAGAAAGCGCCGACGCGCCGGCCGATCGATTCGACGTAAGCGGCACGCGGGCCGCTCTCGGCACCGCCGAGCTCCTGCACGAGCTGGGCGTGCTCGCGCTGCGCCTCGGCGACATCCTGAGGATTGAGATAGCGCAAGCGCTGCGCGGCGGCCGGTGTGATGGCCAGGGTCGCAGCAGCCAGCAGCAGGAAGGATCGACGCATTTTGAATCCCACGTTCCCGTTACACGCGCAAATTAAGCGCCGAAATTTTGAACGGGGAATGACTAAAGCGGTTCCGGTGCGCCCCGGGGGGACTCAGCCGATGGCGAGGAACTTTGCACGGCGTTGCGCCCGCAGCTCGTCCGGCCCGAGCTTCCCGCACCCGTCGAGCTCCTCCAGCAACGCCCCTTTGAGCGCCCCGATCGCGGCCTCGGGGTCGCGATGCGCGCCGCCCAGCGGCTCATCGACGATCCGGTCGATGACCCCCAAAGACTGAAGATCGGCGGCGGTGATCTTCATCGCTTCGGCGGCGTCCGCGGCCTTGTCGGCCGTCCGCCACAGGATCGAGGCGCAGCCTTCGGGCGAAATCACCGAATAAACCGCATGCTCGAACATCAGCACTCGGTTGGCCGACGCGATGGCGACCGCGCCGCCGGAGCCGCCCTCCCCCACGATCACCGCAATGATCGGCACCCCGAGCGCAAGGCATTCCTCCGTCGAGCGCGCGATGGCTTCGGCCTGGCCGCGCTCTTCCGCCTGGACGCCGGGAAATGCGCCGGGCGTGTCGACCAGAGTCACGACCGGAATACCGAACTGGTCGGCGAGGCGCATCAGCCTGATCGCCTTGCGATAGCCTTCCGGCTTGGCCATGCCGAAATTGTGCCTGAGGCGCGACGCCGTGTCGTCGCCCTTCTCATGCCCCATGATCATGACGCGTCGGCCATCGATCCGCGCGAGCCCACCGATGATCGCGGGATCGTCCGCGAATGCGCGGTCGCCGGCCAGCGGCAGGAAGTCGTCGGCGATGCCGGCAAGATAATCCTTGAAGTGAGGCCGGTCGGGATGTCGGGCGACCTGCGCCTTCTGCCACGGCGTCAGCTTGGCGTACGTATCGCGCAGCAGCTTGTTCGCCTTGGTCTCGAGCCGGCCGATATCGGCATCGAGGTCGATGGACCCGTTGGTCGCGGTTTCCCGAAGCTCGGCGACACGGGTTTCGAGCTCGGCAATCGGCTTTTCGAAGTCGAGATAGTTGAGCATGTGGAGGGCGCGGGTAGGACGAAGCTGGCGTGGCCGTCAACGACCGCCGGTCGCAAGCGGGTGGCGAGCATTGACCAGCTCGACCAGCCGCGCGCTGTCGACATGCGTGTAGATTTGCGTCGTCGCGATATCGGCATGACCCAGAAGCGACTGCAGGACACGCAGATCCGCGCCGCCCGAAAGCAGATGCGTCGCAAAGGCGTGGCGCAGGACATGCGGGCTCACCCGCTCCGGCGCGATTCCGGCGTCGGCGGCCATCGCCCGGACAATCTGGAATAGCCGAACCCGGCTCAAATGGCTCTTCCCGCTCGGGAACAGCCAGATCGAGCCGCCCGGCGAAATCTCCAGCCACTTGGCGACCGCGACGTCCGCGCGCGTCGAGATCGGCACCAGCCGCTCTTTCGAGCCCTTGCCGCGAACGACCAGGAAGGGTTGTCCCGGCCGAACCACGCCGCGCGGCAGGCTCACGAGCTCGCTTGCGCGAAGCCCCGAACCGTAGAGGAGCTCGAGCAGCGCAAGGTTGCGCACCGCGGACAGCTCGCTGCTGGAGGCGCGGGCCTCGGCGGCCTCGAACATCGCCTGCACCTCGCCAGATTCAAGGATGCGCGGGAGCGGACGCTCGAACCGCGGTCGCGGAAGCGCCGCCGATGGGTCGTCTTTCCTCAGTCCATCGTCGACGAGGAAGCCGAAGAAGCGGCGCAGCGCCGCTGATCGCCGAGCCACCGTCGAGGGAGCAAGCTCGGCCCATTGAGCGCCGAGGTGCGACAACTCCTCGGCTGATGCCCCGCCGAGCGAGCGAAGGCTCTCGGCCGCGCGATCGAGGTCGTTCCGGTAGGCGCCGAGCGTGTTGCGGGACGAGCCCGCTTCCGCGGCCATCATGTCGAGAAACCGATCGACCAGCGCCCGGTCGTCCGGAGTCACGGCCGCGACCTCGTCCGGGAGCTCACGTTCGTGACAGGGCCTCGGCGGCGATCATCCGGGCGGTGAAACCCTGTCCCGTCCGGTTCAGCGCCGACACCGCGTGATAGAGATGCGCCGCGGGCAGGCGATCGAACCGCGGGGTCTGGAAGCCCGTCCCCATCAGGATGGCGACCGTGCCGCCTTGCCCGCGCGCCGCGGCGGCGTCGATCATCTTGGTCCAGCTGGTCACATGGCCGAGCGAGAGGCCGTAGCGGCGATTGAGCGAATTGGCGGTATCGGTGCTGATCCGGCCAAGGCCCGCGAGCCCGGCGACGAGAAAGGCGCTGCGGATCCGGTCCGGGCTCTTGTCGCGGCGGATGAACCCGCCGATGCGCCGCGCGCCGACATCGGCGACGTTCGGCGCGGCCAGCGCCAGCATCGCCCAGCAGCGGTCGCTGACATCGTCCTCCATGCCGTTGACGACCGAGATCCACCGCGTCGCGGCTTCGTCATATCCGCCGGCAAGCATCGCGGAGATCAGGTCCGGCGCATCCGCGCCAAGCTTCGCGCTGGGCTCGACCATCGTCGCCGCCCGCGCAACCAGCGCCCGCGCCCCTTCCTTCTGCAGGCCGTCCTTGCCGGTCGCCAGCAGCCTGCGGATCGCCGCCAGGCGCGTCTCGGGATCCTTCGCGACGAACGCCTGGCGGAGCTGCCACGCGTCGCTGTCGCCAAGATCGCCCGGATCGGTCGAATCGTAGATTGCCGAATAAAGGTCGACCATCGTCTGCGACGAGAAGACGCCCAGGCCCGCAGCGACCATCGCGGACGGCAGGCGCTGCTGCGGCGTGAGCAATGGTGCTCTCGCCTGGAATGCGCGAAGCTGCACCGGTGCGGCGTTGATCAGCCGGTCGGGCGGCAGCATCCCGGTCGCGGTGGAAAGGCCAAAGCGCCATGCGGTGAGCGTGTCCACCGGCTCCCATTCGATCGTTGAAGCGCGGCCATTTGCCCCCGCCCCAACGACCTTCTCGGCAAGCGCGAGGTCCGCCCCGCCGATCCGGCCGAAGCGCCGCGCCTGGTCGATCATTGCCGCCGCGTTTTCAGGCTCGCCGGCCAGGGACGCGCACATGGCCTGCACGAGAGCCCGAACGGCCGGGTCATATTTGCGGATTCCGTCCTCGAGCGGACACAAGGCTGGCGGGTCGGCATTGGCGAGTGCGCTCTGAACGCCAACCTGGACCATCTTGGGCGTGAACCGATCGGCATCGACGCCGGCAACCAGTAACCGCGCGGCATCGGCCTCGCCGAGGCGCAGCAGCAGCCAGGCACGCTCGGCAACCCAATCGACCGGATGAACGCTTCGCGGCGCGCGGATCCTGGCGAGCAACGCGTCACGCAGCGCGATATGCGCCCAGCGCGAAGCGAGCGGCGTGTCCATCCGCCGCATCAAAGTCGACAGGAAGGCGCCGCTCGCATCGCCCCAGGCGCCCTCTGCCAGTTCCGCTGTCCGTGGCTCGAGCGGGCCAACCGTCGACGGATCGCGACGCGCCCAGCCGGGATATTCGACCGGCGGCGATGGCGGCTCGAGGCTGACGTTCGACAGTTCTTCGACGGCGCTTTCGTCGCCGCCGCTGTAGCTTGACGTTGCCGGCGAAGGCGTCGGAGTCGCGACTGTATTCTGGACTGTCGGCGGGGAAGCGGCGGGGGCCGGCTGCGGCGGCGCGGCCTGCTGCGCCAACGCGGGCAGCGCAAGGACGGCGGCCGCGGACGCGATCAGAAGTATTTTAGTGGGCATTGCCCTCCGCGCCGTGCGGGACGGCAACCTCGATCGAACGAGTCGGCTGCTCCTTGGGCAGCGTCGACAGGAAGAAGAGCCCGCCGATCACGAGCACGGCGACGATGATGAGCACTAACAATCGCGACATGGGGGCGGCTTTTGCCGAGCGCGAAAGGCGCTGTATAGCCCTTAAGCAATGGAATTAGGCAGGCGTCTCGACCGGCCGGTGGTGTTGGTCGGGCTAATGGGGGTGGGAAAATCGACGGTCGGGCGCCGCCTGGCCAAGCGCCTTGGCCTGTCCTTCGTCGACAGCGACGCCGAGATCGAAGGGGCCGCGGGTTATCCGGCGGCCGAAGTGTTCGAACGCTATGGCGAACGCGACTTCCGTGACGGCGAGCGGCGCCTCGTCGCCCGGCTGGTGGAAGGCGACGTCCGAGTGATCGCGACCGGAGGCGGCGCCTTCGTCGATCCCAACACCCGGCAACTCCTCAACGAGCGTGCCATCACGATCTGGCTCGACGCGCCGGTCGATATCCTCGCCGAGCGTACTGCACGGCGCGACACCCGCGCGCAGCTGCGCGATGGCGACCCCAAATCCGTGCTCCGGAAGCTCGACGAGGAACGGCGCCCATCCTACGCCGAGGCCCATATCCATGTGAAAAGCGGCGACGGCGCGCATCATGATGTCGTCGACGCGATTGTCCGCGCGCTGGAAACCTACCTGGGCAATTCCGGCGACGGCTGAACCGGTCTCTCGATCTCCTTGTCCGGCAGCGCCCGTTCGGGCGTGAACGCAGTCTCCCAGCCGGCCCGAATGTCGCCGGTCTGCGACTGCCGTTCCAGCCGGTCGCAGTCGCGCATCCGATATTCCCGATCGACCCGGTCGATTTCCGCGAGTTCGATGCCGTTCGCCTTCAGCGCCGCCCGGCCCATGGCAACCGCGCCTTCGAAGAGCTCGCGTTCGGCAAAGGCGATGTCCAGCCGATCGAGCTCAATGAGGTGACGGCGGTCATAGGCGCGCACCATGACAGCGGCCTGCGGGAAAGCGTCGAGCACGGCGCGCAGCGCTTCGGCCGTCAGCTCGCCATCCTTATTGTCGTTGCAGAAGGCGATGACCCTGGCGGTGTCGGCACCGGCCGCTCGAAGAAGGTCGAGCCTGAGGCCGTCGCCGTAATAGACCTTGATCCCGAACTCCTCCGAGATCTCGATCTGCGCCGGCTTCTTGTCGATCAGCGTGACGCCGATGCGTTTGGCCATCATCATTTGGGCAACGGTCTGGCCGAAGCGGCCGTAGCCGACGACGATGGCGCTGGTATCGGGGGACAACTCGGGTCCGTCGAGGTCATCCCGGCGAACTTCGCGGCGCTCGGTCCAGTCGATGAACCGCATCAGGAACGGCGTCGTCGCCATCGACAGTGTGACGACCGCGCCAAACAGCGAGGCGGCCTCAGGGGTGATGAGCTGGCCAGCCGCGGCCTGGGCAAACAAGACGAAGCCGAACTCACCCGCCTGGCTCAGCAATAGGCCAAGGCGGATGCTGTTCATCCACCGGCAGCCGAACGCACGATCGAGCAGCGCAATGATGATCGCTTTTATGGCGATGACGCCAGCGGCGATGCCAAGGACGAACAACGGCCGCTCGGCGACGATGTGCAGGTCGAGCAGCATCCCGACCGAAAGGAAGAACAGGCCGAGCAGGATCGAGCGGAATGGCTCGACGTCAGTCTCCAGCTCGTGCCGGTAGGGCGATTCCGCGAGCATCACGCCGGCGACGAACGCCCCGAGCGGAACCGACAGCTGGAGCGTATGCATCACCGCGGCCGAGCCGATGACGGCGAACAGGCCCGCGACGATGAACAGCTCGCGCTCGCCAAGCCGGCCGACCAGCCGGAACAGCGGGTTGAGCAGCACTCGGCCGACGATGACCAGGGCAATGACCGCGAGCACGGTGAGCAGCGCGAGCTTCCACCCGGTGGGCGCCGTGGGGTCCGGTGGCGTTCGCGCCATGGCGGCGATGATCGTGATCATCGGCACGATCGACAGGTCCTGGAGCAGCAGGATCGAGAACGCGCGCTCGCCTTGGGGCGTATTGAGCTCGTTGTCCGAGCGGAGCATCGGCAACACCTGCGCGGTCGACGAAAGGCCGAGCGGCAGGCCGATTGCCAGTGCGGCTTCGGGAGAAATCCCCAGCGCGAAATAGAGCAGCGCGCTGATCGCAAGCCCGCACAGCACGACCTGCAGAAGCCCGAGGCCAAAGATGTCGCGCCGCAGCCGCCACAGCCGGCTCGGCTGAAGCTCGAGCCCGACGATGAACAGCAGCAGCGCAATTCCTATTTCGGTAACGCTGGTCAGCTGCTCCGGGTCCTTAATGAGCCCGAGGAGATGGGGGCCGATCAAGGCCCCCGCGACGATATAGCCAAGGGTCGCGCCCAGCTTGAGCTGGCGGAACAGGGTGACGAAGACCAGCGCGGCGCCGAGCATGATCGCGGCGCTTTCGAGGATCGCGGTGGTCGCCTGCGCGGTCTCGGCCGCTGTCGTCACCGGGCGGCCTCGATTGCCGCCAGCGCCGCCCGGAACGGGAGCAGGATCGCGCCGTGGCGGGCCTTGCGCGAGCGCGCGGGCGACAGCGCGGCGATGCCCGGCCACTCGGGTTCGACATCGGCCCCGCCGAGCCATTCGCCAAGCTGCGCCACCGCGGCCTGCAGGTCCTCCCGGCTGCGGCCCGGAGCTCCCTGCTCCAGCAAGGCCGACGACGCCTGGCCGAAGGCGCAGGCGTGGACGGTCTGCGAGAGCGCCGCAACCCGCCCCTGCTCGTCGAGGCGGACCGCCGTAGTCACCCGGCTGCCGCAGGTCGGCGAGCGCAGCTCCGCGCGGCCGTCTTCACGGCCCAGCGGGCGCGGCTCCTTCAGCGACGCCGCCAGCCGCAGGATTTCCGTCGTGTAGAGCGGCGCGTTCATCGGTTATTCTCGGCGCCAACTAGTGCCGCCGGGCCCATCCTCCAAGATGATGCCGTCGGCCTTGAGCTCGTCGCGGATTCGGTCCGCGGCGGCGAAGTCGCGGTTCTTCTTGGCCTCGGCGCGCTCGGCGATCCGCGCCTCGACCGCCGCGGCATCCGTATCGCCCTGGAACCAGTCGTCCGCCGAACTTGCAAGCAGGCCGAGCAGCGCCGCGCTCGCCTTGAGGCTTCCGCCTTCGAGCGCGGACAATCGGGACAGCGCCAGCGGCGTGTTCAAATCGTCGCGCAGCGCATCGAGCACGCCTTCGTCGACATCGCCCGGGGGAGCGTCGCCGGCGGCGCGATAGAGCCGGTCCAGTGTCGCCTTCGCCTGCGCAACCAGAGTCTCCGTCCACGGCAAGGGCTGGCGATAATGCGCGCTCAACAGCGCCAGCCGCAGGGTCTCCCCGCGATGCCCCTGCGCCAGCAGCTCGGCCGGGGTGACAATGTTGCCCAGGCTCTTCGACATCTTCTCGGCGCCCATGTCGACGAAGCCGTTGTGGACCCAGAAGCGCGCCAGCGGCAGCCCGCCATGAGCGCAGCGGCTCTGCGCGATCTCGTTCTCATGGTGCGGAAAGATGAGGTCGAGGCCGCCGCCATGCACGTCGATCGTCTCTCCGAAATGGCGCTCGATCATCGCCGAGCATTCGATGTGCCAGCCGGGGCGGCCGCGGCCCCACCGTGAATCCCAGCCGATCACGCCTTCCGGGCTCGGCTTCCACAGCACGAAGTCGGAAGGATCGCGCTTGTACGGGGCGACCTCGACGCGTGCCCCTGCGATCATCTGCTCACGGTCGCGTTTGCTGAGAATTCCGTAGTTCGGGTCGCTCGGGACGGCAAACAGCACGTGCCCCTGCGCCTCATAGGCATTTCCATGCTCGATCAGCCGCTCGATCATCGCGACCATCGGCGCGATTTCCTGCGTCGCGTGCGGCGCGATGTCGGGCGGCGCGACGCCGAGCGCGCCCATGTCGTCGAGATAATGACGCTCGTAGCGCTCGGTGATCACCGACGGGTCGACGCCCTCCTTCTCCGCCGACGCGATGATCTTGTCGTCCACGTCAGTGACGTTGCGGGCGT
>Ga0207706_10005560_pt1 | contig 11752 bp, 5 predicted proteins | sample KBSC53metaG_FD_184318 | JGI IMG/M metagenome (GOLD analysis project Ga0207706, IMG submission 184318) | Corn rhizosphere microbial communities from Kellogg Biological Station, Michigan, USA - KBS C5-3 metaG (SPAdes) (version 2) | ecosystem: Host-associated > Plants > Roots > Rhizosphere > Soil ... | reverse complement strand
TGTTTGCGTTACAGCTCGTTCTTCTACAGGAAATAAAGGCTTACCCGTTTCACGATTTAAAATAAAAATAAAACCCATCTTTGTGCCCACCGCAACTGCAGGAACGTTTTTCCCATCTTTTTTTATTTCAATGAGCATCGGCTGTGCGGCAATATCATAATCCCAAACATCATGATGCACCACCTGGTAATACCAAACCAATTTTCCGGTAGAAGCTTTAAGTGCCACGATTGAATTGGCATAAAGATTTTGACCTAATCTTTCGCCGCCATAATAATCCGGACTTGGACAGGTTGTGGGAATAAAAACCAAACCGCGTTTTGCATCAACCGAAATAATTGACCATGCATTTGCGGCGCCTGTTTTATGCGCTTTAGATCCTTTCCATGTTGCCCATGCTTTGTCAGTTGAGTCTTGCGGAATAGGATCCCAACTCCAGCGAAGTGCACCTGTAATTACATCGTAAGCACGCACAACACCGGGCGGATAATCGAAGCGTTGATTATCGCCCAATGAAGAACCCGTGATAACAAGATTTCCGATAATTGCAGGTGGAGATGTAACGCTGATATCATTGCCAAGACCTGCTTTCAGATCAATCGTTCCGTTATTTCCAAACGTTGAAATTTTTTTTCCTGTTTTTGCATCAAGTGCAATTAATCTTCCGTCAATTGTTGCGATAAAAATTCTTTTATCTTTTTTATTTGTTTTATCCGCAGGCCATACAGACACACCGCGTGAAGTGATCTCTGAAAAATCATCATGCAAATTCACTTCTGGATTAAACATCCATTTTTGTTTCCCTGTTGCTGCATCAATGGCAAACACACGATCTGACGGCGTGCTGAAGTAAAGCGTATTATCAATCATTATTGGCGTAGCTTCAAAAGCTGCTTTTGATTTTGCTTCAGTGCCTTCATAAGTTTTTAACTCACCTGTTTCAAACGTCCAAGCCACTTTTAATCTTGAAACATTTTGTTGATTGATCTGATTCAAAGATGAGTAACGGCTGCCGCCGGCATCATTGCCATAACAAGGCCACTCTGTATTTTGGGCGTAAACTAAAATATTAGTTGAAATAAAAATTCCGGCAGCTATAATTTTTTTTATTTTCATCATGTAATTTGTATTTATGTATTATCAAAAATTTTTACCCTTTACTTTTTGTACAGTTAATACTCTTCTTCATCATTCTATTACGCTTCCTAATTTTCAAATACAAAACTAAAAGCAACATTTTTTAATAAATATTTTTTGAACATCTATTGGTCACTTCAAATTGTCCATTCATCAAATTCTGTTTATGGATGTGCAGCGTGAGTTGGAAATATCTGAATTTTGTAACCGTTTAAAAAAAATTGACCGAAGAAAAATTTTGATAGAATTAAACTGCTCAACAAACATCCGAACGATGAAAGGATTGCGACGCAACAGGCGATGCCTGAAAAACAAAAGCCGGTATCATAAATACACTTCGACAAGCTCAGTGTGACATCACTTCGTTTCAATCACCACTTCACCTCCTTGCAATCCTTCACCTTCTGCCTTCAATATTATTCTTCCTGCATCGCCTTTAGGACGCACAATGATCAAACATTTTCCTTCAAAAGTTTTGTGCTCCGGCTTTTGAAAACTTTCCATACAATCCGGACAAGCACTTGCAGTTGCAATGATCTCACCGTTTCCGTTAACGTTGAAATGCAGTGGCAGTGCGGCATCGGGAACAAGCTGTCCTTTTGCATCGAGCACTTCAGCGGTAACATAAGCAAGATCATTGCGGTTTGCGTGTATGTTTGTACGATCAGCAGTGAGACGTATGCGTGTGGGCTTGCCTGCTGTTTGCAATATTGACGAATCAGCCACTCTGCCATTTTTATACCCAAGCGCTTTCAACACACCAGGTTGATAATTGATTTGAAAAGTTGCAGTGAGTTTTGTTGCGGGAGAAACTTTTTGCACGCCAACCACTTTGTCCTTCAGCAACAACTTCACTGAATCATAATTTGTGTACACATGCACCTGCAGAGGTTTGCCTTCAGCGCCGGGAAAAGTGTATGCATGAACTTCATCAGGCCAGCCCCAATAACTTACCGCTTCTTTATGACCTTCGGGAATAGGTGCATGCACAAGCATTTCTAATTGGCTGCGATTCCACACAACATCGCGATAATATGATTGCGGTTTTTTACCACCGATAAGATCTATATCTCCGCACCATGCATTGAACCACGGAAATTCCATCGCAAATTTTGTGAGGTTATCGGGCTCAGTATGACCAATACCCGTTTCACCGAGATAATCCATCGCTGTCCAAATAAAATCGCCGATAACGTAAGGCTGTTGTTCTACCTGTTGCCAGTTCTCAAACGCTTCACGCGGAAAACTTTCTGTGCCCATCATAATGCGTTGCGGATATTTTGCATGATCTTTTTCATATTCCCGCCATTGATAATTGTAAGCGCCCACATCGAGCAAAGCAAATGCAGGTGCGGTGGTGTCCCACTTGTAGCCGGGATGATCCCAAAAGAAACAAATGGCTTCCGTAACAGGTCGTGTACTGTCAAGACGTTTTACTTCATCGCGTAATTTTTTTTCAATGACAAGACCTGAGGAATCGACACGTTCATTTATTTCATTACCGATACTCCAGAAAATTACGGAAGGATGATTGCGGTCACGCAACACCATTGCATCAATATCTTTCTTCCAGCAAGTATCAAAATATAAACCATAATCCTGCGGATTTTTATGTCGTTCCCATTGATCGAACGCTTCATCAATTACGATGATGCCGAGACGATCACATGCATCAAGAAATTGTTGCGAAGGAGGATTATGACTTGTGCGAACGGCATTGTAACCAAATTGTTTTAAGAGTTCAACTCTTCGTTCTTCAGCACGATCAATAGCTGCAGAACCAAGTGGACCATTATCATGATGCACACATCCGCCACGTAATTCAATTGGTTTGCCATTGAGAAGAAAACCTTTGCCGGCTGTGATGTTGATAGAACGCACACCAAAATTTGTTACAACATGGTCAACAAGATTATTTCCACTCAGCACATCTGTTACTGCATGATAGAGATAAGGTGATTCGGGTGACCAGAGATGAGGTGAAGAGAGTTGAATTGTTTGGTTGATTGTGGAATTTTGAGATTGGGAAATTGGGAAATTGGTTTCCTTAGTTGCAACAACATTATTCTTTTCATCGAGAATTTTTGTGTGAAGTTTTAAATTGTTCGATCCATTATTTAAACCTGACAGGTCTCCGAGACCTGTCAGGTTTGTTGTAATATTTATTGTTGCACTTGTTTGAGAAACTTGCGGAGTAGTAATATATATTCCCCATTGATCTATGTGAACAGGGTTTGTTACTGTTAACCATACATGACGATAAATACCTGAACCGCTGTACCAGCGTGAGTTTCGTCCTTCATTCCGCACACGAACTGCAAGAATATTTTCACCATGTTGTTTAAGATATGGAGTGAGATCATAATAAAATGCGGTGTAACCGTAAGGATGATTACCGAGATGATGTTCATTGATCCATACATCGCTGTTCATGTAAACGCCATCGAAATAGATCGTTACTTTTTTATTGGCAACATTGTTTAATGTAAAATGCTTGCGATACCATGCAGTACCGCCAACAGTATAACCTGTTGCAGTTGCACCAATACTTTTTGTAGTGAATGGACCGATAACGGAATCGCCTTGATTTGGTAAATCTTCTATGCTCCAATCATGAGGAAGTTCAACAATTCGCCAATCGTTATCGTTTATGTTTTGCTTTTCACCATTGGGTATATCTGATTTTATAAATTTCCAGTTGTCATCAAATAAAGTTTGAGTGCGTTGAGCGTTTGTAATATTGAATGCGATTGAGAATAAAAAGAGGAGTGGTAGATTTTTCATAACAGCAAATATTTTACTTTTTTGTCTTGACACAAATATTAAAAGCATTCTTTAAATCTTTCAAATGTTTGCAAATCCACGTTCAGACATTCATTTTTATTTTTGAATTGTATATACCCATATTTCCGCAGATTCCTCGTTATGTGCAGGAACGGCAAGCAAAAATTTTTTTTCCGCAGGAATAAATAAAGAAGTTCTTGCTCCGCTTCTTGTTTCAATGTGGTTGATCTTCGCTAATTCACTTTTTGCATTTGTTTTAAATACATCAATAAATCCTCTGCCGGCAGATAAAAAAATAAGACTGTCTGCACCGTCATAAAAAACATCATCCGCATCACCGGAACAACTTAATGTGTTTATATCTTTTCCTGTTTGAGTGTTAACAACGCGTAATGTTGCAGGATTGCGACAACCAATAAAAAGACGATTATTGCTTGCATCCAATGCCATTGGAAAATTTGATGAGGCAGTTGTATTTTTCCATTTTAAAATCACAGTATGCGTTGAAAGATCCGCCACTTCTATTTCATCTGCATCAGGAACATTTATATAAATGCGGTTTTGTTTTTTATCCAACTGAAAAGATTCAGGATGACCATCTAAAGGAATGTATGCAATTTCATTCATGGTGTTTGCATCAATGATTGCAATGCCGCCATTTCCATAACCAACATATAACAAGTTAGATGCTTCATCATAACGAATATTGTCTGCATCATCTTTAAGATCGATAACTTTTATCTGCTGATAATTTGTTGCATCAAAAAATATACATGCACCGTTTTCATCATTTGCAACAACCAATTTTTTTAATGAAGGAATATAAACAACTCCTTGCGGCTCTTTTAATCCTTTGATTGTATGCACTACCTGGTTTGTTTTTATGTTCACCACTTCAATTGTGTTATTACCAAGTGCGGCAACAAATGCAAGTCCATCTGCAGCATCAAAAGCAATGTGGTCAATTCTTCCGCTTACATTGGGTAAAGGAATTTTTGCAGTTAGTGTAAGTACATTCTCTTCAACATTTGTATTGTTATCAGGAGAAGCACAACTGAAATTCGAACTTCCTACAAGCAGCAATAAAAAGATCAAACAATAAGAGAGTGTGTTTTGCATAGCTGTGAAGATTTACAGCAAACTTACTTACTACTCGTGTGAAAATTTATGCGGAATAAATTCTCATCTATTATAGCCTGATGTGAAGTATTTTGAAAAGAATGATAAGATGTTTAAAAAAGTCTTCATTCAATTCATACATCGTTTATAGCAATTCATTCATTTCTCTGTGTTTTGTTATTTTAAGATGAAACATATCTGATTTATATTTGAGCAAATCAATCCCTTTTACTTTGAAGCGTTTTGTTTTGTTTGCTATTGTAGTGTCGTTCATCATGCGTGGTTTTACCCAACCCGCACAACAATATGCCTTTACGCATTTCAGCACGAGCAACGGTCTTGTTACAAATATTATTAATAAAATAGTGCAGGATCACAAGGGATATATATGGATCGGCACTATTGACGGGTTGCAACGGTATGATGGAAATAACTTTCTTACTTTCAGAAACGAGAGTTCAAATCCCGCATCTCTTCCCGGCGATTATATTAAAGAGGTGTTTGAAGATAAACATAATAATCTTTGGGTATGGAGTGGCGATGACGTAGGTATATTCAATACAAACAATTTTACATATACGCATATACCTGTTGAAGGTGAAACAGAAAACAAAAAACCTTTTATAAGATTTTTGGCACAGGACGGAAATGGATATGCCGCAGTGTATGTAATGAATGAAGGAATTTATATTTATGATAATGAAAGAAAATTATTCAGACAAGCCGCTGCTATAAATTTCGAAAAAGACTGGCCGATCATAGGCATGTGCAGTTTTCCTGATGAAGGAAAATTATTTTTAACGGGCACTAAGGGGCTTATCGTATATAATTTTAAAACAGGTCATTTAAATTACAAGGGTCACAATATTGATAATGATAAATTCGTGCGGCAACTTATAAAAGATAGCGGCGCGCTGTATGTTTACGATTGTAAGGATGATGAATTGTGGTATGAAACATGGCCGCTTGTAAAAGGTGCACCTTTTGTAAATTATATCAACGCAGCTACAGGCAAAAGAAAACAATACAGCTTAAGTAAAGAGTTTAACTATAATTACATTGAAATAGCCGGCAGGCTGCAGCAACATAACGGGCGTCAATGGTTTTACGGAATAAGTTTTATTCTTGAGTTTACAGGTAATGACGCTAAACCTTTTATTAAAATAAAAAATGAATACCGGGATGAGCAAAGCATAAGATTTGAGACGACAAGAAATATGTATGAGGACAAACAACACAACATTTGGATAGCTACAGATAATGGTGTATTTGTTTTTAATCCCGATGCCCAATCATTCAACAACTATACATTGCAAAGATGGGATGATAAAGAAGGAAAAGACGGACCGGTAATTACAGCATGCGAATTACAAGATGGAAGAATTTTTCTTGGCACATGGGGAAGAGGACTGTATATCTATGATAAGAACTTTACGCCGGTTGTATTTCCCGATGAGTTAAAAAAATACGAAGCACCCTATTCTATCTGGTCCATTCATCAGCAAAGCACAACCGGGATTGTATGGCTGGGAATGCAGGGAGGATCAATTGTTGTATATGATCCCGCAAAACACTATGCAAAAGAAATAATCGATACCATTTTTGAGACCAGCACTATAAGGCAGGTGATAGAAGATAAACATGGGAACTTGTGGTTTGGCATGCAGAACGGACATGTGGTAAAATGGGATTTAAAAATATCGAAGGGTAACCCTCATAAGGGATATACAATCGTAAAGCCGAAAGATGGTTCATACATATGGAAGATGTACACAGACCGAAGTGGTTATGTATGGGTGGCGAGTATAAATTATGGATTATTCAGGTTTGATGCAGTTACAGGAAAGCAGGTAGATCATATTTTATCCGATGGTCCTGCAGATAGAAAATTGTCAAAGAATGGACCTTTTGATATTTACCAGTACAACGATAGTTTGATAATGATCGCTAACGGTGCGATAGATGTATTTAACACGAAAACAAATAAAATTTCTCACATTTCTACAGAAAATGGTTTGCCATCCAATACTGTTTATAGTTTTGAAAGAGACGATAAAGGTGCATTGTGGCTTGGTTTGGCACATGGTCTTTGCAGAATGAATCTTGAGAAAAAAATTTTTTCGAGGTATGATAAAAGGGATGGTATTGATTATGACAACTTCAATCCCGGAGCTGTATATAAATTGAAAGACGGAAGGTTGCTTTATCCGTCCGACAGAAATTTTGTTGTATTCGATCCCGCCAGGATACGGGAGGAACTTAAACCACAGGATCCTGTAATTGTCGATTTTAAACTTTCCAACAAGCCATTGCTCGTTGATTCACTTTTAAAACTCAATAAAATTACTCTTGATTATAACAACACATCTATTCTTATTGAATTCAGTTCGCTCAATTACAACAGGCAAAATAAAATTCATTACGAATACATACTTGAGGGAATTGACAAAGACTGGCAGGAAACGGAAGATTACAACCAGGCAATATATAATCATCTTCCCCCAGGTGATTACACATTTAAAGTAAGAGCAGAAAATAGTGACGGAATATCAAGTAACAATACTACCATTCTTCAGATAAGTGTTGAGCCTCCGTTCTGGAAAACATGGTGGTTCTTCGGCGTACTAGTACTTTTGGTGATCGTGATATTTTATTTGATTGACAGGGAGCGAATAAAAAAATTACAAGCGTTGCAACGGGTAAGAACACAGATAGCTTCAAACCTTCACCATGATGTAAGTTCAACTCTCAACAACATCAGTTTGCTGAGTGAAATGGCGAAAATAAAAGCTGATAAAGATCTTATGCGTTCTAAGGAATATATAGACCAAATCAATGAAAAGAGCCGGCGCATGAGCGACGCAATGGATGATATGTTGTGGAGTTTGAATCCCGAAAACGACAACATGGAAAAAACGATCCTTAGAATGAAAGAATGTGCCGAAGGCGCGCAAAGCACTTACAGCACTAATATTGAAATGGAAGTAGATCAAAAAGTAAAATCAGTAAAACTGGATATGAAAGCACGCCATGAATTCTTTCTCATTTTTAAAGAGGCGTTATTAAGCATTGCAGAACTTGCAAATGGTTCTACAAGCCTTATTAATGTTGATCTTACGGATGGAAAGCTCTCACTCAAAATAAAAAACAGCGAAGTAAATCTCAGGAACAACGAATTGGTAAGATATGAAATGGAACAACGTGCAAAACTGATCAATGCAGAGCTTGATATGTTATGTGATAAAAACGGGATATCAATTATACTGCTTGTTCCTTTACATTAATAAAATTTTGTAACCAGCTTTTGTTTTTCTATTCAGCTTTTGTTGTGTCACTCACTTCAAGGTTCCGCTCACTATTGAACATTGCGAGTCGTAAATCGTTATCGCAAGTATAAGAATCACGAGTCGCAACTGACGATCATGATTCAATCGTACAATCGCTTATAAAAGCAATCTTACATACAGGTAGATAAAGAAGATTCTTTGAATCACATAGAAACATAATCACATAGGGTATGACACAGTTTTTTCTATGTGTTCACCTATGTTTTCTTCTGTGTCTATGTGGTTCAACTTTGTTCAGCAGAATTACTATCAGATAAAGTGTGCGACGCAACGAAGTTTAATAGTAGTACTATAGATTGGCCAATAAAATTTTATTTCCACATTCACATCTTCACATTTCCACATTGCAAACGCCATTTTCAAATTTTCAAATTATTTTTATTTCGCAGCAACGTCTTTTTTTGCACTTGCTTCATCTCTTGCTTTTTTAATAGGGCCAAAAGGACCATACTTGTGTTGAAGTTCGGAGAAAGAATCTTTATAAGGACCGTATGGGTAATCGATAGACTTTAATGCAATGTTTGGCCAATCTTTTTGAAAATATTTTTTTGGTCTTGGTTGTGAGTTTACAAACGCAGCAACATCCCATGCTTCTTCATTTGTTAGTTGTGGTTTATCGCGTGTTGCACCAAAAGGCATATTGTTTTTTACGTAGCCTGCAAATCTTGTAAGGCGATACAAACCTGCACCATTATTGTAACTGTGCGGTCCCCACAATGGCGGATATAAATACGCAATTGAATCGGGCTTCAACATTCCTTCGCCGTTTCTTCCATGACAGGTTACACATTTTGTTTGATAAATAGTTCTTCCTTTTGCAGTGTCTGCGGCTCTGTCAAGAAAAGGAAGTTCTTCCGTATTGGCGCCTTTTGGTTTTATTCCTTTCGGGACATCTTTACCTAACCATTTTAAATAGGCGACCATTGCTTTCATTTCTTTACTTGTGCTATCAATTGTTTTTCCATTAAGACTTCTTTGCAGGCAATCATTCACACGAAATTCAATTGATTCAACAATGCCGCTTCGCGGACGAAAAGTTGGATAAGTTGACGCAACTGCTGAAAAGCAATTGCCGTAAGGCTTTGCGCCTGCATCAATATGACAGTTCTGGCAATTCATTCCGTTTGAAACATGCACTACTTTTCCTTTTGGACCAAGATAATATGCAGTGTTTGCGATGAGTTCTTTGCCATAACGAATAAGATCACCATCTTCATTGTTAGGAAGGGAATTAATATCAGGAGCGTGCCAGTCAGTTTTGTTTGCAGTTGTTTTTGCTGAATCTGTTTTTACTAAAAGAGCAGTTTCTTTTCCCTGTTTCGGCTGAAGTAATTTATAAATAGCAGTTACTGCAGCAATCAATAATATTAATATAATTATGTGAGATAATCGGACGGATTTCATTCTCGTAGTTTGTCTTTCTAAGTTACTCAATATTTAGAAGAAAAATAATTGAAAAAAGGTTGAAGCTGTTTCCATTAGTTTTGCGCAAAATTATTTTTTGTTGAATCAATCATCTTATAAAACTTCTTATTTCTGGCTGCTTTTTCTGCTGCTTGCATTTATACTTTTATTTCGTTTGAGTGCAACACCTATTTATATTTTAGATGAAGCAAAGAATTCAGAGTGTGCAAGAGAAATGATGGAAAGAAAAGATTGGATTATTCCTGTTTTTAACGGAGAACTGCGAACAGATAAACCGCCTTTGCATTATTTCTTCATGATAGCAGCATATAAAATGTTTGGTGTGAATGAATTTGCCGCGAGATTTTTTTCTGTTGCGATGGGGATGCTTACCGTGCTTGTTACATATGGTTATACAAAAAGATTGATCAACGCCTTTACTGCTTTTTGTGCTGCGATTGTTTTAGTATGCAGCTCGCATTTCTTGTTTGAATTTCGTCTCGCAGTTCCCGACCCTTACCTGATATTTTTTATTACACTTGGTTTGTTCAGTGCGTTTACATGGTTGAAAGAAAATAATGTTGTGCAATTATACATTGCTGTTGCTTCACTTGCATTGGCAACACTTGCAAAAGGTCCTGTAGCGTTGGCTTTGCCCGGATTGTGTGTTTTGATATGGGTTACATTGGCCAAAAAATGGAAAACAGTTTTTACATGGCATTTGATTCCTGCATTTATTTTATTATGTGCGATTGCTGCGCCGTGGTATTACGCAGTTGATAAAGCAACAAACCATGAATGGACAAAAGGCTTTTTTATTGAGAATAATCTCAATCGTTTCTCTGATCCACAGGAAGGACATGGTGGATTTTTTTTGATAACAGTTTTGTTTGTGCTGATCGGTCTTTTGCCTTTTATGAGTTTTATCGGTGAAACAATAAAGCAAAGAAAAATAGTTTTTCAAAATGCATTGGTGAAGTTTAGTGGACTTGTGGTTTTAGTTTTTGTTTTGTTCTTTAGTATTTCAAGTACAAAACTTCCGAATTATCCTATGCCTTGTTATCCTTTCGCCGCAGTGGTTTTGGGAAGTTTTATTGCTTCGTTACTAAACAATAACATTGGCTCAAAAAAATATCCATACTATTTTCTTCTTGTGTTCACGTTAATAATTCCTATTGCAGGTTATTTCGCGATTGCACAGGAATTAGAAGCAAAAGATGTTAGTTACATCACTTTGTTTTTACTGATAACGCCATTAATCTTTCTCATCTCATTACTGATAAAAACAAACTGGGAGAAAAAGATCGTTATAATTCTTTTCAGCTATTGCGGTTTTAATTTGATCGGGCTCGGTTATGTGTATCCCGTTTTGTACAGTCAAAATCCTGTCGCAAAAACAATTGATAAAGTGAAGCAATATCAAAATATTTATGCTTACAACACTTTCAATCCGGGTTACAGATTTTATCTTGATAAAAATATCCCGACAACTGACAACATTGATAGTTTAAAACACTGGCTTGACAGAGCAGGCGATGCAATTGTGATTACAAGAACATATTATATTGATACGTTGAAACCATTGCCGTTGCAGGAGATCGCAAGGCATCACGATATTTTTGAATTGCCCACAACTGTTATCTACAAAACAAATGAAAAGCCTTAACATCCGTAATTATAATGTCGCACTTGCAATTTCATTTTTTATTGCAGTTACTTTATTTCTTCTTTCTTACTTCTTGGGCTACCAGGAATTTTTTTTACTGCTGAATGGAGATGGAGGACGCGCAGCAGATTATTTCTTTGAATACTTCACCAATGCCGGTGATGGATTGATGTGGATTCCTGTTCTGCTTATTACGTTGTTTGTTTTAAAACGAAAAGATGTATTGCCGTTGCTCATAAGTGGTTTTGTGACTTCAACAATTGTTACGCAAATTTTTAAATACCTGATTGTTCCG
>Ga0207706_10005552_pt1 | contig 11759 bp, 13 predicted proteins | sample KBSC53metaG_FD_184318 | JGI IMG/M metagenome (GOLD analysis project Ga0207706, IMG submission 184318) | Corn rhizosphere microbial communities from Kellogg Biological Station, Michigan, USA - KBS C5-3 metaG (SPAdes) (version 2) | ecosystem: Host-associated > Plants > Roots > Rhizosphere > Soil ... | reverse complement strand
AAGCGCTCCATCGCCGCCGCATGATCCGCCATGGTCAGGCCTCGACGAGGATCACGAGCGTCTCGGGAACGACTCCGTCGTGCGCCATAGCCTCGGCGGCCGCATCCGTCTCCATCGCGGCCATCACGGCGTCCATGTCCGCGACATCCATCAGCAAGCCGACTCTCGTGGGGTTCTGTGGATCGACGAATGTCCGGATGTTCGTGACGCCGAGAGCGCCGAAGAACTCCTCGCGCTTGGGCGAGGCGAGCCAGTGGTCCTTGTCCTTCACGTCGTGGTAGCCGATGACGGTGGGCATCTGCCCCTCCTTCGGTCAGCCGGCTGCGCGTCTGCGCACCGGACCCAGAGAACGTACGCCCTCGCGACTCGGCGTGCCAACCACCGGGAGGACGGTGGCCTGCCCCACGGTGCGGCGATGCTCCCCGAAGGAAGGATCAGTTCGATGACCGTGCCCCTCGAGGATCCCGACGTCACAACCGAGTTCCGCAAGGTCGCCGCACGGGAAACGGTGGATGACGGAATCCTGAGCAACTCCTGCATGACCGCTCGGAGACCGCCCGTCGAACCGCCGAACGGCGGCAAGCGGACGCGACTCACGGGCACCAGGATACGACGGCGTGGGCTGCGCCAGCGTTCGCGAATGTCGCCTGAAGGTCGTAGAGAGTCGCGCCGGGGGCTAACGTCTGCGTCACTGTGATCGGCCCGCTCGGATACGGCCGAAGCGGTGAGTCCCCGTGGTTGTGGCTCATCATCATCGGGGGCGGTGTTTGTCTCTATGTGTGGGGTCGCCTCCGCGGGTGGCCGCGGGTCCGACGATGGGCCGACGTCGCAGACCGGCTCTATCTCGTAGGTGCGCCGTGGTGGCTCCAGGCTCTCTTCCTCGCCATTATCGGTGGCGGTTCGCTCTACCACCTCGCCTCGGGGCACTACCGGTGGTACTGGTGGTTCCTACCGGCCGTCGCTTGGCTGGCGTTTGCCGAGGTGGTCGTGAAGAGGAAGAGGGCTGGTCAAGTCCGGGGCCCGAGCTCGACTACTGGGAAGGCGAGGAGTAGCTCGAAGCGGTCTAGGAGCGAGGCACTCGGATGCGCCAGCGTTCGCGAATGTCCCCAGAGCGGCAGTGCTAAGGGCTAACTACTACTGATCTGCACCCCAGCTCGCGTCCCGTTCTCCTGTCGGGCCGCCGTGCCAATCCACGCACAGCACTGTTGCGTCGTCTCGCAGTACGCCGCCACAGGCATCGACGACGGCTTGTGTTAGCGCCTGAACAGCCTCGCGTGCGTGGAGCTCTCGGGTCTGCGTAAGGAGCTCTACCGCGTTCACCTTGGCGGCGTTGCGCTCGAGGATTCCGTCAGTCAGGAAGACGAGCCGGTCTCCGACTTCCAGCTGAAGCTCCTGGACGGGATAGGCGTAATCGAGTGATACCCCGAACGGGAGACCAGGGGCCAACTTGACGGTCTCGGCGCGGCCCTCCCGGATCAGGATCGGCGAGGGATGTCCGGCGTTCACGACTCGTGCGAGACCGGAGGCATGGTCGACCCGGACGACCTGCCCAGTCACAAAGTCACTATCGTCGCCGAACCCGTATAGCGCCTCATTAGCAAGCTGGGTTTGTTCCTCGAGATTAACGCCGTGGCGGCGAGCGTTTCGTAACGCGCCCACGAAGACTGTTGCCAGCACCGCCGCGGTCAACGTGTGGCCCATCGCATCAGTGATCGAGAGATGCAAGGTATCTCGCTCGACGCTGAAGTCGAACGTGTCTCCGCCGACATCGCCCGCTGGCTGAAGCCACCCTGCCAGCGTGAACTGGCCGCCCTCGCAGGTGTACGAGGCGGGTAGGAGTCGATGTTGGAGCTCTGCCTCCAACGAAAGCGGCACGGAACGCTGGCCCCAGTCGAACAGGTCAGTGAAGCGCCGGTTGGCGATCACAATGTAGGCAAGGGCGTGCGCTCCAGCCGACACGACTGCGAGCGTCTGCTCATCAGGCTCGGTATCAAGTCCGAGCTCCAACACCCCGACTGCCTCGCCTCGACTCGTCACGGGAGCGAAAACCCGGAAGCCATCAGAGTCCTTCACGATCTGGAGCTCCTGCTCCGCGAGCGCACGGCCATGCGGTGTGCCAGCCAGCATCACCGCCTGTCCGCGCTCGCGGCTTAGGTCATCATCGTCAGCGCTCATGCGACGGACGTGACTCAGCCGGACCAATGACCGGCCACTGTAGTCGGCGATCAGGAAGCTGACATCACGCGCCTCCAGAGAATCCGTCAAGGCGGCGGCGACGACTTCTGCCGCATCGACCGGCGGAGCCGCCTCCACGGAAGCGAGCAGCGTCTTCACATCCAACGGGACGGCCACGCCCGATCGGTCGCTCTTTCGCGTGGTCACTAACTCGACCATAACTGTCCGGCTACTGCTGGTACGAGGCGAGAGCCTGGACTGGGCCAGTGTGCGGGAATGTCCCCTGGCGCTTAGGCGCCAGCCGCCGCTCGTCGTCAGGATCTTCGCTCGGATGCAGTGCGAGCACGCTCAAGAGTGCCTAGGATCGCCTCCTCGCGGCCGTAGTGGCCCACGGAGTCGAAGCCGTACTTGGCACGAACTGTCGCTCGGAGATCGCAGTCGGCGAAAAGAATTCCCTCCTCGTCGTAGAGCGGCCCTGCAACCACCTCGCCGTTTGGCGCGACGATCATCGAGCCGCCGCGCGTGAAGAGATCCGGCCCGTCATCCGGCACGACCGACAATCCGTCCGGATAGTCGCTCCGCCTCGCGAACCCGCACACGGAGATGACCCAAGCGCCGGCCTCCCAGGCGATCGTGCGGACGAGCGACGGCCAGCGGTCTCCGTCGTCCATCGTCGGCGCCAGCCAGATCTGCGGGCGCTGCCGGTAGACGGCATAGCGCGCAAGCGGCATGAAGTTCTCCCAACAGAGCAAGCCGCCGATTCGGCCGAGCGGCGTCTGGACGGCCGTGAGATCGTCTCCGCTGCCGATTGCGTGGAAGAGGCGTTCGTGGTTGGTCGGCATCAGCTTCCGGTGCTTGTGCAGAAGCCCGTCCGGCCCGAGCAGCAGCAGCGTGTTGTAGAGGCTTCCGGAGCGTTCCGGCTCACGTTCGTTCACACCGACGGCGATGTGCACTCCGAGCTCGAGACACAGGGCGCTCAGGCGATCGACGACCGGCCCCGGCACTTCGACCGAGTTCAACCACATCTGCTCGAACAGATCGGTCTGCCTCGAATCCCAGTTCGAGTGGGTCAAGCGCGACATCGGATAGATCGGAACGAAGCACTCCGGCAGAACCGCGAGCTGCGCGCCTTCCGCGGCGGCGGCACGCACCAGGCGCTCCGCCTTCTCGACACAACCCTCGAGGTCGAGGATCACAGGCACCGCCTGAATCGCAGCCACCCGCACCGACGTCAGGTCCACCCAGCAAGCATCCCACGCTCGCACTGAAACGGGAAGGTCAGCGGGCGAGTCGGGCGTCGCCCGCGTCGCCTGGGCCAGCGTGCTCTCGCCGGACGACGCCGGTACCGCGTCGTGCTGGCAACCCGGCTGCGAGGACGGCAGGCGATTCGTCAGACCGGGCGGAATGCCGCCTCCACGCTCGGGAAGCGCTAGAAGAGGATCGTGATCGTCCGCGCGCCCGCCACGTCGGCCAACCTCGGCCCGGGATTCGACTGCGCGGCCGTCGCGCTCGATCTCTGGAACGAGCTCGAGCTGACGGACGGTGAGGGCGTGGTCGTCGAGGGCGCAGGCGCCGGAGAGCTGCCCGAGGACGCGACGAACCTCGCCGTCCGGGCGTATGCACTCCTCGCCGACCCGAACGGCAAGCGCTTTCGATTCGTGAACCGGATCCCGCTCGAACGCGGGCTCGGCTCGTCCGCCGCGGCGATCGCGCTGGGCCTCGCCGCGGCCCGCCCGGCCGCCGCGCCGGAGGAGCTCCTTGCCGCGGGCCTCGAGCTCGAAAGCCACGCGGACAACCTCGCCGCGGCGCTCGTCGGTGGCGTCACGCTGACCTGGGACGGTCGCGTCGCGCGGATCGCGGAGAGCCTGCCGCTCGCGCCGGTGGCGCTCGTCCCGCGCGAGCGGACGTCGACGGAGGCCTCCCGCCGTGCCCTCCCCTCCTCGCTTTCCCACGCCGATGCGGCCGCGAACGCTGCGCGCGCGGCGCTGCTTGCAGCCGGCGCCGTCGCCGGCGACGCAGAGCTCTTCGCAGCGGCCCTCGACGACCGGCTGCACGAGCCGTACCGCCCCTCGCCCGCGCTCGACGCGGTGCGGGCCGAGCTGCCGCCCGGCGCCCGCGGCGCCACGCTCTCCGGCTCCGGGCCGACCGTGATCGTCTGGGCCGACGACGCGGATGCCTGCGCGGCCGCGCTCACGAGCCGGTTTCCCGAGCACGAGGTGATCCGGCTTGCCGTCACGCCGAGAGGAGCGCTATGACCGTTCGCCTCGTCGACTGCCGGTCGCGGGACGCCTACGAGGCTGGGCACGTGCCCGGCGCCGTCCACCTCGACCCGGAGGGCGACCTCTCGGCGCCCGTGTTCGACCCGGCCATCGGCGGCCGCCACCCGCTCCCCGACCCGCACGTCCTGGGCGCCGCCTTTGCGAACGCCGGCATCGGGCCCGGCACGTTCGTCCTCGCCTACGACGAGGGCACGGGCTGGGCCGCGCGCTGCTGGTGGCTCCTCCGTCACCTCGGGCACGACGCGGCCGGGACGTTCGACGTCCACGCCTACGAGGGGCCGTTCGAGACCGAGGAGCTGCACGTCGAGCGGGCGTCGTTCATGCCGCACGTCCGCGACGACGACCTGATCGAGGCGGACGAGATCCTGGCCCGCCTCGACGACCCGGCGCTCGTGCTTCTCGACGCGCGCGCACCGGAGCGCTGGCGCGGCGACGTCGAGCCGCTCGACCCGGTCGCGGGGCGCATCCCGGGTGCCCGAAACGCGTACTTCGAGGAGCCTCTGCCGGCCGACGCGGCGGAGCCGCCCGAGATCGTCGCGTACTGCGGCTCGGGCGTGACTGCAGCCGTGATCGCCCAGCGGCTCGTGCTCGCCGGCCGCGACGATGTCAGGCTCTATCCCGGATCGTTCAGCGAGTGGTGCCGGGACCCGTCAAACCCGATCGAGCGAGGAGATCCCACGTGACGACCGCCTACGACACGCCGTCCGACCCCGCGAAGCGCCGGAGCGCCGCCCTGACCGACGGCCCCGATAGGGCGGGCGCGCGCGCGATGCTGAAGGGCACGGGGTTCACCGACGAGGACCTCGCAAAGCCGATCGTCGGCGTCGGCACGACCTGGATCGAGACGATGCCGTGCAACCTCAACCAGCGCGACCTCGCGGTGCACGTCAAGCGGGGCGTCCGCGACGCGGGCGGCACCCCGATGGAGTTCAACACGATCGCGGTCTCGGACGGCGTCTCGATGGGAACGTCGGGGATGCGGGCCTCCCTGATCTCGCGCGAGGCGATCGCGGACTCGATCGAGCTCGTCGCGCGGGGACACCTGTTCGACGGTCTCGTGATGCTCGTCGCCTGCGACAAGACCAATCCCGGCGCGGCGATGGCCGCCGGACGGCTCGACATCCCGACGATCGTCTCCTACACGGGCTCGATCGCGCCCGGCCTCTACCGGCAGCGTGAGGTCTCGATCGGCGACGTGTACGAGGGCATCGGGGCGCACGCGGCCGGGAAGCTGTCCGATGCGGATCTCCACGAGCTCGAGTCGGTCGCTTGCCCGGGCGCCGGCGCGTGCGGCGGCCAGTTCACGGCCAACACGATGTCGACGATCCTCGACTTCCTCGGCCTTTCGCCCTTCGGCACGAACGGCATCCCGGCGATGCACCGCGCGAAGGAGGAGGCCGCGTACGAGCTCGGCCGGCTCGCGGTGCAGCTCGTGCGCGATGACGTGACGCCGCGCTCGCTCGTCACGAAGGAGTCGTTCGAGAACGCCGTCGCGTCCGTGGCGGCGACGGGCGGCTCGACAAATGCGGTGCTTCACCTGGTCGCGATCGCGCGCGACTTTGGCATCGACTTCACGATCGACGACTTCGAGCGCGTGTCGGCGCGAACGCCGATCGTCGCGGACATGAAGCCGTGGGGCCGCTGGCACGCGAACGACGTCTACGCGGCCGGCGGCGTCGCGCTCGTCGCGCGCGAGCTGAAGAAGGCGGGGCTCCTGCACGAGAGTGCGCGGACGGTCGACGGCAAGACGCTCGGCGAGCACGCCGACGGCGCAGTCGAGACCGAAGGGCAGACGGTCATCCTCCCGATCGAGACGCCGCTGAAAGCGCGTGGCGGCGTCGCCGTCCTGTACGGGAACCTCGCCCCGGAGGGCTGCGCGGTCAAGCTCGCGGGTCACGACCGCACCGTCCATCGCGGGCCGGCGCGCGTCTTCGACTCGGAAGAGGACTGCTTCGCGGCCGTCAAGGCGGGCGGGATCGTCGCGGGCGACGTCGTCGTGATCCGCTACGAGGGGCCGCACGGCGGGCCGGGAATGCGCGAGATGCTGCACGTGACCGGCGCGATCGTCGGCGAGGGTCTCTCGGACTCCGTCGCGTTGATCACCGACGGCCGCTTCTCCGGGGCGACGCACGGGTTCATGGTCGGCCACGTCGCCCCGGAGGCGTCGAAGGGCGGCCCGCTCGCGGCGCTGCGCGAGGGCGACACGATCGTGGTCGACGTCGACCGGCACGTGCTCGAGGTGGAGCTCGGCGAGGACGAGCTCGCGGCCCGCCTCGCCGGCTGGACGGAGCCGGAACCTCGCTACCGCCGCGGCGCGCTCGCGAACTACGCGACGCTCGTCTCGTCGGCCTCCCAGGGCGCGGTGACGCTGTCGCGGTACGAGCAGAGCTGAGGGGAGCGGGCCGCCGCCCGCTCCCCCCGAAACGCTGCGCTACGGCCGGTTGTCGCGCGGGTCCCAGAGCGGGATCGGCGCGGTCGCGGCGTAGGCCTCTCCCTGCGGGTACGAGATGAGCTCGAGGTACGTGCCGAACGGCGTGCGGAAGTAGTTGATCGTCTGGCCGGCCGCCGGCCCGTCGGTGACGGGCAGCGGGCCGAGCAGCTTCTGAGCGCCGAGCGCCGAGAGGCGCGCCACGGCCCGGTCGATGTGGCGGACGTAGAAGGCGATGTGCTTGCCGCCGAAGTCGGAGTTCTTCCGGAACGTCCGGTCCTGGTCGGGCGACGTGTACTGGAAGAGCTCGATACTCGGGCCGTTCCCGCAGCGGACGTGCTGGATGCGCTCGATCACCGCGCGCGGGTGCACGTCGAGCAGGTCGTGCATGAACGTTCCGGTCGGGTCGAGGAACGGCCCGAAGGCAAGGGGCGAGGAGCACCCGAGCACGTTCTCGAACCAGGCGACTGCGCTCGGCACGTCGGGCACGGTGATGCCAACGTGGTCGATCCCGAGGAGGCCGGGGACGCTCGTCACGACCGGGTCGGACCCGTTTCGCTTCGGCGACCAGAGCGGCCGGCTCGGGTCGCTCTCGTAGGCCATCCCGTTCGGGTAGCTGATCAGCTCCACGTACGTGCCGAACGGCGTGCGGAAGTAGTTGATCGTCTGCCCGGCAGCCGGCCCGTCGGTGAGAGGCACCGGGCCGAGGAACTTCTGCGCCCCCTTCGAGACCATGTACGCCACGGCGGCGTCGATGTCCGTGACGTAGAAGGCGATGTGGTGCCCCGCGAAATCGGAGTTCTTCGGGAACGTCGTCCGCTGGTCGGGCGCCGTGTACCGGAAGAGCTCGATGTTGGCGCTCCGCCCGCAGCGCACCATCGTGATCTGCTGGACCACGGCGCGCGGATCGACGTCGAGCAGGTCCTGCATGAACGTGCCCGTCGGGTCGGCGAACGGACCGAACGTGAGCGGTGCGACGCAGCCCATCACGTCCTCGAACCACGCGACCGCTGCGTCGATGTCCGGAACCGTGATCCCGACGTGGTCCATGCCCACGAGGCCGAGCTGCCCGTTGGCCTCGCCCTGCGCTCCCGAGCCCGGCCCGGCGGCGGGCGCCGGCGGAACGGCAAGCGCCGCGGTGACCGCCGCGACGAGGAGCGCGAGCCCGGCGAGCGTCGAGCGCATGAGGTGTGGCATGGCTTCCCCTTTCGATCCCGCCATGTCGACTGACATGTCAGTCGAGCGTAGGCCTCGGGCGAACGCCATGTCAACCGTGCAGCCGATGCCTGGCGAGGCCGGTAGGGTCGCCCGATGACGCCATACACGCTGATCAACATCGACGACGTCGAGGACTCGGCAACCCAGTTCGGGCTGTCGCCGAGCCTCGAGGCGCGCTTTGCGCGGAGGGCGCTCGGAAGCTCGAACCTCGGCGTGTCCCGCGAGACGCTCGCACCCGGCTTCCGTGTGCCGTTCGGGCACACGCACCGGGAGCAGGAGGAGGTGTACGTCGTCCTGCGCGGCAGCGGCCGGATCAAGATCGACGACGAGATCGTGGAGCTCCGCGAGGGCGACCTCGTGCGTGTCGCGCCCGGGGCCTGGCGCTGCACCGAGGCCGGCGCCGACGGGATGCAGCTCCTCGCAGTGGGCGCGCCGATCCCCGAGGGGGACGACTCCGAGCTCGAGCAGGGGTGGTGGGCCGACCAGCCCTCTCCCTGATGCCCCGCTCAGAGACGGCGCAGCAACCCGAGCACGCCGTCCGTCCCGTCGACGACGAGGTCTGCGGCCGCGAGCAGCTCCGGCGGAGCCTCCGCCGACCCGACCGCCACGCGGACGCCGAGCTCGAGGCCCTCGAGCCCGTGGAACGCGTCGAGGTCGGTGCGGTCGTCGCCCGCGTACAGTGCGCGCCGCACACCCGCACGGGTCACGAGCGTCCGTACCGCTGTGCCCTTGTCGGCGGCGACGGGCGGCCGCACCTCGAGCACCATGCGTCCCCAGCGGGGCACGAGGCCCTCCGCCTCCGCCGCGTCGGCAACCCGGGTCAGATACGCGCGCGCTGCATCCTGGTCATCGGCGCGCCGGAAGTGGAACGAGACGGAGAGCGGCTTTCGCTCCGCGGGCCAGTCGACGCCGCGCGCGAACTCGGCGACGCGATCCGCCCACGCGGCCGCCTCCGGCGCGAGCTCGAGCCCGTGCTCGCCGACGACGGCGACCCCTGCCACGCCGACCATCCGCTCGACCTCGCTCCGCGGGCGCCCGCTCACGCACGCAACGAGCGCATAGCGACCGGCGAGCCTCGCGAGCTCTCCACGCGTCTCCTCCGGGACGTATGCGTCCTCCGGCCGGGCGACGATGGGGGCGAGCGTACCGTCGACGTCGAGCAGGACGGCGGCCCGCTCGGGCTCCGCGGCGAGCAGACGGAGCGGGTCGTCGGGCATCGCCGACCAGGATACGAGCGCTCCGCTCCGAACGGCGTTCCATGACCGCCCGGCTGGCGCTGATCGGCCTCGTCGCCGGCGTGTTCTCGACACTCTTCGGCGTCGGCGGCGGCATCATCGTCGTCCCGCTGCTGGTCGGGCTGGCCGCATTTCCTACACACACGGCCGCCGCCACCTCACTCGGCGCGATTCTCCTCACCGCGACCGCCGGCGTCGTCCTGTACGCGGCGCGCGGCGAGGTGCGCCCGTGGTACGCGGCGCTCGTCGGCATTCCCGCGGTCGCGGGAGCGCTGCTCGGGACGCACCTGCAGCAACGCGTCTCCGGAAGCGCGCTGACGCTGGGTCTCGCAGGGCTGCTCCTCGTCATCGGCGTGTGGCTGGTCGCCGGATGACGACGTGGACGATCCTCGTCGCGATCGTCCTGGGGCTCGGGGCCGGGCTGTTGTCCGGCATGCTCGGCGTCGGCGGCGGGATCCTCTTCGTGCCGACGCTCGTCCTGCTCGGGCTCGGGCAGGTCGAAGCATCGGCGACCTCGCTGCTCGCGATCGTTCCGACGGCGGCGGCCGGCGCATGGCGGCAGCGTGCATACGGCAACCTGAGGGTGCGCGCCGCGCTCGTCATCGGCGTCGTCTCCGTCCTGGGCGCCGAGGTGGGCGTGCAGATCGCGACCCGGATCGACGAGAGCGTTCTGCGACGGCTGTTCGGCGTGCTCGTGATCGGCGTCGCGGCGCAGCTCGCCGTCCGGACCGTCCGCCAGGGGCGGCGCTACCCTGATGGGTCGTGAGGGCCGCCCGCGCCGCAGTCGTGCTCGTGCTCGCCGCCGCCGTCGTAGGCATCGCGGCGGCAGCGCCCTCACCTCAGACCGACGACGCCACGCAGGCGACCGCGCTCGTCGCCCAGGTCGTCGTACCCGGCCAGCCCGGCGGCGCCACGAGCCCGGTCGTCGCGCCGCCGACCGCGAGCGGCGGCGGCTCCTTCGCCTACCCGGCCGACGGCTCCGTCCTGCGCGTCGGCACGTCGACGGCGACGGCGACCGCCCAGTCCGGGACGTCGTCCGCTGCCGAGGGCGTCGTCAAGGCGCTCGCGGTCTCGATGTTCGCGGGCGAGATCACGGCGGACGCCGTCGACGTGCGGGCCGGTGCGGCCGCAGGAACGGCCGGAGCGACCGGCGACGTCGGCACGTCGACAATCACCGGCCTGACGGTGCTCGGTCAAGCCGTCACCCCGAGCGGCAACGTCCAGCTTCCGCTCGCGGACTGGGGGACGCTCGACGTGTTGTCGTCGACGCGCTCGACGTCCGACGTGCCGCGCTCGGCGGAGAGCACCGTCACGGGGCTCCGCGTCAGGCTCATCGCCGAGCACAACGGCCTTCCTGCGGGGACGCAGATCGTCGTCGGCTCCGCGACCGTCCGCGCGGTCGCGCAGGCGACGCCCACGACTCCGCCTCCGGCCCACATCGACGGCGCGCCGCGCGCGGCGCCGACGGTTCCGGCGTCGCCCAAGCCGACACGCGTCGCGCCCCTGCCGAACGCACCCAAGGAGCCCGGACGGTCGATCCCGGGTGCCCCGCCGGAGGTGGTGCGCGCAGCTCCCGAGGTCGTGGCACGCCTGTCACGCGGGGGGTACGTGTTCCCGGTCTTCGGCCCCGCAGCGTTCGGCAACAGCTTCGGCGCCTACCGCGGAGACGTCGCCGGCAAGTGGCACCACGGCGAGGACCTCGTCGCGCCGGCCGGTACGCCGCTCCTTGCCGTCGCGGACGGAACGCTCTTCTCCGTCGGATGGAACGACATCGGAGGCTGGCGGCTGTGGCTCCGGGATGACGCGGGGAACGAGTTCTACTACGCGCACCTGAGCGCCTACTCGCCGCTCGCTATCGCCGGTAAGCGGGTGAAGGCTGGCGACGTGCTGGGCTTCGTCGGCAACTCGGGAGACGCCGACGGAGGCGTCACCCATCTGCATTTCGAGATCCACCCCGTCGACCTCCTGAAGTACGGGTACGACGGGGCGGTCGCGCCGTACCCGTTCCTCGTGGCGTGGCGTCGCGCGGACGACATCTCGTTCTCCGAGGGACGCACCTACGTGCTGGGTCAGGACGGGCTCGCGGGCCCGCCGGGGGCACCCGTCGCATCCGCCCAGGCGGGTGCCGTGCTGATCTCGGCGGAGGACATCTCCACCGCCAGCGGCCTCGTGCCGGGGGCGCTGAAGCGGGCGCTCGCCGGCGGCGAGGCCCGCTCCGGCGCTCGCCCCTAGCTCGTCCCCTTCTCGACCTTCGCCTTGGCGTCCTTCGCCGTGTCGGCGGCGGCGTCGACGGCGTCCGCCGCAGCCTCGCTCGCCCCGCCGTTCGTCGTCTCGAAGGACTCGAGCGGCTGGAGGTCGTCGTTGCCCGCGATCACGTCGAGCAGCTTCTCGCGCGTCTGGGGGCCGGTCCAGGGGTTGTAGAGC
>Ga0207706_10005549_pt1 | contig 11763 bp, 9 predicted proteins | sample KBSC53metaG_FD_184318 | JGI IMG/M metagenome (GOLD analysis project Ga0207706, IMG submission 184318) | Corn rhizosphere microbial communities from Kellogg Biological Station, Michigan, USA - KBS C5-3 metaG (SPAdes) (version 2) | ecosystem: Host-associated > Plants > Roots > Rhizosphere > Soil ... | reverse complement strand
GACTGGACCTACCTGCGCCTGCACGAGGGCACCGCCGACCCGCGGCCCTGCTACGACCGCCAGGCCCTGGCCGCCTGGGCGGGCCGGCTGGCCGGTCTGGTCGGTCCCGGCGCCGACGCCTACGTCTACTTCAACAACGACCCGGGCGGCTGCGCGGTCCGCGACGCCGTCTGGTTCGCCGAGGAGGCGGCCCGGGCCGGCCTGCATCCGACCCGGGTGCCCGACCCCGGCGAGGTCGCGGTGGGCTAGCCGGGCCGGAGCGGGCCCGGTCAGTGGCGGCGGAGGAACTCGGCCCGGACCTGTTCCATCTCGGCCTGGAACTCGGCCACGATCGTGGCGGTGCCGTCGGGGTAGGCGGCCGCCTCGGCCAGGAACCGGGCGCCCTTGTCGCTCTGGGAGGCCTCGGCAAGGACCCCGGGGTCGACCCGGATGGGGGCGCCGGTCAGCAGGGCCAGGTTGAGGATGTCGCTCGGGCGGGCGTCGACCTCGCGGGTCCCGGCCGGCCCGTCGACCACGGCCACGCCGTAGAAGGTGCCGTCGTCAAGCCGGGTCACCCTGGCCTCGGCCAGCCGGCCGCCGGTCGCCTCCAGCAGCGAGGTCATGAACTGGTAGGCCATCGGCCGGGGCAGCGCGGTGCCCTCGAGGGCGAAGGCGACCTGGAGGGCCTCGAACGCCCCCACCCAGATCGAGAGCCGCCGCTCCCCCGCCTCCTCGGTGAGCAGGATGGCTGTCTTCTCGGCCCGCTCGGCCTCCTGTGGCTGCCGGCGCACCTCGGTCACCCGCATGGTCACCGGCCCGGTCGTCGCCGCCATGTGCTCCTCCCTCTCCCAGGCCGCCAGCTCCTCGCGGAGGGCGGCTCTGCCCTTGTGCAGCCGGGTCTTGACGGCGCCGACGCCGATGCCGAGCGCCGCCGCCACCTCCCGGTGGGCCATCCCCACCAGGTAGAACAGGACGACCGCGGCCCGCTGCCCGGCCGGCAGCCGCCCCACCGCCCGCCGCACCCGCCTGGCCTCCTCGGCCCGCTCGGCCGCCTCCGCCGGCTCGTCGGGCACCGGGTCGGGTCCGGCCCGCCCCCCGGTGAGCGCGGCCAGCGACCATGCCTCCCGCGCCTGGTCGCGTCGCCACCGCCGGCAGACGTTCAGCCCGATCCCCCCCAGCCAGGCCCCGAACCGCTCCGGCCGTTCCAGCCGGTCCAGCCCGAGCATCGCCTGCAGCACCGCCTCCTGCGCGGCATCCTCGGCCAGCCCCCGGTCCCCCAGCACCCGCCAGCACAGCGCCACCAGCATCGCCCGGTGCCTGCCCACCAGCACCGCGAACGCCCCCCGATCCCCCTCCCGGGCGAGTCGCACCAACCCCGCGTCGTCCATCACCCGATAGTCACCCCCACCCCCCACCGGGTTACCCGACCTGGGTGCTGTTCGACCGTTGCGCCACAGCATCCACCGCCCCCGTCCTCTCCCTTGCTGCCAGGTGCCGTGCATCGAAGAAAGGTTGTCCACAATTCTTGGGATGGTGGTTGTGGTTGGCTGGGGAGTTGGTAGGTTGCGCCCATGGACTCGAACAGGTATTCGACTAGCCCGCCGGTCGGGCCCCCGGATGAGCTGGCCTTGCTGGCGGCGGCCGCCGACCGGCTGGCGGCTATGGACCTGGACCGGCTCAGTGATGTGGTCCGGGCCGAGCGGGTCCTGATTCTGCGCCGCTTGCTTGACCGCCTGGATGGCCAGTGGCTCAAGGAGCTGGCCGGGGTCGACGCCCGCGGCGCCGCCGGGGCCGACCAGGATCAGCAGGTGGGGTCGACGGCGGCCTGGCTGCGAGGTCGGCTGCGCCTGGGTGCGGGGGCGGCCACCGGCGCGGTCCAGACCGCCCGGGCCTTGTTCCGCGGACCACTCACCCAAACCGCGGCCGCCCTGACTGATGGGGCCATCTCGGTCGCTCACGCCAGCGTCCTGGCTCACGGCACCCGAGACCTGCCCGACCACCTGGCCGCCGAGGCCGAACCGGTCCTGGTCGAGGCCGCCGCTCGGCTGGACCCGCCCCGGCTGCGACGGGTGATAGGCCACCTGCGCATGGTCGCCGACCCTGACGGCGCCGACGCCCACGCCGAGCGGCGCCATCAGCGGCGGGGGCTGTGGCTGACCCCCACCTTCGACGGCATGGTCGCCATCGACGGGCTGGTGGAATCCGAGGCCGGCCAGATGGTCATGGCCGCCCTGGAACCATTGGCCCGCCCCACCGACGCCAGCGACCATCGCAGCGGCAGCCAACGCACCGCCGACGCCCTCACCGAGCTGGCCCGCCGCAGCTTGGAGGCCGGCCGGTTGCCCACGACCGGTGGGGTCCGGCCCCAGCTGAGCGTGGTCGTCGACCTGCACAGCCTGCTCGGCCACCCTGGGAGCCTGGGCGGCGAGCTGGGCTGGGCCGGCCCCATCGACCCCGAGGCCTGCCGGCGGCTGGCCTGCGACGCCGCGGTGAGCCGCGTCATCGTCAGCCGCCCCACCACGAGCGACGACAACCCCGGCGTGACCGACGACCTGGCGGGGCGGCTGCGGGCGGCCAGGGTCAGGTTGCCTCGGATCCTGGGTGGGGCCCCCAGCCAGCCCTTGGACGTCGGGCGCAGCAGCCGAGTCGTCCAACCCGGCCAGCGTCGGGCACTGGGTGTGCGGGACGGCGGCTGTGTCTTTCCCGACTGCACCCGCCCCCTGGCCTGGTGCGAAGCGCACCATCTACGCCACTGGCTCTACGGCGGCCCCACCGACCTCCCCAACCTCGCCCTGCTCTGCCGAGCTCATCACCGGGCGGTCCATGAGGGCGGCTGGCGACTCCAGCGCGGGCCGGATCGGCGCTTCACCGCCACCCCACCACATCGAAGACACCGCGCCGCCGCCTGAGCCGCCCCAGCGCGGCAGTCGACCACGGCCCGCTCCAGCTGGCGCACCGAACCCACCAGCGGCCGAAACCACCGTGCCAGGCAACCGCGTGGGGCCCGAACCCGGGGGCCCGACCCAGCGAGCCAGGGGACGCCCAACCCGGCGACCCGGCTGCTGTGCTAGAGGCCGGTCGAGCGGGCGATGAGGATGCGCATGATCTCGCTGGTGCCCTCGCCGATCTCGAGGACCTTGGCGTCGCGGTAGAAGCGGGCGACGGGGAACTCCTCCATGTAGCCGTAGCCGCCGTGGACCTGGACGGCGTCGCGGGCCGAGGTGACGGCGGCTTCGGAAGCGTACAGCTTGGCGATGGCGGCCTCGCGGCCGAACGGCTGGCCGGCGTCGAGCTTGGCCGCGGCCCGCTGCCAGGCCAGGCGGGCGGTGTGGGCTCTGACCTCCATGTCGGCGATCTTGAAGGCGATCGCCTGGAACCCGGCGATCGGCTGGCCGAAGGCCTGGCGCTCACGGGCGTATTTGGTGGACTCGTCGACGCAGCCCTGGCAGAGGCCGGTGGCCAGGGCGGCCACGGCGATCCGGCCCTCCTCCAGGGTGCGCAGGAAGTTGGCCAGGCCGGCGCCGCGCTCGCCCAGGGTGTTGGCCACCGGCACCCGGCAGCTCTCGAAGACCAGCTCGCGGGTGTCGGAGGCGTGCCAGCCGATCTTGGCGTAGGTGCGGCCGACCCGGTACCCGGGGGTGCCGGTGGGCACGATGATGCTGGTGATCTCGTTGCGGCCGTCGGGCCGCTGGCCGGTCACGGCGGCCACGGTGACCAGCCCGGAGCGGTCCAGGCCGGCGTTGGTGATGAACGCCTTGGTGCCGTCGATCACCCACTCGTCGCCCTCGAGGACTGCCTTGGTGGACAGGGCGCCGGCGTCCGACCCGCCGGCCGGCTCGGTGAGCCCGAAGGCCCCCAGCCGCTCCCCGGTGGCCAGCGGGCGCAGCCAGCGCTGGTGCTGGTCTCCGGTGCCGTAGCGCCAGATCGGCATCGCCCCCAGCCCGACCGCCGCCTCAAGGGTGATGGCCACCGACGAGTCGACCCGGCCCAGCTCCTCGACGGCCAGGCACAAGGTGGTGTAGTCGGCGCCCATGCCGCCGACCTCCTCGGGGAACGGCAGCCCGAACAGGCCCATGCCGGCCATCTGGTCGAGCACCACCGGGTCCAGGGCCCCGGCCCGGTCCATCGCCTCCGCCCGGGGGGCCACCACCTCCTCGGCGAAGGCCCGGACGATCTTGCGGAACTCCTCCTGCTCTGGGGTCAGCTCGAAATCCATCGGCACTCCCTTGTGGGATGGAACGGCCAGTTCGGGCGCCTCGTGGGCGACCTGGCCATGCTATCCGTCGCCGCCCTCCCGAGGGTCGTACTCGAGGGCGAGCAGGGCCAGGTCGTCGTCGTGGCGGCCCTCGGCGTGGCGGTCGACCAGCTCGACCAGCCGGTCGAGGGCATCGGTCAGCGAGTCGGCGGCGACCGCCTGCTCGAACACCGAGCGGTCGAGGAACTCGCCGGCGGCGTTGCGGGCCTCGACCAGGCCGTCGGTGTAGCAAATGAGGCGGTCGCGGGGGCGCAGGTGGCCCTGACTCTCGTTGGCCTGGGTGCCGAGGCCGAGGGGGGCGGCCACCTGGACCAGGCGGGGGCCGGCGCCAAGGGGGGCGGGGTGGCCGGCCGAGGCGAGCAGGATGCGGCCGTCGGGGTGGACCCGGCCGGCCAGGGCGGTCACGAAGTCCTCGTCGCCGCCTTCGCGGGCCACCAGCCGGTCGAGCCGGTTGAGGATGCGGGCCGGGCCGGCCCCCTCGCCGGCCAGGCTGCGGAAGGCGCCCTTGAGGACGGCGGCCAGCGAGCTCGCCTCCAGCCCCTTGCCGCGGGCGTCGGCCAGGATGAACGCCAGGCCGCGCTCGTCCAGCTCGACCACGTCGTAGAAGTCGCCGCCGATCTGGGCAAGGCCGCTGGCCGACTGGTACCTGACCCCGACCTGGAACCCGGCCACCCAGGGCGGCGGGGTGGTCAGCAGCAGGGCCTGGACCTGCTCAAGGACCTCGGTCTGGGCCCGCACCCGCTCGGACCCGGAGATGGCCCGGGCACCGAGGCTGGCGAAGCTCTCGGAGGCCTCCAGCGCCTGGGCCGACAGCTTGGGGTCGCGCTTCCAGGCGAGCACGATGGTGCCGAGCTGCTCGCCGGCCCGGTCGAGCAGCGGCAGCCAGAGCAGGCTGCTGAGGCCGCGGGCCTCCAGCATCGGCGCCTCCGGCTCGGTCGAGGCGCGCGCACTGACCCGCCGGGTCACGGTCATGAAGGCGGCCGGGAAGCTGGCCCTCGGCAGCCGCAGCGGCATCGCCGGGACCTCGGGGTCGCGGGCCTGGCCGACGGTCACCATCTGGTCACCCTGGCGGCGGTAGACGGCGGCCACGTTGGCCGCGTACAGCGTCCGGGCCGAGCGGGCCAGCAGGTCGTAGGCCTCCTCCGGCTCCAGCCCGGCGGCCAGCGACCCGGCCATCCGGATGGTGTCGGCGGCTCGCTCCAGGGCCGACTGCTCGCGCTGGGCGGCGCCCCAGTTGACCAGGGCGAACAGCGTGGCCAGGGTGATCAGGAGCAGGCGGATGAACAGCTGGCCGCCGACCAGCTTGCCGGTCCACACCCCCAGGGCGCCGGCCACCACCAGGGTGACCAGGCCGACGGCGATGACCTGGCTGCGGCGGCTCGACACCCGGCTGGCGAGCAGCGGGGCCAGGACCAGGAAGCCGCCCACGATGACCCCGCTGGACAGCAGCTCGACCAGGGACACGAAGGCGATGACCAGGTACGGGAGCAGCCAGCCGCGGGTCGCCGCGACCATCCGGGTACCGGCCGTGACCGGCCTGGCCGCCTCCTGCAACTGCGCTCCTCCCGCCTGGCTTGCCCGACGGGAGCCTGAACGATCCAGCGGCCCACGACAAGACGGAGCTTGCTCTAGGATGACCGCTCTGACCGATCCCGAGGAAAGGCTCCTTCGGCATGCGAACGCTGGTCACGGGCGGTTCCGGCTTCATCGGCTCGGCGGTGGTCGACCGCCTGGCCGGCCACGGGCACCAGGTGACGGTGGTCGACGACCTGTCGACCGGGCGGCGGGAGAACCTGGCCGACGCGCTGACCTCCGGGCGGGTCGAGCTGGCCGAGGTCGACCTGGCCGGGCCGGAGCTGGCCGGGGTGGTCGCCGGGGCGCGCCCCGAGGTCGTCTACCACCTGGCCGCCCAGATCGACGTCCGCCGCAGCGTCAGCGACCCGCTGCACGACGCCCGGGTCAACGTGCTCGGGACCATCGCGCTGGCCAAGGCGGCCCTTGCCGCCGGCTGCCGGCGGCTGGTCTTCGCCAGCTCCGGGGGGACGGTCTACGGCGAGCCCGACCCGTCGGCCCTGCCGATCGACGAGCGCTACCCGCCCCGGGTCACCAACCCCTACGGGGTGTCCAAGCGGTCGGCCGAGGACTACCTGGCCAGCTTCGCCGAGCTGCACGGGCTGGAGCCGGTCAGCCTGCGCCTGGGCAACGTCTACGGGCCCCGGCAGGACCCTCACGGCGAGGCCGGGGTGGTGGCCATCTTCTGCAACCGGCTGCTGGCCGACGAGCCGGTGACGATCTTCGGCGACGGCCGGCAGACCCGCGACTACGTGTTCGTGGAAGACGTGGTCGACGCGTTCATGGCCGGGGGCGAGCACCCGGACGCGCCCGGGGCCCGGGTCAACATCGGCACCGGGGTGGAGACGTCGGTGCTGGAGCTGTACGACGCCCTGCGGGAGGTCGCCGGGTTCGGCGCCGACCCCGAGTTCGCCCCGGCCCGGCCGGGCGAGCTGGCTCGGATCGCGCTGGACTGCTCCGAGGCCCGGCGGGTCCTCGGCTGGGCCCCCAAGGCCGACCTGGCCGACGGGCTGGCCCGCACCTGGGCCTGGGCGTTCCAGGAGGTCAACGCCGGGAGCGTCGGCGGGTGACAACCCGGTGAGCCGGGAGGGGTCCGGGGAACCCCGGAGGGCTGCCTCGGTGCATCCCCTGGTCCGGGTGGAGGTGGCCGCGCGGGTGGCCACCGTGACCCTGGACCGGCCGGAGGCGCTGAACGCCATCTCGACCGAGCTGGCCGTCGACCTGGCCGAGGCGGTCGAGCCGCTGGCCACCGACCAGGGCGTCCGGGCGGTGGTGCTGACCGGGGCCGGGGAGCGGGCCTTCTGCGTCGGGGCCGACCTCAAGCAGCGGGCCGGCTTCGACGACCACGGCTGGTTCGTGCAGCGGGAGGCGTTCCGGCGCGGCTTCGCGGCCGTGCGGCGCTGCCCCCTGCCGACGGTCGCGGCCGTGTCCGGCTTCGCCCTGGGCGGCGGCACCGAGCTGGCCCTGTCCTGCGACCTGGTGGTGGCCGCCGAGGACGCCACCTTCGGCCTCCCCGAGGTCCGCCTCGGCCTGGTCCCGGCCGGCGGCGGCACCCAGCTGCTGGTCCGGCGGGTCGGCCGGTCGGTGGCCAGGGACCTGGTGCTGACCGGCCGCCGGGTCGGGGCCGACGAGGCCCTGCGGCTCGGCCTGGCCGACCGGGTCGTGCCCCGGGGCGAGGCGCTGGCCGCGGCCACCGCCCTTGCAGCCGAGATCGCTGGCAACGCCCCCACCGCCGTCCGCATGGCCAAGTGGGCCCTCGAGGTGGGCGGCGACCTGCCGGTGGAGGCGGCCATGGAGGTCGAGGACCAGGCCTGGCGCCGGGCCGTGCTGTCGGACGACCGCCGCGAGGGCATCGCCGCCTGGACCGAGCAGCGCGACCCCGAGTTCGGCTAGCGGGTGGCGTCGCTGCGGGCCTGCTCGGCGGCCAGGTCGAGCTCGAACCAGACCGTCCAGCCGTCCGGGCTGCCGTCGATGCCCCAGCGGTCCGAGAGGGCGTCGAACAGGTCGAGGCCGCGGCCGGTCATCGACTCCAGGTGGTGGACCCGGCGGCGGGGGCCCGTCGGCCCACCACCGTCGTGGACCTCGACCCGGAGCAGGTCGTCGGAGATCAGGTACTGGACCGAGAAGGTGCCGCCGTTGCCCGAGGCCGAGTGGAGAACGGCGTTGGTCGCGGCCTCACTGACGAGGAGCCGGCTGACGTCGCGGGCGGGACCGCCGGACTGGATGGCGGAGACCACGAAGCGACGGGCCGCCGCGACCTGGTCGGCATGCCCGGTGAACTCCCGACGTCCCTGCGCCTCCAACGTCCCCGCTTCCGACGACCGGATGACAACCCCCTATGGCGACGTTCCGGCCTGTACCTCGACCACGACCTGTCCGGCGGCAACAGGTCCGCCAACGGCCGATGGTACCCCGACCACCGTGCCATGAAACGGAGCCAGCAGCGGGGTCTCCATCTTCATGGCCTCGACCACGGCCAGCACCTCGCCTTCGGCCACCTGCTGGCCTGCGACGACGTTCACCTTGGCCAGGGTCCCGGCCAGCGGCGAGACCACCATGCCGCCGCCGGTCCCGCCCTCCGAGCTGCTGGGCCGGTGCCGGTAGAGCCGGACCGGCCAGGTCCGCCCGCCGGCGGTGACGTGGAAGTCGGCCTCGGCCGCCGGAGCCGCCGCCGGGGCCAGGCCGCCGAGGTCGAGCGCCTCCTCCAGCCAGGTCGTCCAGTGCCTGGCCGCCCGGAAGTCGTCGTGGTCCAGCACCCGGGCCAGGGCCGGGGTGGTGGTGGCGACCCCCTCGACGGCCAGGTCGTCGAGGGCGGCCCGCATCCGGGCGATCGCCCGGTCGCGGTCGGGGGCCCAGACGACCAGCTTGCCCAGCAGGTCGTCGTAGAACTCGGAGACGGTGTCGCCGGCCTCGTAGCCGGCGTCGACCCGCACGCCGGGGCCGCCCGGCCAGCGCAGGGCGGTGATCGTGCCCGGGGTGGGCAGGAACCCGCGGGCCGGGTCCTCGGCGTTGACCCGGCACTCGATGGCGTGGCCGCGGACGGCCACGTCCTCCTGGGTGAGGCCGAGGGGCTCGCCGGCCGCCACCCGTAGCTGGGCGGCGACGATGTCGATCCCGGTGATCTCCTCGGTGATGGGGTGCTCGACCTGGATGCGGGTGTTCATCTCCAGGAACCAGGCGCCGCCAGAGTCCGGGTCCCAGAGGAACTCGACGGTGCCGGCGCCGACGTAGCCGCACGCCTTGGCCACGGCCACCGCCCAGGTGCGGAGCTGCTGGCCCACGCCGGCCGGCAGCCCGGGCGACGGCGCCTCCTCGACCAGCTTCTGGTGGCGCCGCTGCACCGAGCAGTCCCGCTCCCCCAGCTGCACGATGGCCCCGTGGCTGTCGGCCAGGACCTGGACCTCGACGTGGCGGGGCCGGGGGAAGAACCGCTCCAGGTAGCAGGTGCCGTCGCCGAAGGCGGCGGTGGCCTCGCGGGTCGCCGAGGCAAGGGCGTCGGCGGCCTCGGCCGGCCCGGCGACGACGCGGATGCCGCGCCCGCCCCCGCCGGCGGCCGCCTTGACCGCCACCGGCCAGCCGTGGGCCTCGCCGAAGGCGACCACCTCGGCGGCGTCAGCGACCGGGTCGGTGGTACCGGGCACGGGCTCGACCCCGGCGGCCAGCACGGCCCGCCTGGCGGCCAGCTTGTCGCCCATCTGGGCGATCGCCTCGGGCGGCGGGCCGACCCAGGCCAGCCCGGCCTGGGTCACCGCCCGGGCGAAGCCGGCGTGCTCGCTCAGCAGCCCGTACCCGGGGTGGACGGCCTCGGCCCCGGCCTCGGCGGCCGCGGCCAGCAGCCGGTCCTGGTCCAGGTAGGACTCGGCCACCGCCGACCCGCCGATGGCCACCGCCCGGTCGGCCTCCCGGACGTGCAGGGCCCCGGCGTCCGGGTCGGAGTAGACGGCGATCCCGGTCAGGCCCAGCTCCCGGCAGGCCCGCAGCACCCGCACGGCGATCTCCCCCCGGTTGGCCACCAGCACGGACCGGAACGGCCGGGCGGGCCGGGAGGTCATACCGGCGGGACCCCGTGCCTGCGGCGGGTGAACTCGCGGTCCTTGCCTGCAGCAAAGGCCAGGCGGCGCGCCAGCTGGGCGCGGAGGTCGTCGGGGTCGACGACCGCGTCCACGACCAGGTCGGCGGCCAGCCGGACCAGGTCGACGTCCTCACGGTAGTCGCGCTGGAGCCGCTCCACCTCGGCCGGGCGCTCGGCCGCGGGGAGCTCGGCCAGCTTGTTGTAGTAGACGGCGTTGACGGCCGCCTCCGGGCCCATGACCGCGATCGAGGCGGTGGGCAGGGCCAGGGTGGCGTCGGGCTCGAACCCGGGCCCGGCCATGGCGTACAGCCCGGCCCCGTACGCCTTGCGGACGACCACACAGATCTTGGGCACGGTGGCCTCGCTGACCGCGGTGATCAGCTTGGCCCCGTGGCGGATGATGCCCTGGCGCTCGACCTCGGTCCCGATCATGAACCCGGGCACGTCGGCCAGGAACACCAGCGGCAGGTTGAAGGCGTCGCACAGCCACACGAACCGGGCCACCTTGTCGGCCGAGTCGACGAACAGGACCCCGCCCTTGACCATCGGCTGGTTGGCCACGATGCCGACGGCCCTGCCCTCGATCCGGCCCAGCCCGCAGACGACCTCGGCGGCGTACTCGCGCTTGATCTCGAAGAAGCTCTCGGTGTCGACCACGGCCGCGACCAGCGGGTAGACGTCGAAGGGCTGCGACTCGTCGGTGGGGATCAGGGGGGCGACCGGCCCGGGGTAGGCCGGCCCCCGAGGGGCCTCGGCCGGCGGGTCGCCCCGCCAGCTCCCCGGGAAGTACGACAGGTAGCGGCGGGCCGCCTGGATGGCCTCGTCCTCGTCGGCGCAGAGCAGGTCGCCGCAGCCCGACACCCGGCAGTGCATGGCCGCCCCGCCCATCTCCTCCAGGGTGGTCCGCTCCCCGATCACCATCTCGGCCATGCGCGGCGACCCCAGGTACATGGAGGCGTTGTGCTCGACCATGAAGACCACGTCGCAGAAGGCCGGGATGTAGGCCCCGCCGGCCGCCGACGGCCCGAACAGGCAGCACACCTGCGGCACCCGGCCCGACAGCCGGACCTGGTTGTAGAAGATCTTCCCGGCCCCGCGGCGGCCCGGGAACATCTCCACCTGGTCGGTGATCCGGGCCCCGGCCGAGTCGACCAGCCACAGCATCGGGACCTCGTGACGCAGCGCGTACTCCTGGACGCGGAGGATCTTCTCGACCGTCCTGGCACCCCAGGACCCGGCCTTGACGGTCGAGTCGTTGGCCATCACCGCCACCGTGCGCCCGCCGACCGTGCCGATCCCGGTGACCACCCCGTCGGCCGGCAGGTCCCCGGCCAGCGCGTTGGCCAGCAGCCCGTCCTCGACGAGCTCCTCGGCCGAGTCGAGCAGCCGGGCCAGCCGCTCCCGCACGAACAGCTTGCCCTGCTCCCGGGCCTTGGTGTGGTAGCGCTCGGCCCCGCCGGCCCTGGCCTGCTTGGCCAGCGCCCGCAACGCCGGCTCCGGCCGCTCCGCCGCTGGTTCGGTCACGCCCCGATCCTACCGGTCGGCCGGCCACGCCCGCCGTGCTAGCGCAGGATGTGGTCCAGCAGGAGCCGCGACGGCTTGGAGCGGTCGACGCAGCGGGGCGCGGTGACCGGGAACGCTGTGCCGGGGCCGGGCGCGCCGATCCAGCGCATCCAGGTCGGGCCCCCGAAGTCGCACCAGTTGAGCCACTTCAGCCGGAGCTCGGTCCTGCCGGGCTCCGTGGGCGCGGTCATGGCCTCGGGCAGCTCGGCCACCGAGGTCACGGTGCGGCCGTTGCCCTGCACGTCGAGCCGGCGGCCGGACTCGCTCAGCAACTCGACCCCCAGCGGCCCCCGGACGGTGCAGGGCACCAGGTTGGCCGTGG
>Ga0207706_10005547_pt1 | contig 11766 bp, 8 predicted proteins | sample KBSC53metaG_FD_184318 | JGI IMG/M metagenome (GOLD analysis project Ga0207706, IMG submission 184318) | Corn rhizosphere microbial communities from Kellogg Biological Station, Michigan, USA - KBS C5-3 metaG (SPAdes) (version 2) | ecosystem: Host-associated > Plants > Roots > Rhizosphere > Soil ... | reverse complement strand
GCATCAATCCGGTGCTCGCGCCTTCGACCATCGAGGCCGCCATTCGCCTGCTCAATCGTCACGGGGTTGAAGTGGTGGTCGCCGCAGGCGAAGGCTGCTGCGGCTCGCTCGTGCACCACATGGGGCGCGAGAACGAAGCGTTGTCCCAGGCTCGCAACAATATTGATGCATGGACACGCGAGCTTGAAGGGGCAGGACTCGACGCCATCCTCGTCACCGTCTCCGGTTGCGGCACAACCATCAAGGATTACGGATTCATGCTGCGCAACGAGCCGGTCTACGCCGCCAAGGCCGCCCGCATTTCAGCACGCGCACGCGACATCACCGAATACCTGGCGACGCTCGATATACGGGAAGTCGCCGCTCCATTGCCGCTCACCATCGCCTATCATGCCGCTTGCTCCCTGCAGCACGGTCAGAAGGTCTTGCGCGAACCCAAGGAGCTGCTTGGCAAGGTTGGTTTCGTGGTCAAGGACGTGCCTGAAGGTCACCTGTGCTGCGGTTCGGCCGGCACCTACAATATCCTCCAGCCGGCGCTGGCGGAGCAATTGCGTGCACGCAAGATTGCCAACATCGAGCGTCTCACACCCGATGTGATTGCGGCGGGCAATATCGGCTGCATCACGCAACTTGCTGGCGGTACCGCAGTCCCGGTCGTGCACACAGTCGAATTGCTCGATTGGGCAACCGGGGGTCCGGCGCCCGAACCACTCGCCGCGCTGGTCAGGGGCGCGGCCTCGACAGCCTAGAACTTCGGCGCAGCCAGTCCGGATGGGGCTGGTGCATGGAAAATCAAACGACTGTCCCCCGATTGCATCGACAGGACGGGCCGCATAGCATGCCGGCCACGAGATTGATGGCCCTAAGGGCCGAAACTCTTTGGGTTTTTACGAACAAACGATAAGGGAGGCCGCAATGTCGGCAACTTACAAAATTCTGATCATGGGCGCGTCTTATGGATCGCTGCTTGCCTCCAAAATCCTGTACGGCGGTCATTCGGTCCATCTGGTCTGCCTGCCGGCAGAAGCGGATCTGATCAACGCCGAAGGCTTCCGCGTGCGGATGCCGGTGAAGGGCCGCAAGGACCAGGTCGAGATCGACTCGCGGAAGTTGCCCGGCAAGGTGAGCGCCGGCGGCGCTGGAGGCGTCAATCCGAAAGATTACGATCTTGTTGGCCTCGCCATGCAGGAGCCGCAATACCGTTCGCCCGGCGTGCGCGAACTGCTCGACGCGGTGGCGAGATCGAAAGTGCCCTGCATGTCGATCATGAACATGCCGCCGCTTCCGTACGTGAAGCGCATTCCCGGCCTCAATTACGATGCGCTCAAGCCGGCCTATACCGACCCGACCGTGTGGGACAATTTCGATCCGGGCCTGCTGACCTTGTGCAGCCCCGACCCGCAGGCAATCCGACCGCCCGAGGAAAAAGTCAACGTGCTGCAGGTGACGTTGCCGACCAATTTCAAGGTGGCCAAGTTCGATAACGACATGCACACCGCCATTCTGCGACAGCTCGAAAAGGACATCGATGCCGTTCGTTTCGACGCGCCCGAAGGCAAGATCGAATTGCCGGTGAAATTGCGCGTGCACGATTCGATTTTCGTGCCGCTCGCGAAGTGGTCGATGCTGCTTGCCGGCAACTACCGCTGCATCACCAAGGATGGCATGCGCACGGCGCAGGAAGCCGTGCACTCGAACATCGAGGAGTCGCGTTCGGTCTACAATTTCGTATTCGACCTTTGCGTCAAACTCGGCGCAGCGCCAGGCGACCTGGTGCCATTCGAGAAATATGCTGCCGCGGCGCAAAGCCTTACGCGCCCGGCGTCTGCCGCGCGCGCTCTGCAGAACGGCGCGCCCAATATCGAACGCGCCGACAAGTTGGTGCAGCTGATCGCCAGGCAAAAAGGGCTCAGCCACCCGGTGATCGACGGCATTGTCGCGCTGGTCGACTCGCGGCTCGAGGCCAACCGCAAAAAGGCGGCGGCGGCCTGATCCGACTCACTGGAGCCACAGAACCGCTCGCTGCTACCCGGACCGATGTGGAAAACTTTTGCGGCGAGCGGTCGCTACGGCTTTCTTTGGGCCTCAAGGACCGCCTGGCGGGATGAATTTGTGACATTCACGCAACAGGCGGCATCTTTTTGTCGATAGAGGTCGGATTCGCCTAAAAAGGCGGCAGTTGCCGCCGTTTTTGGCTTGCCGCGGTGGGCTGTCACAGGTCTAAATTTACCGTAATGCAGTCAGAACGCGCCGAACCGGCCGGGGACTTTTCCGGTTCCGCGCAGGCAAGCAGTAGGGGATCGGCCAAAACCTCCGGCCGGTCGAATTAAAAGGGGCAGATTCAATGAAGAAAGTTGTGTTCTCGGTTGTGGCGGCACTGGCGGTTTCGGCTGCTGCGCCCGCATTGGCGGCTGACATGCCGGCAAAGGCTCCTAAGGTGGTCGCTCCGGCTCCGCCGCCGAGCCCTTGGGATATCGCCTTCGGTGCGGCCATCATGAATGACTACATCTTCCGCGGTGTGACCCAGTCGGGGCACAAGGGTTCGGTCGCGGCATACTTTGAGCCGCGCTACAATATCAATTCGAACTGGCAGCTTTATGCCGGCATCTCCGGCGAGAGCATCAAGTTCGCCAATAACGCGGCTGCCGAAATCGACTTCTACGGCGGTGTCCGCTCGACGTGGGGCCCGCTCACGTTCGACGTCGGCTATTGGTATTATTACTACCCGGGTGGCCAATGCTACGGCGGTGGCCCGCTGCAACCCGTGAACTCTTTGGGAGGTACGGGTGATTGCTGGGGTGCTATACCGATCAATGGCAACGCCGCCAAATCGGTCGCCAGCTTCTACGAAGTCTACGGCAAGGTCGGATACACCTGGACCGATTGGGCCTTCGGCGCAAACTTCTATTATTCGCCGAACTTCCTGAATACGGGCGCCGATGGCGAATATCTGTCGGGCACAATCAAGTTCACCGCGCCTGAGAAAATGGCGATTGGCCCCTTCGGCTGGTACGTGTCGGGTGAATTCGGCCATCAGTGGCTGGGCACCAGCGATGCATTCTACGGCACATTCAATGGGATAATTCCGGGAAACTTTCCTAACGGAATTCCCTACTCTGACTATAGCACCTGGAACGTTGGCCTCGGGTTTACCTGGAAGGTGTTTACGCTCGATCTGCGCTACTACGACACCGACCTGAGCAAAGGTGACTGCAACGCCTTCACCAGCGATCCGACTGCGAGGGGCTTCGGTAACGTCACTCCCATCAATACGGGTGGCGCTGGCTCCAGCTGGTGCGGCGCGGCCTTTGTTGCGAAACTGTCGGCTGACCTCACGCTCGGCAGCCTGAAGTAGGAATTCAACTGAGCTAGATCTGTCCCGGAAGGGGCGGCGGCCGTGATCGGTCGCCGCCCTTTCTCTTTTTGCGGGCCGTCCGGGTTTTCACTTACGCGACCGGCGCGAGGCTCGCCTCCCGCACGGCGTAGTGATCACCTTCGCGGTTGAACGCCAGCCGGCGTTTGTGGAACGCCGCAAGTGTTGCGCGGTGACCGATCGATACGATGGTGGCGTTGGCAAGCCTGCGATCCAGCAACTGATAGAGCGTGGCCTCGCCCGGCTCGTCGAGCGATGCAGTCGCCTCGTCCAGAAACAGGTAGTCCGGCGCGTAAAGAAGGGCGCGCGCGATGCCAAGCCGCTGCTGCTCGCCAATCGACAGCATGCGGTTCCAATGGGCTTCCTCTTCGATTCGGCCGGCAAGCGCAGGCAGGCCGACAGCAGCGATGAGCTCCGCCACTTTGCCGGCATCGAAGGTCCCGGGCTCAGCCGGGTAAGCAACCGCGGCGGCGAGCGGTGCAATCGGGAAGTATGGCCGCTGCGGCAGGATCATCATGCGCGCATTCTTCGGCACGGTGATCGTGCCGCTGCCAAACGGCCAGACACCGGCCAGCGCACGGAACAGCGTGGACTTGCCGGTACCGGAAGGACCGCTCACCAACACGCGCTCGCCGAGCTTGATCGAAAGGCCGCTGGCGGTAACCAGCGGTGCACCGTGTGGCAGTCGCACGCACAGGTCCTCGAAACTGACGGTGGCTGCTTCGCTCGGCGCGAGCGTGATGACAGGCGGGTTGATGGCGGCTGTCTTCGCGTTGGCGATCGATTCATCAAAGCCCGCGAGCCGCTCGATCACAGCGCGCCACTCGGCGAGCGATCGATAGGCCGTGACGAAGAATGAAAGAGCACCTTGCACGCTGCCAAAGGCCGACGACGTCTGCATCAAGCCGCCGAGTTGGATCGCGCCGGCGAAATAGGCAGGGCTGACGACCACAAATGGAAAAACCGAAGAGACCTGCCCGTAACCGGCTGTCAGAAAGGTGAGCTTCTTCTGGCGCGACATGATGGCGAGCCAATTCGCCACGATATTGCCGAACCGGGTGAGCAACCGGCTGCGCTCGGTCTGCTCGCCATCGAGCAGGGCGATCTGCTCGGAATTTTCACGCACCCGTACCAGATTGAAGCGGAAATCCGCTTCGTAGCGCTGTTGCTGGAAATTGAGCGCGGTGAGCGCGCGGCCGACCAAATGAGTGAGCACGGTGCCGATGACGGCATAAATCAGCGCCGCCCAGAACAGATAGCCAGGAATTGCCCATGTCGTACCGAACAGATGCAACGGTGCGGTTCCGGACAGGTTCCACAGGATCACCGCAAAGGAACCGAGTGTGACGATTGAGTTCAGCAGGCCGAGTCCGATTGGAAGGATACCGACCCCGGTCGTGCCGGAATCAATGAATTCCTTGACGTCGTCGGCAATGCGCTGGTCGGGGTTGTCCGCCGCGTCACCAAGCAATTGCATGCGGTAGTGATTGGCGCTGGCCAGCCAGCGCTCGAGATAAGTTTGAGTGAGCCAGCGCCGCCAGCGGATCTGAAGCCATTGATTGAGATAGAGTTGATAAACGGCGAGCAGGATATAAATGGTTGCAAGCACGCAAAAATAGCCGAGTTGATAAACGAACGCGTTCCAATCCTTGTCCTGCAGCGCGTTGTAAAAGGTGTTGTTCCAGGAATTGAGCAACACATTGATCCCGACAATCGACAACTCGATCACGATCACCGCGGCCAACAACATGCGGCCGGCGCGGCGATCCTCGGAATAGAAATACGGGCTGGCAATTCGCCACACGATGGCGAGCGTCGAGAATAAGCCTCTCACGGGAGGTCTCCTGTCGGACTGGAAGACAGCGGAAGTTATATGGCCGGCACTATCTACTAATGGCTAGTGCCGCGTGGAATTGATCTTTTTTGCCGGATTTGCGCATAAAAAGGGCATATCGGGGGCGTCCTCACGTGCGGGCACGTCGGCACCCCAAAAGCTGCCCAATATTGCTTCCGGTCGCCACAGCCCGTACGATTAAGTTTCAAGGGTTTGCCAGATCCCCGGTCAAGGCCGGGTCATGGAATAAGACCCGGCGAAAAATGTTCACGGGGTAGTGATCCAAGGGAGGAAAAACACAATGCCCAATAATAAGCTGTCCGCGGCATCAACTCGCCGCAAATTTCTGACCGGCGCGGGTGTCGCCGGTGCGGCTGCTGTTGTCGCGCCGAGCGTTGTCAAGGCGCAGGGGCCGATTGCCATGCGGTTCCAGAGCACATGGCCGTCGAAGGATATCTTCCACGAATACGCTCAGGACTTCGGCAAGAAGGTCAACGATATGACCGGAGGCGACCTCAAGATCGAGGTGCTTCCGGCGGGCGCTGTTGTGCCGGCCTTCGGTCTGCTCGACGCCGTCTCCAAGGGCGTGCTCGACGGCGGACATGGCGTGCTCGTCTATCACTACGGCAAGAACACCGCGCTCGCGCTGTGGGGCTCGGGCCCGGGCTACGGGATGGACGCCAACATGCTGCTCTCCTGGCACAAGTACGGCGGCGGCAAGGCGCTGCTTGAAAAGATCTTCACAACCATCGGCGCCGACGTGGTGTCGTTTCCGTATGCGCCGCTCTACTCGCAGCCATTGGGTTGGTACAAGAAGCCCATCCAGACCGTCGATGATTTCAAAGGCCTGAAGTTCCGCACCGTCGGTATCTCGATTGACCTGTTCACGGCCATGGGCGCTGCGGTGAACGCGCTTCCAGGCGGTGAAATCGTGGCAGCCATGGACCGCGGTCTGCTCGACGCAGCCGAGTTCAACAATGCGTCGTCTGACCGCGCACTCGGCTTTGCCGACGTGTCCAAGGTCTGCATGTTGCAAAGCTACCACCAGAACGCCGAGCAGCTTGAGATCAGCTTCAACAAGACGAAGTTCAAGGCATTGTCGCCGAAACTCCAGGCGATCATTGAAGGTGCCGTCGAAGCCTGCTCTCAGGACATGCAGTGGAAAGCGATCGACCGCAACTCGCAGGACTACATCACCCTGCAAACCCAGGATAAGGTGAAGTTCTACAAGACGCCTGATGCGGTTCTCAAGCGTCAGCTCGAGCTTTACGACGAGGTCACCAAGAAGTATCTCGTGAGCAATCCGCTCTTCAAGGAGATCATCCAGTCGCAGCTTGCCTTCGCCAAGCGGGCAACCCAATGGGAACAAGACTACATCACCAACCGCAAGATGGCGCACGACCACTACTTCGGTCCAAACGCAAAATCGCCAATCTGACGGGCACTAAACCGGCAAAGCACCATTCCGCGGGGAACGGAATGGTGCTTTGTACTTGCTAAATCAGCTTCGCTTACGGGGGACTGCCATCTATGAACGTGCAAAACGTTCTTCATACTATTGACGGCATCAGCACGTGGGTGGGCAAGGCTGCGGCCTGGCTCATCATCCTTCTCATGACCGTCGTTTGCGTCGAGGTGTTCAAGCGCTACATTTTGAACGCGCCGACGGCGTGGATTTTCGATGCCGACAACATGATGTACGGCTCGTTGTTCATGCTTTGCGGGGCCTACACTCTCGCGCAAAACGCCCATGTCCGCGGCGACTTTCTCTACAGCTCGATGCGCCCGCGCACCCAGGCCGGGCTCGATCTCGTGCTGTATATCGTGTTCTTCATCCCGGGCATTGCCGCGCTGATTTACGCCGGCGCTGACTATGCGGCAGACTCCTGGCGCATCGCCGAACATTCCAACGTTACGTCGGACGGGCCGCCGGTCTACCATTTCAAGACGGTGATCCCCATCGCGGGCGCGCTCGTCATGCTGCAAGGCGTCGCCGAAATCATCCGCGCTGTCGTTTGCCTCAAGACCGGCGAATGGCCAAGCCGGCTCCACGATGTCGCCGAAACCGACGTGATCGAAGAGCAGCTCGCACATAGCGAATATGTCGACGAGGAGTCGCGCAAGATCGCCATCGAGCGCGCCAAAGCGATCGACGAAACCGCGCGTCAGCGCGGCATGGGCGGGGATCTGAACACATGAGCGACCCCGCACTCGGGCTGTTGATGCTCGCTCTCATCGTGGTTGTGATCATGATGGGATTCCCGACGGCCTTCACGCTGATGGGCCTCGGCATGTTCTTCGGTTTCATCGCCTTCTATGATCCGACCCATCTCTTCACCGACAACAAGGTCTTCGAGTTGATGGTCCAGCGCACCTACGGTGCGATGACCAACGACGTGCTGATCTCGATCCCGTTATTCGTCTTGATGGGTTACGTGATGGAGCGCGGCGCACTGGTCGACAAGATGTTCTACTCGATCCAGCTCGCGTTCCGGAAAGTGCCGGCATCACTTGCCGTCGCGACGCTCATCGTGTGCACCTTCTGGGGCATCGCGTCGGGGCTGGTGGGCGCAGTGGTCGTGCTGATGGGCGTCATCGCCTTTAACCCGATGCTCAAAGCGGGCTACGACGTCAAACTCGCTTCCGGCGTCATCACCGCGGGTGGCACGCTCGGTATTCTCATTCCACCGTCGGTGATGATTATCGTCTATGCCGCGGTCGCCGGGCAGTCCGTCGTGAAGCTTTATGCGGCCGCGATGTTCCCCGGCTTCTTCCTGTCATTCCTCTACTTGGTCTATATCATCGGCTGGGCGATGATTGATCCGAAAATTGCTCCGCCGCTGCCAGAAGAGCAGCAGCGAGTGCCGGTCCCCGAGTGGATGCGCAAGTTTTCGGCGACGTATGGCAAGAATGCATTTACAGGCACGTTGAAAGCGCTTGTGTCCCCGTCGCGGGCTCTGGCGCTCGAGACCGGTAAGGGGCGTGTCTCCTACGGGATGCTCCTGACAAACTTCGTCGCGTTGTTGGTGCCTTTCATGCTGGTCGGCGGCACGCTCTGGCTGACCTGGTGGTACGTCGTCATTCACCAGCAAGTCGGACCTGAAGCCGTGGTCACGGGCGTGCAGCAATTGGGCACGCCTGACCTGATCAAAGGGCCTGCGACCGCCGCCGAGCTCGGACCGCCGGAGGGCTTCTATCTCTACTTCGGAATCATCGCAGCGATCTGCGCGCTCTGGCAGCTCCGCTACTACTGGAGAGTGGATGCCGACCGGCTTGAGGTCATCAAGCTGCTGTCAACGTCGATCATGCCGCTCGGCATCCTCACGGTCGTCGTGCTGGCTGTCATCCTGTTCGGCATAACGACCGCGACCGAGTCGGCGGGTGTCGGCGCGGCAGGCGCGTTCCTGCTGGCCATTCAGGCGCGGACGCTCGACTGGAAACGCACGAAGGAAGCGGTGTTTCTGACGGCGAAGACCACCGCCATGGTGTGCTGGCTGTTCGTCGGTTCGGCCCTGTTCTCCGGGGTGTTCGCGATCCTCGGCGGGCAGGCGCTGGTTGAGCAATGGGTGCTGTCGCTCAATATGTCACCCATTCAGTTCATGATCCTCTCGCAGGCGATCATCTTTGTGCTCGGCTGGCCGCTGGAATGGACCGAAATCATCGTCATTTTCGTGCCGATCTTCCTGCCGCTGCTCAAGCACTTCAATATTGATCCGGTGCTCTGGGGCACGCTGGTGTTCGTGAACCTGCAAGCGGCGTTCCTGTCGCCGCCGGTGGCGATGTCGGCGTTCTATCTGAAGGGAGTGTCTCCCAAGCACGTCACGCTCAATCAGATTTTCGCGGGCATGATGCCGTACATGCTGATCGTGATCGTCTGCATGATCATCATGTATTTCTGGCCGGGCATGACGCTGTGGCTGCCGAACTACCTCTATGGCGTCTGACATAACTGCGCTGACAGCGGTCGAGGCTGCATCGGAAATCGCGCGCGGCGCGATTTCCGCCGAGGACTATACGCGCGCCTGCCTGGAGCGGATTGCCGCTGTCGACAGCGAAGTCCACGCTTTCGTCCATCTGGATCCGGAGCACGCGTTGGCGCAGGCGCGTGCGCTCGATCGCCGCAAGGCCGGTGGCGAGCGCACCGGGCCGCTGCACGGCATTCCGGTCGGAATCAAGGACATCTTCGACACCGCGGACTATCCGACCGAATGCGGTTCGCCGATTTTTGCCGGGCGCCGGCCAGATGCCGACAGCGCCGCCGTCCGCAAACTGCGCGAGGCGGGAGCGGTCATCATCGGCAAGACCGTGACGACGGAATTTGCCTATTTCCATCCAGGCAAGACACGCAATCCGCGCGACCTGAAACGCACGCCCGGCGGCTCGTCGTCGGGGTCGGCTGCGGCAGTGGCGGCAGGCATGGTGCCGTTGGCGATCGGATCGCAGACCAATGGCTCGATGATCCGTCCAGCCGCATTTTGCGGCGTGTTCGGCATCAAGCCCAGCCATGGCATGATCTCGCGTGCCGGCGCGTTGACATTATCCCGCAAGCTCGATCACGTCGGTGCCTTCGCACGCTCGGTTGACGATCTCGCACTGATTCTCGATGTCCTCGCGGGTCAGGATCCCGCCGATCCCGACTCGCGGCCCTACGCCGCGCCGAGTTTCCGCGTTGGTGCGGCCGAGGCGCCGCCGATTTCTCCGGCCTTTGCCCTGGTGCGCACTCCGATGTGGGAGAAGGCCGACGCCGATGCGTGCGCCGCGCTTGAGGATCTCGCCAGGGATCTGCGCGCGCGTGAGGTCGAGCTGCCGGACCAATATCGCGATGCCTGGAGCGGGTTACGGGCGATCATGGCCGTCGACATGGCTCACAATCTGGGTGCCTTCGTCGACAAGGGCGGGGAGGTGAGCAAGACCTTCCGTGCTCTCATCGAGGAAGGCCGCAAAGTGACGGCAACTGAATACCTGGCGGCGCTGCGCGATGCGGAACGCTATGCCGAAGGCATGATTGGCATTTTCGAGCAGTTTGCGGACGCGGTGATTACCCTGTCGGCCAAGGGTGTCGCTCCGCTGGGCATCGAGGCGACCGGCGATCCGGTATTTTGTTCGCTCTGGACCCTTGTCGGGTTTCCATCCCTCAATCTGCCGCTTTTGGCGAACACGGATGGTCTTCCGATTGGTGTTCAGCTCGTTGGAGCGCCTGGACGCGATGAACGGCTGCTGCGGACCGCGCGCGCTCTCGTGAAGCAACTCGCCGAGGCAGAATGACGAGACGCGTTCCTGTGCGCGGCGCCGTTGCCGCGATTCTCGTGTTGTGGGCGTGTGGCACGGGCATTGCGGCCGAGCCGTTTCCATTTGATCAGGATCTCTTGCTCGATGCCGCGCCGATGCGTCCGGGAAAGCGGATGCCGCTTCTGACCGTCGAGCCGAACGGCAATGCGCGAATTGATCTGTGGTGCAGGACCGTACCCGGTCGGATAGAAATGTCCGATACGGCCATGAAGATCGAGGCCGGACCTTTGCCTGAAGGCCAGCCCGAGATGATGAGCGCCGGCCAGTGCACGCCCGAGCGCATGCAGGCGGACGAGGAATTACTTGCGGTGCTTTCGCAGGTCAGCGGTTGGCGCCGGGACGGCGAAGGCATCGTGCTGGAAGGACCGAAGACTCTCAAGTTCCGCGTCAGCGATCATTGATCAGCGCAAATAAAAAGGGCGCGGCTTGCGCCGCGCCCTTCGTGTTCGATATCGAACGTTAGAAGCCCATTCCGCCACCCATGCCGCCGCCGGGCGGCATTGCCGGGGCCGGCTCTTTCGGCAGTTCGGCGACCATCGCTTCAGTGGTCACAAGCAAACCGGCAACCGAGCCCGCATCCTGCAGGGCCGTACGCACGACCTTGGCCGGATCGATGATGCCGGCATCAACCATGTCGACATACTTCTCGGTCTGGGCGTCGAAGCCGTAGGTTTCCGACTTCTCTTCAGAAATCCTGCCGACCACGATGGAGCCTTCCACGCCGGCGTTTTCGGCGATCTGGCGGATCGGTGCCTCAAGGGCCTTGAGCACGATGTTGATGCCGGCCTGGACGTCCGGATTCTCATCGTGAATGCGCCCCACCGCCTTTTTTGCGCGCAGCAAGGCGACACCGCCGCCCGGTACGATGCCTTCCTCGACTGCGGCGCGGGTGGCATTGAGCGCGTCTTCGACGCGATCCTTCTTTTCCTTCACCTCAATCTCGGTGGCTCCGCCGACACGGATCACCGCAACACCGCCGGCGAGCTTTGCCAGACGCTCCTGCAGCTTCTCACGGTCGTAGTCGGAGGTGGTTTCCTCGATCTGCGCCTTGATCTGGCCGACTCGGGCTTCGATGTCGGGCTTCTTGCCGGCGCCGTGGACGATGGTGGTCTTTTCCTTCTCGATGATGACCTTCTTGGCACGGCCAAGCATGGCGGTCGTCACGTTCTCAAGCTTGATGCCGAGGTCTTCGGAGATCAGCTGACCGCCCGTGAGGATTGCGATGTCCTCCAGCATGGCCTTGCGGCGATCGCCGAAGCCGGGAGCCTTT
>Ga0207706_10005546_pt1 | contig 11766 bp, 10 predicted proteins | sample KBSC53metaG_FD_184318 | JGI IMG/M metagenome (GOLD analysis project Ga0207706, IMG submission 184318) | Corn rhizosphere microbial communities from Kellogg Biological Station, Michigan, USA - KBS C5-3 metaG (SPAdes) (version 2) | ecosystem: Host-associated > Plants > Roots > Rhizosphere > Soil ... | reverse complement strand
TCCTGCGAAACTTGAAATTATGGACGCGGTCGTGCGTGTCCACATCTCGTTGCCGCCAATGCTCGCTTATTTCTCCGGCATGATCGGCGCCGCAGTCCGCGACCAGGGTACGAAGCTGCTGACCTAACATTTAATTCATGTCCTCGGCGAAAGTGCTGAGGCTCCCACGCATAACGATGAGGTTCCGGGCTGGCCCAGAGCGTTTGCGCGGCGCCGGGCCTGCAGCTTGCGATCCCGATAGCGTGGCTCCATACGGACCGCGCATGAGCGTCTCCCGGTCGATCGTCTATTTCGCTTACCTGGGAGACGCCGCCGCGGACGGTGAGGTGGTTCGCCCACGGCTCGCCTTTATGGACAAGCAGTTGCAATGGTTGTCCGGTCTGACCGAAGCATCGCCGGATACCATGAAGGTGCTGGTATCCTATACCGCCCCCTCCTGCTGGGATGATGAAGTTCGCCGCATCGTTGCGCAGTACGGGTTTCAAATTGACCCCGCGTCGGTCAGCACGGATCGGCGCAATCTGTTCGAATATCCCGGCTTCCGCGCAATGAAGACGTTTGCCGAGGCATCAGCGCCCGACGATCTGCTCTATTATTGCCATAGCAAGGGCATCGTGCAGCTTTCCGAAGGAAAGATGGGCCTATTTCGGTTGCATACGGAGGTCGGGCTGACCGCCGACCTCGCAGCGCTGACGGCCAACCCGGACCTTACCCGCGCGGGACTGTTTCCCTCACGATTTGGCTGGTGCTGGTACAATTTCTTCTGGATCAAGGCCGGCCATATGGCTCGCTTGCCGGTGGAGGAATCGGACGACCGCTATCAATTCGAGGCGTTGATCGGCCAGCGCGGCGACAAGGAAGGATATCGCGGCGTTCTACCGCTGATCGATCGGCTGCCTTTTGAAGACACCGGTATCGCCGCCAAGCCTTGGTACCGACCCGACGAGACAAGCTCCCCCGCCCTCAGCGCCACTTATGAACGATATGCCAGAATGGCATTGCCCGCCGCTTCAGGCCTTCGCGAACAATGAGGCGGGATCCCGAAAAGCCTTGAATTCGAGCGCGTTGCCAGACGGATCATAGAAAAACATTGTCGCCTGCTCGCCCACCTGACCTTTGAAGCGAACGTAAGGTTCGATGCCGAAGCGGATCCCCGCCGCCTTCAGCCGATCGGCGAGCGCGTGCCATTCGTCCCAATCCAGCACCACCCCGAAATGTGGCACCGGCACGTCGTGACCGTCGACAGGATTGCGATGCTCGGCCGGTCTTGCGGCTGGATCGAGATGCGCGACGATCTGATGTCCCCGCAGGTCGAAATCGATCCACTGATCCGAACTGCGCCCTTCGGGGCAACCGAGCAGCCCGCCATAGAAAGCGCGCGCGGCAGCAAGATCATGGACGGGAAAGGCAAGATGGAATGGCTGGAGCGGCATCGCGCTTGCTTACCGCCGCGCAGCACCTGCGTCAGCCTCGATTTGGCGCGGGGTGACGCAGCGGTGCAAGATCGGTAGAGCGCGTGGCCATGCCACCGCTCCGCGCGACCCGCGCTTTTCCGATCGCATTCGCGCTGGGGGCGATCGCCGCCTGCGGATTTGCGCCTTTGCAATTGTGGCCGCTCGCATTGCTCAGCTTCGCAGGCCTCTCCGGGCTTATCGCGGAAGCGGCGACATGGCGCCGCGCAGCAGCGCTCGGCTGGTGGTTCGGTCTGGGCAATTTCTGCCTGGGGCTCAACTGGATCGCGACAGCCTTCACCTATCAGGCAGCGATGCCTGCCTGGCTCGGCTGGGTCGCGGTGGTGCTGCTTTCGATCTATCTGGCGGTGTTTCCCGCCCTCGCAACAGCGGCTGCGTGGCTGATCGCCCGACGCACGCGCGCAAGTCTGCCGCTCTTCTTGGCGGCGACGTGGATCGTCAACGAGCTGCTGCGGGCGACCGTCTTTACGGGCTTTGCTTGGAATCCTCTCGGGGCGATCTGGGTTCCCGTCTGGCCGATCCGCGAATTGGTCGCGCTTGTCGGCACCTATGGGCTATCGGGCCTGACAGTGTTGTTCGCAGGCCTGCTTTGGCGCGCCATCGAAGGTCGCAATGCAAGAATTGCCGTAGCGGCCCTAATCATACTCGGGATCGTCACCGCATTCATTCCGAGCCACACTCAAGAGCCGGCAGCAAATGCCCCTCTACTTCACGTCGTTCAGCCCAATATCGGGCAGGACCGCAAATGGGATGCTGCCCAGAGCGCGGACAATTATCACCGTCTGACCTCGCTCAGCGGCAAGCCGGGTGCACGAGCGCGCCTGCTGCTCTGGCCCGAAGTGGCGGTGCCCGCATTGTTGGAACAGGATCCGCTCGCACGTTCAGCATTAGCAGCACTGCTCGGCCCGCGTGATATCATGCTCACGGGTGCGGAGGCGATCCGCTTCGACGCAGCGGGCGAGCCGGTTTCAGCCAGCAACAGCCTGTTCGCACTGAATTCCAAAGGCGAGTTGGTTGGCCGTTATGACAAGGCGCATCTCGTTCCCTACGGCGAGTATCTGCCGATGCGGCCCCTGCTCTCACGGCTTGGCCTGTCACGACTTGCGCCGGGCGACATGGATTTCGACGCAGGCCCGGGGCCTCGCAATGTAACCCTGCCGAGCATTGGCAAGGTCGGCATCCAGATCTGCTATGAGATCATCTTCTCCGGCCATGTGATCGATCGCGCCAACCGCCCTCTCTTCCTCTTCAACCCTTCGAACGACGCCTGGTTCGGCCGCTGGGGGCCGCCGCAGCATCTGGCGCAGGCGCGGCTACGCGCGACCGAGGAGGGATTGCCGGTCGTGCGTTCGACCCCGACGGGCATTTCCGCCGTAATCGATGCCGACGGGCGGCTGCTGGCCTCATTGCCGTGGCGGACCGCGGGCGCAATCGAACGCCCGCTGCCACCTGCGCATGCGCCGACGCCCTTTGCCCAGTTAGGCAACATTTTGCCGCTGGCCCTCGCGCTTTTCTTGACTCTGATCGGGTTTGCAAGCCGCCGCCGCACCAGCTAAACAGGCACATATAACGAATGCTTTATGTGCGGTTTCCCGCCGCTTTTTCCAAGGAACCGATCCCTCATGCGCAGCGACTATCTCTTTACGTCTGAAAGCGTTTCGGAAGGCCATCCCGACAAAGTGGCGGACCAGATTTCGGACGCGATCGTCGATCTGTTCCTGAGCAAGGATCCAGAAGCGCGCATCGCGTGCGAGACGCTAACGACGACGCAGCTGGTGGTGCTGGCCGGCGAAATCCGCTGCAAAGGCGTCTACGAAAATGGCGCTTGGGCGCCGGGTGCCCAAGAAGAGATCGAGAAGACCGTTCGCGAAACGGTGAAGCGCATCGGTTACGAGCAGGACGGCTTCCACTGGAAGACCTTCCGCTTCGAGAACAATCTACACGGCCAGTCGGCGCATATCGCGCAGGGCGTCGACGCCTCCGGCAACAAGGATGAAGGCGCGGGCGATCAGGGCATCATGTTCGGCTATGCCGCCGACGATACGCCCGATCTGATGCCGGCGACGCTCTACTACAGCCACAAGATCCTCGAGCGCATGGCCGCCGATCGCCATTCGGGCGCGGCGCCCTTCCTCGAACCGGATGCCAAGAGCCAGGTGACCCTGCGCTACGAGGGCAGCAAGCCTGTCGCCTGCACCGCGATCGTGGTCTCGACCCAGCACGGCAAGGGTTATGACCAGGGCGAAAAGGAAGCCGAGCTGAAGGCTTATGTGAAGCGCGTCATCGCCGACATTCTGCCTGCGGAACTGCTGTCCGACGCGACCGAATATCACATCAATCCGACCGGCAGCTTCGAGATCGGCGGCCCGGATGGCGACGCGGGCCTCACCGGCCGCAAGATCATCGTCGACACCTATGGCGGCGCGTCGCCGCATGGCGGCGGCGCGTTCAGCGGCAAGGACCCGACCAAGGTCGATCGTTCGGCGGCCTATATCACGCGCTATCTGGCGAAGAACATCGTTGCTGCCGGGCTCGCCCAGCGCTGCACGATCCAGTTGGCCTACGCGATCGGCGTGTCGAAGCCGCTGTCGCTCTATGTTGATACGCACGGCACCGGCACCGTCGGCGACGACAAGATCGAGGCGGCGATCATGAGCATTCCCAAGCTCGGCGGGCTCACCCCGCGCAGCATCCGCACGCATCTCGGCCTCAACAAGCCGATCTACCAGAAGACCGCCGCCTATGGTCATTTTGGCCGCCAGCCGGAGGGCGACTATTTCCCGTGGGAGCGCACGGACCTCGTCGAGGACCTGAAGGCGGCGCTATAAGCCCTGCAGCTCGCCCTCCCTGCCAAGGGAGGGGTCAGGGGTGGGTACAGAAAGGCGAGGGCTCGATGCCCTCGCCTTTCTTTTGGCGACAAGAAAATTGTAGGCGCGCTGACCGCGCGCACCCACCCCAGCCCCTCCCTTGGCAGGGAGGGGGCTTAGTTAGTCCTATTTCTCCCCGCGCCCCTTGCGGAACAGCGGGTGCTGGTGAGTTTTGTAAAATTCCTGGACGCAGGCCCAGCCTTCCTCGGCGGTCTCGCAGAAGTGGAACAGGTCCAGGTCCTGCGGCGCGACGACGCCTTCCTCGACTAGCGCATCGAAATTGACGACGCGGTTCCAGAATTCCCGCCCATAGAGCAGGATTGGCAGGACCGCGGTTTTGCCTGTCTGAACCAGCGTGAGCAGCTCGAAGAATTCATCGAACGTGCCGAAGCCGCCTGGGAAGACCGCGACGGCGCGCGCACGGATCAGGAAGTGCATCTTCCTGAGCGCGAAATAGTGGAAATTGAAGCTGAGGTGCGGCGTCACATATTCGTTGGGCGCCTGTTCGAACGGCAGCACGATGTTAAGCCCGATCGATTCCGCGCCAACGTCTGCAGCCCCGCGATTGGCGGCCTCCATGATCGCCGGCCCGCCGCCCGAGCAGACCACGAACTGACGCCTGCCATTGGCTGAGGGCGGCACTTGGCTGGCGAGGCGAGCGAGGTCGCGCGCCACGTCATAATAATGCGATTTGGCCTTCAGCCGTTCGGCAATGCGCAGCTGCGTTTCGGTCTTGGCCGCATCCACGAGCATGTCCGCGCGTTCGGGCGAGGGAATACGCGCCGACCCATACATCACGAAAGTCGAGTCGATCCCAGCTTCGTCCAGCAGGACCTCGGGCTTCATCAGCTCGAGCTGAAAGCGGACGGGGCGCAGGTCCTCACGCAGCAGGAAATCGGGATCCTGATAGGCCAGCCGGTATGCCGGGTCCGACGTCTGCGGCAGGACATGCTTGGCCTGCGCTGCCGCGGCCGCATCATCTTTGGCCTGGGGGAAAATGCGCTTGGGGATACTGGTGTCGGTCATTCTATCCGATTCTCGAAAAAGCGAAGCTGGTTAGCGGCAATAGGGGCGGCTGCCCATCCTCAAACGCAGGTCGCAAGGAGGTGGCGCGAAGGCACCTGTTAACCGTTCGCACGCTTGCTTGACAGTCACGTTGCGCCAGCGCGATGGTAGCGCAAACATAGGAGAGGATCGCCGATGATGCGCCTTCTGTTCGCCGCCTGCCTGGCTATCTGTGCCAGCGCGGCCGCAGCCGAGCAGCGCTTGCCGCTCTGGGCCAACGGAGTTCCGGGCTTCGAGGCACGCGCGTCTATTCCCGAAATCAGTCAGCATTATTGGACGAAGCACGTCAACAACCCCAGCATCACCGCCTACCTGCCGGACGCTGCCAAAGCGAATGGCACGGCCGTGCTGGTGGTACCGGGCGGCGGGCATAATCTCCTCGTCACCACCACCGAAGGCGATGCCGTAGCCAAATGGCTCGCCGACCGCGGTGTCGCTGCCTTCGTACTGCGCTACCGCCTGTTCCGCGAAGCAGGCTCTCCCTACTCGCTGGAAGATGCACGCGCCGATACCGAACGGGCGATGCGTCTGATCCGCTCACGTGCAGATCAATTCCACATCAACCCGCATCGCGTCGGCGTAATCGGCTTCTCGGCCGGCGGCGAGCTCGCACGGATGGTCACGCTGAGCCCGCCCGTGCCTGCCCGCGGCAAGGGCGACGCGATCGATCAGCTACCGGCGAGGCCCGACTTCGCCATGCTGATCTTTCCCGGGCCGCTGCATGGCGATGAGCATGTCACCAAGGACGCACCGCCAGTCTTTCTCGCGGCGGCCAATGACGACCAATGCTGCTCGCAACCGCCGATCGACGTACTTGGCCTCTATCGGCAGGCCGGTGCATCCGCCGAGCTGCATATCTACCGCGCTGGCGGGCATGCTTATAATCTCGGCGAACGAACCGAGCTGATCTCGCTCAAGCATTCACCGCAACAGATTGAGGATTGGCTGGGCGATCTCGGCCTGCTCGGCCATCCCGCCCCCTCGACCGATGCACATTTGGATGCGCCGCCGAAATCCAAGAATTAGTCTTCAAACTGGGTGCAATGGCCCGGAGTGTCACAAATCTTCCATCCGTTCGCACTGGACAGTGTTTCTCTAGCAGAGGATAAGACAATCCGTCGGTTGTCAACTTTCATCTGACCGAGATCGCTGATGCTTAGAACTCGGATCCGCCATTTTGTCGAAAACCTTAGTGGCCTGCACATCTTTCGGGTTCCACCGCGCGGGACCGATTTTTTCTACGACCTAGAGCGCCATATTCCGGATCTGCACATAAACACTGTGTTCGACGTGGGAGCTAATGTCGGCCAGTCCACAATACGATTCCTGAAAGCCTTCCCGGACGCTAAAATCCGTGCTTTCGAGCCGGTCAGTCGGAACTATGCCCAGTTGAGACAGGCCGTCGGAAATAACGTGCGGGTCATAACCTATAATATGGGTTTGGGAGCCGAGGCCGGTACGGCCAAGATGTCATTGGACGGCGGACCCGCGATGTCCCGTATCGTTGCTGACGAAGACTCGACACCGCGCGAGAATGTGGAAGAGGTAGAGATTACGCGGCTCGATAGTTTTTGCGCCCGGGACCGCGTTGATCACATCGACTTTCTGAAGATCGATACCGAAGGCCATGATCTCGAAGTGCTCAAGGGCGCGGCGGGCCTGCTCGAACGCTCGGCCATCGACCTGATACGAGTCGAAGCCGGGATTAACCAGCACAATAGCTGGCACGTCCCGCTGGAGGAGTTCGTGTCGTTCCTGCGTAGCTATGGCTATGACTTGTTCGCCTTCACGGAACAGCATCCCCGCTATGGCGAAGGCACGCCTTTCCTATATCGGGCCGACGCGGTGTTCCTCTCTGCACGATGGGGCGCGAAGCCGGCCTGAGGCTGGAATTCGGTTCGTTCGTCCGTTCAACACGAGCGGCATTCAGGTTGACTCCCCGGCCATCGCCCTTATGAGCGGCGGCGGGCCACGCCGTCCCAACGCGGCGCGTGCTCTCTGCAAGGAGAGTCTATATGACTGACAATGCCCCCGCGGCCGCTACGTTGGCTGCCGCGACTCGCGAAGCTCCCGCCAAACCGGCGACCAAGCCCGCCCGCCCCTTTTTCTCGTCCGGACCTTGCGCCAAGCCTCCCGGCTGGCATGCGGATGGTCTTGCGTCCGCTTCGCTCGGTCGCTCGCACCGTTCCAAGCTCGGCAAGAGCCGGATCGTCCATGCGATGGACGTCACCCGCCACATCCTGAAGCTGCCCGCGACCCACCGCATCGGCATCGTCCCTGCGTCCGATACCGGCGCGGTCGAGATGTGCCTGTGGTCGATGCTGGGCGCGCGTCCCGCGACCGTGCTCGCTTGGGAGAGCTTCGGTGAAGGTTGGGTCACCGATGTCGTCAAGCAGCTCAAGATCGACGCCAAGGCCGTAAAGGCGCCCTATGGCGAACTTCCCGACCTGAACGCGGTCGATTGGTCGACCGACGTGGTCTTCACCTGGAACGGTACCACCTCCGGCGTGCGCGTTCCCAACGGTGATTGGATCACGGACGATCGCGAAGGCCTCGCCATTTGCGACGCAACTTCGGGCATTTTCGCGGCTGACCTGCCGTGGGACAAATTGGATGTCGTGACCTTCTCCTGGCAGAAGGTGCTGGGCGGCGAAGGCGCGCATGGCGTGCTGATCCTCGGGCCGCGCGCGATCGAGCGGCTGGAAAGCTATACGCCGGCCTGGCCGCTGCCCAAGATCTTCCGCATGACCAAAGGCGGCAAGTTCAACGAGTCCATCTTCAAGGGTGACACGATCAACACGCCGTCGATGCTGGCGGTGGAAGATTGCATCTGGAGCCTCGAATGGGCACTCGGTCTGGGCGGGCTTACCGCGCTGATCGATCGTGCGGATGCCAATGCGGCAGCGCTCGACGCCTGGGTGCAGAAGACCGATTGGATCGAGCATCTTGCTGTCGATCCGGCGACGCGCTCCAATACCAGCGTCTGCCTCAAATTCGCCGACCATGCGGTCGAAGGTCTCGACGACGAGGGCAAGCTCGCGCTCGTCAAGAAGATCGCGTCGCTGCTCGAGGCTGAAGACGCGGCCTATGACGTCGCCGGCTATCGCGACGCGCCTCCCGGCATTCGCATCTGGTGCGGCGCCACGGTCGAAACCGCCGACATCGAGGCGCTCGGCCCCTGGCTCGACTGGGCCTATCACACCGCCAAGGCGGCCTGACCCTTCTTCCATTCCGTCATTCCCGCGAATGCGGGAATCCATAAACTCTACCGTTCGAGAATATGGATCCCCGCCTTCGCGGGGATGACGTCCAAGATAGGACGTAAGCACATGCCCAAGGTTCTGATTTCCGACAAAATGGACCCCCGCGCCGCTCAGATCTTCCGCGAACGCGGGGTCGAAGTGGACGAGATCACCGGCAAGACTCCCGACGAGCTGAAGGCGATCATCGACCAATATGACGGCCTCGCCATCCGCAGCTCCACCAAGGTCACCAAGGACATTCTCGACGCCGCGACCAATCTGAAGGTGGTCGGCCGCGCCGGCATCGGCGTCGACAATGTCGATATCCCGGCCGCCAGCGCCAAGGGCGTTGTCGTCATGAACACGCCGTTCGGCAATTCGATCACGACCGCCGAGCATGCGATCGCGCTGATGTTCGCGCTCGCCCGCGATCTGCCCGAGGCCGACAAGTCGACCCAGGCGGGCAAGTGGGAGAAGAACCGCTTCATGGGTGTCGAGGTCACCAACAAGACGCTCGGCCTGATCGGCGCAGGCAATATCGGATCCATCGTGGCGGATCGCGCGCTTGGCCTGAAGATGAAGGTGGTCGCTTACGATCCCTTCCTCACCCCCGAACGCGCGGTCGAAATGGGCGTGGAAAAGGTCGAGCTCGACGATCTGCTGAAGCGCGCCGATTTCATCACGCTGCACACGCCGCTCACCGACAGCACGCGCAACATCCTGAGCCGCGAAAATCTCGCCAAGACCAAGAAGGGCGTGCGCATCATCAACTGCGCGCGCGGCGGGCTGGTCGATGAGGCGGCGCTTAAGGAAGGGCTGGATTCGGGTCATATCGCCGGCGCCGCGCTCGACGTGTTCGTGACCGAGCCTGCCAAGGAATCGCCCCTCTTCGGCACGCCCAACTTCATCTCGACCCCGCATCTCGGCGCGTCGACGACCGAAGCCCAGGTCAATGTCGCGATCCAGGTCGCCGAGCAGATGGCCGATTTCCTCATGACGGGCGGGGTCACCAACGCGCTCAACATGCCGAGCCTGTCGGCCGAGGAAGCGCCCAAGGTGAAGCCCTATCTGGCGCTCGCCGAAAAGCTCGGCAGCCTGGTCGGGCAGCTCGCGCACGGCAACCTCACCAAGATCTCGATCGAGGTCGAAGGTGCGGCCGCCGAGCTCAACATCAAGCCGATCACCGGCGCGGTGCTCGCGGGCCTGATGCGCGTCTATTCCGACACGGTGAACATGGTGAACGCGCCCTACCTCGCCAAGGAGCGCGGGCTCGACGTGCGTGAAGTGCGCCACGATCGCGAGGGCGATTACCACACGCTGGTGCGCGTCGCGGTCCAGACCAGCCAGGGCGAGCGCTCGGTCGCGGGCACGCTCTTCGCCAACTCGCAGCCGCGCTTGGTCGAGATCTTCGGGATCAAGGTCGAAGCAGACCTGTCCGATCGCATGCTCTACGTGGTCAACGAGGACGCGCCAGGCTTCATCGGCCGGCTCGGCACCGCATTGGGCGGCGCAGGGGTCAATATCGGCACCTTCCACCTCGGCCGCCGCAATGCGGGCGGCGAGGCGGTGTTGCTCCTCTCGGTCGACCAGCCGGTCGCAAGCGAGACGCTGGAGACGGTCAAGGCGCTTCCCGGCGTGAAGACCGTTAAGGCGCTCGATTTCCAGTAAAAATCTAAACCCTCCGTTCGGGTCGAGTAAGGTTCGAGCTCGTCGAGAACCTGTATCGAGACCGTCTCGATACGCTGCCTCGACAAGCTCGACAGCTACTCGACGCGAACGGAAAGAATATGAGTGCACAGTAAGTTGAAGGCAGGCACGCCAGCCGAGACCACGAAATCGTCCCGTCTGGAGATCGTGGACGGGCTGCGCGGCTACGCGCTGTTCGGGCTCTTCCTCGTCCACATGACGGGCTATTTCGAGCTCTACAACGCCCGCCCCGTGCCCAGCCTGGTGCAAGACACCGTCCTGTGGCTGTTCCTGGGCAAGTCGTTCAGCCTGCTCGCCGTCTGCTTCGGCTTCAGCTTCTTCATCATGATGGACGGCGCGCGGCGACGCGGCCAGCCCTTCGCCGCGCGCTTCGCCTGGCGGCTGGCCATTCTGTTCGTGATCGGCCTGCTCCACTCGCTCATCTATCGTGGTGACATCATCGCGGTTCTGGCGACCGCGGGCTTCATCCTGATCCCGTTCGATCGCATCCGCTCGAATCGAACGCTGCTGATCGTCGCGATCTTCCTGCTGCTCCAGCCCTTCCTGATCATCCGCATCCTGGCCGGCCTCGCCGGCTATGATTGGGCGTGGGCCGAGCCACTTTTCTACGATGATGGCGGCGCGATGCGGCCGTCCTTGTTCGGCACGTTCGGCGAACTGCTCCAGGCGAACATCGTCGCGGGCAAGTTCAGCAAATGGGCCTTTTATATCGAGACCGGCCGCATCGTGGAGATTTTGGGCCTCTACCTGGTCGGGCTCGTGCTCGGCCGGGTCCGCTTCTTTGCCGAGCCCGAACGGTTCCTTCCGGAGCGCTGGACGGCGGAGTTCAGGGCCGCACTGCCCAGGCACGCCTACTTTCCGTTCGGCGGCGGACCACGGACCTGCATCGGCGAGTCGTTCGCGTGGATGGAGCTCGTGCTGATCGTGGCGACGATCGCCCGCCATTGGGAGCTCGATCTGGTGCCCGGCCATCCGGTGGTCACACAACCGCTGTTGACGCTGCGCTCCAAGCACGGCATGCGCATGACCATACGGCGGCGGGCCGCCGCGAGCGCCTAACCACCGCGAGGCCGTCAGCTCGCCGGGCGTGGCCGGAAGATCAGGATGTGCTGCCACGGCAGCACGTCGATCACGCGATCGATGCGGAAGCCGTCGGCGCCGAGCTCCTCGCGCACCTGGCTGACGCTCATCTTGTGCTCCTCGCGGATCGGCACGCGCGGATCCTCGCGCCGGAACTCGATCAGCACGAGGCGGCCGCCGGGTTTCAGCGCCGTCTTCAGCTTGCGGACGAACACTTGCGGCGCCGCCAGCTCGTGGTAGACGTCGACCATCAGCAGCAGGTCGAACGTCTTCGCCGGCAGGACCGGATCGTCGGCGCGCCCTTGCACGAGCTCGACGTTGGTCAGCTTCTCG
>Ga0207706_10005544_pt1 | contig 11767 bp, 12 predicted proteins | sample KBSC53metaG_FD_184318 | JGI IMG/M metagenome (GOLD analysis project Ga0207706, IMG submission 184318) | Corn rhizosphere microbial communities from Kellogg Biological Station, Michigan, USA - KBS C5-3 metaG (SPAdes) (version 2) | ecosystem: Host-associated > Plants > Roots > Rhizosphere > Soil ... | reverse complement strand
AATAGCCTGGTCAAGGATCTGGCATTCGGCGTCTTCAGGTATTTGTGCTCCCTGCCGTACATAATCAGCAATTGTATTCTTTATGTCAGAATACATAATGATCCTGTCACCTACTACAGCAGCAATTTTATCTGCTATTATTTTTTTAGCTTCAGTTTGAGCAGATAGCGCAAAAACCGATAAAATAGTGAGAGAAAGTAAAAGATATCTTTTCATAAGAAATGTATCACGCCCAAAAATAAAGACCATCCTCCAGAGCGGGGTAATTGGCTAATGAATTAACAAAAGTTTCTCGGTGAAGGTACAAGCCACAATAGAGAAATTCAATTTTTCCGGAGGTATCCGAAAATAATCTCTGTGTTTCTCGTGTGCCCTCCGTTTCTCTGTGGTAAAACTGACCACGGAGACGAATAATTCGGGAGTTTCATCGTCATTTACGATCAGTCTGACCGTTGTTTCCTGAGCCTTTACAATGTTCTCTTTATTTCCTCGATCTCATATGCTTCCACCACATCGCCCACCTTAATATCATTGAAGTTTTTGATAGTAAGTCCGCATTCCATACCCGACTGCACTTCTTTCGCATCATCTTTAAATCTTTTCAAAGACCCTAATTCAGCACTGGCTCCCTCGCCGGTGGGATATGTAACAATACCATCGCGGATCAGCCTGATCTTTGAGTCACGTCTTATCTTTCCATCCATTACATAACATCCGGCCACTGTTGCTTTATCGAACTTGTATACTTCTCTCACTTCCACATTGGCAACGATCTTTTCCTGCATCTTCGGTTCAAGCATTCCTTCCATCGCACTCTTGATCTCGTCAATGGCGTTATAAATGATGGAGTAATTTCTTATCTGTATGGCTTCCTGTTCGGCCAATCTTGAAGCCTGCAATGAAGGCCGCACGTTAAATCCAATAATGATCGCATCGGAGGCGTTGGCAAGGGTTACATCGCTTTCGGTGATTTGACCCACTGCTTTATGGATCACTTTTACCACAATTTCTTCCGTAGATAATTTTTGCAGAGAGTCACTCAATGCTTCCACAGAACCATCCACATCGCCTTTGATAATTACGTTTAATTCTTTGAAGTTTCCTAATGCAAGGCGACGGCCAATTTCATCGAGTGTGATATGTTTCTTTGTACGGATACCCTGCTCGCGAAGTATCTGGGCTCTCTTATATGCTATTTCCTTGGCTTCCGCTTCGTCTTCATACACCTTGAATTTTTCTCCGGCTTGTGGTGCACCATTCAAACCCAATATAAGCGCCGGTGACGAGGGGCCTGCCTCTTCCAATTTCTTGTTTCTTTCATTGAACATTGCCTTCACTCTTCCAAAATGCTGACCTGAAACAACAATATCCCCGGTTTTGAGCGTACCATTTTGCACAAGTAATGTGGCAACATAGCCCCGGCCCTTGTCTAAAGAGGCCTCTATGATGCTTCCGTTCGCTTCACGCTCCGGATTTGCTTTTAATTCAAGCAGCTCCGCTTCTAACAATATTTTTTCAAGCAACTGGTCGACATTCAAACCTTTTTTTGCAGAAATTTCCTGGCTTTGATATTTACCACCCCATTCTTCTACCAATAAATTCATTTGCGAAAGTTGCTCGTAAATTTTTTGAGTATTAGCACCATCCTTATCGATCTTGTTTACAGCAAAGATCATCGGTACACCTGCTGCCTGGGCATGACTTATAGCTTCGCGGGTTTGGGGCATCACTGCATCATCAGCAGCAATGACAATTACGGCAATATCGGTGATCTTAGCACCTCTTGCACGCATGGCGGTAAACGCCTCGTGACCTGGTGTGTCAAGAAATGTGATCTCTTTTCCATTCGGCAATTCCACCTGGTAGGCGCCTATATGTTGCGTGATACCTCCGGCTTCACCTGCCACCACGTTTGCACTGCGTATGTAATCGAGCAATGAAGTTTTACCATGGTCAACGTGCCCCATGATAGTAACAATTGGAGAACGCGGTTGCAATTCATCGTCGCCATCGTCGTCATCTTCCACTTCCTCCATTTCCATTTGCTTTTCCATGTCAATGAACTCAACATCATAACCAAACTCGCTTGCTACCAATTCAATTACTTCGGCATCCAGGCGCTGGTTAATGGAAACCATTATTCCCAGGCTCATACATTTGCTGATAACATCAGCAAAATTCACATCCATCAGGTTCGCTAACTCGCTTACACTGATAAATTCAGTTACCTGTAATTTGTTATCATCTGTTGTTTCACCCATGGCCTCTGCCATCTCCTGTCTTTTTTCACGGCGAAGCCTGGCCTTTAAACCTTTGCCGCCGCGACTACCGCCGCCGGATAATTTGGCTTGAGTTTCCCTGATCTTTTCCTGTATTTCTTTTTGATCAATTTCTTTATCCTCTCTCCTCCTGATATCTCTGCGGCCACCACCACTTCCTCCTCCCGGTCCTCTTCTGTCTCCTGGTCTGCTGGGTCCGCCACGATTAAACTGACCCGGCGGCCTGTTGTTTCCGTCTCTTCTATCTTTAAACAGATCTTCTCTCTTTACTTCCTTCTTTTCAATAGGTATCCGTTTACGTTTACGTTTTTCCTCTTTCTTGGGCCTCGTATCACTATCAACCGGCAAATCGATCTTCCCGAGAATTTTGGGTCCCTCTATTTTTTCTGCCTTTATATTTTCAATGACCGGAGGTACTTCTTCCTCCCCAGACGCTACAATTTCTTCAATCGCTTGTGTTTCTTCAACCGGTTTCTCTGCAACTACTTCTTCTTTTTTTGATTTCTTTTTTGCTGCAGGTTTTATTTCTTCCGCTGGTTCCTCTTTCTCTGTTTTTTTCTTTGCCCCTTTTTTAGGACGCGTTGATGAGTCAATCGCAGAAAGATCAATTTTATCCAGGACTTTCGGTCCTTCAATTTCCGGCGCTTCCACCTTTGTGATTTCTTTCTCTTCTACTACTGGCGGCACTTCTGCTTTTACGGGCTCGGGAGCTACTACTACCACTTCTTCTTTGGGCTCTTCCTTCTTTGCCGTTTTCCTATCGTCTTTCTTAAAGAGAACTTCCTCTTCATCTTTTTTCTTTTTTGCTTCAGCCACGCCCCCCTTTGGAAGATCGACAAGATCGCTCTTTAGTTTCGCCGCCTTATCGCTTTGGAACTCCTGTTGCAGGGCCCGGTACATGTCTTCCGTTAGTTTGGAAGTAGGTTTCAGATCATTGAAACCCTTATTTTCCAAAAAATCAATAAGAGTATCCTGCCCAATATTGAACTCTTTAGCCGCTCCTAATAATCTCGGTAATTTTAATTCTGCCATTCGTTTTATTTAGTAAACAACCCTTTAAGGTTGCAATATTTTGGTCTTAATATCGTGAAAGATCACAGTAAGTTTAATTCTCACGATTCACGTCTCACGATTCACGTTTGACGTCCTCATCCTTTCTTAAATTCTTCTTCCAGTACTTTTCTTATTTCATCTATTGTTTCTTTTTCCAGGTCAGTTCTTCGCTCCAACTCTTCAGTGGTGAGAGCAAGTACACTACGAGCCGTATCACAACCAATGCGCTTTAATTCATCGATCACCCAGCCTTCAATTTCATCGCTGAATTCATCGAGATCAATATCAAATTCTTCAACCTCTCCTTCGTTATCGCGGTAAACATCGAGCTCATATCCCGTCAATTCGCAGGCCAATTTAATGTTTACACCACGACGGCCAATGGCCAACGAAACCTGGTCCGGCTTTAAGTACACATTTGCGTGTTTATTATCATTGTCCAGTTCCATGGAAGTGATCTTTGCGGGTGTCAATGAACGCTGGATCAACAATTGAGTGTTGTTGGTCCAATTGATCACGTCAATATTTTCATTCTTTAATTCACGAACGATTCCATGAATACGGCTTCCCTTCATACCCACACAGGCTCCAACCGGATCAATCCTGTCATCATATGACTCCACAGCAACCTTTGCCCTTTCTCCCGGATCCCGGACAATTTTTTTAATAACGATCAGGCCGTCAAAAATTTCAGGAACCTCGATCTCCAGCAATTTGGCAAGAAAATCTGGTGAAGTACGCGAAAGAATAATTACCGGTGTGTTATTTTTCATATCCACCTTCTTTACAACCGCACGGATGGACTCCCCTTTCTTAAAATAATCCTGCGGAATTTGTTCACTCTTTGGCAGGATCAATTCATTTCCCTCTTCATCAAGCAACAAAATTTCCTTTTTCCATACCTGGTAAACTTCGGCATTTATGATCTCACCAATTCTCTCGGAATATTTTTTTGCCAATACGTTCTTCTTCAGATCGCTGATACGGCTTGCCAGTGTTTGTTTGGCAGCCAGGATAGCACGGCGACCAAAATCATAAAGATCGATCTCCTCATACACTTCTTCGCCCACTTCAAAATCAGGTTCAATTTTTACGGCATCAGTATAACCTACCTGCGCCAGCGGGTCTTCTACCTGGCCATCTTCTACGATCATCCGGCGGCGAATGATCTCAAGGTCACCTTTTTCTGCGTTAACGATCACATCAAAATTTTCATCACTGCCAAATTTTTTGCGAAGCAGTGTTTTAAATACGTCCTCAACCACCTTCATCATTGTGGGGCGGTCAATGTTTTCAGCATCTTTAAATTCCTGGAACGCTTCAATAAGATTTATGCTTGCCATACTTAACGTCAATTTTTGTGAGGTGTCAGTTGTGAGTTGTGAGTTATCAGCTGCTGCAGCTACTCACCAATCACCACTCACCATTTTATTTGAATTTTTGTTGTTTTAATGTCGTCATAAGAAAGAGAGTGTTGTATAATTTCTTTCTTTTTTTTATTTCCCTTTTCCTCTTCTATCACAACTTCTTCATCTGTCGCATTCATTAATTTTCCTTCCGTTTTAATTCCATTCTTTAGCAGGATCTCTACATACCGGCCGATGTTTTTCAGATATTGGCGACGAAGCTTAAGTGGCTCATCCAGGCCAGGTGAAGAAATTTCCAAAGAGAAATCATTATTTGGGAAAAGACCACTTTCTTCTATTTGCCTGTACAGGCGGCGATTATACTGAGCCAGTTTATCAATGCTCATCCCACGATCAGAATCTACAAAGATCTTTATGTTGTTCCCGGGTCTGATCTTCACTTCAACCAGGAAGTTTTCAGGATCCGGGTCGATCAATGCCATTACCTTTTGCTCAATGGCCTGTATTTGCGAATCAATATTCATTAGGGAAAATGAAGAAGGGAACGGTGTCGTTCCCTTCTATCGTCTTTTGCCATTGCAAATGTAAGGAAAATCAGTTTTACAATCCAAATCTGAAAAGACAGGAAATAAATTACTTCAAGTGTCAGCCGGTTAAGATTTCTGTAAAGAACCGCCACCTGTTTGAGCAACCCTGCATAGTTTGTAACTTGCATAAATGTTAAGGGCTTTATTATACTTTTTTCTCATTTACCTGGGTTATCAATTTATCTTTAATTTTTTGATACCGATATTTAAAACTACCCAGCAGGTAAAAAAAGGCGTTCGCGAGATGAATGACCGCATGAACGAATTTGCAAAAGCCCAACGAAATTCACCTTCACCACAAACCAAATCCCAGGATAAATCTTCAAAGGAACCGAGCGGGGACTATATAGATTTCGAAGAGATCAAATAGGACCAGGATTACGGATTGACTTGACTAAATGAAAAGACTCCGCCCCTGGGTCTGGTTGATGATTCTAAATTCTATATTTTTGCGCCTCAAAGAGCGAAAGCTCCGGACCCTTAGCTCAGACGGTTAGAGCATCCCGACTTGTCGGGAGGGTCGAAGAAACGATAACGAAAAATATTTTAATACTTGCTTCATTGAAGCAGGACCCTTAGCTCAGACGGTTAGAGCACCTGACTCATAATCAGGGGGTCGTTGGTTCGATCCCAACAGGGTCCACGATAAAGGATGCGGAATGATTTCCGCATTTTTTGTCAAGGGTTCTTTAACCTTTTATTAACCGGGATGCAAATACATTTGTTCCTCAGATAAAAACTTATGAAGAAAATTTTTTGTGTTGTTCTTTCCACTCTTATCGTAGCATCAATTTTCGCGCAGGATGAACCAAAACCGGAACCGAAAAAGAAAACCCTTGCGAGCCGTGCCAATGATCATTTACTTATCCAGTTTGGATATACCGGCTGGTCAAAGATCCCGGATTCAATTAATACCAAAGGATTTCCAAGAACCTTTAATGCTTATTTCCTGTTTGATTTTCCCTTTAAATCAAACCCGAAAATAAGTGTGGCTATCGGCGCCGGCGTAGGAACGGATAATATTTACTTTGATAAAACTTATGTAGGCATTAAAGACATTACTCCAACGCTTCAGTTCCATGACTTGTCGGACACCACTCATTTTAAGAAAAGCAAATTGGCCACGACCTATCTCGAAGCTCCTCTTGAATTGCGCTTTAACTCAAGACCAGATAACCCCAATAAAGGTGTAAAAGTTGCCCTGGGTGTTAAGGCAGGCGTTTTAGTGCAGGCACATATAAAGCAAAAAACAGAACAAACTTCATCAGGAGGTACCATAAATGCTTATACCGAAAAAGAATCCAGTAAACGTTTTTTTAACTCCAGCCGGTTCGGCGGAACAGCAAGGATCGGATATGGAGTATTTAGTGTCTTTGGTACTTATCAAATAAACCCTTTGTTTAAGGAGGGACTTGGCCCCGATGTTCGTCCCTGGACCATAGGATTGACCTTAAGCGGTCTTTAATTCCTGCACATGTATTTGAACAGACCAAATAGATTTTTCGGTGAATTAATCCATGAAATCTGATTTACTTTCGCATAAATATTTACCTGCCAACCTGTGTTAGATAAGAAAAAAGTTATTCATAAAGAGGAGAAAGCGGTACTTGTAGGCCTTGTTCACAAAGATCAGACAGAAGTACAATTACAGGAATATCTTGATGAACTTGCTTTTCTTGCTGAAACTGCAGGAGCCATCACCATAAAACGCTTCACGCAAAAACTTCCTCATCCCGATACAAAAACTTTTATCGGCAAGGGAAAGCTCGAAGAAATTAAAAAATACATCGAGGGTAAGGACGTTCGCATCGTGATCTTTGATGACGAATTAAATGGTTCGCAGATCACAAACATTGAAAAACTGCTGGATGTAAAAACCATTGACCGCTCCGATCTCATTCTCGACATTTTCGCGCGGCGTGCAAAAACTGCACAGGCAAAGGCCCAGGTTGAACTGGCCCAATATCAATATTTACTTCCGAGGTTACGCGGGATGTGGAAACACCTTGAGCGATTGGGTGGTGGTATCGGCACAAGAGGTCCCGGTGAAACTGAAATTGAAACCGACCGTCGTATCGTTCGTGATAAAATTTCTTTACTCAGAAAGCGACTTGCCGAAATTGACAAACAATCTTTCACACAACGAAAAGACAGGGGGGAATTTATTCGTGTGGCACTGGTTGGTTATACCAATGTTGGTAAATCAACCCTCATGAATTTGCTTAGCAAAAGACATGTATTTGCGGAAAATAAATTATTCGCCACCCTTGATACCACGACAAGTAAAGTTGTATTTGAAAATACTCCGTTTCTGTTGAGCGATACTGTTGGATTTATCCGGAAACTGCCACACCATCTTGTCGAAAGTTTCAAAAGCACTCTCGATGAGGTAAGAGAAGCTGATATTCTTTTACACGTCGTGGATATTTCTCATCCCGCTTATGAAGAACAGATCGGCGTCGTGAACAAAACATTACAGGATCTAAAGGCATTTGACAAGCCGATCATCACCATTTTTAATAAAATGGATCTCTACGAAGAGAAAACCTTTGACGAATGGCTCGAGGAAAGTACAAAAAGAGAAATATTAAATGACCTGGAAGAACGCTGGCAAAGAGAAACTCATGGCAATGCTGTCTTCATTTCTGCGATCGAGAAAAGAAATATCGATGACCTCCGTAAAAAAATCCTGAATAAGGTTCGGGCATTATATAAAATAAGATACCCTTATAGAGTTGTCCACTTTTAATAGCGGCCCAATTAACTCTGTATTTGTCGTGCCTATGCGATGAAGAAAATAGTTCGTTTGCAATTGGAAACCGGGGTGAAGTTGATTCAAAGAGATGATTCTTCATATCCACTTTTAATAATAGTGGAGATCATTTTAAATTGTTCATTAGCGTTAAAGCAATGAGGGGAATGGGCGGGAATGATGATCCCTTCGCCCAACCTAAGCTTATATTTTTTGTCCCTGATCTCAACCTGCGCTGTACCATCAATTATTTGAATGAACGTATCGAATGGTGATGTTTTTTCTGCCAGCTCCTCACCGGCATCAACTGCCGTAACCGTGATGTTGCCTGTTGTTTTTTTAATAATGGTCCTGATCAAAATGGAACTGGGTACATACTCCAGTATCTCCACGATAATGTGTGGTTTTGATTTTTCCAGTTCTGTATTGTCAATTTGATTGTTGATGACCATTTTTGAAGGAGTCTGTTTGTGTAAAGATCATTCTATCGCAGGGAGAAAACATTACATCATTATAGAAAAGTGTTGCAGAATTTAATGTTCTTCGCCGAAGAGGGCAAATACGAAAAGTTATTACAAATTCTCAAGGGCGATCAGTCTCTTATGTTTCATTTTTTTAAAAAAGGAAGGTGTCAACCCGGTGACTTTTTTAAACTGGTTGGAGAGATGCGCCACATTGCTGTAGTGAAGTTTTTCTGCAATTTCAGTAAGTGTCAGTTCATTATAAATCAGCAGCTCTTTAGCCCTTTCAATTTTATGCGCAATAATGAAGTGTTCAATGGTGGTACCCTTCACTTCAGAAAAAAGATTAGAGAGATAATTATAATCATAATTTAATTTTTCGCTCAGGTAAGCGGAAAAGTTTAAAACAGGAGGTTCATCGCTATAATGGATCATCTCCACAACAATATTCTTTATTTTTTCTATGAGCATGCTTTTTTTATCCTCAAGCAACTCAAGCCCTGATTTCAACAAAGAAGTTTTAAGCTCATGTTGTTGCTTTGAAGAAAGCTCCCCGGTGATTTCTACTTCTCCCAATTCTACAACCGTAAAATGCAAATTCATTTTTTCCAGCTCTGACTTTACGATCATCTTGCAGCGGAGACTAACCATATTTTTTATAAGAAGTTTCATGTTTTAAAAGAATTAGTAGCCTGATCACTGTTCCGGTCTGAAAACGATGCCAGCTATGAAAAGTTACACAATAATTCTACCACAAAGCATCTGACCGTTAATCTCCATTCGGTAGAATCCTCTGAATAGGTTATCTTTTACTCATGCAGATCAGACAATACCCCTTCTATTTCAAAACTACAGCTATACTTCTTGGCCTTGTATTATTCGTCTATTCCCTGGCTATGCTAAGAGACATTCTTGTGCCTTTTTCATTTGCGCTGATCATTGCTATTTTGCTCAATCCATTGGTAAATCAATTTCAAAGAAAAGGTGTGGGAAAGATCTTCGCCATCATTTTTTCTATGCTGATCGCTTTATTAGTGTTTGGAGGGATCATGTATTTTATTTCTTCCCAGGTTATGGGCTTCAGTGAAAACTTTCCAATGCTTAAGGACAAATTCTACGAATTACTGAAGCAGCTGCAGGCCTGGGTACATACCAACATTGGCATTTCCATCGACAGGCAAGTTCAATTGATCAACGAAGCACTTAACAGCAGTAAGGCATTGGTTGGCCAAACACTGGGCTCCGCTGTTACCACTTTACTGATTGTTTTTATCTTACCGGTATATATTTTTCTTCTCTTATTTTACAAGACGCTTCTCCTTAACTTTTTATACGAATCTTTTGCAGAAGAAAATTCGAAACAGGTTGCTGATGTTCTCAAACAAACCAAATCGGCTATACAGAGTTACATGATCGGCTTACTCATTGAAGCTCTTATCGTGGCAGCAATGAACTCAACCGCGCTGCTCATCCTGGGTGTAAAATATGCTATCCTCCTGGGCCTGATCGGCGCTCTTCTAAATATGCTGCCCTATATTGGTGGCATTATTGCTATTGCATTGCCTATACTGATGGCAACGGTCACGAAAACCGGGTATTCAACACAGCTCGGTATTATTATTGCCTACATCATTATTCAATTCATTGATAATAATTTCCTGATACCAAAAATTGTGTCGTCCAAGGTACAGATCAATGCCCTTGTCTCTATCCTAATTGTCTTATTGGGAGGTGCCTTATGGGGTGTAGCAGGAATGTTTTTATCAATTCCCTTTGTAGCCATACTTAAAATTATTTGTGATCGTGTAGAGGGCATGAAGCCCCTGGGAAAATTATTGGGAGATGAGATCCCCACCAAACACAAAGGGCTTTTGTGGGCGCGCAGGAAAGCAAAAGCTTCGCTCTCTGAAACAATCATACATAATACTAAATAAACAGGAATAATCATTTTGTTCGCACTATTTTGCAATTGCCTCATGATGTTGTCTGCAGGTTTAGTTTTTATCTAAATGATAAAGCCTGCAGGTTGTTAATCCTGCAGGCCTCAACGTTGTCGATAGAGCAAAGACTAATTCCAAGATCCCTTTGAAAAACCAGGTTCGAAGATCAGTAATTTACATCTCTGCACGGTTACATCATTTCGGGAAATGCTTACATAATTTACGGTTCTACTACGTAGCTTAGGTAAGTTCTTTAACCCCGGTAATTTTTTTCAATGTCTTAATAAAGAAATCAATTGGTTCCGCCAGGACGATGTTTTTAAAATGTCCTAACTGAATGTCTAACTCCTCATTGGACAAAGCATAAAAAAGATTTTGCAACTGGTGGACATACTGCGGCTGCGACCATAACTTATTTTTTTCCAGGTACCAGCAACGGTCGGCATGATGATATCGCAGGAAAGGCAATCCATCATCTGTACCTTCCGCTGGCCTGTTTATATACCAATCACCAAACTCATGTTTAAAGCCACTTTGCCCTAAAATTGATGTTGTTATTTTGATAGGAAAGCAAACATGTGCAAACGTATAATAGTATTCATCAGGAGCAATTGCCCTGTATTCGAAAAATGATTGAGTATTTCTATCTGTCCCGGTAATTTTCAATACCCAGTTGCCGGCCCTTATTTCTCTCGGATCTATCATAATTTGCTTTTTAATTATTCAATTGTTTTTACAGTGTTTCCTGTCTGGGATAACCAGGATCTCATCGTAGTTATGAAAATGCTTTGAGTGAAAATGAAAAAAAACTGGTTTCATCGCAGCTTTAAAATTAAGGTCAGGGAGAAGCTTAAAGTCCTCCATACCATTCGTACCTATAAAAGAGACCATGATTTTATTCGTAAGAATAATTCCTGGATAAGTTAACGGCAGATACGACCAGCATTGTATTACTTGGCAGCAACTGTCGCTTTATGCAATTTCAATTCCCTTCCTTTTAGCATAAAGTAAACATTTTGCAATTGATGAAGAGAAGCCAGGTTTTTAATAATAGGCTTATGCATAAAATCAATAACGTCGTAATCACTATCGATATCCATTTCTGACGTGATACCTGTTTTCAGTTGCCAGAATTTAAAATAATCATGATAAACAAAACCGTATTGTTTAAGAACATCCTCTGTCAGCGGCACAGGTTCAATTTGGTCAGAACTATGTTCAGAGGTTGCCGGCTCATGGCCTTCTTCTGCATCAATGTTTAAAACAGATGTACCAGTGATCATAGAAACCTGTTGAAGATTTTTATCCACCAATACGCGGTTGCCCAG
>Ga0207706_10005543_pt1 | contig 11771 bp, 9 predicted proteins | sample KBSC53metaG_FD_184318 | JGI IMG/M metagenome (GOLD analysis project Ga0207706, IMG submission 184318) | Corn rhizosphere microbial communities from Kellogg Biological Station, Michigan, USA - KBS C5-3 metaG (SPAdes) (version 2) | ecosystem: Host-associated > Plants > Roots > Rhizosphere > Soil ... | reverse complement strand
CGGGGTGATCCTGTTCATCACGTCGCGCTTCGGCGGGAAGCGCGGCGACTACATGGTCGCGTTCCTGTTCCTGCTGCCCGTGGTGTTCATGCTCGGCGTCGGCTTGCTCTATCCGGGGATCAAGACGATCATCAACTCGTTCTTCGACGCCCCGGGAACGTCGTTCATCGGCTTCGACAACTACCAGAAGATCTTCACGTCGGGGGACGAGATCGTCGTCCTCCGGAACACGGTCATCTGGGTCATCATCACGCCGTTCGTGGCCACCGGTGTCGGCCTGCTGTACGCGATCCTCGTGGACAAGGCGCGTATCGAGGCGCTTGCCAAGGCGTTCATCTTCCTGCCGATGGCGATCTCGTTCGTGGGCGCGTCGATCATCTGGCGGTTCGTCTACGAGTACCGGCCCGACCAGCCCGGCGTGAAGCAGATCGGCATCCTCAACCAGATCCTGGTGTGGTTGGGACTCGAGCCGAGGAACTGGCTGGTCGAGTCGCCGCTGAACACGCTGTTGCTCGTCATCGTGATGATCTGGATCCAGGCCGGCTTCGCGATGACAGTGCTGTCCGCGGCCATCAAGGCGATCCCGGACGACGTGATCGAGGCGGCCCGGCTCGACGGCGTGACGTCGTTCGGCATGTTCCGGTTCGTGACGCTGCCCAGCATCCGCCCGGCCGTGGTGGTCGTGCTCACCACGATCGGCATCGGCACCCTGAAGGTGTTCGACATCGTGCGAACCATGACCGGCGGCAACTTCGACACCAACGTCGTGGCCAACGAGTTCTACAGCCAGAGCTTCCGCGCCGACAACCAGGGCCTGGGCGCCGCGCTCGCGGTGCTGCTGTTCATCCTGGTCATTCCGATCGTCGTCTACAACGTCCGCCAGTTGCGTGCATCGGAGGCCCGATGAGCACCACGAGCGTCCCGACCACGACGACGCCGCCGGTCGCACCGCCGGTCACCGCTGCGGCGAAGGCCAAGAAGAGGCTCACCAGCCCGGCTGCGTCGATCACTGCGTTGATCATCGCAATCCTGTGGACGCTTCCGACCTTCGGCCTGGGCATCACGTCGATCCGGCCGGAGGCCGACATCAAGTCCAGCGGGTGGTGGACATTCTTCACCAATCCGACGATCTCCATGAAGAACTACGAGACGGTGCTCGCCGCCCAGGGCCAGTCCGCGCTCGGCCCCTACATCATCAACACGTTCGTCATCGTCATCCCCTCGGTGATCATCCCGCTCGTCCTGGCCACGCTGGCGGCGTACATCTTCGCCTGGGTGAAGTTCCCCGGCCGGGACATCCTGTTCATCGCCGTGTTCGCGCTGCAGATCGTGCCTCTCCAGGTCACGCTGCTGCCGCTGCTGAAGCTGTACGTCGACGTCGGCATCGCGGGCAAGTTCGCGGCGGTGTGGCTCTCGCACGCCACGTTCGCGCTGCCGCTGGCGATCTTCCTGCTGCACAACTTCATGAAGGAGATTCCGGCCGGGCTGCTGGAGGCCGCCCGGGTCGACGGGGCGGGCCACGTCTCGATCTTCACAAGGGTGCTGCTGCCGCTGCTCACCCCGGCGCTGGCGGCATTCGGCATCTTCCAGTTCCTGTGGGTGTGGAACGACCTGCTCGTCGCCCTGACGTTCGCCGGTAACGAGTCGGCACCGATGACGCTGGCGCTGGCCAACCTCAGCGGCACCCGGGGCACGGCCTGGCACCTGCTGTCGGCGGGCGCGTTCGTGTCGATCGTCATCCCGGTGGTCGTGTTCCTGTCGTTGCAGCGCTACTTCGTCCGCGGCCTGCTGGCCGGTGGTCTGAAGGGCTAAGCGCTCGAGGACGGCTGGATCTGCGAGTGTGGGCGGGCGATGCCCGCCCACACTCCGTACGGGTCATGGACGCCGCCCTCACCCGCCGTTGCGCGTGGGGGCGTCCAGTATCCAGAGCATCGACGGGGACGCCGGCACGCGCGGACGCCACCAGACGTGCTGCTCGACCTTCAGGCCCCGGCCGCGCTGCGCCGGGGTCAGCGTGTAGAGCGACACGCCGTCCTCGACCACCCGCAGGCCGTAGACGGTGTACGAGAAGCGCTGGACCACCGAGGCCCGGGGGGTGGCGCCGCCCGTGATCATCACGCGGCCGCGGGTTTCGAGCGTGACGTCCGCACCGAACAGGGCAGTGAGCGTGCGGTCCAGTTCGGGACCCCACGGGGCGACGAGCATCGGCTCGTGCGTGAGGTTGTCGCTGGCCGCGAACGTGCCGGTGCCCGGGTCCATGGCGTCGCGCACGGCGGCCACGTCGTGCGCGTTCCAGGCGGCCGTGTAGCGCTCGATCGCCGCCGTGATGTCGCGCTCGTCGTCGCTTTGCCGCTGGGTCAGGTAGAGCGCGCCGGCCAGCGCGAGCGCCACGGCGACGGTGAGCGCCAGTGCCACCTTGAGGCCGTTGATCCGGCCGAAGCGGGTCGACCAGCCGGTCTCGGGGCCGGAGTCCAATTCGTCCAGCTGCTCGCGCTCGTCGCGGTCGTCGCGTTCCTCCGGCTGGTCGGGTTCGGGCCGCGCCGCCGGCGCTGTCCGCCCGCTCCCGGCGGCGGTTGCGCGCCCGCTCTCCGGCGCGGCAACCAGCGCCGACGCCGGCACGGCTGTCACTTCCAGGTGCCGTTCGTCGTCCATGTTCGACACCCCTCACACGGCGGTCTGCCGCCAACCTACGACGCCGTGACGTCCGGGAACAGCATGAGTCTTCAACCGGCCAGGAGTCTTCAACCGGCCAGGAGTCTCAACCGGCCACGACGGCGCTGAACAGGTTCACCGGCGCGACCACGCCGGCCTCGGCCGACTCGACCACCAGGCGCGGGCTGAGCGGTGCCACGCCGGCCTGGTCGGTGACGTCGATCTGGCGGCCCTTGCCCGCCGAGGCTTGGATCCGCACAGCGTTCCCGTCGGGCGTGCACACCATCGCGACGGGTGTGGCCGTGGTCTGCGGGCTCGGCGACGTCGAGGCCTTCGGTTTGCCCGCGGCCGCCAGCCGGGCCCGGCCGGCGGCGGACTGCTTGACCACGGTGAGCACGCCGTCGCCGCCGACCGTCGCGTAGTAGCCGGTGGCCGCGTCGGCGCCGAGGCAGGCCACGCCCACCCGGCCGCCCCCCGCGCCCTTGCCCACGGCCCCGAACTCCGCGTCGATGGCGACGGGCGCCGCGCTGACCGTCGTCACCGCCGTGCCCGGTGCCACGCAGACCAGGCCGGGCTGGTCGGCGATGATCCGCAGCCCGGGTTCGCTCCGGCAGCCGGGGCCGGGACGCGAAGCCGGCGTCCAGTCGAGGTTCTGCTGCAGGGCCGCCACCGTGCGCGTCCCCTTGAGCGGCCACGGCCCGACCGCCCCGAACAGGCACGCGACGAGCGGCCGGGGCGTCCAGTCGCCGCCGGCCAGCAGCGGCGCCTCCATCGGCAGGTAGGACGTGCCGTACGGCGCGCCGAGGTACCCGCCGTAGGCCTTCTCGCAGATGCCGCGCGCGGCCGCCGTGCGCACGCCCGCGCCGGGATCGGTGACGAACGGCAGGTGGCCGACGTAGAACACCTCGCCGGTGTGCTCGCCGTTGCAGGGCACGCTGTAGCGGAAGTTCGAGGTGCCGCCGACGAAGCTGAAGCACTCGCCGGTGCGCAGCACCAGCCCGGAGTCCTGAAAGCCGTCGGCGGCCGCCTTGGCCGGGTCGACGAGGGCGGCGGCGATCCGCAGCCCGTCGCCCTTGCCGGCGACCCTGAGCCCCTTCCGCAGCACGGGGCGCATGGGTGCGGGCACGTCGGCGAGGGCCACGGCCGCGTCGAACACCTCGTGCCGGTGGTTCGGTGAGAGCCCGGCGAACACGACGACCCGTTCGCCGCGCACGCCGAGGTAGAAGTCGTAGCCGAGCTTGTTGGCCAGGCCGGCGGCCGTGACCGGCACGGCGACGACGAGCGCGAGGGCCGCGATCGCGGGGTACCGGCCGGCCCGGGCGTGCAGGTGTCCGGCGGTCACCACAGCGACGCTGACCAGCACCGCGAGCGCCAGCCCGAACGCCCCGGCGGCGGAGAACGCGCCGGTCAGCGGGGTCGCGGTGAGCATGCCGAGCAGGCCGCCGGCGAGCTTGTAGGCGCCGGCCTCGACGCCGGGCGCGCCGCGGGTGAGGTGGAACAGCGTGACGGCGGCCAGCACGAGGCCGGCGGCCCGGCCGAGCACGGCGTCGCGGGTCGCGCTGGCGAGCGCCGCGGCCAGGGCGAGCAGCCCGGCGCGGTCGCGCTGCCGCAGCGCCGACCACGGGACGGGTGCGCGCCGGCTCGCCGGCACCGGCACGAGTGCGAGCAGCGGGATCAGCGGCAGCGCGTACACCAACAGGCCGACGGCGTCCCTGGCCAGCCCGTACAGGACGCGACCCGGTTCACCCGGACGCACCCAGCACACGAGCACCAGGACCAGCACGGTTCCGGTGACGACGGCGAGGCGCAGCAGCGAGGGCGGCGCCGCCTCCGTCACGCCTCGTTGCGCGTCGGCTCGTTGCGTGCCGGCGCGGGCCGGCACCGGCGGTGGGCGACGGCGGTGCCGGCTGTTCGCGCGCGGGCCTTGTGGTTCGCGCGGGCCTTGTGGTTCGCGCGAGCCCGGCGGCTCGGCGAGGCGCGTGCTCCGGGTGACGACGGCGTGGGCGCCGGTGCGCTCGGGCGCGACATCGTGCACCGGGATGCGCGGCAGGCTGCCCGTGCGGTCGTGCGGGCGGTCACCGGTGCCGACCCAGGGGAGGTCGTCGGGGCTCTTGTCGCCGCTGTCCGGCGGGTCGGCGGTGGAGCCCACCGCCGCCGCGTAGGACACGCGCACCAGCGGCGCCGCCGCGATCCCGAGGAAGACGGCCGCTGCCAGGCTGACCGCGATCCGGCCCGCGCTCCCCGCCGGGACGAACCCGACCACCCCGGCGATCAGCGCACCGAGACCGGTGACGAAGGCCAGCGGCGCGGCGACCGGCGCCACGGCGAGTAAGCGCTGCCCTACCCAGGACATGGGAGCACCTCGCTCCGCGGTCGTGACGCGAAAGTCAGTTGGCCGACCGGCGGTGAGCCGGTCGGCCTTGGCTGCGTGACGCGACGACGCCGGCCGGGACGCCCCGTACCCGGCCGGCGGTATCGCCTACTGGTCGCGGAGGATGCGGCCCTGCGCGTCGGTTCCGCCCTTGACCAGGATCATGATGCCGTCGATGAAGGGCCAGATGCCACCGAGGCCACACGTCAGCCACGTGGCCGCGATCTGCCCGATCGCGAGGCCGGTGTGGCCCGTGTAGAAGCGGCCGGCGCCAACCCAGCCGAGGAGGATCTGAAGCAGCCCGGCGACGAGCTTGCTCTTGTCGGAAACTTGCCCGGCATACCCGCCGGCAGGTGGATAACTGCTCACGGCCGCAAACCCTAGCAATTGCCGGTTGTCGCCGCGGCCCCTCCTGCCTGCGCCTTCATCACAAATTTGACACCGCTGCCCGGCGCCGTCGGCCCTTTCGGGCGCCCGGCGCCGGGCAGCGGCGGCGGTTTCAGCTCGGGGCCGACAGGTCGCTCGGTTCGGTGTCGCGGTCGAACGACGGCAGGCCCGGCGCCCGGCCGATCGCGGCTGCCGCCACCCAGCCCACGGCCGCCCCGGCGGCGACTGCCGCGAACAGCAGCGCCCACGGCTTACCCGGCCGGCGTCCGGCCAACGCGTCAAGCGCGGCTCCCGCGCGTCGCCACGCCTCGTCCTTCGCCGAGCCGACCCGGTCCGTGGTGTCCTCCATCAGGTCACCGGTGCGGTCGCGGGCCGATTCCCAGGTCGAGACCAGTGCGTCCCAGGCGTCCTCGGCAAGCTGCTGAGCCTTGGCGGATCTGCTGGTGCGTCCGAACATCGCCCACCTCCATGCCTCGTGTTCAGTCGTCCCCGCAAGCCTATGGGTGCGGGCCGATGCGCGCCGACCAAAACCTACCCACCTGCCGTGAATCCCAACCGACGGGTCGGGCGTGCGTCCGCGCGGCGGCCCGCACAGTGAACGTCCACTATGGACCGGCCGGGACGCCCGGATCAGCCGGCGGCGAGGGCGGCGCGGGCGGCGCCCAGGGCGTCCGACAGGGCCGCGATGCCCGGGCGCAGCGCCGGCGCGGCGGCGAGCGCGGCGGCGATCACGCCCTCGGATCCGGCCGGGAAGCCGGCGACCGCGGCCCGCACCGGCGGGTTCGGGGCCGGGCCGGGGCGGCGTCCGGTCAGCGTGTGGTAGATCAGCGCGGCCGTCTGGTAGACGTCGGTGGCCGGGCCCGGTAGGCGGCTCGATCCCGATCCGGGCTCCGCGGCCCGGTACTGCTCCGGCGCCCGGTAGATGCCCGGCCCCTCGCCGGCGGTCGGGGTGAACCCGGCGAGGCCCAGGTCGCGGGGCACGGCGCGGCGGTAGCGGTCGAGCAGCAGCACGGTGTCCGGGCCGAGGGCGCGGTGCGCCTGGCCGTGCCTGTGCAGCTCGGCGAGCGCGGCGCACAGCGTGCCGGCCGCAGCGAGCGTCGCGGCGGCGGTCAGCCGGTCGAGCGGCGCCGATCTGCCCCCGGGGCCGAAGCCGTCGCGCCACGACGGGGCCGCGGGCAGCTCGGTGACCAGCGTCGTGCGGCCCGCCTCGTCGTGCCGGCCGACGAGCCGGGGCAGCCCGCGGTCGCCGGCCACGATGGACAGGAGATCGGCCTGCACGCCCAGGCCGTCGCGTAGCTGTGCGCCGCGCCGGCCGAGCCGGCGCAGCGCCACCTGGCGCAACCGCACGCGGCGGCCGCCGGAGACCTCGGCGGTCGCCTCGCGCCAGACCCACGACCGGTCGGCGGCCGTCCGCTCGTCGACGGGCGCCCGCAGCAGGAACGGGTGCGGGCCGAGCCGGACCTCCGCACCGGCGGCCCACCTGGGTTCGGCGGTCGTGTGCAGCTGCATCGTCATGAGCCACCTCCTGCCGGTCCAGGAAGCTTGCCAGAACGCCCGACCGGACGGAACGTGGCGTGCGTGAGTGAATACGCAGCGTTCTTCTCACCCAGGTAGAGGTCACGCCTGGCGGACGCACTCCGTCTGCAGCGCGGCGCGGGCGGTCTCGAGATCGGTCATCAGCCGCGGGTCGTAGGTCTTGCCGGTGCGGATGCGCACGAACCCGATCGCGGCGAGCACGTCGTTCATGCGCTCCTGCACCGTCGCGTCGGCCCGGTCGCGCACGGCGAGCAGCTTCTCGCCCTGCTCGACGAGGAACGGGTAGTCCCCGGCGGGCAGCGTCTTGCGGCCGGCCCGGTCGTAGGTGAGCCTGCCGAGGGCGAGGATCGGGTCGGCGGCGTCGCGGCACGCGCCGGCGCGGAAGCTGTCGGCCGCCGGCAGCGTCAGCTTCGGCCGGGCGGGGTTGTCGGCGCCGCAGCCGGCGAGCAGGCTCGCCGGCGCGAGCGCCGCGATGGTCAGGGAGACGGCGAAAGCGCGCGCCTTCATGTCGGGAACTCCTTTGTGGACGGTCGGACGGGTCCAGCGGGCCGTGGCGCCCCTGCCACGGCCCGCTGGAGCTTTAGGCGGTCAGCTCTGGTTCACGGCCTTCGTGTTCGGCAGAGCGACGTACGGGAACATCTGGCGGAACGGGACGTTGTTGGCGTCCACGCCGTCGCCCAGCCCGTCGACGGCGGCCGGGTGGCCCGGCAGGAGCACGCCCTCGGCGGCCTGCAGGGTCACGTCGAGAGCGTCGTCGGCCAGCCGGCGACCGTTCGGGAAGCCGGCCAGGTCCTTGCCCACCACGCCGAGCCGGTTCGGGTTGGCGGACGGCGGGATCGACATGTTCAGCCGCAGCTGCTCGCTGGACTTGAAGTTGTTCGGGTCGACGTCCTTGTTGATCTTCTGCGAGTTGAGGTCGACCGCGAGCGGCCCGCACTTGTTGGCGCACACACCGTTCAGGAAGACCTCGACGAGGTCGTCGCGCGGCGTCTTCGGCTGCGGGATCCAGTAGATGTCCTGGATCCGCTTCGGAACCTCCGGCTTGCGGACGAAGTCGAGGAACTTGGCGTCGTCCTGCGGCTTCGTCGCGTTGAACTCGTCCTTGCGGCCGACCGGGATCACCACCTCGTTGACCAGCGGCATGCCCAGCCGGGACACCTGCTGGAAGCCGCCGGACTGCAGGCGGGTGTTGTCGGGCAGCACGACGTCGATGCGCTGCCGCGACGTGGTGCTCCACACGCCGATGACGGGGTTGCGGGTCGCGTCGCCCTTGAGCGCGACCTCCTTCTTCGGCACCTGCAGCACGATCGTGTTCACGTTGTAGCCGCTGACGGTGTCCTGCCCGACCTCGCTGAAGTTCTTGCCGTAGAACAGGTCGAACACCCGCAGGTCCAGGAAGAACGGGTCGTCGGCCTGGCCGACGAAGCTCTTGCCGCCGCCCTTGGAGATCGGGGTGATGGCGGCGTCGGCGACCGCGCCGTAGTTCGGGAACGACGCGGGGCCGGTGAACGACGGCGCCGCCGGCGCGTCGTTCAGCAGCTTGGTCGTGCCCGACGGCGTGATCTTCTCCAGGTCGTAGAACTGGCGGAAGTTCAGGTCCTTGTCGTCCAGGCTGGTGACGACGTCGGTGTTGTACAGGAACGTGTTCCGGTCCCGGTACCTGTCCTTGAACGTCCACCGGTAGGTGATGTCGGGCTTGGCGTCACCGTCGCTGTCGATGTTGATGTCGTACGCGGTGTTGGTGGCCCAGGCGTAGAAGTTCGGGCCACCGTTGGGCTCCTGCAGCGGAACCCAGTTCGCCACGAGCGTCACCGAGTCGGTGGCGTCCGGGCTCACGAACGCGTAGACGTCGGTGTTGTCGAGCCTCGGCTCCCCGGCCACCAGCGGCGCCTCGCGGTGCGAGGAGGCGCTGCCGATGCCCGGGCCGAGTGCCGTGAGGCCGGCGCCGGTGACCGCCACCGCGAACGCGGCGGCGATCACACGTCGGCGGTCCGGCCGACGGAATGCTTTCATGGGACTCCCATCCGGTCGTTCAACGGCGCCCCAATGCACCGTTCACCGCTGCCTTCGTGGCAGCCCCGGGTTCCGGACTGCGGGATCACCCGAAGGTGGCACGTTGGTGCCGAAGTCTTCGATCGGACCCATCCGCGGGCCCCCGCGCACCGAACCTCCTCGAAACCGGTGCGTCCGTGGGGAGTGGGTCATGCGCAGGTTGTTGATCATCGTCGGGCTGGCGGTGGCGCTGCTCGCCGTCGGCGGCGTGGTGCTTCGCCCGCGCGGCGACGCCGGATCCCGGCCGGCTGCCGTCGAGGCGGGTGCCGCCGATGCGTCGTCCACTGTGGACGGCGTGGCCCGCGCGATCGACACGGCGCGCAAGCGGCTGGAGCGGGTGCCCGGCGACTGGACGACGTGGGCCGAGCTCGGCGCCGCCTACGTCCAGCAGGCGCGGATCACCGGCGATCCGTCGAACTACCCGCGGGCGGAGGAGGCGCTGAACCGGTCGCTGTCGGTCCGGCCGGACGACAACGCGCTGGCGCTCACGGGGCTCGGCGCGCTCGCCGCGGCCCGGCACGACTTCGCCGCCGCGCTCGACTTCGGCAACCGGTCGCTCGTCATTGACCCGTACAAGGCCGCGACGCACGGCGTCATCGCCGACGCGTTGGTGGAGCTCGGCCGCTATCCGGAGTCGCTGGCGGCGATCCAGCGGATGGTCGACCTGCGCCCGGACACGTCGTCGTACGCACGCGCGTCGTACTCGTTCGAACTGCGCGGCGACGTCCCGAACGCGCGCGACCTGATGCAGCGCGCGCTGGAGGCCGCGACCGGACCCGCTGACGCGGCGTTCGCCCTGGAACACCTCGCCGGCCTGGCGTTCGACAACGGCGACCTGGCGACCGCGAGGTCGCATGTGGACGATGGGCTGCGCCGCTTCCGTGACCACCCGCCGCTGCTCGCCCTGCGCGGCAGGATAGCGGCGGCCGGCGGGGACACCGCGGCGGCCGTCGCCGACTATCGGGCCGCGCTGGCGAAGCTGCCGCAACCGACGTACGCCGCCGAACTCGGCGACCTGCTGGCCGCCGCGGGCGACACCGCGGGCGCCGAGCAGCAGTACGCCCTGGTCCGGGCGTCCGCCGCGCTGCTGCGCGAGCAGGGCGTCGACGTCGACGCGGAGCTGTCCGTGTTCGCGGCCGACCACGGCGACCCGGCCGGGGCCGTTGCGGCCGCACAGGCCGTCTACGCGCGCCGGCCGTCCATCTTCGTGGCCGACGCGCTGGCGTGGGCGCTGCACGTGTCCGGCCGGGACGCCGAGGCGCTGCCGTACGCCGATCAGGCGCTGAAACTGGGCACCCGCAGCGCGTCGTTGCTGTTCCACCGTGGCGCGATCAAGGCCGCACTGGGCGACAAGGCGGGCGCGTCGGCGGACCTGTCCGCAGCGCTGGCACAGAACCCGCACTTCTCCGTGCGCTACGCGCCCGAGGCGAGCCGATTGCTCGCCTCAACCCGGTGATTCGGAGCCGACCCATCGACGGATGGCTCGAAGAGACACATCCGACAGCGACCAAGCACCGCCGGCACCTGGCCCGAATGACGGACGCAAGCAGCTGATATCTGGGAGGAAATCCAATGACAGCGCAGAAGATCCGCCGGTTGCCGGCGGCGCTCGGCGCACTCGGCCTCGTGGTGGCCGGCGCGCTGACCGCCCTCGGCCCCGGCATCTCGGTCGCGTCGAGCCACCGGGAGGCGCCGATGATCGCCGCCGACCCGGCCGTCGACAACACCGACCTGTACGCGTTCGTGAGCCCCGAGCGCCCGGACTACGTCTCGTTCATCATGAACTGGCAGCCGTTCGAGGAGCCCAACGGCGGCCCGAACTTCTACCCGTTCGCGACCGACGCGGCCTACCTGCTCAACGTCGACAACGACGGCGACGCCAAGGCCGACGCGGTCTTCCGGTGGACCTTCAAGAACATCGACAAGCGCGGCGGCAACACGTTCCTGTACAACAACGGCCCGGTCACCACGATCGACGACGAGAACCTGCTGTTCCGCCAGACGTACACGCTGGAGTCGTCGTTCAACGGCGAGCCGTTCAAGACCCGGGTCACCGACGCGCCGGTGGCGCCGTCGCGGGTCGGCGCGAAGTCGATGCCCGACTACGGCGCGCTGCGCCAGGCGGCCACCCGCACCCTGCCCGGTGGCTGGAACGTCTTCGCCGGCCAGGCGGACGACCCGTTCTTCCTGGACCTGCGGGTGTTCGACCTGCTGTACGGCGGCGACCTGAGCGAGACCGGTCAGGACACGCTGGCCGGCTACAACGTCAACTCGATCGCGCTGCAGGTGCCGTTCAAGGACGTGGCGCTGAAGGGCGACGCCAAGCGCAACCCGGTCGTCGGCGTGTGGACAACGACCGAACGCAGCAAGGTGCGCGTCACCGGCCAGGAGGCGAACGGCGTCACCGGCGAGCGGGTGCAGGTGTCCCGGCTGGGCAACCCGCTCGTCAACGAGGTGGTCGTGCCGGCCAACCTGAAGGACGCGTTCAACGCGACCGCGCCCGACGGCGACGCGAAGATCCCCGCGCTGGTGCAGCGGGTCACCGACCCGGAACTGCCCAAGCTGCTCCAGGCCATCTACGGCCTCGAGCCGCCGGCAACCCCGCGCAACGACCTGGTCGAGATCTTCCTGACCGGCATCACGACCAAGGCGAACGGGCCGATCCAGGCCGACCTCAACTCGCAGCTGAACAACATGGACGTCCAGGCGGGGTCGTTCGTCCCGTCGGAGATGCTGCGGCTGAACCTGGGCGTGCCGGTGACGGCGCAGCCGG
>Ga0207706_10005542_pt1 | contig 11773 bp, 10 predicted proteins | sample KBSC53metaG_FD_184318 | JGI IMG/M metagenome (GOLD analysis project Ga0207706, IMG submission 184318) | Corn rhizosphere microbial communities from Kellogg Biological Station, Michigan, USA - KBS C5-3 metaG (SPAdes) (version 2) | ecosystem: Host-associated > Plants > Roots > Rhizosphere > Soil ... | reverse complement strand
TCGCCGTAGATCTCGCGGCCGGCCAGCACCATCTTGAAGCCGTTGTAGTCCTTCGGGTTATGGCTGCCGGTGACCTGGATGCATGAATGGCAGCCGATGTCCTCGCGCGTGGCGGCCGCGTAGTAAGACATCGGCGTGGTCACCGCCCCCAGCTCCAGCACGTTGATGCCGGTGGACACGAGGCCCCGGACCAGCGCCGCCACCAGCGACGGGCCCGACAGCCGGCCATCGCGGCCCACCGCCACGGCACGCTCGCCGACCTTTAGCGCCTCGGTGCCGAACGCGCGGCCCAGGTGTTCGGCAAAGGCTTCGTCGATGCTCTTGCCGACGATGCCGCGGATGTCATAGGCCTTGAAGGCCGAGCCTTGTACTTGCATGGTGTTCCCTTGAAAAACTGGCGGCGATTGTAGGAGGCCGCCTTGACAGGCCGAGAGGCGCGGCGCCATGCAAGCGGCGCGCCAGCCCGGCGGGGTCAGCCGCCCTTGCGCCGCGTCTTCCAGGCGCCGACGAGGATCACCAGGCCGGGGATCAGGATCATGGCCCAGATGATGTGGCTCAAGTGCTTCTGCACGAAGGGGATGTTGCCGAACAGGTAGCCTGCCAGCGTGACGCTGAAGACCCACAGGGTGCCGCCACTCACGTCGTAGATCGTGAAGCGCGAACGGGTCATCTGCGCCACGCCGGCGACGAACGGCGCAAAGGTTCGCAGGAAAGGCATGAAACGCGCCAGCACGATCGTGATGCCGCCGCGCTCCTCGTAGAAGGCATGCGCCTTGTCGAACGCCCGCTTGTTGAACCAGCGCGATTGCTCCCAGCCGAACACCCGCGGCCCGAGCCAGCGCCCGATGGTGTAGTTGCTCTGGTTACCGGCCACGGCGGCCAGCGTCATCAGGCCCAGCGACAGCGGCAGGTCCATCAGCGAGGCGCCGCACAGGGTGCCGACCACGAAGAGCAGCGAGTCGCCGGGGAGGAACGGCATCACGACGACGCCGGTCTCGACGAAGATGATCAGGAACAGCAGCGCATAGACCCAACCTCCATAGGCGAGCACGAAGTCGCGCAGGTGCACGTCGACGTGGAAGACGAAGTCGATGAGGAACTGAATGATCTCCATGGGGCGCGCATTATCAGTGCGCTCCCTGACACCGCCCCCGGCTCCTAGAATCCCACCGATGAATGCAGTCGTCGAAGCGCCCTCCCGCCGCCCGATCCGTGAACTCCCCGACGAGCTGATCAGCCAGATCGCGGCCGGCGAGGTCGTCGAGCGCCCGGCCTCGGTGGTGCGCGAGCTGGTCGACAACGCGCTCGACGCCGGCGCACGCCAGATCAACGTGAAGCTGATGGCGGGCGGCGTGCGCGCGATCGTCGTCGAGGACGACGGCTGCGGCATCCCCGCCGACGAGCTGCCGCTCGCGCTCAAGCGCCACGCGACCAGCAAGATCAGCTCGCTCTCCGAGCTGGAGCATGTGGCGACCATGGGCTTCCGAGGCGAGGCGCTGGCCGCGATATCGTCGGTGGCCGAGCTCTCGATCATCAGCCGCTGCGCCGATGCGCCGCATGCACAGCGGCTCGACGCGCGCTCGGGCGAGTGCGGGCCGGCGGCGCGGGCGGTGGGCACCAGCATCGAGGTGCGCGAGCTGTTCTTCAGCACGCCGGCACGCCGCAAGTTCCTGAAGACCGATGCCACCGAGCTGGCCCATTGCCTGGAGGCGGTGCGCCGCCATGCGCTGGCCCGGCCCGAGGTCGGCTTCGCGGTGTGGCATGAAGGCAAGCTCATCGAGCAGTGGCGCGCAGCCGATGCCACGCAGCGCCAGCGCGATGTGCTGGGCGATGATTTCGAGGCCGAGAGCCGGCCGCTGCAGTCGCAGCACGGCCCCTTGCGCCTGACCGGCCGCGCGGGCCTGCCCACCGCCGCGCGCTCGCGGGCCGACCAGCAATACGTGTACGTCAACGGCCGCTACGTGCGCGACAAGCTGATCGCGCATGCGGTGCGCTCGGCCTACGAAGACGTGCTGCACGGCAACCGCCAGCCGGCCTACCTGCTGCACCTGGACATCGCGCCCGAGCTGGTCGACGTGAACGTGCACCCGACGAAGATCGAGGTGCGCTTCCGCGACAGCCGCGCGGTGCACCAGGCGGTGCGCCATGCGGTGGAGGCCGCGCTCGCGGTCGCCCGCACTGCCGAGGCCGGCGCCGATGCATCGCCTGCGCCGCCTGCGCCCGCCGAGCGCGAGCTGCCGCCGCGCCCGGCCTGGCGGCCCGAACCGCAGGTGCAGGGTGCGCTCGCGCTGCAGCAGACCGCGGCGCTGTACGCGCGGGAACAGTCGGCGCCGTGGCAACCCTTGTCCCGCGCGCCGGAGCCCGCGCCCATCGCGCCACCGCCCGCGATGCCCGAACGGCGCCCCGCCCCAGACGAGCCGGCTCTCGCGCCGGCGCCCTCGCTGCCCTCGTACGACGAGAGCGACTGGCCGCTGGGCCGGGCCGTCGCGCAGATCGGCGGCGTCTACATCCTGGCCGAGAACCAGCACGGCCTGGTGATCGTCGACATGCATGCGGCGCACGAGCGCATCGTCTACGAGCGGCTGAAGGCCAGCATGGCCGCAGCCGACATCGAGTCGCAGCCGTTGCTGATCCCGATGACCTTCGCCGCGACGCCGGCCGAGGTGGCCACCGCCGAGGCGCAGCACGCCACCTTGCTGCAGCTGGGCCTGGACGTGGCACCGCTGTCGCCGGGGGTGCTCGCGGTGCGCGCCAGGCCGGCCGCGCTGCGCGATGCCGACCCGGTGGAGCTGGCGCGCTCGGTGCTGGCCGAGCTGGGCGAGGTCGACGGCAGCCGCGTGGTGCAGCGCGCGCGCGACGAAGTGCTGGCGACGATGGCCTGCCATGGCGCGGTGCGCGCGAACCGCCAGCTCACGCTCGCCGAGATGAACGCGCTGCTGCGCGACATGGAGCGCACCGAGCGCGCCGACCAGTGCAACCACGGCCGGCCCACCTGGCGGCAGCTCTCGATGCGGGAACTCGACGCGCTCTTCCTGCGCGGGCGCTGACGATGCCCCGAAGCGCCGCGCCGGCCCGCAGCGAGCCCGAGGCGCGCTTCCGCCTGCGCCTCTCGGTCGGCGAGCTGATCGCCATCGGGCCCGGCAAGATCGCGCTGCTCGAGGCGATCCGCGACCATCACTCGATCACCGCCGCGGCCAAGGCGCTCGGCATGTCGTACCGCCGAGCCTGGGTGATGCTCGACGAGGTCAACAGCGCGCTCAAGCGCCCCGCGGTCGACACCGCCACCGGCGGGCGCCATGGCGGCGGCAGCGTGCTGACCGCCGTGGGCGCCGAGATCATCGAGCGCTACCGGCGCATCGAGCAGACCGCGGCGCAGGCCTGCGCCGAAGACATCGAGGCCCTGGTCGGGATGATCGGCGCTCCCCGTCGCGGCTGATGCTCGCCCCACCCCGCATGCTCCACGGCCTGCCGCACCCCGCGCTGCGCGGCGTGATCGATCGCTACTGGAGCTGGGCGGGCGCTCCCGCTCCGCTGCTGCCGCTGGTGCCCGGGCCGGGCGGGCTGGAGCTGTTCTTCCACCATCGCCAGCCCTTCGCCGCGCGATGGGCTTCGCATGAGGCCGCGCAGCCGCTGCCGCAGGCCCACGCGCTGTGCATCCGCTCTCGGCCGATGCCGCTGCAGGCCACCGGGGAGATCGGCTTCATCGCGGCGCGCATCCGCGCAGGATGCGCCGGCGCGCTGGCCGAGATGCTGCCGCTGCAGGAGCTGGCCGACCGGCCGGTGCCGCTGGAGGCTGTGTGGGGCGCGCCGGTGCAGGCGCTGCTCGATGCACTTGCCGCCTGCGGCTCGTTCACCGAGCAGGCGGCGCAGCTCGATTCGTTTTTCCTCGCCAGGCTGCGCGAGGCCCGCCCGCGCGATGCACCCATCCGCGCGGCGATCGCCCGGCTCGAACGGGAGCCGCTGCGCATTGCCGCACTCGCGCGCGAGTGCGGGCTGTCGGTGCGGCAGTTCGAGGCGCGCTTCAGCGCGGCCACCGGCTCGTCGCCGGTGCGTTTCCGGCGCCTGGCGCGGCTGCGCCGGTCGATCAAGCAGCTGCTGCTGGCTGCCGAGGGCGCGAGCCTGGTGTCGACCATGGACGAGGCCTATTTCGACCAGGCGCAGCAGATCCGCGAATTCCGCGAATTCACCGGCCGCACGCCCGGCCAGTTCAGGCGCGAAGCCGCCGCCGCTCGGCATTTCTACCTGCCCTCCTTGCACCGATAGGCGCAGGCCGCGCGGGCTTCGCATTCCTACAATCCGCGCCGCCTGCCGGCCGCGAGCATCGGGTTTTCCACTTCGGGAGCCTCCGATGATCTACTGGGTCGAACTGCATGCCCGCGCCGGCCAGGGCGACGAGGTGCTGCGCGTGCTGCAGGCGCTGTGCACCACCACGCGGGCGGAGCCGGGCGCGTTGATGTACGGCCTGCACCGCGTCGGCGGCGATGCCGACCGCATCGTGCTGTACGAGCGCTACCGCGACGAGCAGGCCGCGGCCTTCCACATGCAGAGCGCGCCGGTGCAGCAGGCGCTGCGCGTCTTCGAGGGCCTGCTGCGCGAGCCGCCCACGCTGCGCACGCTGCAATGGGAAGGCGGCTTCGGGTTCGCCATGGTCCAATCCGGGGATGACGACATCGCGTCCCAAACTGTCCATCAAGACCGGCGCACCGGCCCGTGACCCGCGGCGCCGCTCGGTGCGGCCCGGCGCTCCCCGGCCGCCGGGTGGCTCGCTGCCCCCGCTGGAGCCCTCCGACCGCCCGCCGCGGCCGCGCAACCAGGCGGCGGGTGCACCGGCCAGCGAGCCCCGGCGCGGCAGCGCGAAGCCCGGCCCCGGTGGACCTGGCGGCCCCAGGCCGCCTGGCAAGCCGGCAGGCAAGACCGCCGGCAACGCGCCGGGCAAGCCGCCCTTCGGCAAGGCACCCGGCAAGCCGCCAGCCAAGCCCTTCGGCAAGCCGCCCGCCAAAGGCACCGGCGCCCGGCCGCCTGCCGGCCCGCGCTACCAGGACGAGCGCCGTCCGCCCCCCGCCCCACGCCCCCCGCCACGCCCGGCCGCGCCGCCCGTGGACGCACCGCCGGCACCGGCCGCCGAAGGCATCCGCCTCTCGAAGCACCTGTCCGACCAGGGCCTGGCCTCGCGCCGCGAAGCCGACGACTGGATCGAGGCCGGCTGGGTCAGGGTGGATGGCAAGCCGGCAGTGCTGGGCCAGCGCGTGCTGCCGCACCAGCAGGTCGAGATCGACCCCGCAGCGCGGCAGGAGCAGGCGCGCCGCGTCACCATCCTGATCAACAAGCCGATCGGCTATGTCAGCGGCCAGGCCGAAGACGGCTACGAGCCCGCGGCCGTGCTGGTCACGCCGGCCAACCACTGGAACGGCGATCCCACGCGGCAGAACTTCCACCCCGGCCATGCCCGAGGCCTGGCGCCCTGCGGCCGGCTCGACATCGACTCCACCGGCCTGCTCGTGCTCACGCAGGACGGCCGCGTCGCCAAGCTGCTGATCGGCGAGGACTCGCGCGTCGAGAAGGAATACCTGGTGCGTGTGGAGCCCACCGCCCCCGGCTCGGTGAAGGACAACGCGCTGCAGCTGCTGAACCACGGCCTCGAACTCGACGGCCAGCCGCTCAAACCGGCCAAGGTGAGCTGGCAGAACGAAGACCAGCTGCGCTTCGTGTTGCGCGAGGGCAAGAAGCGCCAGATCCGCCGCATGTGCGAGCTGGTGGGGCTGAAGGTCGTGGGCTTGAAGCGCGTGCGAATCGGCAGCGTCGTGCTGGGCCAGCTGCCGCTGGGCCAGTGGCGCTACCTCGGCGAGCACGAACGATTCATCTGACCTACCGCAGGCCGAGGCGGGTCATCTTCTTGATGAGCCCGACGCGTGAGATGCCCAGGCGCCGCGCTGCCTCGGATTGGTTGCCTTGCGTGGCCGTCAGCGCGTCGCGCAACAGCCGGCGCTCCAGTTCGTTGAGCGCGGCATCGAGCGGACCGACGCCCTCCACGGCGGCGGCCGGCTCCGCATCGGCCGCCGCGGTCGGCACCTCGCCGCTGGCCAGCTGCAGCAATGCGGCATCCACCACCTCCTGCCCCGGCAGGATCAGCGCGCCCGCCGACTCCACCACGGCGCGCAGCTCGCGCACGTTGCCCGGCCAGCGGCGCGCGGTGAGCCAGGCCAGTGCATCCGGCGTGTAGCGCGCCTGCGGCGCCACGCGGTGCAGGAAGCGCGACGCCAGCACCGGCACATCGGCCGGCCGCTCAGCGAGCGACGGCGTGCGCAGCACCACGCCCTTGAGCCGGTAGAACAGGTCCTCGCGGAAGCTGCCCTCCTGCACCATCGCCTCCAGGTCGCGGTGCGTGGCAGCGACCACCCGCGTCTGCGCGCGCTTCTGCTGTCGGCCGCCCACCGGCACGAAGGTGCCCTCCTGCAGGAAACGCAGCAGCTTCACCTGCATCGCCTGCGGCATCTCGCCCACTTCGTCGAGGAACAGCGTGCCGCCGTCGGCCGCCTCCACCAGCCCGGGCTGGTCGCGGTAGGCGCCGGTGAAGCTGCCGCGCAGGTGGCCGAAGAGTTCGCTCTCGAGCAGCTCGGCCGACAGCGCCCCGCAATGGATGGCGACGAAGGGCCCGTCCGCCCGCCGGCTGCAGGCATGCAGCGCCCGCGCGACCAGCTCCTTGCCGGTACCGGTGGGCCCGAGCACCAGCACGCTGACGCCGGTGGGCCCGACGCGCCGCACCATCGCGCGCAGCGCCGTCATCGGAGCGCTCGGCCCCGCGAGGCCGAGGTCGTCGGCCGCCGCGGCGATGCGCAGCGCGCGCAGCTCGGCGTCGAGCCGGCTCTTGCGCAACGCGCGTGCCACGACGAAGCGCAGCATGTCCGGATCGATCGGCTTGGTGAGGAAATCCCAGGCGCCGAGCTCGGCCGCCCGCAGCGCGAGGTCGTGTTCGCCATGGCCGGTGAGCACGATCACCGGCACCGCGGCAAAGCGCGGGATCAGCCCGAGCCCGGCCTCCGGATCCATGCTCGGCGGCATCGCCAGGTCCAGCAGCACCAGCTCCGGGCGCCGCCGCGCGAAGGCCTCGGCGGCCTGCTCGCCGTCGCCCGCGATGTCGACCTCGTGGCCGAGGTCGCGCAGGAAGGCGCCGCCCAGGCGCTGGAACGCCGGTTCGTCGTCGACCAGCAGCACGCGGCCGGTTTCCAGGGAAGCGTCGGGGCTGTGGCTGTCTGTCATGGCGTGAGGGCGGGAAAGGTCAGCGTGAAGCAGGTCGACCAGGGCGGGCGCTCGGTCAGCGCGACCGAGCCGCCGTGCGCGGCAGCGATGCGCGCGACGATCGCCAACCCCAGCCCGGTGCCGCCGGGGCTGCGCGAGGCGAACGGCTCGAACAGCCGGCTGCGGATCTCGGCCGGCACGCCGGGCCCATCGTCGCAGACATGCAGGCGCACTGCATCACCGGTGGCCTCGGCGTCGAGGTGGATGCGTGCCGGCGCATCGGCGGCCGCATGCCCACCGTCGGCCACGGCGCTGCGGGCGTTCTCGAGCAGGTTGGTCAGCGCCTGGTCGACGCGCCGCGGGTCGGCCTCGAGCCACAACGGCGATTGCAGCCCCGGCCCGAGGTTCACCATCGGCCAGCGCAGCGCCAGCGCGCGCACGCGCGCCGCGAGGTCGATGCGCGAGGGCGCCAGCTTCCACGGCTTGGCGTAGTCGAGCAGGTCGGAGGCCAGGTGCGAGATGCGGCCCACCTGGTCCGCCACCTCGCGCCGCGTGGCGGCGGGCGCGCTGGCCACGGCCATCGAGATGATGTTGAGCGGGTTGCGGATGTCGTGCGCCACCGTCGCGGCCAGCGCCCCCAGCTCGGCGAGCCGCGCCTGCAGCTGACGCTCGCGCTCGCGCGCCGCGAACGCCTGCGCCTGCTCGACGCGGGCCGCCGCATCGGCCAGCACGGCGCCGAACAGCTCGGCCGCATGGCGCGGCCCGGGCGGCGCGGCATCCCAGCCTTGCAGCTCGCAGCGCCAGCCGGCGGCATCGCGCAGGCAGCGCAGGCTGGGCACGTCATCGCCCTGGAAGGAAGCCGCCTCGCCGATGACCACCGGCACCTCCAGCCCCACACGCTGGCCGATCAGACGGCTCGCCAGGCGCGCCAGCTCCTCGGCGGTTTCCGCGGGCTGCAGCGCCTCGCGCCAAGCCGCCAGGTTGCTCGCGGAGACCTGCCCGCCGGGAAAGACCAGGCGTTCGGCAACGCGCCGCACCGGCCCGTTGAGCGCCAGGCAGCTGGCTGCCACCGCCAGCCCGCCGAGCCAGCGCGATTCGAAAGGCAGCAGTGGCGTCAGCGCGACCACTGCCGCGCCCAGCGCCAGCAGCAGCGTCCACACCAGCGCGCGCCGGGCCCACGCGTTCACAACGAAGACCCGGTAGCGCAGGATGCCGTACACGAGGATCAGCGAATACGCCGGCAGGCCGAACAGCGGCCACGGTGTCACGGGCAGCCGCAGCGCCGCCATCGCATAACCGGTGAGGCACAGCCCACCCCAGACGCACGACGCCGCCACCGCCGCGATCTGGCTGCGCTCGGGTTGGCGCGCCCGCAGCAGGCCGCGCGCCAGCACCGCCAGGCCGCCCAGGCCGAGCACGACCCAGGCCGTGCTTACCAGCAGGCCCACATCGTTGGCCACCGCCACCCAGCCCAGCGGCGGCGAATGGATCAGGTGGCCCGGCGTGCGCAGCTCGGCGAACAGCGTGGTCGCGGCGCCCAGCGCATAGGCCCCCAGCAGCGCCGCGCGGCCGATCCGCACACCGCAGAACACCACGCAGAAATGGAAGAACACCGCCGACACCAGCGGCGCCGTGGCCACCAGCGCGATCGCGAGCGGCTCGGTCTGCGGCCCCAGCCAGTTGGGCAGCTCGTTGCCCACCACCCACACGCCGACGCCGATGAGAAACAGCACCAGCAGCCGGGCGCCGGCCACGCGGTCGGCCCAGACCCACAGCACCGCCGCGAGCACCAGGGTCTCGACCAGCGCGAACGCGAGCACCGCATGAAGAAGCATCGAAACGCCTGTCAACGGAAGTGACGGTCCGGGGCGGATCGCCTGTATCCGAAGTATACAGATCCGACCCAGACGCTCAATGAAATCAATAACTTAGCGCTGCATCGGGAGCTGGTCCGGAAGCTGCGCTAGAGGGCTCATGCCAGCCCTTCACCCCGCCCCGCTCGACCTGCCTGCGCTGCTCGGCCCCAGCGCCTGGAACCGCCTGCCCGCCGCCGTGCGCCGCCGCTTCGCGCCGGACCATGGCGACGCGGTGTACGTCGGCCGCATGGACCTTCATTGCTCGCCGACCGGGCGGGTGTTCGCCGCGCTCTCGCGCGTGGTCGGCTCGCCGTTGACCTCGACCTGCAAGACCGGCATTGCAGCTGCGGTGCGGGTGCATGCCGACGGCCGCGGCGGCATGGTGTGGGAGCGCCGCTTCGGCCCCGCCGACCCGGGCACGCCGACCGTGCGCTCCACCAAGGAACTCGGCCCCGACGGCCGCCTGTTCGAGCGCACCGACGGCGGCCTCGGCATGGCGCTCGCGGTGTTCGAGCACCAGGGCAGCCTGGTCTTCGAGAGCCGGCACTACGCGCTCGTGGCGGGCCGCTGGCGCCTGCCCATCCCGGCGCTGCTGACGCCCGGCACCTGCCGCGTCACCCACACCGACCTTGGCGAGGGCCGCTTCCGCTTCACGCTGGAAATGACGCACCCGCTGTGGGGCCGCACCTTCCACCAGAGCGGCGTGTTCATCGATCCCGCACCCACCACCCATCCGGAGTGATCCTCATGACCTCCACCGTCTTCCTCGTCCTTGCCGCGCAGGCGCTGCTCGGCGCCTTCGACAACCTCTGGCACCACGAGCTGCAGGCCAAGCTGCCGCAGCGGCGCTCGGCGCGCCGCGAACTCGCGCTGCATGCGGCGCGCGAGGCGATCTACGGCCTGCTGTTCCTCGTGGTCGCATGGCTCGAGTGCCGCGGTGCCTGGGCGCTGGTGCTCGGCGCGATGCTGGGCGCCGAGCTGGTCATCACGCTCGCCGACTTCCTCGAGGAGGACCGCACGCGCCGGCTGCCGCCGCTGGAGCGGCTGCTGCACACCGTGCTGACCGCGATGTACGGCGCCTTCCTCGCGCTGATGCTGCCGGTGCTCGCGGGCTGGGCGCGGCAACCGACGGCGCTGGTGCCGGTGGCGCACGGGTTCACGTCGCTGGTCTTCACCGCCTTCGCGGTCGGCGTGCTGGCATGGAGCCTGCGCAACATGCTGGCGCTGCGCCGGCGACGCGATGCCGCAGCCCCGCTGCGCGACACCGCGCCGGTCGCCGCGGCGCCGACCGTGCTGGTAACCGGCGGCACCGGCTTCGTCGGCACCCAGGTGGTCGCCCGCCTGGTGCGCGACGGCCGGCGCGTGATCGTGCTGTCGCGCGATGTGCTGCAGGCCCGCGGCAGCTTCGGCCCGGCGGTCAGCGTGATCGACAGCCTCGACATCCTGCCGGCCGAGACCCGCATCGACGCGATCGTCCACCTTGCCGGCGCCCGCGTGCTCGGCCTGCCGTGGACGCGCGGACGCCGGCGCCAGCTGATCGACAGCCGCGTCGCGCTGACGACCGCGCTGGTCGCCCTGATGCGCCGGCTGCACCATCGGCCGCAGGTGCTGGTGGCGGCCTCGGCGGTGGGCTTCTACGGCGTGGCGCCCGACGGTGCCTCGATGCACGGCGCCGGCCAGGCCCCGCTCGACGAGGCGGCCGCGCCGCGTCCCGGGCAGTTCGCATCGGACCTGTGCATCGCCGTCGAGCACGAGGCGCGCCGCGCCGAGGGCCTGGGCGTGCGCGTGGTGCGGCTGCGCTTCGGGGTGATCCTGGGCCCGGGCGACGGCGCCTGGCCGCTGCAGGCGCTGGCCGCCCGCCTCGGGCTCGGCGCGGTGCTCGGCACCGGCCGGCAGCCGGCGCCGTGGCTGCACATCGACGATGCGGTGGGGCTGGTGCGCTTTGCGATCGACACGCCGGGCGTGACGGGCCCGGTCAATGCCGTGGCGCCGGAAGCCTGCACACAGGCCGGCTTCGCGCAGGCGATGGCCGCAGCCTATGGCCGCCGGGTGTGGCTGCGCGTGCCCGCGGCGCCGCTGCGCCTGCTGGGCGGAGAAATGATGTCGCTGATGCTCGAGGGGCAGGCCGTGGCGCCGGCAGCGGCGCTGGCCGCCGGCTACCGCTTCGCGCAGCCATCGCTCAGCGGGGCGTGTGCCGCGCTGGCCGGCTCATGAGGCCGGCGCGCCGCGCAGGCGGGCCAGCCATGATTGCGGGTCGGCTGTCTTGTCGACGCAATCGTCGAAGCCGGCGGCCTTGGCATGCCGTATCCATGCCTCGTTGAGCGTCATGCCGCTCATCATCAGCAGCGTCATCGCCTGCGGCGGGTGCGAGGCACGCAGCCGCCGCGCGGTCTCGAGCCCGGAGAGCCGCGGCATGTGGATGTCGAGCAGCACCGCATCGGGATGCCAGTCGTCCGCCACCGCCACCGCCTGCTCGCCGTCGGCCGCGGTGCGAACTTCGTAGCCTTCGGCCGACAGCAGCTCGCTGAAGCTCTCGCGCACCAGCTCGTTGTCGTCGGCCACCAGCACGCGGCGCACCGGGTGGGCGTGCCCCTGGGGCTGCGGCGCCAGCGGCAGCTGGCCCTGCCCGTCGGCCGCTCGGCCGGCGCGGGCCATGTCGGAAAGCTCGTCGACCGGACGGC
>Ga0207706_10005541_pt1 | contig 11773 bp, 4 predicted proteins | sample KBSC53metaG_FD_184318 | JGI IMG/M metagenome (GOLD analysis project Ga0207706, IMG submission 184318) | Corn rhizosphere microbial communities from Kellogg Biological Station, Michigan, USA - KBS C5-3 metaG (SPAdes) (version 2) | ecosystem: Host-associated > Plants > Roots > Rhizosphere > Soil ... | reverse complement strand
TCACGTGCCTGCACGATGTCAGGGTTTGCAGAGGCGCCCATCCAGGCCAAGAGAGCTTCGTAGCTGGTCGGCAGGTCAGGAATCGCGATGATGGCGAACAGAGCATCGAGCTCTCGCTGCACGTCCGCATCACCGCCAACGTCGGTCACCACCGTTTGTATGTCGTTCAGGATCTTCGTGATCTGGCTGATCGCGCTCAACGGGTTGGTTGTGTCGAGTGCAGCGGCCCGAGCCGTGTTCGTGGCCTCGGTGATGATGCCATCTTCGTTGGACGGGATCCACAGAGGATCAAATGGGCTTGACGAGTTGCCGGTACCTGAGTACGTCTGCTTGATCTGGAACTGGAACGAGCCGTGGCTCTGAAAGAAGTCAACCGATTCTGTCTGAGGCTCGAGCAGACCAGCCTTCTTCACGAAGACCTGGTTCACGCCAATGGCGTCAAAGCTCTTCTTGGAGTAGACGTATGGGACCGTCGGCAGGTCGGTGTTCTCGTCCTGACCCACCGTGAAGGTTCGAGTGCGCATGAACGGCGACTGAACGCGGTGCGCAGGGAACGAACGATACAGCGGGTTCGCGCCAGAGAAGTAGTTGAAGGTCCAGGCAGGGCTGATCTTTGTCTTGATCAGCAGCTTCTCTGTGATCTTGACGTTGACATCCTCAAAGAACTGGTACTCCTCAACGATCTCCGTCAACTTGGAGTGATACGGCTTCGTGTCGTTGATGTAGTCAACAAGACTCTGGACGTAGAGGCTGTTCTTATTTGTCATTCTTTGCTAGTTTCGCGAGCACGTCGTTGTGCTTCTGGATGGCGCGCTCCACAACCTTCAGGTCGTCCTCAAGCTTCATGGCGCGAAGCGTGTTCTTGGTGGTGTCCTTCTTTGCAAGCAGGGCCAGCTCCGACTTGATGGCCTTCTGGCGGGTCAGCAGAGGAGCAAGTGCCTTGTTCTCGCGATTGGTCACCTTGGCCGCATGCGTTGCACGGAACCGGGTCTCATCGTCCTTCATGACCTTGTAGCTGTGGCCAAGAGCCGCAGCACCAAGCACGGTTGCTGCGAGAGTGCTGGCAAACTTGCCTTCTTCCAGGAGTTCGTTAACTTTCATGTCTTACTCGTATGTGGCTGCAGCCGTTCCAGATTGGACAACCTTGATCGAGTAAGCAGACAGACGTGATGTCTTGAAGAGATCCGTCAGCTCGTAGTTCGAGGCGACGATGTCATTCAAGGCTGCGAAGAAGATCTCATTCACCTGCGCCACCTTTGCCTGAGTCCAGATCTTGGTCATCATGTTGCGTGCTGCCACAGGATCCGCGAACCACGTGTCGCTCTGGTCAAAGTCCAGGAACGAGATGTAGTCAGGAACTGGTGAGGCACCACTCGTATCTACCAAGCTGGTATTTAGGATGGTGTAGGTAATGGAAGAAATGAGCAGATCCTGTGGGGCAAGGGTCTGCTCTGGGCCGAAGCCGAACTGCGTGCGGGTTCCGTTCCGCTCGTCGTACAGGGAGCGAGCGATTGCAGGCACCGAGTTTCCAGCGATGTCCTGGCCAGCCACCGAGTCGGTCAGCTTCTGCCACAGCGCCTCAGGAATCAGGGTCTTCTGGCCTGGACGGATGAGCGTCCATTCCGTGTGCACGTTCTTGAGGTTCCATTCCTCTGGATCATCGCGCAGCGTGAAGTTGCGGGTGAAGCGGAGCTTGAACGTGTCGTCCTTGGTGACCACGTAGGAGAGGCCAGCAATCGTGATGGCGTCGTAGATGTGCGTGGCCGGATCCATGTTCTGGAACGTGAGGAAGTTGTCTGGGCCGTCACGAAGTTCCTGCACGATCGACTGGACCGAGAGCGCCTTGCCACGTGCGGCCGTCGACTTGTTCGAGACCCAGAAGTAGTAGAGCGTCGACGAGAACGTGCCATCCGAGTCACGAACAGGCAGCGAGACGTACTCGTAGTCCTGCTTGTACTGCGTCTGAACTGCGAGGTTGTCCTTGACATCTGGATCGAAGGCAAGCTCAGCAACCGTTGGCTGGTACTTACGCGTGATCACAACGACCTGGGAACCAGCTGGAACTGTGTTCACCGTCAGGAGCTTGCCGCTGATCGTGTACGAGGCCTTGAGCTGGGCCACGCCGTTGATGTAGACCGAGGTGGAGGTTGAGTCGAAGTTCACGTCGTTGGTGAACGTGCAGCCTGCACCGTCCGCCACGACCGTGTATGAGATGTCGTCATCCAGCTTCGGGTACGTGCGCTTCTTGTCAAGCAGCACAGACCAGTCGGTCCACGTCGTGCTGTAACGGTCAACGACCGTGCCATCGTTCAGAGTCAGAGGGGCCTTGGAGTAGGCGATGGCGTCCTGCACCTGGACAAGGGTGCCAGGAATCTCAACGTAGTCACCGACATACGGCTTCCACGATGAGGTTGGGTAGGTGCCGTCTGCGTCAAGCTCAGCCTGAGTTGGGACAGTCCACGCACGCCAGCCATAGAAGGTGCCAGGATCTGCGCTGTCATTCGACAGTGGGCTCGTCACCCCTGCTGGGTTCGGAACAACCGCCTGGATCGTCACCGAGTTCCGTGCGTAGAGGTTTGCGGCCAGGCCATTGACGATCGCGTCGCGAAGGTCAGTGACGTTGTAGGTACCGTCTGCCGCGATCGTCACCGTGATCAAGATGCCAAAGGCTGGCAGTTCGACCAGGATCTTCTCACCAGCCGTGTAGGTGACCTGAGCTGGAGTCGTCGTGAGGTCAGTCGAGGTGGTGGTCGTTGCGAAGTCGGTTGAGCCGTCCTCGAGCTGGGCCTTGATACCAACGGTCGTGTAGTACGAGGTCGTGACACCGTCTGCGTCTAGGATTGGAGCCTGATCGTAGGTTGGGTAGAACGCAAGCTGGCCGGTCAGGAGGTTCGTGTTGGACACGGCCACCGAGATGTTCGAGGCGATGCCGATGTTCGTCACGTCGGCAAACGTTCCACCATTCTGGTTGACCAGGACCTTCGAGAACACGTCACCGACGATGTACTCGCTCATTGGCTTTGGAATCGCGTTGAAGACGTTCCAGGCACCGATGCGCATACCACTCGTAATGCCGATGGTGGCGAAGTCGCTTGCACCCAGAGAGACCGTCGTGCCACTGTCGTCAAACCACAGGCGACCTGCGGCTTCAAGGGTGTGACCGCCGTTGAATGGTGGGGTCTCCTCAAAGTCGATGTTCAGTGGAACTGGTGAGTACGACCAAGCAACTGGGCGCAGGCTCCAGACACGTTCACGTTGGTAGGTCTGCTGGTTGGCAACGGTACCGGCAGCCTTCGTGTTCGGATCCAGCGAGGCGTCACCTGCCTGGGTTGCAGCGAGAGCATTGTACTCAGACGGTGGAACTGTTGACTCAACCCACTCGTAGACGTCGATCGAGGCGTAGTCAGCCAGCGCGCCCCAACGAGACAGACGATCGGCAATCTCTGGGTAGATCACGTAGTCGTAGTACGGAACGTACGCGAGGTTGCGCGTGTCAAACCAAACGCGACCGACTTCGTTCGCACCCCATGGGCGGAGCGGGTCGTACGAGTTGTTGTTCACGACCTGGGTCGAGAAGTTGTACTTCGCAGGGTTCAGGTTCGACGTGATGTTGATGCACTCGAGAGCCGTTGGCGTGTGTTGTCCGGTTGCTGGGTGCCAGATTGGAATCTCGGCAACGAGCTCCTCATCGACGTAGTTGAACAGCTTGACTGGGTTGAAGCGAGGACGGGCTGGACCGTAGCCAACGATCAGAGCTGGGAAGGTCGCTGAGCTGTCGATCGTCACAGTCGTTGCGTTGTTGACCGTCACACCTGCTGGGTACGTAAGCTGGTCAGCGATGAATGGGAGTGTGATCGTGCCTGGACCAGTTGCAGCGAACGTACCAACAACCTCAGCTGCAAAGCCGGTGCTTGGCTGGTTCAGGTCATCGTACGAGAACCAACGGTTCTCATCGTAGTTGCGGATCGTCGTGAAGGCGGGTGCGAGCGTGTCATTGTCGAACTGGAGCTGCGTGAACTGCGTCACGGTGTCGTTGACCGACAGCTTCAGCTCAGGGAATGACTTCTGACGAGCGTCACCGTACTGAGCGACCTTGTAGGCCCAGTACTCGTCGATCTTGGCGTCGTCGAAGCGGTCGTTGTTCAGGTACGCGTCGATAGACATGTTCGTGCCCTTCGACTGAATCAGACCGCGCCAGAAGTTGAACTGCGTCTTCTCCGAGATGTCAAGGTTGTCGAAGTACGACTTCGTGTTGAAGCCGAGGAGAGCAAGGGCGTGACGCGACGTCGTCTCGTTCTCAAACGCCTTGTTCGCGTCGTAGAAGTTGCCGAAGTTGTCAGCGCTGGCCTGCATGTTCTGCTTGACCTCGTTGCCAACCAAGAAGTGGCCGCCAAACTCTGGACGCAGCGTGTTCGTGGCCTGCTTGCGGCCGTGGAACTTGTACGTCACGACGCGAGAACCTGAGAAGGCGTCGTAGAGCAGGCCGGAGCTGGTCGATGGTTGTGCGTAGTCAGCGAAGATGAAGACGTGTTCGAACTCATCCACCTGCACGTGAGCCGAGAAGATTGGACCTGCCGCACCAACCGAGGATTCCTGGTTGCCACGCAGTACCTTGAGGTCGTCCTTCTTGTACTTGACGCCAAGCACGTCGAAGATGCCTGGGTGACCAGACACGTCAAACAGCGGACTGTCCACGAACTCAGACATCAGGCCGGTCTCTTGACCGAACCAGACGCGGTCCATGAAGGAGTTCACAACGTGGCCTTGACCGAGAGTGATGCCTGCGTAGCAGCGGTCGACAAACTTCTCAATCTCAAGCTGGAAGGTGCGGGTCCGACCAGTCTCGTCATCGATGTTGTAGTCACCCATCTTGTTGAACTCCCAGCCCTGGTCTTCGAGGTAGGCCTCGTAACCGAACAGGAAGTTCACGACGTTCTGGATGCCAGTGATCGTGAGCGGCAGGTTCGCGTGAACTGTGCCGGTCTTGACGGTTGGGTGGAGCCAGGCCAGTGAAGTGTGGGCCTTGCCCAGCGCGTAGAAGTCAACTGGATCGGTGGCCGTCGACATCGAGTAGTACGTGATGCCGAGGTGGCGTGGGTTGTAACCTTCCACGCGGAAGATCCAATCAGAGCCATCTGTTGGAGGAACGAACGTGCCGTCTGGACCAGCGCTCGTCTGACCGAACTGGGTTACCGAGATGCGGAGGCCCTGCAGCCACTCGTTGCGAGCAATCGGGTTCTTCTTGAAGATGAGCTCGTAGGCCGACTTCGAGAGGGTGTAGGAGTCGGTGAAGATCTCAAGGTCGTCAGTTGCCACGAGACCACCAGCACGGTAGCCCATGTTGACGTCCCACTCACGGAACGCTGCAACTGCGAAGCTCGAGGTCGTGTCGATCGAGACCTCACGCAGGGCGTGCGTGAACGTCTGACCGAAACCGAGGTAGCGGTACGTGGTGATTGGCACGAAGGTGGCAACACCGTTCGAGATCTCGAAGCGATCACCCATGCGGAACGGCTGACCTTCATCCTCGATCGTGAACGTAACGCCGCCGAGAGTTGCAGCCACGCCGTTCTGAGCGTAGCCGATCGTGACACCGTTCTGAGTTACCGTGAAGTTCTGCTTGTGGTCATCATCGTACGCGGTGTACGTCGCAACGATCGAGCCAGTTCCGGTGACAGGCATGGTCGAGCGGCTGATCAGGCTAATCGCATCGCCGTGCAGGCGGAAGCGCTTGTGACCCGGCATGTTCATGTCGAAGCCGTCGTACAGGATACCGTCAGCCTCTACCCAGTTGAAGCCCCAGCAGAAGCCTAGGAACGCGAGTGGGTCAAAGCGGAACAGCGCGCGTGCCAGGGAGTAGCCGTACTCGAGCGACGTCTTCCAGGTGGTCTCGATTGGAGACGACTGGCCGTAGGAGTAACCAAGAGACGCACCGATTGGAATGAAGTTCGTTAGCGCGTTGCCTGCATTTCCAGACGATGGTCGAACGTACGGTGGCAGGAGACCATCGTTGGCCACGTCAACGCTGAGCTTCAGGCTTGGGTGTGCAGCTTGAACGTCAGCCCACAGTTGGCTCGACCAGATGCGGGCCTGCTTGAAGATGACTGGATCGGTTGGGCCTGCAGTTGCAGTGAGCACCCACTTCGAACCCTTCCAAAGGGCGCCGGAGGAGACGGTTACCACAAGCTTCTCAACGAGCGGTGTCAGGTTGCGGGTCCAGCCACCGCTGTTCGCTGCCCAGATGCCGTTGTTCTCAGGAGACATCTCGTTCTGCAGGAGGACGAGGTCACCAGATACGAGCTGCACGCCGTCAATCACAGGCAGGCCGCTCAACATGGTGATGCCAGCGTCGGTCTTCACGACTCGAACTGTTGGACCCGTGATGTACGTTTCGTCGATCTGATCAAGGCGAATGTATGGGGTGTAGGCCGCCTGCGTACCAGACGACAGGGAAGACCACCATGAATCATGGTCAGCAAAGCCGAACAGCTTCCATGGCTCCATGTCTGGGCGTGGCGTTGGAATGACACCAGCCACCGTGGCTTGGTGTGCCATGAGGTAGTTGAACCAGCGGGCAGGAGTCGAGGACGTGTTGATTGGAACCGGGCTCGTCAGCTGCGAGTAGTTCCAAGTGAAGGCGTTGCCAGCGTTGTAGTCAGGGGCCAGCGGGTCAAGACCGTTCGTGGCACCAAACGAGAAGAGCTCAGCCTCAACCTCTGCCTGGAAGGCAGCGTTGCCCTCAAGCTGGCTGAAGTCAAACTTGCGGGCGTTAGGATTGATGCCGTCGAAGAGCTTCTCCTCAACGCGAAGCATGAGCGAGTTCAGCACGTCAGCGAGGTTCGTCGCAACCCAAGGCGCGTTGATGTTCGAGACAGTGGACCAGGTGGTGCCAGTCCAGGTGAAGAGTGTCGCCGTGCTGCGCTGCAGCCAGTAGTCACCAACCGCAGGGCTCGTAGGTGCGTTCTTGTCAGACACCACGTTGTAGGCGTACATGATGTTGCCTGGTGGGATCCACAGTTGACCCTTGTACGGCAGAGCAGGAGGAGTGTTCGTGAACGAACCAACGGCGCCGGTGTAGATGCCATCCGAACGTAGAATCTGCAGTGAGGTGAGGTTGCCCAGAATAGACTGGCGGAACTCATCGCTGTCCACAACCAGTGGGGACTCATGGCCGTCGTGGTGAACAAGCACGAGCTGGTTCAGGATGCCATCGAGACGAATCGTTGGTTGGACGAGGTCACGAATGCCGAGCTGCGGGAGTGTAGCTGGGAAGCCGACGACCGAGGCAGTCGAGTCGTAGAGAACCGTTCGAACGTCGTTGTCAGCTGCACGCACCGACTCCACGTACGCAAGCAGGGCGTCAAGGTCATTGATGTCCGTCACTGGGCCGTTGTTGGCCATGTACTGGACGATGTGCTGCTGGTAGATGTCACGGACCGTGTTCAGCGCGACCTCGTACTGACGTTCGGCAAGGTCGATCATCGAGATCGGGGTCATGTCGCGCTGCATCAGCAGGGAGGCAAGCAGGGTCTGCTGCTCAGACCAGAGCTTGATCGAACCACCGAACGCGAGGTTCAGTTGGCTGTTTGGAAGCTGGTTCTGGAGGATGCCGCGGAAGTGGGAGTACAGCGTACCTTCCAGGAGAGGAGACTGGGACTCGTTGTATGGGTTGTTGTAGAACGTGCGCGGAACCTGCCATGCACCGACGCCGTTCGTGTCAGCTTCTGGCCCACCGTAGAAGTCGACGATGTTGTCGTCAGCGTCGCGGAAGACGTAGCGTGGCGATTCAAGGTTGCCGACGGCGATCAGGAACGTGTCGCCTGGCGTGAATGGAATCGAGCCCGCGTTGATCGTGAACGAGATGTAGCCGTTGTTGAATGGCACGCCCACTGTTGCGATGTCGGGAACGTCAGGCATCTTGGATCCCTGCATGCTGAACGTCGTCGACGTCTGCGCAGTAAGGGTCCAGATCTGCTGCTGTGAGAAGTTGATCGCAGCAGCGTTCGTGATCGTGCCGTTGCCAGCTCCACCGTAGTAGATCCCAGCAATCGTCGGAGAATTGTAGCCAGCGTGCCAGATCGTCTTGAGCTGGTTGCCTGCCTTGACAAACAGGAGCTGGCCATTGGCATCAGCCATGCCGTGATTGAACACGAAGTCAGCAGAGTCGTTGTTCGACTGGAGCGGGCGCTTCTGCAGGTCGATGTCAAGGGTTGCAGTTGGGTCTTCCTCGTAGAAGAAGACCGAGCTCACGAGACCAGAGTGGGTGCCGTCGTAGCGGAAGAGGTCAAACATCGGAAGCTGGTTGAACTCTGTCTTGACCTGCTTGAACGCAGCACCGCTGTCCGAAGGACGGCCGTTCTTGACGAAGCCATTCAACTGCAGGTCAGAGGTGTACTCGATGATTGGACGGACGGCCTGAATGGTCGTCGAGCGGCTCAGGCCAAGACCAGCGAGGTCATCGCCGTGGACCCAGTAGTTGCCTTCCTGCCAGGAGTTCGTGTTCGAAAGGGATGGAACTCCCGTCCAGCCCGTACCGCCAAAGGCAGAGGTGAAGAGCATGCCACCGTTCTGGGTACCAGATGTCACGTAGACTCGAGCGCCATCGGCGATGTAGGAACCAGTGTAGTCAGCGGCTCGGGCCCAGACACCAGGTGCCACGACGTAGATGCCCGTGTCGGCTGGGTTGCCGTCCTTCACGAGAACACGGTCACCAAGCTGGAGCTGCACACCGTCGATCGTCTGGTACTCGTTCAGCGATGAGACCTTGTAGAGCTTTCCCTTGACACCCTCAGTGCCGACGAATGACACGATGTAGTTGTGGGACAGGAAGGTCGGTGTAACCGTGAAGTAGTCGCCTGCATCGAACGAGGCCGTGCCGATCACGTCACCGTTGTAGTTGATGATCGGTTCACGTGCAATGTTGAACGTGAGCAGGGTCTTGCCGCTGGACGCGAATGAGAACTGATCGTCGTTCGTTGTGAGGTCACCGCTCCAGGTATCTGGAATGACGCCAGCTGGCTGAGGCGTAACCGTGAAGTGGGTAGGTGTGGTGAACAGCACCTTGAACGACATGGCTGGGAAGCCCGTGCCGGTCATGACAATCGAGCCCGTCGTGGCCACACGAACGTTCAGCTTGTTCTGGTCGCCTGGACGTGGTGTAGCGATCGTGTAGTACTCTGGCAGGAGCTCGGGGTTCCAAGGCATGTCAGGGGTTGCTGCAACCGCCTTGGCCGTCCAGTAGTAGTTGAAGAAGTTCGTGAACTTGTCGAAGTCGATCGGTGGAGCGAAGTTGTTGCCCTGTGAGTAGAGCCACTGCTGACCTGCGTCAGTGATGCCGATGGCCTCGGCCTTGCGCACGAGGTCCTCAACGGTGAAGGCGAACTTCTCGGTGCCGAGAGTGAACGAGATGACAGGGACGATCGAGTTGATGTCGCGCTCAACGTTCATCTGCGGGACGCGTGGCGAACGATCATCCTTGCTGGTTGGCTTGACACCGACGTAGCCGTAGAGCGGCACGCTCTCGTCATGAGTCATCTGCCGATTGAACAGGTTGTCGATCAGCGAGGTGATGACCTCGTCCCTCAGGTTCAGAGGAACGTAGTTGATGAGGTCATTGAAGGGAAGTTTGAAGTCTGGTGCTTGAGCCATGTCAATCGCTGATCAGAGGATCAGGTATTTATGACCTAGCAGGTTTCCCCTCGGGGTGACTTTCAGGACTTGACTTGCTTGAAGTTATCGACGAACTTGGCGTCTTCTACCTCGAAGTTGGCACCCTTCGTGGTTGCCTTCTTGTTCTTGTACGTGAACGGTTCATCAAACGTGAAGCCGATCCAGTATGAGGTTTCAGTGGCGTTCGGATCAACGTACTTGATTGTTACGATCTTGCCGATGGCGTCTTCTTCGCTTGGTCTGAAGCCCAGCATCTCCTCGGCACCATGATGCAGGAATACGTTCCCGGTGATCTTCCACTTTTGGCCAACCTTTGGTGCCTCGTGCTTGAGCTTCGAGAGAATGCCCTCAGTAACGGGCTTTGCCTGACTTCTCATCCACTTTGCACCATCTTCTTCAAGGTACTCACCGAGCTTCTCAAGGTCTTCCAGAGAGCCAGTGAACGTTACAAGAGGGTAGCCGTGTTTGTCCCTGCTCGTGTGGTCTACATGAGCTTCAAGATTGTACTCGCGGGCCAGGCGATTGACGGTCTTTTCAATTCTATCATGGTCATATCGACCGTAATCTTCTGGTCGCTGATTCGTCTGGAAGTTGAAGGGACTGAAGTTTCTAGTTTCGAACTTCCACTTGACAACCTTGTCGTAGTCCTTCTTGAGGTCCTTTAGACCTTCCTTCACCTTGTTGGCCCGCTTGGCGTGCTTCCTGAAGTAAGCTTTCGCTGCTCCAGAGTCCTCATCGTAGTAGACGTACTCAAGCACGTCGATCAGAGCATTGTAGGTTCCCATCAACGTGAAGACGTTGCCGTCTCGATGAACGGATCGAGCACCCCAGATCTTGAACTCCTCTTCGATGTCATTGAGGTCGTAGGAGGTGAAGTCAATGTCCATCAGCCAAAGGTCATCGTCTTTGTCGAAGCTCTTGGCCATGTCCTTCAGGCCTTCAAGAAGTTCGGCAACTTTCATTTGATCAGCTGCTTGTCCGAGGTTACAGGCTTGGCGAATTCGTCAAAGAACTCCTTGTCTTCACCCCAGTGACGTTCGACCATGTCTAGCAGACGATAGTCCTTACCAACGAAGTGAACAAGCGGATTGCCGCCACCAGGCCCAACGAGCTCAATCACCTTGGCCTTCACGCCACAGTCATTCGCAATGATGTCAGCGTCATGCTGCGCTACGCTTATGCTCGAGTTGTCGCTGTTCGCCAGGTCAAGGTCGATGTACCAAAGATCCCCGTACTTCCTGGCTTCGCTCTCAAGGTCCTTGAGCTTACCTTCGAGAAACTGCTTGAACGTGATCATTTGGATTGCCTGATGACGGTTGAAGTGAGTGCCTCGACGACGTCGATGTCAGAGATCTCTGCAGCAGACTGGAGGATCTCGTCAAAGCCGGCCTCGACCGTAAACAGAGAACCGAACGAGTTCGTGGAGTAGACAGGAACTGGCACGACCGCTGCGACGTCTTCTGGCAGGCGCTGGTGAATCAGGGCGATGAGCTTCGTGGCGTAGAACGTGTCACCGAAGTCCCAGTTGTCGATGTCGAAGAACGTGTTGATGACGTCTAGAACTTCTTCCTTGATGCGCTCGTCAGTCAGGGTGCCAGTCAGTGACTTGACAACCTTGAACTTCGCACGCAGCTGTGGCTCAGCCAGACCACCAAAGAGCAGGCGGATCTTGCCAGAGTGCATGACGACCGTGTCAGAGAGCATCTTCTTGCGGAGCAGGTCACCGTACGAGTTGCGGAGCTCAAGTGGAGTTGGAGGCGTTGGCGCGTAGACAGATGTGCCACGCACGTAGTCGATCACGTTGTTGTAGTAGCCCGAGGTCAGGACGTACGCGTCGTGAATGTTGGTTGGCGTTGGGTCGATGATGTTCGTGAACGGCGTGAAGTGCTGCCACATGAAGTCGAGACCCGTGTTGCCACTGTCCAGAGCCGGCATGCGCTGACGACGACCGTAGACGAGTGAGTCATCAACGAAGGCGCCGGCGGAAGACTCGATGCGAGCGGCAAACCGGCGACGCTCGAAGTGCAGGCGGGCGAGAAGGTCTATCAGGATTTCAAGCTGGAGACGACGGACATCGGCGGGCACAGTTCGCGTCCGACGCGTG
>Ga0207706_10005540_pt1 | contig 11774 bp, 10 predicted proteins | sample KBSC53metaG_FD_184318 | JGI IMG/M metagenome (GOLD analysis project Ga0207706, IMG submission 184318) | Corn rhizosphere microbial communities from Kellogg Biological Station, Michigan, USA - KBS C5-3 metaG (SPAdes) (version 2) | ecosystem: Host-associated > Plants > Roots > Rhizosphere > Soil ... | reverse complement strand
CCCGTGACACACTCGTACATCACGACCCCGAGCGCGTAGATGTCCGTCCACGGGCCCTGCGCGTAGGTTTTCACATATTGCTCGATCGCGGCGTAGGGCGGCGTGTGGAACGTCACCTTGGTGCTGGTCGCTTCGGCGGCCTCGAACCGCGCCGAGCCGAAATCGATCAGCACCGGACGATTGTCGTCGGTGATGAGGATGTTCGGCGGCTTGATGTCGCGATGGAGCACGCCGACGCGGTGGGCGCGGTCGAGCCCTTCCGCGATCGGGTGAAGGATGTTCCAGAGGCTTCGCTCATTGAAGCGGCGGCCCTGTTTCAGCATCTTCGACAGCGACACGCCGTCCTCGAAATCCATGACCATATAGGCGGTGCCGTGGATCTCGAAGAGGCTCCGGACGCTGACGATGTTGGGATGCCGGCTCGGCGTCGACAGGTTCCAGAGGAGCTTGGCCTCCTCGACGAACTTCTTGAGGCCCAGCGCGTGGACTTCCTCGGCGTTGGAATCGATGGGAACGACCGTGTCGTCCGAATCCCGCTCGCTGGTCGAGCTGGGGAAATATTCCTTAATCGCGACGAGCTCGTTGAAGTAGATTCCGCGGGCCTTGTAGACGATCCCGAAGCCCCCAACTCCGAGCACTTCTTCAAGGCGCCATTCGCGAAGGACCGTCCCGGCAGGGAGGGCCTTGTTGCTATAGACTTTGTTCATCGCCGAGCTCCCCCGAGCATGGTATGGAAATCGCACGAACGTTGAGGGATTGCTAGTCTGAACGGGGGGACCGGCTAAGCCAGATGCGCTTCGAATGCGCCAGCCGAACTCATGTTGGTCTCCGGCGGAAGATCAACGAGGATAGCCTCTTCGCTGACCCGGAGCGCGGGCTCTGGGCGGTGGCCGACGGAATGGGCGGTCACGAGGCCGGCGAAGTCGCTAGCGCGATGGTCGTCGACGCTCTGCGCTGCCTTCCCTCGACCGCGGACGTCGACCAGCTTGCGAACGAGGCATCGGAGGCGCTGGCCCAGGTCAATCGCGAGCTCATCGAGCTTGCGAAGTCCAGCAAGCGCGGGCCCGGAGGAACTATCGGAACCACCGTCGTCGGACTCGCCATCTCCGATGGGGCGTTCCGCTGCTTCTGGATGGGAGACAGCCGCGCCTACCGGCTGCGCGACGGGAAGATCGAGCGGGTCAGCCATGACCACAGCCTTGTGCAAAACCTCATCGACGCCGGCATGCTCAGCCCTGAAGACGCCGAGACCCACGAAAATGCGAACCTCATCACGCGCGCGGTTGGCGCTTCCGAGCACGCCGACGTCGAAATCGTGGGCGGCGATGCGAAGCCGGGCGACCAGTTCCTTCTTGCGAGCGACGGCCTGACCCGCCTTGTGCGCGACGAGGAGATCGTGGCGGAGCTTGAAAGGTCGGCGCCGGCCCAGGCTGCCGACAATCTTATTGAAACGGTGCTGGCGCGCGGCGCTCCCGACAATGTGTCCATCGTTATCGCGAAGCTTCTTTAGAGACTTCCGGACTCTTCGCCGCGTCCGCTAAGGGGCGCGAATGACCGACTTCGCTTCGCTCCTCGTCGCCGACCGCGGGCAAAACGCCCATGCGCTCCACCTCGTCGACAAAACCAGTTTTGCCGACTGGGTGAAGACGCGGCCCGAGGAAGACCGAGCGCTCATCGACGCGCACCGGTTCGACGGCAAGACGGGCTTTGCCTGGCTGATCCTGCCGCGCGGCGCCAAGGATTTCGAGGTGGTGAGCGCGGTCGCCAATGCGGGCTCGCTTTCCCCATGGTGCCTGGCAAAGCTCGCCGAGGCGCTTCCCGAGGGCAGCTACCGGCTGGCCGAAGGCGCGCCCGGAAAGGCGGCGCTCGGCTGGCTTCTCGCCCAGCACCGCTTCGACGACTACCGAAGCAAGAAGGAGGACGCCGAAGGCGGGCCGCGCATCCTCGTCACGCCCGAAGCCGCCGCGGTCGAGACGACCGTGCGCCTCGCCGAGGCGACCGCGCTGGTCCGCGACCTCGTCAACACTCCCGCTCTTCGCCTCGGACCCGCCGAGCTCGAGCAGGCGGTGCGTGACAGGCTCAGCGGCTGCAACGCGGACATTCGTGTGACCGCCGGAAAGGACCTCAGCGAAGGCTATCCCTTGATCGCCGCCGTTGGCGGAGCAGCCACGGCCGAGCGCGCACCGCGGCTCATCGAGGCGGAATGGGGAAAGCCCGATCACCCGCGCATCGCCATAGTCGGCAAGGGTGTCTGCTTCGATTCCGGCGGGCTCGACATCAAGGGCGCGAGCGGGATGCGCCTGATGAAGAAAGACATGGGCGGCGCGGCCCATGCGCTGGCGCTCGCATGGCTGGTCGCCTCCGCGCGGCTTCCGGTGCGGCTCCATCTGCTCATTCCCGCCGTCGAGAATGCAGTTTCGGGCGCGGCCGTCAGGCCGGGCGACATCGTCAAGTCGCGCAAGGGGCTGAATGTCGAGATCGACAATACGGATGCCGAAGGGCGGCTGATCCTTGCGGACGCACTCGCCCGGGCCGCGGAGGGCGAGCCTGAGCTCGTCGTCGATTTCGCGACGCTGACGGGCGCAGCCCGGGTCGCGCTGGGCCCCGAACTTCCCGCGCTCTTCGTCACGGACGACGGCTTCGCCTCGCGGATCGAGGCGGGGGCGAAAGAGGTCGAAGACCCCGTCTGGCGAATGCCGCTCTGGGAGTCCTATGACGAGATGCTCAAGAGCGACATCGCCGACCTCGCCAACGCGTCCGGCTCCTCGATGGCTGGAGCGATCGTCGCGGCGATGTTCATGAAGCGCTTCGTGCCGGATTCGCTGCCCTGGGCCCATCTCGACACCTTCGCCTGGCGAGAGGCGGCGAAGCCCGGCCGTCCGAAGGGCGGAGAGGCCTTGGGATTGAGGGCGATTTTCGCCTGCCTACAGCAACAATTCCCTGCTGGCTGAACACACCCTTCTATCAGACTTCCCGATTTTTCGGCGCGTTCGCGGTCACTTCGCTGCAACAATTCCCTTGCTTGCCTGTTTAACGGGCGAGTGCGCGACGCACAGGAGATCGGTAAACCATGGCCGACGAATCACTGTCAGCCTGGATGCGGGCGTTGATCGCCTATGTCCGGTCAGGAGAGCCCGACCTTACCAATCGGCAGATGGCGCTGCTGATGCTCGTCTATCTGACGCCCGGCCCGCATACGGTGCGCGGGCTGGCGAAGGTGCTCGGCGTATCGAAGCCGGTAGTGACGCGCGCCTTGAACACACTTGGGGCGCTCGGCTATCTGCGCCGCGAACGTGACCAGGACGACCGCCGCAACGTGTTCGTCGTAAGGACAAAGGACGGGGCGGAATTTCTTGAAGATTTCAAGCGCAACCTCCGCGACAGCGACCGTTCCGCCGCGGCCAACAGGCCGGTCATCGGACAGGCCGCCTTCGCCCATCAGCGCTGAGTTCGCGCTCGCCGGGCCGTCCAATCCTCCCGACCCGAAGACCCACGCCTACCGGAAAGACCTCGCCGACAGCGCGCTCGCCGGCCGGGTGATCGCGTCGCATTATGCGGAACCGCTTCCTCGAACCGTCGGCAGCAGGACAACGCTTCGGGCAGCACCGTCCGAAGACTCCGACGCGGTCCGGGAAATCGACGCCGGCGAACCGTTCGCGATGTTGGACAATAGCGTCGGCTGGGCGTGGGGCTATGGCGGCGGAGACCGGCTGGTCGGATATGTTCGCTCCGACGCCTTGAGCGTCGCAGGCTAGCCGAGGACCGCGAGCCTAAGCCAGAAGAGCTGGTAGAGGCTGGTCGCAATCAACACCGCGATTGCGATCCCGATCGCCCAGTCGCGCTTCGGCATCTTCGGCCGCCGCGCCGGGAAGAGCAGCCAGGCGGAAATTGCGGAAAGGAAGATCGTCGCCAGCGCGACGTTGCGCAGATAGATGACGACGACTGTTCGGACATGCTCGGTGCCATCAGCGACCGGGTCGCCGTGCGGGCTCGTCAAGATGCCCGTGCTCCACACGATCACGGCGGCGAACAGCAGGAATCCGCCCACGAACATCCGGGCACGCCCGATTCCCCTGTTACTCACATCTCTCCTCTCGCTTTGCGGATGGCGTACCAACGCTTCACGTTCGCCTGTTGCTCCGCAAGCGTCTCGGCGAAGACATGGCCTCCGGTCCCGTCGGCGACGAAATAAAGCGCCTTTGTCTCAGCGGGATTCAGGACGGCGGCGATGCTATCTTTTCCGGGATTGGCGATCGGACCGGGCGGCAGCCCTGCGTGAGTATAGGTGTTGTACGGGTCGTCCGAGTGAAGCTCCGATTGCTTGATGCGCCGTCCCAGCGGCTTGCCCCTGGTGATCGGGTAGATCACCGTCGGGTCCGCATCGAGCTTCATGCCGATGCGCAGTCGGTTGCAATAGACCCCAGCGATCGTCCGCCGCTCGGCCGGCTTGCCGGTCTCCTTCTCGACGATCGAGGCTAAGGTGACCGCTTGCTCCTTGCTGTCGAGCGGGCAGGCGGGAGTGCGCTTCGCCCACAGTGCTGAGAGAGTCCTGGTCATCGAGGCCTGCATCCGTTCGACGACCTTGGAGCGCTGCTCGCCGCGCTCATAGCTGTAGCTGTCGGGAAGCAGCGATCCCTCGGCGATGGGCAGTACCTTCCCGGTCAGGAAGCGGTTCGCCGCCAGCTTCTCCTCGACGACGATCGAGGGCATGCCTTCGGTGACGGTGACAAGCCGCTGGACGGGCTTGCCGTGCTGGAGGAGGTCGAGGATCGCCGAGGCGCTCATCCCTTTCGGGATCTCGAACTCGCCGGCCTGGATCGGGTCGTGCGACCCGAGGATTTTGGCCATTCCGCGGAAGGTCGTCGAATTGCCGGGGATCGCGCCTTGCTTGTCGAGCTGCGCCGCGACCGAGGAAAGGGTCGAGCCTTCCTGGACGATGATCGTGTGCGGACCGGGCTTCGGCCCGGTGCTCCACCAGAACAAGTAGATAACCAGGAGCGCGGCAACGACTGCGGCCGCGACGCCCCAGCGAAGCAGCCGGGTCACACCGCTTTCATGATCAGCGAGGCGTTCGTGCCGCCGAAGCCGAAACTGTTGTTGAGAACTGCGCGGATCTGCCGCTCCTTCGCCTTGTGCGGGACGAGATCGACCCCTTCCGTTCCCTCGCTGGGATTGTCGAGGTTGAGGGTCGGCGGAGCGACCTGGTCGCGCATCGCGAGGATGCAGAAGATGCTTTCAACCGCTCCCGCCCCGCCGAGAAGATGGCCGATCGCCGACTTGGTCGAGCTCATCGACAGCGACCCGATGGCGTTGCCGAACAGTCGGCGCACCGCCCCCAGCTCGAGCTCGTCGCCCAGCGGGGTCGAAGTGCCATGCGCGTTGATATAGTCGATGTCCGACGGTTGCAGGCCCGACTTCCTGAGCGCCATTTCCATCGAGCGGTAGGCGCCCGAGCCTTCCGGGTGCGGCGCGGTGACATGGTGAGCGTCGCCGGACAAGCCGTAGCCGATGACCTCCGCGTAGATCTTCGCCCCGCGAGCCTTGGCGTGCTCATATTCCTCGAGCACCACGACTCCGGCGCCCTCGCCCATGACGAAGCCGTCGCGGTCCCTGTCATAGGGCCGGCTCGCCTTCTGCGGCTGGTCGTTGAAGTTGGTGGAAAGCGCGCGTGCCTGCGCGAAGCCCGCAATGCCGATCGGGCAGATCGTCGCCTCCGCACCGCCCGCCAGCATGATGTCCGCATCGCCGTCCTTGATCATCCGCGCGGCGTCCCCGATCGAATGCGCGCCGGTCGAACAGGCGGTCACGACCGCGTGGTTCGGCCCCATCAGGCCGTATTTGATCGAGACCTGGCCGGAGATGAGGTTGATCAGGCGGCCGTGGACGAAATGCGGGCTGACCCGTCCGGGGCCGTTTTCATGGAGATTGACGCTTTCCTTCTCGATTCCGGGGAGGCCGCCAATGCCCGACCCGATCGAGACGCCGGCGCGATACCGAGTCTCCTCGTCCATTTCCGTGAGGCCGGCATCTTCGATCGCCTGCCCTGCGGCATCGAGACCAAAGACGATGAACGGATCGACCTGGCGCTGGACCTTGTGATCGACTCGCTTGGCGGGATCGAAGCCATATTCATGGTCCGCGGGCTTGACCTCGCAGGCGATGCGGCACTTCTGGTCGCTGGCGTCGAACTTGGTGATCGGCCCGGCGCCGCTCTTCGCGGCGACGATGTTGCGCCAGCTCGTCTCGACGTCGCCACCGAGCGGCGTCACCAGCCCAAGTCCCGTCACAACGACACGGCGCATGATAGTTTCTCCGTCAGTTCAAAAACAAACGGCCCCCCGCTTTTGTTCGGGAAGCCGTTCGTGCCGCCATGGTCGGCATTCAGGGCGGCGGCCTAAAAAGCCCCCGGATCAGCCCTGGTGCTGGTCGATATAGTCGGTCGCGTCCTTCACCGTCGTGATCTTCTCGGCCGCATCGTCCGGGATCTCGACGTTGAATTCTTCCTCGAACGCCATGACCAGCTCGACGATGTCGAGGCTGTCGGCGCCGAGATCGTCGATGAAGCTCGCTTCGGGCGTCACCTTGTCGGCCTCGACTCCGAGGTGCTCGACGACGATCTTCTTCACCCGATCGGCAGTCTCGCTCATTGGGCTTTCCTCCGTGTTTGCTTTTGCGCTGCCCTAGCCGTGCGAATTGATGCTCGCAAGTGCGAGAGCGCAGGCTGTCGGGGGACAGCCGAGCACGAGCACATGGCGATGACCTGCACCACGCGCTACGTGACAGCTGCAATGCCCGAGAAGACTTCCCGCTCCCTGACGGCAGGCGAAATCGATCTTGCGCGTACCATCTTCGGAGATGCGGTCGATTATTCCAAGGTTCGGATGATCCGCGGCAAATGGTGGCCCTTGCAGCCGAAGAACGCCGCAATGGCGCCGTGCGGCAACATCCACTTCCATCCCAAAGGGACCCTGTGGACGGACGATTATTCGAAAGAGCCGCTGTGGGAGCAGGGCTTTTTCATCCATGAAATGACTCATGTATGGCAGTCGCAGGCCCGCGGCCGTTTTTACCTTCCGCTGATGCGTCACCCTTTCTGCCGATATCGATATGAGGTCATTCCCGGGCGGCGCTTCACCGATTACGGCCTGGAGCAACAGGCGGAGATCGCGCGGCACGTGTTTCTTGCGCAACGCGGCGCAAAGGTAGCCGCTCCGCCGAGGTCAATCCTGCCCTTCTGACCTGCCGAAAAGCCCTGTGTCCGGGCGGCAACAGCCGTAACCTCTAAACGCTCCTACTAACCTTCGTTGATATCGGAGCATCGGCTTTTCAGCATAGCTTCGCCGGTCAGCGCAAGATCAGAGGGGGCTCTCACATGCGCATCTCATCCTATCTGCTTATTAGCACCGCATTCGTCGCGATTGCGGCACCTTCGTTTGCACAGACGACGCAGGAAGACGTCGCCCAGCAAGCCAACCAGCCGCCCGCCAGCGAGACCGGGCAGGAAATCATCGTCACCGCCACCAAGCGAGCGTCGACGATCCAGGACGTTCCCTTCTCGGTCAACGCGCAGACCCAGGAAGACATTCAGCGCGCGAACGCCAATTCGCTCGAGGCGATCGCCCGCAACGTCGCCGGGCTGACGGTCCAGAACCTCGGGCCGGGGCAGAGCCAGGTGTCGGTGCGCGGAGTCTCCGCCGGCCAGATCGTCCGCGACCAGCCGGGCGTGAAGGAGCAGGTCGGCGTCTACCTCGACGAATCGGTCATTTCGCTTTCGCTCTTCACGCCGGACCTCGACCTGTTCGACCTGAACCGCGTCGAGACCCTTCGCGGACCGCAAGGCACATTGTTCGGATCGGGATCGGTCGGCGGCACCATCCGCTACATCACCAACCAGCCGCGCATTGGCGTCACCGAAGGGCTGGTCGAAGCGAACGTCAACACGGTCGACGAAGGCGACATCGGCTATGGCGTCAAGGGCGCCGTCAACGTTCCGCTCGGTTCGACGGCAGCGGCGCGCGCAGTCGCTTACGGGACTCACTTCGGCGGCTTCATCAACGCTCTCGGACCGGCCGGCGGCAAGGATGTCAACGACGGATCGAGAGTCGGAGGCCGCCTTTCGGTCCTGTGGGAACCTATGCCGGAGCTGAAGATCACTCCGCGAATCGTCTACCAGGAAGCGAAGGCCAACGGGTTCAACCGTGAGGAAGTCTTCAACCTTTACCTGAACCCGTTCACGACGCCGTCGCACGTCTATGACGAGCGCGAGCAATTCCTGCTTCTCCGTGAGAAGTTCAGCGACAAGACGACCATCGCCGACCTGACCGCAAGCTACGACTTCGGGCCGGCGGAGTTGACGTCCATCACCAGCTACATCAACCGCGACATTCTGGTGAGCCGCGACGCTTCCGCACTCACGCATTCGGTGTCCCGCGACCTCGGCCTGCCGGTCGAGGCGGCGGCGATTCCGTCCAACCTGCGCGACACCACGGACCTGAAGCAGTGGACACAGGAAGTCCGGCTGGCATCCACCGGCGCAGGACCGTTCCAGTGGGTCGCCGGCGGCTTTTATTCACACGTCGACCGCGAGTACGCACAGCGCCTGCCGACGCCCGGTTACGACGCCTTTGTCGACGCGTTCTTCCTGACACCGGGCTGCTTGAACGCAGTGGCGGACATTACCAAGCAAGGGCTTTGCAAGGTCAAGGATCCCGATCCTGCCTTGCGCGTGCCCTTGACCTCGGCGGACATTTCCAACGGCTTCCCGGCGGACTCCCCGTACAACGCGGACCTCCCCTACATCATCAAGCAGGCGGCGGTCTTCGGCGAGGGAAGCTACCGCTTCGGCCAGTTCAAGCTGACTGCCGGCGGGCGCTATTACGACTTCAAGGAGACCCGCGACTTCATCTCGGGCGGCTTGTTCTCCAATGGCGATACCCGCCTCGGGGACAAGACCAAGTCCAACGGCTTCAGTCCGCGGGTCATCGGGACCTGGGAGCCAAACCGGAACCTGAGCATCAACCTTCAGGCCGCGAAGGGCTTCCGTCTCGGCGGCATCAACGACCCGCTGAACATCCTGCTCTGCAATGCGGAGGACAAGGTCATCTATACGCCTTTCCAGTCGGAGAGCTACGATGACGAGACGCTCTGGAACTATGAAGGCGGGGTCAAATATTCGCGTGGCCCGATCACCTTCAACGCCGCGGTCTTCCACACGAGCATCAAGGACCTGCAGGTAACTGTCGACGCCGGCAGTTGCTCGTCGCGCCTGGTGTTCAACGTGCCCAAAGCGCACACTACGGGCGTCGAGGCGGAGTTCGCGGCCCACCCGATGGCCGGGCTCGATCTGTCACTGGCCGGTAGCTACGTCAGCTCCGAGTTCGACAGCACGATCGAAAATCCCATCCTGGCTATCAGGACCGGTATCCGCGACGGCAACCGCCTTCCGACCGTTCCGAAGTTCCAGATGGCGGCGACGGCGAACTACACGAACCGGTTCAACGACCGTTCGGACTGGTACGTGAACGCATCGTACCAGCATGTCGGAAGCCGGTACACGCAGCCGGGCGACCAGGAGAATAATCCGCGCACCTTCGTGCACGACCTGGACCCGTATTTCGGCAACATCCCCGGCGAGGCGACGACGCTGAACCTGAAGCTTCCGTCCTACGACCTGGTTAACCTCTCCGCCGGCCTGCAGTTCGACAACGGCATGGAGGTCGTCGCCTACGTGAACAACGTGTTCGACGAGAACCCGTTGCTCTCCTTCGACCGCGAGCGTGGCGGGCGCGCCAGGCTCGGCTTCAACGTCGGGCAACCGCGGACGATCGGGCTGACGTTCCGCCAGAAATTCGGCGGGTGACCGAGCGCGGCAGGCATAGCTTGCCGCAACCGTCTATAACGCGCCGCTCGCTCCTCATCGGGGCGGGCGGCGCTGCCGTTTTGGCCAAGTCAGCGAGCGCGAGCGTGATGAGCACAAAAGAGCATGTGGCGGTCATCGGCGCGGGAGTTTTCGGCGCGTGGACGGCTCACCACCTGCTGAATTCCGGGCACAAGGTGACGCTCGTCGATGCGTTCGGACCCGCCAACGCGCGAGCCTCGTCGGGCGGGGAATCCCGCCTGACCCGTGCGGCCTATGGCAAGGACGCGATCTACACAGGCATGGCGTCGGACTCGCTGGCGCAGTGGAAAGCGCTGAGCGCCGTTTCCGGGCTTCCGATCTTCATACCGGCGGGAATCCTGTTCTTCTTCCCGACCGAGGAACAGTATCTGAAGGACAGCATCGCCGCCCACCGCGAGCTCGGTCTTCCGAGCGAGCTGCTTTCGCGTTCCGAAATGGAGAAGCGGTTCCCGATGATCGACTTCGACGGGATTACCGCCGGAATTCACGAACCAGGCTTCGGCGCCTTGATGGCTCGAAGGGCCGTCCTCACCCTCGTCGATCGCTTCGTCCGATCCGGCGGTGAGTTTCGAATCGGCTCGGCCATTGCTCCGGCTGCGGCCAGCGGCCGCCTGGATGCCGTGTCTTTATCCTCGGGTGAGGAGGTGAAGGCCGACCGCTTCGTATTCGCGCTGGGCCCGTGGCTTCCGAAGCTGTTCCCGGAGCTTCTTGCAGGCCGGATCGTCGCGACCCGCCAAGAAGTCTTCTTCTTCGCCCCTCCGGCCGGAGACCGGCGGTTCCAGGTCGGGGCGATGCCCTGCTGGGCCGACTTCAACAACGGCGACATCTTCTATGGCTTCCCGGACCTCGAGACCCGCGGCGTCAAGTTCGCTCACGATGAGCACGGGGCAGTGGTGGATCCGGACACGCAGAGCCGGAAGCCGAGCGAGGAAGCGCTTGCCGAGATCCTTGCCTATCGCGACCGCCGTTTCCCGCTTTTGAAAGGCGCCGCGCTGACCGAAGCGCGCGTCTGCCAATATGAGAACAGCTCGAACGGAGACTTCCTGATCGACCTTCACCCGCGGCTGGCGAACGTGCTGCTGCTTGGGGGCGGCTCAGGCCACGGTTTCAAGCACGGGCCGGAGGTCGGCCGCTATGCCGCGGCTCGCCTGTTCGGGCAGGCGAAGGAGGAACCGCGCTTCAGCCTCGCCACGAAGGGAGAGACCCAGAAACGGGAGGTGCATTAGCCCCGGCTTGCACTGCCGCGGCCAATCCCGCAGTCTCCTTTCAGGGGGTTGGATGGCCAGCATCTTCCTCAGCTATGCGCGGACCGATGCCCGCAAGGCGGTGCGGGTCGCAAATGCGCTCGAGGCGGCAGGCCATTCCGTCTGGTGGGATAAGCAGCTCAACCCCGGCGAGCGCTTCTCGGCCGAGATCGACAGGGCCCTGAAGAGCGCGGACGCCATCGTCGCGCTGTGGAGTAAGGCGTCGATCGAATCGGCCTGGGTGCAGGATGAAGCGGGCGTGGGACGCGACAGCGGCCGCCTCGTACCGGCGTTGCTCGATCAGGTCGCTCCGCCCCTGGGCTTTCGCCAGTATCACGCAGTGGATCTTAGTCGAGGCCGGCTGAGCGGACGGGCACTCGAGTCTCTGGTCCAGGCTGTCGAAGACCGGCTCTCGGGGAAGTACGCCGAGAAACAGGCCTCGAGCGCGGTTGCCACGCCACCGCGTCTCAAAGTTCTCGTCGGGGCCGCGGCAACCGCCGTCCTGATTGTCATCGTGGCCGGCTGGTGGCTGTCGAGGCCCGCGTCGTCCTCCTCGGCTCCGTCGATCGTTATTGAGTCAGCCGAGGCGAATTCACCGATGGCGGAAATGATCGCGCGCGGGATCGCCGACG
>Ga0207706_10005539_pt1 | contig 11774 bp, 7 predicted proteins | sample KBSC53metaG_FD_184318 | JGI IMG/M metagenome (GOLD analysis project Ga0207706, IMG submission 184318) | Corn rhizosphere microbial communities from Kellogg Biological Station, Michigan, USA - KBS C5-3 metaG (SPAdes) (version 2) | ecosystem: Host-associated > Plants > Roots > Rhizosphere > Soil ... | reverse complement strand
CTGACCAAACGCTGGTTCTCATCAATGGTAAGAGACGTCATCAAACAGCATTTGTCACCTTGTTTGGCACACGGGGAAGAGGCAACTCGGGTGTTGATCTCAATGCGTTTCCGGAAGCAGCTATTGATCGCGTCGAAATATTGCGCGACGGCGCCAGTGCGCAATATGGTTCTGATGCAATGGCCGGCGTTATCAACCTTATTCTAAAAAAGGACGTAAATCACATGACGGTTAATGCTGGCTGGAGCGGATATTATGATCATAAATTCAATAGCAGAAATTTTAATGAAGGGAATCAATACTATTCAGGCAACTCCATCGACGGAGGAAGTTTTACTTTATCTGTTAACAATGGAATTCCTCTCGGTAAAAATGGTGGTTTTATCAACATTTCCGCAGATGTTTTAACCCAGGCTAAGACCTATCGTCAAACTGATACTGCGAATTGGCAAACAGAAAAAAACAATTTGCCTTATATAAATTCTTCGCGAAGGGCATTTGGAGACGCTTCGCTGACCGCCGGTGGTATCATGTATAACATGGAGATACCTTCAGCTGTAAATGGTGGAATTACTTTCTATTCATTCGGTGGTTATAATTATAAAAGCTCGGATGCATTTGCCTATACTCGTAACTACAGTGCAAGACCTGATCGTTTTCCCGCCAATGAAGATGGCACTCTTATCAATGCGCCGACTATATTTAGAAAGTCCAACGATGGCGAAACCTATTACAATCCGCATATTCAAACACATGTCCAGGACGCTTCGCTCGCACTTGGCATAAGGAAGACTACCCGATCAGCATGGAATTGGGATCTGAGCAATACGATCGGAAGAAATGATTTCCACTTTTTTGGTGACAAGACCTTCAATGCGTCTAAAATAGGCCAGGCTATTCCCAATCATTATGATGATGGTGGCTTTAATTTTCTGCAGAACACACTGAATCTCGATATAAGTAAATCTTTCAAAACTGTTGCACGAGGTCTTAATCTTGGCCTTGGTGCAGAGTACAGGTACGAGCGATATGAAATTTACAAGGGTGAAGAGGGTTCATACACAAATTATCATCCGGGTAATCTTTATTATCCAAACATTGCAGATTCGGCAGCACCTGCGTCGGGTTCCCAGGGATTTCCTGGATTTAGCCCCTCCGATGTGGTTAGCGCCAACAGGTCAAATGTTGGTGTGTACGCCGATGCAGAATTAAATGTAACCAAAGAGTGGCTGGTAGATGGTGCTGTTCGCTTCGAGGACTATTCCGATTTTGGTTCTGTAGCAACTTTCAAATTGGCTACACGTTATAAACTGGCATCCAATTTTAATGTCAGGGGTTCTGTAAGTACAGGTTACCGCGCACCATCGCTACAACAAATAAATTTCAGCAATACACTTACTTCATTTAGCGGAGGGCAATTGGTGCAATCTCGCATTGCCAGTAATAAAGATCCGATAACGAGAGCTGCGGGCATTCCTGAACTGAAGGAAGAAACATCAGTTAATACCAGCCTGGGATTTAGTTGGAAACCGATCCCAAATTTGACAATAACGGTGGATGGTTACATGGTGAAAGTTAAAGACCGGATCGTCTTATCTGGTTTGTTTAGCAGGGATGACCCTACTCTACCACCTTCGTTCACTTCCCAGATCCCGGCTGATGTAACCACTGTGCAGTTCTTTGCTAATGCCGTCAGCACTACCAACTATGGATTGGATGTTATTCTGGATTATTCCAAGAGATGGGGAAATAAAAGTTTTAAGGCTTTGCTTGCCGGGAATATACAAAGCATGACCATTGATGCCATTCATGTTCCCCCTGTGTTGAGTGGTACCAAGCTTAATCAAAAAACTTTCTTTAGTGACCGGGAAGAAGCATTCTTACTTGCTTCGGCGCCCAAGCAAAAATTCGCTCTAAGTCTCGATTATAATATCGACAAATTCGGCGTTGGCACTCACCTGACTTATTACGGAAAGATTATTTTATTAGGTTTCGGGGATTCCACTGCTGACAATCCCAATCAAACCGGTATCAATCCGATGGTTCCCACTGATGCTGATCCAAATGTTTATGTACCCGAGCAATTTAATTTCAATGGCAAGCTCGTTACAGACCTATATGTTTCATATAAATTTTCCAACCAGGTAACTCTGTTTGCAGGTGCAGATAATTTGTTCAATGTTCATCCCGATGTTGGCGTAAATCAATTGGCAAAGGGCTGGGCCGGCGATAACGAATCCGGTGGACCATGGGATTCTGTTCAAATGGGTTTTAATGGGATGCGTTTATTTGTAAAGCTGGCCTGGGATATTGGTAAATAAAGTTCTTGCTACAGGAAACAGAATTGAAAATTTTTAACCATGGAGACATTGAGAACACGGAGAAACACAGAGAACACTCTGGGGTTCCTTAGTGCACTCTGTGCCTCCGCGGTAACAATTTAAATGATCCAATTCTCATGGCATGAAAAAATACTTTCAGTTTGCATGTTGTGCATTTTTATTCATCGCAATAACAACATTTTCTTTTGCACAGAATAAGATTGTTGTATTTCAATCAGACTTTGGATTGAAAGATGGTGCTGTATCGGCGATGAAAGGAGTGGCTATGGGAGTTTCTCCTGATCTGAAACTATTTGACCTCACACATGAGATCCCTGCGTACAATATATGGGAAGCAGCTTATCGTTTAGAACAAACCGTTGCATACTGGCCCGCAGGAACGGTCTTTGTTTCCGTAGTGGATCCGGGCGTAGGAACAAACAGAAAGTCAGTTGTCTTAAAAACAAATTCAGGGCATTTCATTGTAACTCCGGATAATGGCACGCTGACATTAGTTGCCCAATCGTTAGGTATTGCAGAATTGAGAGAAATTGATGAAAAGATAAATCGCAGGCAAGGATCTGAAAGATCTTATACATTTCATGGCAGGGATGTCTATGCATATACAGCTGCAAGGTTAGCGGCCGGTGTTATCAGTTTTGAACAAGTGGGGCCTGTTTTACCAAATGAAGTGGTGAATATTCCTTTTCAAAAAGCAAAATTCGAAAACGGAAAGATCAGTGGAACTGTTGCCATCCTGGATATACAGTATGGTAATATATGGACAAACATTCCTGATGATGTTTTTAAGGAGCTGAATGTGAAAACCGGCGAGAGTGTCCTGGTATCGATCTATCATAACAACATAAAAAAATACGATGGCAAGATGCCCTATGCTGTAACATTTGGCAGTGTGGCAAAAAACAAACCACTACTTTATTCAAATAGTTTGATGCAAGTTTCCTTTGCCCTGAATATGGGGAATTTTTCGGAGGTATATCACATTTACAGCGGAAATGATTGGACGGTGAAGATTAGTAAATTGCGATAGCGAATTCCCAAAATTGTTTTATAAATAAATCGGTTCAGTATGAAACACCACTTAACAAAGGAACAGATCGAATCCTACCGATCTTCCGGTTTTATTGTTATTGAAAATCTTTTGTCAGAAGAGGAACTTGAGCACTGGCGTAAGACAGTTACAATTGCCGTAAAGGAAAGAGCGGGGATAAAAATACCGGGTAAAGAAATAAAAATTGGCGAAGCCGATGGCATCAATGAGGATGCCGATTATTTTGGGAAAGTATTTGACCAGCTACTCAATCTCTGGCAGACAGATGAAGGTGTAAAAAAACTTATGTTGGATGAGCGACTTGGTAACATGGCAGCACAGTTGGCCGGTGTTGATGGCATCAGGATCTGGCACGACCAGGCCTTGATCAAACGCCCCTGGGCAAACCCAACTTCCTGGCACCTGGATACTCCATTCTGGTCGTTTTCCGATCGCAATGCGATTTCGATATGGGTGGCGTTGGATAATGCGACATTGGAAAATGGATGTCTCTTTTTTATTCCAGGTTCACACAAACAAACAAATTTTGACAAAATAACTATCGGCAGAAATATGGACGGCATCTTTGATGTCTATCCTCAACTGAAAAATACCATGCCTGTCGCTGCGCCGATGAAGGCAGGGAGTTGTTCTTTTCATAATGGCCTCACTGTTCATGGCGCAAATGCGAATATGACCAGCGGATTTCGCCGGGCCATGACTTGTGCTTATATGCCGGATGGCAATGTGTTCAATGGAGAGCCAAATATTTTACCGGATGCATACTTAGAAAAATTAAAGATCGGAGACCCATTGAATAACGATGAACAAAATCCACTCATTTACCATGCACGCATTAAAGTGAATCACTGATTTTATTTCTCTATTGCTTTTAAAGTAAGGCTTGACTAATTTCATCCAAACAAAAAGTTTTGAGGCGAAGAACATTTATAGCACAGGGAACTATAATAACAGCGGGCCTTCATTTCAGAAAACTATTCTCATCCAATAGCAATAAGGTGTCTCCGGTTAACCCGCTCTATTCAGCTTTCAAAGACCCGGAAAATATCTATCGTCCCTTTGTTCGTTGGTGGTGGAACGGCGACAAGATCGAAAAAGATGAAATAACACGTGAACTTAGATTGCTGAAAGACGCAGGCATAGGCGGCGTGGAGATCAACCCCATAAAATTCCCGGCCAAAACCGATGACCTTGGCAAACGATCCGTTCCATGGTTAAGTGATGAATGGATCAACCTGCTGCAATTCGCTCTCGCAGAAGCAAAGTCTCTCGGTATGACGTGTGATCTAATAGTGGGGTCGGGTTGGCCATTTGGTGGAGAATGGTTGGCAGAAGAAGAGCGTTCCCAAATAGTAGTGATAGCAACAAAAATGTTAGAAGGTCCAATGGAGTACGAAACTTCATTGCCTGAATTATTCAAAGTAGCCGACCCAACAATTTCTTCTCCATTCAAAGAGAAAAAAATGGAAATGCTTTCGGTAAAGTTGCTTCCATCAATTGTCAATCGCGCCGAAGATGTGAAAGATATTTCCGATAAGATCACGGGTGAATCTATCAAATGCCAAATCCCCGAAGGGAAATATGTTTTATATGCCCTTGTCAGGATAAAAGGTTTCATGCAGGTTATCCAGGGGGCTCCCGGAGCGGGTGGGCCCGTGCTCAACCATTATAATGAAGAGGCGGTGAAAAAATATCTTTCCCACATGTCGCTGACGATAACGGAAAAACTGGGATCACTTTCACAACATATCCGCGCCTTTTTTTGCGACAGCCTTGAACTGGAGGGAGCAAACTGGTGTGAAGACATGCCTGCTGAATTTCAAAAACGAAGGGGATATGACCTGGTACCATGGTTGCCTTTTCTTTTATACAAGGTAACATCTATGGGCAACACATTTGTATTTGACTATGGAGTAGTATATGACGAAGACTTTAACGATACGATACAACGCGTTCGCTACGATTTTGAGTTGGTCAAAGCCGAATTGCTAAGGGAAAGATTTTTCAATTCTTTTATTAACTGGTGTAAAGAAAATAATGTGCAATCCCGGGCGCAGGCTTATGGAAGAGGGCATTTTCCATTAGAAGGCAGCTTTGATGTTGACATTCCTGAATGTGAAACCTGGATCAGGCCCGGTCTCGGGGATGAAATGAACGAGCAGGATTATAGGATCGGAAGAGCTTACACTGTGGTTAACAAATATGTTTCTTCAGCGGCCCATTTAAAGGGCAAACAGCATATCAGTTGCGAGGAATTGACCAATATTCATATGGTATTTAATGAATCACTTGAAATAATGAAGATCGCAAGCGATCAAAGCATTGTCTCAGGCGTTACACACTCAATTCTCCATGGATTTAATTATTCACCACCTTCGGCTTTGTTTCCCGGTTGGGTGATCTATGGATCATTTATTAATGAAAAAAACCCGTGGTGGAAATATTTTCACTATTTCACCGAATATAAATCCAGGCTCTCTGCCCTGTTGCAGCAGGCAACGATGTTTGCTGACATTGCGGTGCTGACGGCTACCGCAGATCTGTGGAGCATTTACGGTGCTCAAAACGATCCCTTTCCGTCGGTGATGAACCCGGCCTGGCAAACATTGATATGGGAGTCGATCCACAAAAATGGGAACGGTTGCGATTATATATCGGAACAGATCATACAGAACGCCAAAATGGAAAATGGCTTTCTTTATTATGGCCCCCGGAAATATCACACCATTTTTCTTACGCAGGTGGAAAGGATGGAACCCGCTACGGCAAAAAAATTATTTGATCTTGTGGCAGCCGGTGGACGTGTCTTTTGCATTGAATCATATCCGGAAAAATCTTGCGGATGGAATAATTATCGACAAAGGGATAAGGAATTAAAGGACTGGATAAATAAACTAAAGGCTTATCCCGATCGTTTTATCCTTTTAAAAAAACCAAAGAACAATTTTACCGGATGGTTCAAAACCATCCAGGAAAAATACAAGATCAGTCCTTATGTACACATTAATTTACCAAATCCATTTTTGTCGCAGGTCCGCTACCAGGCTAATGAAACGGAAATAATTATTTTCATCAATTCGAACACGACCGACAATTACGAGATAACAATTGTTCCCGCCCCCGCTATAGTTTCGGGAAAACAAGCCTGGATATGGGATCCCGCGACGGGTGAACGATACAGACTGCCCGCAAATGGTCATTCAATCAAACTGGATATGGGTCCGGCTGACCTTACATTGTTAGTCTTTGATAAAGAAAAAAGCGGTTTGTTGCACACATCAACAAAGAAGGGCAATGATCAAAGTATTGACATAAAAAATCCATGGTCTCTGACCGGCAATCACATAGATGGCAGGACAATACAAAGAGAGATGAATATCCTTAAAGATTTAAAAGAAATTCCGGAGTGGGTGAATTTTTGCGGAAGTCTCATTTACAGGAGTAATTTTGAATTGATTGATAAAAACAAAGTTGAATGGCTAAGCCTGGGAAGAGTGTTTGGTGTTTCAGAACTGTTGATCAACGGTGAAAATGCAGGAACTAAATGGTATGGTAAAAGAACATATCACATCGGGAAATTTTTGAAGAATGGAAACAATTACATTGAGGTGCGGTTAACAACTACAATGGGTAACTATTTAAAAGGTTTGACTGATAACCCGATCGCACAATTTTGGACAAATGAAGGGAGGGCTAGCCAACCTTTGCAATCTACGGGCATGCTGGGCCCTGTTACGGTTTATTAAAAATCAGATTATGCATCTGTCTTTGAAGAAATCTTTAGTGGTGGTCACGCTTTGTCTTGAATTTTTTCAATGCATAGCTAAAGATTACCCAGCCTCTTTATTTGGCATTTATTCCGACGGAGTAACATTAAATACGCGGTCGATACAATTTGCCATTGATTATATTCATAAGCAGGGAGGCGGCCGGCTGGTCTTTGACGTGGGAAGGTTTCGCACAGGATCCATTCATCTAAAGTCGAACGTCGCATTGCATTTACTCGAAGGCGCGGTGATCATTGGCTCATTGAATCCTTTGGATTATGACAGTCTGAGATTTACCGCGTTGATCTTATCGGATAACCAGCAAAACATCTCGATCACCGGGAACGGTATTATTGACGGGCAGGGAAGACAGGTCGCAAGGAATGTAGTAGATCTTGTCCATAGAGGATTGATCAAAGATGCATTTCGAAATGACCGTCCCGAAGTTGAAGACAGACCAATGCTGATTTATTTTCGCAACTGTACAGACGTTTCTATCCGAAAGGTGACCATGCGCAATGCTGCCGCCTGGGTCCAAACTTATGACCAATGCGCCCGTCTTCATATTGACAGCATTACAGTCGATAGCAGGGCCTTCTGGAATAATGATGGTTTGGATATCGTGGATTGCGATAGCGTTACCATTGCCAACTCATATATTGATGCCGCCGACGATGGCATTTGCTTAAAATCGCATGATGCTAAAAAGGTTTGTCAAAATATAATAGTCAACAATTGCGTGATCAGGTCGAGCGCCAGTGCTATTAAATTCGGAACGGCTTCTTTGGGAGGTTTTCGCAATATTCGAATGGTAAACATTAAAGTATTTGATACCTATCGTTCAGCGATCGCGATGGAAGCAGTCGATGGTGGGTTTATTGACAATGTTGAGGTTGACAGTTTGCAGGTTTCGCATACCGGAAATGCTATTTTTTTGCGGATCGGTGAGCGCATTACCGGGAAAAAAGGAAAATTGGACAATGTAAGGATAAATCATGTTGTGGCGGAAATTGCTGCTGATAAACCCGACTCGGGATACGAATATGAAGGACCGATTGAACATATGCCGAGAAATATTTCACCGGCTATAATTATTGCAGGATTACCGGGTGCAATGATCACTCATATTTCTATTGATAACATTCAAATAATTCATCCGGGTAAAGGCAATTCAAAATTTGCGAATGTTTCATTGAATGAATTGGAACGTGTACCTGAAAACACGGCTGGGTACCCTGAATTTTCTATGTTTCGCGAATTACCCGCGTGGGGGATTTATATCCGGCATGCAGAAGATCTACATGTCCGTAACGTTCATCTATCCTGCATGAGCAAGGATTACAGGACGGCCGTTGTACTCGACGACGTACATCATTCGCAATTTATTTCCACAACCATTAAAAAACCGGATTCAACGAATGCATTTTATGAGTTTCGCTCTACAGGGAATAGTTTTAAATAGGTACGGCGCTATCAGGCAAGTGTTTTGGTGTACTTTCTAAATCGCCTTGCTAAATAGTGTTTTACCCTCCTGCTTATTTCTTTGCGAGTGAAGATCGAATGCACTAGCTATATTCCTGAGAAAATGTCGACCAGTGCCAGTAACGGTCAGTTCTTTTTCATTCCATTCTATAAGCCCGTCCCTTTCTAAGTTTTGCAGTTCGGGAAAGCAAAGCTCCCGTAAAACGGGCAAATCCACCGGATCTATTTTGGTCAAACCTTTGCAAACGATGTTGAGAATATATTTTCGAAAAGCAATGTCCTCCTCATTCAAAAAATATCCCCTGAAGACCGGTAGCTCATTTTTTTCAATCGATTCATAATATTCGTGCAGAGTTTTTTTATTTTGCGCAAAAGCAACCCCCACATCACTTATACTCGAGACACCAACTCCCAGCAGAAAAGAAGTCCGCTGCTTTGTATAACCCATAAAATTTCTATGCAACGTTCCATCTATCCATGCTTTGTACAGGTCATCTCCTGGTAAAGCAAAATGATCCATACCTATATCCGCATAGCCATTATCAAGTAATAATTGCTTCCCTTCCAGATATAAGGCAATTTTTTCTTCCGGAGATGGAAGGTCTGTTTCATCAAAGAGCCGTTGCGCTTTGCTCGTCCACGGTACATGAGCATAACTATAAAAGGCAATGCGGTCAGGTTTCAACAGTATCGTTTGCTGAATCGTTTTCTCCACACTTTGTAAAGACTGTTTGGGCAACCCGTAGATCAGGTCAAAGTTCACAGATCTGAATCCAACTTCTCTTGCTTCTTCTGTCGCTTTTCGAACGTTCTCTATTGGTTGGATGCGATTGATCACTCGTTGCACTTCGGGATCATGATCCTGTACGCCATAGCTGATTCGACGAAAACCGAGATCGTACAAAATTCTAAGGTGATTCTTTGTCGTGTTGTTCGGATGACCTTCAATACTGAATTCGCGATGAGGATGAATAATAGCTCTCTTTACTATTGATTCAACCAATAACCTTAGATTTAAAGGAGAAAAAAAGGTAGGAGTACCACCTCCCAGGTGAATTTCGCGAACGATGGGTGGTTCGCCCATCAGCCGCCTGTATAAATTCCATTCTTTGGTTAATGCTTCAATATACTCTCCTTCAACACCATGGTTGTTTGTAATCTTTTTATTGCAGCCGCAATAAGTGCACAGGGATTCACAAAAAGGCAGATGCACATATAGACTTGTACCATTCTGGAGATTATTTTTCAGAAACTCTTCCCTAAAAATCTGTTTCCATCGCTCCTCGTCGATTTCCTCTTTCCAAAATGGCACGGTCGGATAACTTGTATACCTTGGCACCGGCACATCATATTTTCGCAACAATATGGGATCTATATTCATCACAGAAGTTTAGTGTTAGATTCAATGTAGCTTTATGTTCTTTGTTCTAATTTGTCAGTACTTTACCTGTTCTGTAGTTCCGGCGGTTATTGGATGAATTTTTGCATTTACTGCAAATTCTTTTACGAACTCCCTTACAGCATTCCAATCTGTGTATTCATAATCTTTGGACGTGTCGGTAGTACGACCTTCTCTTTTTGCGATCATTTTCATTATAAGGCGCTTGAAGAAATCGTATTGTGTGTATTTTAGCGCTCCCGCAATCTGCGTTGTCATCAGGGGCTTCCATCCTGCATGTTCGAGAAATTCAGTCGTTATTTTTCTTGCTTCTTTGTGTTCTTCTTCCAAATCAGATACTATTGCAAGACATACAGAAAAAAATGCGCCTGGCATTTTGTTCAGCGCTTCAACATGACGGTTAATATAATGCACTACGGCAGACTGATACTTATGTATGTGTATCGAAGCACCAATGATCACTGCGTCGTACGCAGAGGGTGAAGGTGGGGTTTCTGATGCATCAGCCACTGTTACCTCATAACCGGCATCTTTCAAAGTCGCTTCCATAAAATGGGATATCTTCCGTGTCTGCCCCTCAGTCGTCCCATAAACTATTAGGATTTTCATACTTGTTTTTTATGCAAGAATACTCCGGTTTAAAGCGGACACCAATGAGAAAACTCAGTGGTTTTACTGTTTCTTGTCACTTGGCCAGGAAAAGTAGGATGTCCTTATCATTTGGTTGGAAACAGCAAAATAAAAACTACCCCTGAAAACAGGGGTAGTTGAAACGTGAACCCCAAGAATGGAAAACTATTGCCTAACACAACGTTTTCAAATCTAATCGCAGAGTCGTTCCTGTTTGCTGATCCTGGAAAAGGTAGGGTATGATTTTCATCAGGTATTATAATATAAAACTGACATGAACGTTCACACCGGGCATAGCTAATACGTGACCCATGCCGAGGTCCTGGTTTATCGGTTTGTTATAAAATATACCAGCGGCGATCTTCCTGTTATTTATATCAAGCCCAACTGTTGCCTGCACGTTATGCCCGCCGGTGTGATCAACAGCTACGCCACCTAGCTCATCTTCGTTCATCTTTTCAATCATGACACCAACATTTGGGATCACCGAAATGTTGCCCACATCCTTCACATAATTGAACTGTAATACGGTCAGCAGCCGGTCGCCGAAATGATAGTCCTCTTTGTTTGTTGTATTCATCTTATAAGTAATGCCCGTGCTCATCGCACATTTTCCATATCGAAGAGAATAAGAACCATTCAGTAAAAATCCGTACTCCCTGTACCCGCCTGGAAATTCGGATTGTCAACTTCTTTTTCGCTACCTTCTTCATAATGGTAGCCGCCGGTCGGTAATTTAATACCCACACCCCCAACAACGGTTTGCCGAAGTTTATTGTTGGAAGAGCTATGATCTACAATTCTGTAATTCGCAAGAAAAACTGCATCTCCCAATTTATTCAGGGATTTATTTCCTTCAGGTCCTTTTTGGACGTTTGATTGAAAAGGAAGGTGTGCCATTAGCTCGATCTTTCGCGCAATAGTAAATTGCCCGGCTACCGAAAAACTGTGGTAGTATTCCCTGTTCAACATTTCATTCCCCATGTCGTCATGAGCATTGGATTGGTAATAGCGATAGTTATATCCAAACGTGATGAACTTTTGGGCAAAATGTGGAAACATATGTGGGTTGAAATTTCCAACTCCGCACCCGCAGATGTCAC
>Ga0207706_10005535_pt1 | contig 11776 bp, 12 predicted proteins | sample KBSC53metaG_FD_184318 | JGI IMG/M metagenome (GOLD analysis project Ga0207706, IMG submission 184318) | Corn rhizosphere microbial communities from Kellogg Biological Station, Michigan, USA - KBS C5-3 metaG (SPAdes) (version 2) | ecosystem: Host-associated > Plants > Roots > Rhizosphere > Soil ... | reverse complement strand
GGATCTTGCGTGGGTCGTGAACGGCAAGGTTCGTGGCAGTCCAACCGCCGATCGAGACTCCCAACAGGTCGAGTAGCGGTTCGGGCAGCTGCGCGAGGACCTGATTGAGCCACTTGGCTTGATCGCCGGCGCTAGTGATCGGTCGACTCTGGATGCTCATCCCCGGCTCTCCGAGCAAATCCACCGTGTAAATGGGTGCCTGCCGAAGCAGCGTCGGGAGATTGTCACCCCAGATTGGTGAGGCGGAGGCACGGCCCGGTAGCAGCACAATCGGCACTCCGCCAGTGCTGGCGCTACTGGTGAAGCGATAGACCCGGACAACGCCGAACTGGGTGGGGAGGTCCAAAGTCTGCTCCGGTGCCGGCAATACCTGCATCGCCTTGTCGTAGGCCGCCAGAAATCGATCTTGCCCAGCTGCCGAGCTGAAATGCCCGACCGGACAGGTGTCGCGCGCCGCAACAACCGCCCCGCCGGCAACGAGGCCGGCCGCGACGAGGATGACTCCTCTCCGCCGGCCCTTGTGAGTCATTCAGCTACCCGCCTGAGCGCCCCAGATCCCGAGAAAGGTTCGGGGAGGCCCTGGGGGCACGCGCAGAAACCTAAGATGCTGGAAACCCAACGCAAAACTCATCCAAAGGTGCCGCGCAACAGGGCCACAGCGTTTCTGCGCGTGCTCCCAGGGCCTCCCCGAACCGAGAGTCAGCAAAGAGCGCTCAGACGTTGAAGCCCAGAGCGCGCAGTTGGTCGCGACCGTCGTCGGTGATCATCTCCATGCCCCACGGGGGCATCCAGACCCAGTTGATCACCCACCGGTCGACCAGCCCTTCCAGCGCCGTCTGGGTCTGGTCCTCGATCACATCCGTCAGCGGACAGGCAGCCGAGGTCAGCGTCATGTCGATGGTCAAGGAATCGTCGTCTTCGAGGTGCAGGCCATAGATCAGACCAAGATCGACCACGTTGATGCCGAGCTCGGGATCGACAACGTCTTTGAGCGCTTCCTCGATGTCCTCCAAGAGTTGCTGATCATCCAGCTGCTCGGAGTGCTCACCGCCAACGGTGTCCGGCAAGTCGTCCTTGACCAGATCTGAAGGTCGGCCCTCCGCCTCCGGAGGATCGGTCGAGACGTCCTCATAGCTGCGAGTGTCGGTCATTGCTCCATCTCCTTAACTACGCTCGCTTTGGGCCCACTCTGGGCGCGAAGCACTGCGTCCCGGAAGGCCGACCAGCCGATCAAGGCGCACTTCACGCGGGCCGGGAACTTGGCGACGCCGGCGAAAGCGATGCCATCCTCGAGTCGCTCCTCATCCGGCTCGATCTGGCCCTTGCTCTGCATCATGGTCAAGAATTCTTCGTACAAGTCCAGGTCGTAGGCGATGTCGTTGCCGATCACCAGGTCGCTCATCACCGACGTAGAGGCCTGGGAGATCGAGCAGCCCATCGCCTCATAGGACACGTCCGTCACGGTGTCGCCGTCCAGCCGCACCCGGAGCAGCACTTCGTCCCCACAGGTCGGATTGACGTGGCGCACTTCGGCGTCGTAGGGCTGCCGGAGCCCGCTGTGATGCTTCGTCCGGTAATGATCAAGAATGATCTCCTGGTAGAGATCTTCGACCTTCATCGCAGCCCCCCGAAGAATGATCTCGTGTAGTCGAGGCCGTCGATCAAGGCATCGATCTCGGCATACGTCGTGTACAGGTAGAACGAGGCGCGGGTCGAGGACTGTACGCCGAAACGCTCATGCAGCGGCCGCGCGCAGTGATGTCCGGCCCGCACCGCGATCCCCCGCGAGTCGAGCAGGTGGCTCACGTCGTGGGGGTGGATCGGCTGCCCGTCGGGGGCGGCGAGCGTGAAGGAGACGGCGCCGCCACGATCTACGGCTTCGTCCGGTCCTAGAATCGTGAGGCCGGGCAGTGTCCGCAGCCCTTGCAACGCGTACGCGGTGATGTCATGTTCGTGATCGCTGATTTGATCCATCCCGATGGCGCTTAAGTACTGCGCAGCGGCGCCAAGACCGACAGCTTGCGCAATAGGCGGCGTACCCGCCTCGAAACGATGCGGAGGCGGCGCGTACGTCGAGCCTTCCATTGTCACAATCTCGATCATCTCGCCACCACCCAAGAACGGCGGCAGCGCGGCCAAGAGCTCGTACCGTCCCCAGAGCACCCCGATGCCCGTGGGGCCCACCATCTTGTGCCCGGTGAACGCGACCAGGTCCGCCCCCAGCGCAGCGAAGTCGACCGCCAGCTGCGGAACTGCTTGCGAGGCGTCGACCACGACGGTGGCCCCCACCGCATGACCCAGTGCGGCGATCTGGCTGATCGGGTTCACCGTGCCAAGCACATTGGACACGTACGTCACGGAAATGATCTTGGTGCGTTCGTTGATCAGACCCTCGGCGACTGCCTTGTCCAGGTCCAGACGTCCCTCACTGGTCACGTCGAACCAGCGCAGCACCGCGCCGCTGCGCTGTGCGAGAAGTTGCCAGGGCACGATGTTCGAGTGGTGCTCCATGACGGAGATGACGATCTCATCGCCCGGTCGGATAGAGGTGCCGAGCGTGTACGCGCACAGGTTCAGTGCCTCAGAGGCGTTCTTGGTGAACACCACTTCCTCCGAGCGGTTGGCACCGATGAACCTCGCTAGTTGCGCACGCGAATCCTCGAATGCCTCGGTCGCTTCGGCCCCCAGCAGATGCATCGCGCGAGCAACGTTCGCGTTGTGATTGAGGTAGTGATCTTCGATAGCCTCCACGACCACCCGCGGCTTCTGGGAGCTGTTGGCACTGTCGAGATAGACCAGGGGCGCACCATCGACCGTCCGCTCCAAAATCGGAAAGTCGCCGCGGATTGCCTCGACGTCAAAGGCGATCGGCTCGTCAACGAGCGCGACGCCGCCTGTCGCGACTTCCGCGAGATCCGTGGTGGCCGGGTACTCCGGCCCACCGTCGACGGACATGACTGCTACTCCGCTCCAGCCGGCGCAGCCGCTCGCACGTAGCGGTCGTAACCCTCCGCGTCCAGCCGCTCCGCTAGCTCCTGACCGCCTTGCTCGGCCACCCGACCGGCGATGAACACATGCACAAAGTCCGGCTTGATGTAGCGCAGAATCCGGGTGTAGTGGGTGATCAACAACACGCCGCGATCGCCTTGCGCCGAGAAGCGATTGACTCCGTCGGCGACCACCCGCAACGCGTCGATGTCGAGCCCGGAGTCCGTCTCGTCGAGGATCGCGAAGCGAGGGTTCAGCAGCTCGAGCTGGACGATTTCGTGCCGCTTCTTCTCTCCGCCTGAGAAGCCCTCGTTGAGGCTCCGGTTGGCGAAGTCGGTATCCATCTGGACCCGTTCCATGGCGGCATTGACTTCCTTGACCCAGGTACGCAGCTTGGGAGCCTCACCATCGAGCGCCGTCTTGGCGGACCGCAGGAAGTTCGACACTGACACACCTGGCACCTCGACCGGATACTGCATTGCCAGGAAGAGACCGGCGCGGGCTCTCTCATCGATCGTCAGCGAGAGCAAGTCCTGGCCATCCAGGGTCACGCTGCCAGAGGTGATGTGGTACTTCGGGTGTCCGGCGATCGAGTACGCCAACGTCGACTTGCCCGAACCGTTGGGTCCCATGATCGCGTGCGTCTCGCCGCTGCTGACCGTGAGATCAACCCCCTTGAGGATCTCCTTCGGACCGGTCTCGGTGTCGACCGAAACGCGGAGATCGCGGATAGCCAGAGTGGACATGAAAGATCAGAACTCCTGTGCGTAGGTAGGTGACGAAGTGGGATCCGTATCGGTGCTAGCCAGGGGCGCGGAGACATCGACCAAGACGTCCTCGCCTTCGACGAGACAGCGATAGATCGGCACTGGCTCGGTTGCCGGTAGACCAATGGGCTCCCCGGTGCGCAGGTCGAAGCGCGAACCGTGCAGGTAGCACTCGATCTCGCCGTCGCCAACGTCGCCTTCCGAGAGTGGGATCTGGGCGTGTGAGCACTCGTCGTAGATGGCGTAGAAAGCGCCGTTGCTGTGCACGATGGCCAGCTCCAGGGTGCTGCCATTCCCGTCAAGGGGCACCTCGACAGGGATCGCCGACTCAGCAGCGACATCCTTGACCGAGCATGCCCGAACCAGTGTGCTCACGATGGCAGTCCGATGTTGATCGCCAGCTCTGCCTCGACAGCTTCGAGCAACCGCTTTTCGATCTCCGGTACGCCGACCTTCCGGATGATGTCGGCAAAGAAACCATGAACGACCAGACGACGGGCCTCGGCCTCGTCGATGCCCCGGCTGCGGAGATAGAACAGCTGCTCGTCGTCGAATCGACCGGTTGTCGACGCATGGCCGGCGCCTTCGATCTCCCCGGTCTCGATCTCCAGGTTCGGGACCGAGTCGGCGCGGCAACCGTCAGTGAGCACCAGGTTCTTGTTCGACTCGTAGGTGTTGATGCCTTCGGCAACCTTTCGGATCAACACATCGCCGATCCAGACGGTGTGTGCTCCTCGTCCCTGTAACGCACCCCGATAGTCCACGTTGCTGCGGGTGTGCGGGGCATTGTGATCGACGAACAGCCGATGTTCGAGGTGCTGGCCGGCGTCGGCGAAGTACAGCCCTAACAGCTCCGCCTCACCGCCTGCAGCTGCGAAGTCCACAGAGGAGGAGATCCGAACCAGGTCCCCCCCAAGGCTCACCAGCGCCTGCCGATAGCTGGCGTCGCGGCCAACCTGGGCGTGCAGGTGAGCAAGATGGACGGCGTCGTCGTCCCAGTCCTGTACCGAGACCAGCATCAGCGATGCGCCGTCGCCGACAATGATCTCGACGTTGCCGGCGCGGACGGTCGAGCCCTGATGCTGCAGCACGATGGTGGCCCGAGCATTGGCACCGATATCGATCACCAAGTGGTCGAATACCGCGGCCTCACTGCCCGTGCCGAAGACGGTCAAGATCACCGGTTCGTCCAATTCGGCACCGGGTGGCACAGAAACGATCCGGGCCTGCTCGAAGGAGTCCCAGGCCTGTGCTGCCACGCGGTCGTTGGGCAGATAGATCGTGCCCAAGCGCGGATCGTCGTGCGCCACCAGGTCCACCGTCACCTCGGGCGGCGCCTGAATCTCCACCCGCGCGCCCCCGCCGGGCACGAACGTGCCGTCGTGCAAGCCCCTCAACCGCTTGATCGGCGTGAACCGCCATGCTTCCTCGCGGCCGGTCGGAACCGGATGATCAGCGAGGTCGAAGGAGCCGGGCGGGTGCAGCCGGCTGGCCACCTTCTGCGGGCTCTCCACCGCATCGGCTACCCGGGCGGCAGCCTGATCAAGCAAAGTCACGTCGAGAGTTCTCTTTCTGGTTCCGTGTCGTGAGGGTGTTCAGCGATTGCCTAACGTGCCCTGAGCTTGTCGAAGCGCGCCCTTCGACAGGCTCAGAGCGCATAAATTAGCCGACTGCACCCTCCATCTGGAGCTCGATCAGTCGGTTGAGCTCCAGCGCGTACTCCATCGGAAGCTCCCGCGCGATCGGCTCGATGAAGCCGCGGACGATCATCGCCATCGCCTCGTCCTCGCCGAGGCCGCGACTACGCAGGTAGAACAGTTGATCTTCGCTGACCTTGGAGACGGTCGCCTCGTGACCCATCGACACGTCGTCCTCGCGGACATCGACGTAGGGGTAGGTGTCGGAGCGGCTGATGGTGTCCACCAGCAGCGCGTCACACTTCACAGTGCTCGCTGAGTGATGTGCACCCTCCTGGACCTGGACCAAGCCTCGGTACGACGTACGCCCCCCACCTCGAGCAACCGACTTGGAGATGATCGAACTCGATGTGTGTGGCGCGCAGTGCACCATCTTGGATCCGGCGTCTTGGTGCTGGCCCTCGCCAGCGAAGGCGATCGACAGGGTCTCGCCGCGAGAATGCTCGCCCATCAGATAGACCGCCGGGTATTTCATCGTGACCTTGGAGCCGATGTTGCCGTCGATCCACTCCATGGTCGCGCCCTCTTCGCAGGTGGCGCGCTTGGTCACCAGGTTGTAGACGTTGTTCGACCAGTTCTGGATCGTGGTGTAGCGGCAGCGCGCGTTCTTCTTGACGATGATCTCCACGACCGCGGAGTGCAATGAGTCAGAGGAGTAGATCGGCGCCGTACAGCCTTCGACGTAGTGCACGTACGCGCCCTCGTCGACGATGATCAAGGTCCGCTCGAATTGGCCCATGTTCTCGGTGTTGATCCGGAAGTAGGCCTGCAGCGGAATCTCGACGTGCACACCCTTCGGCACGTAGATGAATGAGCCTCCGGACCAGACCGCCGTGTTCAGCGACGCGAACTTGTTGTCCCCCACCGGGATGACGGTGCCGAAGTACTCCTTGAAGAGTGCCTCGTGCTCCTTGAGCGCGGTGTCGGTGTCGAGGAAGATCACGCCCTGGCGTTCGAGCTCCTCGTTGATCTTGTGGTAAACCACTTCGCTCTCGTACTGAGCCGCTACGCCGGAGACCAACCGAGCTTTCTCGGCTTCCGGGATCCCCAGCTTGTCGTAGGTGTTCTTGATGTCGGCCGGTAGATCATCCCAAGACGTCGCCTGCTTCTCGGTTGAGCGCACGAAGTACTTGATGTTTTCGAAGTCAATGTCGCCGAGTTCTGCACCCCAGGTCGGCAACGGCTTGCGGCCAAAGAGCCGGTGGCCTTTGAGCCGCAGATCAAGCATCCACTTCGGCTCGTTCTTGAGCCTGGAGATATTGGCGACGATCTCAGGGGTGAGGCCACGCTGCGCCGAAGCTCCAGCAACATCACTATCCGCCCAGCCCCACTCGTAGTGACCGAGGGCAGCCAGATGCTGATCTTGAGTCTGGCCGGTACCAACCGGTCGGGTGACAGTCGGATCCTGAGTTTGGGTCATGATCATGGCCTTTCGGATGTGGTCATATCGGTCGTGGTCCTGCGGACATTCGGAACATGGGTCGTGCAGATGCCGTCGCCGTGCGCGATGGTGGCGAGGCGCTGCACATGGACACCTAGGAGACGGGAGAACGCAGCTGTCTCCACCTCGCAGATCTGGGGAAAGCGCGCAGCCACATGTGCAACCGGGCAGTGATGCTGGCAGAGCTGCTCGCCGATGGCCGACGGCAGTGTCGACGCGACATAGCCATCCTCGGACAATGCGCCTGCGAGAGCCTGAGCCGGTGTGGTGTCCGGTGCCAGATGCGCCGCCATCCGGTCGTGGTAGCGCTGTTCGCTGTCGGCCATTCTCGACTCTGCGAAGAGCGTCACAGCCTCCGGGCCCGCCGAGGCCGCGAGGAACTCCAGAGCCTCGATGGCCAGGTCGTCGTACGCGGTATAAAAGACGGAGCGTCCGGCGTCGGTCAGCACGAAGACCTTGGCAGGGCGACCGCGGCCACGATTGCCATAGACGCGCCGCTCGCGGGCTTCGAGATGGCCCGCCGCAAGCAGCATGTCCAGATGTCGACGAATTGCCGCTGGGGTCAGCCCCAGCCGCTCAGCCAACTCAGCGGCAGTCGACGGCCCATGTTCCAGAATGGAACTGGCCACTCGCTGCCGCGTCGATGCGTCGGTCTCCACGCTCTGAGGAACCCCAGCGCCGCCTGAAGCAGCCGGCTGGTGGTTTTTCACAACGCCAGTGTGCCTTAATTCAACAAACGGCTTCAAATAAGGCTGGCCTTAGTCGCCGACAAGCCTTAAGCGCGCCGGGCCGCGGCGGTTTCGTCGAGCAGCGCCAAAGCCGCGTCGCGATCCTCCGGCGGCAGCCGATGGAGGTAGATACGCGCGTAAAAACCAGCTTGAGTATGCCGTGCGCGACGGGCCCCCAGTAGCGAGACGCCAGCCATCAACGGCAGCGTAACGAACACGCCCGCGACTATCGCTGCTGTGCGGAAGCCCGGAATATCGCTCGGGCCGCTGGCAAGCAGGATCGCGATTCGCATTACCGCGTAGATGCCGATGCCGAGCAGGATCCAGCGCCGCGAAGCCTCACCGAGCCGGTGACTGGCAGCGATCGCCAGGAGAAAGATCGATGCGATGAGCAGCCGGGACCAGATTTGGCGGCCGCGCCGCAAGTCGGCGAGCTCGTCGCGGGGATTACGTCGGCGACGCTGCCGGACGCCGTCGATGATCAACGGCGCTGCTCCGCTGGTCGCGCTGATCTAGCGTGAACCCCAGTTCCACGACGCTTGGTCGAAGGTTCCGACGCCCTCGATGGTTGTCGCGCCGAAGTCTTTCACCAGACGCAGCGGCTCGGCGCCGGCTTCGGTCAGCGCGCTGACCAGCTCACGCGCATGGGTGACGACAATGATCTGGGTGCGCTCACGTGCCGTGGCGATGAGTCTCGCGAGCGCGGGAAGAAGATCAACGTGCAAGCTGGTTTCTGGCTCGTTCAGCACCATCAACGATGGCGGTCGCGGACTCAGCAATGCCGCGACCAGCAGCAGATAGCGGAGCGTGCCGTCGGAAAGCTCGGCTGCACTGAGCGGACGTAGCAGACCGTGGGCGTGCAGCTCCAGATCGAAGCGGCCGCGGGTTTCCACGACGTGGAGCTGAGAGCCCGGAAATGCATCGTCGATCGTGCTGATCAACGCGTCTGCTTCGCCGATCTCGATGATCGTCTGCAACGCCGCGGCGAGGTCTCGGCCGTCCCCGTCCAGTACTGGAGTGCGGGTGCCGATCTGGCTTTGCCGGACGGGTGAGTCGACATCGGTGCGGAATTGGTCGTAGAACCGCCAGCTGCGGATCTGTTCGCGCACAGCCACGAGCTCCGGGACGCGTACTGGATCCAACACTTCGGTCAGCACAGTCTCGTACGGTCTCAGCGCACCCTCGAAGTTCTCCCAGGAATCCCGGCGTGACGACGAGCCGCGGAGCTCTACGAGGGCACGTTTTCGCTTGACCAGCACTGTGGCCGGTCGCATGATTGGCCCGCTCCACACCACTTCACGTTTGATCTCCGGATCGAGATTGAACGCAGACGACTCGTATCGCGTCGGCAAGCCGAGATCGATCAGATAGGAGAAGTCATCTGATGCGAAGCCCAGCTGCAAGCTGATCGGTCCGGACCGTGCGGTGCCCTGCACCGGGTATCGGCCCGAGCGAACCGTCGCGGCAACATGCTCAGGGCCGGCCCACAGTACGGAATCGAGGCCACCCTCACGAGCGAGGGAGGAGATGACGCGGCCCGATGCACAGTCGGCCAGCAGCCGGAGTGCGCGATAGAGGCTGGACTTACCTGTGCCGTTCGCACCTGTGACGACATTGAGTTGACCAAGCGGCAGACGCAGGTCACGCAGAGATCGATAGTTCTCGATCGCAATGGTGGTTAGCACCCGTCGCATTTTCCCGCGAGTGCGGTCAGCTCGCCGGCAAAGGCTTCCGGCTCCTCCCAGGCCGTGAAGTGGCCGCCGGTTGGCAGCTCAGTCCAGCGCACGATGTGGAAGAAGCGTTCGGCGAATTGTCGTGGCGCGGGCACCAAGTCCTTCGGAAAGATCGTGACTCCAGTTGGCACGGTCACTTGGCTATTTTCGCCGGGATCGTACTCGACGTAGGGCAAGAACGAGGAGCCGATGGTGTTCGTAACCCAATAGAGCGTGAGCCAGGTGAGCACCTCATCCCGGCTGAAACGTCGGTCGAGCTGCCCGTCACAGTCGCTCCATGAACGAAGCTTCTCAACGATCCACGCGGCCAGTCCCGCTGGTGAATCCGCTAGCCCGACGGCTGCCGTCGCTGGCTTGGTGGACTGGAGCAGCGCGTAGGCACCTTCGCTCATCTGCCAGGCCTGTCCGGCCGCAAGATAGGCCTGTTCAGGTTCGGTCAGCTCGGCTGGATCCACCGAGAACAGATGCGTGTACGGCACGTCGGTGAGATGCAGCGCGATCACCCGATCGGTATGCCGCCGCGCAAGCTGTTCGGCCACCGAGCCACCGACGTCGCCACCCGATACGACGAAGCGGTCATAGCCGTTCGCGGTCATCAATTCGGCGATGGCGTCGGCCACCCGGAGCGAGCTCCAACCCGGTCTGGTCGGTCGCTCCGAGAAGCCGAAGCCGGGAAGTGAAGGCACAACCCGATGGAAATCGCCCAGCAGCGGCAGCACCTTGGTGTAGCGCAGGAACGAATCGGGCCAGCCATGCAGCAACACAAGTGGAAGGGCATCGGGGTTGGCAGCGCGTTCGTGAATCTGGTGAAACGAGATGCCAGACGCCGGCACGCGTTCGTGGCTGAAACGGCTGAGGGCAATCTCCTGCGCACGCCAGTCGAAATCGGTGTGCCAGTAGCGGACAAGCTCGCGGAGGTAATCCAGATCCGTTCCTCTCGACCACCCCTGACCCTCCACCACCGACGGCCATCGGGTGCTCTGCAACCGCGTGCGAAGATCATCTAGGACCGCATCGGACACTGCAAAGGTTGAATCCGTCACATTCACCAGCCTCCCATCCGGCACTGACAGTCACAGCTGATCGCAGCAGGGGTAGGCCAGAATGGCCATCATGCAGCTCCCCGTGATGCCTCCGATCGCTCCGATGCTGGCGAAGTCGGTGCCGCAGATCCCGACTGGTCCTTTGTCGTTCGAACCAAAATGGGACGGGTTCCGCTCGATCGTGTTCCGGGATGGTGACGAAGTCGAGATCGGCTCACGCAATGAGCGTCCGATGACTCGCTACTTCCCAGAGATCGTGGAAGCGATCAAGGTCAATCTCCCCGAGAAGTGCGTTCTCGATGGCGAGATCATCGTTGTGGTCGGCGACCGGCTGGAGTTCGAGGTGCTGCAGCAGCGCATCCACCCGGCTGCCAGTCGAGTCAGGCTGTTGTCCCAGGAAACGCCCGCGCGCTTCATTGCGTTCGATCTGCTCGCGTTGGACGACACCGATTACACCGAGCAGCCGTTCGAGGAGCGTCGCGCTGCCCTTGAACAGGCCTTGGCGGACGCCGCACCGCCTATTCATCTCACCCCGGCCACCCGCGATCACGGTCTTGCCGTGCAATGGTTTTCCCAGTTCGAAGGCGCCGGGCTGGACGGAGTGGTGGCCAAGCCGCTCGCTGGTACGTACCAGCCCGACAAACGCACCATGTTCAAGATCAAGCACCAGCGCACGGCGGACTGCGTTGTGGCCGGCTACCGGGTGCACAAGAGCGGCCCGGACAGCATCGGGTCACTGCTGCTGGGTCTGTACAAGGACTCCGGTGAACTGGCTAGTGTCGGGGTGATCGGCGCCTTCCCAGCCGCCCGGCGGAAGGAGCTGTTCACCGAGCTGCAGCCGCTGGTCACCACGTTCGATGATCATCCCTGGGCATGGGCCAAGCAGGAAGAAGGCACCCGCACGCCGCGGAACTCGGAGTTCAGCCGCTGGAACGCCCAAAAGGACCTGTCGTTCATTCCGCTGCGACCCGAGCTGGTGGTCGAGGTCCGCTACGAGCACATGGAAGGTGACCGGTTCCGCCACACTGCACAGTTCAACCGCTGGCGACCTGATCGAGATCCGCGCTCCTGCACGTACGCGCAGCTGGAGGAGCCAGTGACCTACGACCTAGCCGACATTCTGGCCACCGATCTGACCAACAGTGATCACGAGTGACCGACCAGGGTGAACTGGCCCGCACGTGCTCGGCTAACACTCAGTCCGTCCGTCTAGAATTTCTCGGTGCCCAGTCCCGACAGCGCCGTTCGGGTCGAGGAGCTGGTGGTCAGATTCGGCGGCCGCTCAGTGCTCGACGGGCTGACGTTGCAGGCCGAGACTGGGGCACTGACTGCGGTCTTGGGGCCAAATGGTGCGGGCAAGCCAAAGCTGGTCCGGTGAT
>Ga0207706_10005534_pt1 | contig 11776 bp, 14 predicted proteins | sample KBSC53metaG_FD_184318 | JGI IMG/M metagenome (GOLD analysis project Ga0207706, IMG submission 184318) | Corn rhizosphere microbial communities from Kellogg Biological Station, Michigan, USA - KBS C5-3 metaG (SPAdes) (version 2) | ecosystem: Host-associated > Plants > Roots > Rhizosphere > Soil ... | reverse complement strand
GGTGTGGAGCGGGCCTTTCTCGACCGCGCACACCAGCAGCCGGAAGCGCGGCACACCGGCCGCGGTGCGGTCTTCGCCGAAGACGAGGCAGGGCACCGAGAGATGGAAGGGGCTGATGCCGTCGAACGCGACGACGGCGATGGTTTCGGCAGGCGCGGCACGCATGGCCCGATTCTATCGATCAATGGCGTTTGGGCCACTGTCGCGAAAGGGGCGCGGCACGAACAATGAAGCCCATCGACAGCGCAGTGGTTGTCGAACTTGACCGAAGGAGAGACCCCTATGAACGCCATCACCGCCCCCCGCCGCGCCCTCGTCGTGATCGACGTGCAGAACGAATACTTCGCAGGCGGCGGCCTGCCAATCGAATACCCGCCGATCGAACGTACGCTGCCGAACGTGACCCGCGCGATGGACGCGGCGCATGCCGCCGGCATCCCGGTCGTCGTGGTGCAGCACACCGCGCCTGCCGGCGCCCCGGTGTTCGACAAGGGCTCGGCGCGCTGGGCGCTCCACCCTGAGATCGCACGCCGGCCCCATGACCACTTCATCGAGAAGCACCATCCCAGCGTGTTCACCGGCACCGACTTCGCCGACTGGCTCGCCCGGCAAGGCATCGACACGCTCACCGTTGTCGGCTACATGACGCACAACTGCGATGCGAGCACGGTCTACGAAGCTTCGCATCGCGGGCTGAAGGTGGAGTTCCTTTCCGATGCGAGCGGCGCGCTGCCCTACGACAACGCAGCAGGACGCGTCAGCGCCGAGGAAATCCATCGCGTGTTCAGCGTGGTGTTCCATACCGGCTTTGCGGCCGTCGGCACCACCGAGGCCTGGCTGCAGGCGCTGAAAGAGGGCAAGCGGCTGCAGGCTGATGGCGTGTATGCGTCGAATCAGCGGGCTCGTGCGGCTGCGGCCGTGGCTTGAATGCTGTTGGGTCGGGCGGGGGTTGTGGGGCACGGATGAATTCAGTTCTTTGCGCACCACCATCGCATCGGCAAGGTCCTGGGCAGCCGGGCGGCGGGGCGTATCGGCTGGTGCTGAGCAGCGCAGGGACGAGGGCGGCGCGCGTCAGCGCGCTTCAACAACAAATCCGCTGGCGCTGTCTGAGCGACGAGAGCGAAGCGAACAAAGCGAGTTCGCCAGCGCGCCCTCGTCCCGAGCAGCGCAAGGAAGTCGGCGAAGCCGACCACCAGACGCTTAGCCCCGCCGCCCGGCTGCCCAGGGCCTTGCACGCTCCACCACAACACCCCCAACCGGCACATCGATTGCAGCCCTTCCCATGCACTCAGCAAAGGAGATCCGCATGAAAAGCAGCAACCGCCCCGCCGGCCCCGGCAAGCCCACCGCCGAAGATCGCGCTCAAGCCGACGAGCGCGAAGAGATCGACGAAACGTTCTCGGAGCCCCCCGCCGGGAATCCACGCGACGGCCGCGCCCCGACGCGCAATCAGCCCTCGCCGGCGGCGAGAAACGAAACCGTGCCGGAGCGCGACGACCGCTCCTCGTGAGCCAAACGCTCACCACGCATTCGGCACTGGGCCAGGCATCTGGGCGGAGGGCTCTTCCACCGCAGGTGCCGCCCGGCGCCAAGCCCCCAGGATGGCGCCCGCGGGCACGCCGTGCAGCGCCAGGATGCCAACCGGCCACAGGTCCCACAACGACCGGGAATAGGCGAGGCCGCACACCACGCATCCGATCAGCCCGCACAGCGCGCCGCGGCCTGCACGCCACCAAGCCCCCACGCCTTCCAGCGGCGAGCGCCAGCGCCACAGGCCGTACAACAGCCCGCAGATCAGCGCCGGCCCCAAACCAAAGGCATAGGCGAACGGGATCGTGATCACGGCCCACACATAAGGCAGGCCGCCGACCAACGGCCCCCAGAAGCCGAAGAACAGCGTCGTCATCGCGACGCCCTTGAGCGCGGCCTTGTTCATGAGGCACTCCTCGGCACCGTACACGCGCCGTCGTGGCAATGCGGCCGCCGCGCTGCCTTGCGCGCCAGCACCCGCATCACCAGCGGCGTGAGCCGATGGAAGCGAAAGCGCGAGAGCGTGTAGCGGTGCCGCACGACCCATGCATAGAGCGCCTCGGTCACGGGCCGCAGCCGCGGGTGCGTCCACAACCGGGCCGTGGCGGTGAAGCCGAGCGTGCCGTAGATCAGGCTCAGCGCCTCGACGCCGCGGTGCCAATCGCCCAGCTCGTCGCGCACGTGGATGGCTTTCATCATCGCGTCGCGCGTCGCGCCCACCTCACGGTACGGCGTGTCGTCGAAGCCGGGCGCCGAGCAATCGACCAGCGTGAGCCAGCCCTGGTCGTCGACCGCCTTCAGAGCGTACATCTCCGTGCTGCAGAGGCGGCATGAGCCGTCGAAGAAGACGGTCAACAGGCTGCTGTCCATTTCTACTCCTTCGTTTATTTCAGTCAAAACAGAAATTTCATGGCAAAAAAATTCACTCGCCCTTGCCACGCACGAACGACTGGATGCGCGCACCCAGCTTCATGATCTTCATCAGCGTCTGGGGATCGATGCGCAGCATCTCGTCGCCCCAGGACGACAGCGTTTCCATCAGCGCCAGCGTCTCGGCGATGCGCTGGCGGCTCAACGCGGGCTCGCGGGCGATGTCGGGGCTGGAGAGGCAGTCGCGCAGCGTCTGGATGGTGGGATCGAACTCACGCGCCTTGCGCTCCTGCACCACCACGCGGAACAGCTCCCACACGTCGCCCATCGTCTCGAAGTGGTCGCGACGGTCGCCTAGGAGGTGCACCACGCGCACCAGGTTCCAGTTCTGCAGCTCCTTCAGGCTGTTGCTGACATTGGAGCGGGCGACGCCCAGCGTTTCGGTGAGCTCCTCGGCGTGCATCGGCCGGCCCATCAGGAACAGCAGCGCATGGATCTGCGCCACCGTGCGGTTGACGCCCCAGCGGCTGCCCATCTCGCCCCAATGCAGCACGAAGCGCTGCGCGACCGGGGTGAGCGGCGAGGCAGCGGCCGCAGCGTCGGGCGCGGGGCTGGCAGGTGCGCTGTCGTTGTCCATGCGAGGCACTATAGGCCGTCATTAATTTCTGTCAATACAGAAATCTTGAAATTCCGGATTCCCGGAAAACGACCGTGCGAACGCTGCGTTATCGTCATGGGCTTTTCAGGAGGACGCCTTTCCCATGCCACGCACCCTCGCCCACAAGGCCTTCGTGCTGCTGGCCCTGACCGGGGCCTTCGTTGCCGTTGATGCGCAGACCCTTGCGCAGCCCAATCCCAGCCCGCTGCCCGCGGCGCAGAAGAAGCCCTACCCGGGCACGCTGCAGCTGCAGGTCGACGCGACCGATCTCGACCACAAGGTCTTCCGGGTGCGCGAGACCGTGCCGGTGCAGCCGGGGCCGGTGACCCTGCTCTACCCTCGCTGGCTGCCCGGTACCCACGGCCCGTACGGCGACATCGGCAGCCTGGCCGGGCTGCAGATCCGCGCCAACGGCCAGCCGGTCGAATGGGTGCGCGATGTCGTCGAGTCGCATGCCTTCCGCGTGCAGGTGCCGCCGGGGGCCGACAAGCTGGAGCTGGAGTTCCAGTTCCTCTCCGCCACCGCCAAGAACGGCAGCCGCGTCGAGATGACGCCGGTGATGCTCGGCGTGCAATGGGACCAGGTGGTGCTCTACCCCGCGGGCCACGAGGCCGCGCAGATCACCGTGCAGCCGCGCGTGCGCCTGCCGGCCGGCTGGCAGCACGGCACCGCGCTGCGCGGCAAGCCCGGCAAGGACGGCTGGTACGACTTCGACGCCACCAACCTCGAGACCCTGGTCGACTCGCCGCTGTTCGCGGGCAGGCACTTCAAGCGCATCGAGCTCGAGGCCGCCGGCGCGCAGCGCCCCGTGGTGCTGAACCTGATGGCCGATGCGCCCGAGCAGATGCAGCCGACCGACGAGCAGCTCAAGGCGCACCGGCAGTTGGTGACGCAGGCCGACAAGCTCTTCGGCGCGCGCCATTTCCGCCACTACGACTTCCTGTTCGCGCTCAGCGACACCTTCGGCGGCATCGGGCTGGAGCACCACGAATCCAGCGAGAACGGCCTCGAGCCCGAGTACTTCAAGGACTGGGCCAAGGGCGGCGCGCGCGACCGCCAGCTGCTGCCGCATGAGTTCGTGCATTCGTGGAACGGCAAGTTCCGCCGCCCGGCCGACCTGTGGACGCCCGACTACAACACCACGCCGATGCGCAACACGCTGCTGTGGCTGTACGAAGGGCAGACGCAGTACTGGGGCCGCGTGCTCGCGCCGCGCAGCGGGCTGGTGACGCAGGAGCAGGCGCGCGACAGCCTCGCCGAGGCTGCAGCCTACCTCGAGCACCGCGCGGGCCGCGCGTGGCGCAACCTGCAGGACACCACCAACGAGGCCACGATGGGCGAGCGCGGCGCGCACAAGGACTGGCGCAGCTGGCAGCGCGGCTACGACTACTACGACGAGTCGGCACTGATCTGGCTCGACGCCGACACGCTGATCCGCGAGAAGACCAACAACCAGCGCTCGCTGGACGACTTCGCGCGGGCCTTCTTCGGCGTGGAAGACGGCCGCGTGCAGCCGCTCACCTACACCTTCGACGACATCGTGAAGACGCTCAACGGCGTGATGCCGCACGACTGGTCGCGCTTCCTGCGCGAGCGGCTCGACGGCCACCGCATGCCGATGGACGGGCTGGTGCGCAGCGGCTGGAAGCTCGTCTACACCGAGGAGCCGACCGACACCTTCAAGGCCGAGCAGGAAGCCGCCAAGCAGCACGACTTCGTCTACTCGATCGGCCTCAACGTGGCCGACGAAGGCGACAAGCTGCGCGACGTGCTGTGGGACAGCCCGGCCTACAAGGCCGGCCTCGCCCCGGGCCTGAAGCTGATCGCCGTGAACGGCGTGGCCTACAAGCCCGAGCGCCTGACCGCCGCGCTGAAGGCCAACCGCAACGGCGAGAAGCCGATCGAGCTGCTGGTGCGCGACGGCGAGCAATACCGCAGCGTGCGCATCGACTACCGCGGCGGCCCGCGCTACCCGCGGCTGCAGCGCATCGAAGGCACGCCGGATCGCCTGACGGCGATCCAAGCGGCCAGATGACGACGGCGGATCACATCCGATACAGCTGGTTGTCCTGCCAGCGCACGCGGTCGCCGATGCGCAGGCCGTTCAGGTCCTTGAAGTCGAAGGTCTGAGTGTGGCCGTCGTCGAAGCGCACGTCGACGCGATACACCGTCGTCGTGTTGCTCGCGCGGTTCTCTTCGATCTTGTTGCCGATCAGGCCGCCGGCCACCGCGCCGCCCACCGTGGCCGCGGTCTTGCCGGTGCCGCCGCCCACCTGGTTGCCCAGTGCGCCGCCGACCACCGCGCCCAGCACCGCGCCGGCGCCGGAGGCGTGGCCCGGCCGTTCGACGATGTTGATGGCCATCACCTGGCCGTATTGCATACCTTGATAGGCCGACGGCGACTCCGTCACCGGCGCGACCGGAGCCGCGCCCGGGTCGCGCGGGGAGGAGCAGCCCACCACCATGGCGAGCGACGAAGCCAGAGCGGCAAGGGTCAGGGTGCGTGTCATGTCATTCACTCCTTCTGTGCGTCTGTGCTGATCCAGCACGGCGGCTCCATGCTGATGGGCGCTCCGCCCAGCCGCTGCCGTCGCGCGGCTGATTCGTGGGTCGGTTGAGTCCCCTCTCGCCTGTGGGCCGAGCCCTACATTTCGCGGCTTTCCTGGCCCCGCTCTTGCATACAAGGCTTGTCAGCAAGCTTTGAACACCACGGGTGCACCGCTCCAGTGCGGATGGCTCGGCAGGAAACCGGAGGGACCTTGGTCCTGGCACCAGAAACGGGCGACGGCGCACGCCCCGGGCAGATCGCGGACCGCATCGTCGATGCGATCCTCGCGCGCAAGCTGGCGCCGGGCCAGCGCCTCGGCGAGCAGCAGCTGGCCGACCTCTTCGGCTGCAGCCGCACCCTGGTGCGCGAGGCGCTGGCGCGGCTGGCCGCCCGCGGCATGGTGGAGGTGAACGCGCGGCGCGGCTGGTTCGTCGTGCAGCCCTCGCCGCAGCATGCACGCGAGGCGTTCGCCGCGCGCGAGGTGATCGAGACCGGCCTGCTGCAATCGCTGCCGCCCGAAGGCCTGAAGCCGGCCGCGATCAAGCGGCTGAAGCAGCACCTGGCGCAGGAACGCGCGGCGATCACGCGCACCGATTCGGGCGCCGATGCCGGCGAGCGCAGCTGGCTGCTCGGCGACTTCCATGTGTGCCTCGCCGAATGCGCCGGCAACTCGCTGCTGGCCGAGATCCTGAAGGACCTGACCGCCCGCACGACGCTGATCGCGACGCTCTACCAATCGACACACGAGGCGCGGCAGTCGTGCCGGGAGCATGCGGAGATCGTCGCGGCGCTCGAGGCGGGCGACCACGAGGCCGCGGTACGCCACATGCGCGCGCATCTGCACAGCGTGATCGAGCACCTGGGCGCGGATGCGGTGCAGGGCGATCCGCTCTCGGCCCTGCGCGAGGCGCTGTCGCCGGTGGGCGAATCGCGCCATCCGCCCAAGGCCGCCGCTTCCAGGCCCCGACGTCTCTTCACCCCGCTGCTTCCCGCAAAGGACTCCTGACCATGCTCCGCCGCACACTCCTCGCCGCCACCGCCCTCGCCGCCTGCAGCGGCGCCATCGCGCAGACCGCGCTCGACGACATCGTCGCGAAGAAGACGATCAACATCGCGATCCCGACCGACTTCCCGCCCTACGGCTTCGTCGGCACCGACCTCAAGCCGCAGGGGCTGGACATCGACATCGCGAACTACATCGCCGCCAAGCTGGGCGTGAAGGCCGAGCTGCTGCCGGTGACCAGCGCCAACCGCATCCCCTACCTGCAGACGCGCAAGGCCGACCTCGTGATCTCGACACTGGGCAAGAACGCCGAGCGCGAAAGGGTGATCGACTTCAGCAGCGCCTACTCGCCCTTCTACCAGGCCGTGTTCGCGCCCAGGTCGCTCGCGATCAAGGGCGCGGCCGACCTGGTCGGCAAGAGCGTCGGCGTGACGCGCGGCGCGATCGAGGACATGGAGCTCGGCAAGATCGCGCCGGCCGGCGCCGACATCAAGCGCTTCGAGGACAACAACGCCACGGTGTCCGCCTTCGTCTCAGGCCAGGTGCAGGTGATCGCCACCGGCGCCTCGGTGGCCGGCAACATGATGGCGCGCAACCCGGGCCTCAACGCCGAATACAAGTTCACGCTGAAGGACTCGCCCAACTTCATCGGTGTGGCCAAGGGCGAGGACAAGCTGCGCCTGAAGGTCAACGAGATCATCGCCGGTGCCAAGGCCGCGGGCGATCTCGACAAGCTCGCGCTCAAGTGGCTGGGCCGCCCCGCCGGCGAGCTGCCGCAGTAGGCAGGGGCGCGCGATGGTGCAGCTCGATTTCGGCGCGGTGCTCGCCGAGTGGCCGATGCTGTTGCGTGGCGTGGCGATGACCTCGGCGCTCACCGCGGTCTCGGCGACCTTGGGCCTGGCCCTCGGCGTGGGCGGCGCCTGGGCACGCAGCGCAGGGCCTGCATGGCTGAAGGCCGTGGTCGGCCTCTATGTCGAGCTGATCCGCAACACGCCCTTCATCGTGCAGCTGTTCTTCGTCTTCTTCGGGCTGCCCGGGCTGGGTGTGAAGCTGACGCCCGAGCTGGCCTCCACGATCGCGATGGTGGTCAACCTCGGCGCCTATGCCACCGAGATCGTGAGGGCGGGCGTCGAGGCCACGCCGCGAGGGCAGGTCGAGGCGGCGCAGAGCCTGGCGCTGACACCGACGCAGGTGTTCCTGCGCGTGGTGCTGCCGCCGTCGCTCAGGCGGGTATGGCCCGCGATCACGAGCCAGATCATCATCGTGATGCTGGGCTCGGCAGTGTGCGGGCAGATCGCGACACAGGAGCTGTCGTACGCGGCCAACGTGATCCAGAGCCGCAACTTCCGCGCGTTCGAGGCCTGCATCGTGGCCGCCGGGCTGTACCTGCTGCTGGCGGTGGCGCTGCGCCACGTGCTCAACCGCCTGGGCCCTCGCCTGCTGTTCGGAGGACGCTGAGCATGGTCGACTTCTCGCTGTGGGACATCCTGCGCAACCTGCTGCTCGCCGCTCGCTGGACCGTCGCCTTGTCCCTCACCGCCTTCGTCGGCGGCGGCCTCGTGGGGCTCGCGTTGCTGATCGTCCGTATTGCCGGAGTCAAGGGCGCACGGCAAGGGGTCGCGCTCTATGTGCAGCTGTTCCAGGGCACGCCGCTGCTGATGCAGCTGTTCCTCGCCTACTTCGGCCTTGCCCTGCTCGGTGCCGATGTGCCGGCCTGGGTCGCGGCGGCGCTGGCGCTCACGCTGTACACTAGCGCCTACCTCACGGAGATCTGGCGCGGCTGCGTGGAGGCGATCCCCCGTGGGCAATGGGAGGCCTCGTCGAGCCTGGCGCTCGCGCTCGGCGAGCAGCTGCGCCACGTGATCCTGCCGCAGGCGCTGCGCCTGGCCGTGCCGCCGACCGTGGGCTTCGCAGTGCAGGTCGTCAAGGGCACCGCGCTCGCCTCGGTGATCGGCTTCATCGAGCTCACCAAGGCCGGCACGATGATCACCAACGCCACGTTCCGGCCCTTCACCGTCTATGCCTGCGTGGCGATGATGTATTTCGCGCTGTGCTTCCCCCTCTCGGCCTGGAGCCGGTCGCTCGAAAGGAGCCTGCGTCGTGTCCGCTGAAGCCATCGTCCGCATCGAGAACCTGCGCAAGCGCTTCGGCGCGAACGAGGTCCTCCGGGGCATCGACCTGCAGGTGAAGCGCGGGGAGGTGATCGCGATCATCGGCAAGAGCGGCTCTGGCAAGAGCACGCTGCTGCGTTGCATCAACGGGCTGGAGACTTTCGACGAGGGCGCGCTCGGCGTCGATGGCCAAGCGTTGAGGCATGGCGACGCGGCGGCGATGCGTGCGTTGCGCCAACGTGTGGGCATGGTTTTCCAGAGCTTCAACCTCTTTCCGCACCTGAGCGTCGGCCGCAACATCATGCTGGCGCCCTCGCTGGTCAAGAAGCGCAACGCTGCCGAAGCGCAGGCGCAGGCGAAGAGGCTGCTCTCCCGCGTGGGCCTGGCCGAGAAGTTCGAGGCCTTCCCCGATCAGCTCTCCGGCGGCCAGCAGCAGCGCGTGGCGATCGCGCGGGCGCTGGCCATGGAGCCGGCCGTGCTGCTGTGCGACGAGATCACCTCCGCGCTCGACCCCGAGCTGGTCGGCGAGGTGCTGCGCGTGGTGGAGTCGCTGGCCGACGAAGGCATGACCTTGTTGATGGTCACGCACGAGATGAACTTCGCGCGCAAGGTGGCCGACCGCGTGGTGTTCATGCATGCCGGCCGCATCCATGAGATCGGGCCGCCCGAGGCGCTGTTCGCCGCGCCGCAGACGCCCGAGCTGAGGCAGTTTCTTTCCGCGCTGCACGGCTGAGCTTGGCGTGACATCATGCGGTGCCATGAAAGACGCCGCGCCGCTCACGATCCGCCGCTACACCGCTCAAGACTGGCCGGCCGTGTGGGCCATCCTGCAGCCCACCTTCGCCGCAGGCGACACCTACACGCTCGCGCCCGACATCTCCGAGGCGGACGCGCACCGCTTCTGGATTGAGACGCCGCAAAGCACCTGGGTCGCGTGCGATGCCGACGGCGGCATCCTCGGCACCTACTTCCTCAAGCCCAATCAGCCCGCGCTCGGCGCGCACGTGAGCAACTGCGGCTACGTGGTGTCGCCCGCCGCGCGCGGCCGCGGCGTGGCCTCGGCGATGTGCCAGCACTCGCAGCGCGAGGCCCTGGCGCAGGGTTTCCGCGCGATGCAGTTCAACTTCGTGGTCTCCACCAATGAGGGCGCGGTGCGGCTGTGGCAGCAGCACGGCTTCGCGATCGTCGGCACGCTGCCTGGAGCCTTCTCCCACCCGAAACGGGGGGATGTGGATGCTTACGTGATGTTCAAGGCGCTCAGCCAGCGCTCATGACGGGCCTCGCGAACCGTCACGCATTCGGTTCAGAATAGGCCCATGTCATCCACGCCCACCGTCATCAACACCCAGTCGTTCACCGACGCCGACGCAGCGCTGCTGCACGCGACCACGATCTACAACAGCGGCATCGCCTACCTGCGACAAGCGCTGCACGAGTTCATCAGCGGTCGCGATTTCACCGAGCGGGTGCGGGCCTGCTACCCCTTCGTGCGCATCCAGACGCACACCGTCGCCCGCGCCGACTCCCGCCTGAGCTACGGCTTCGTCGCCGGGCCCGGCACCTTCGAGACCACGCTGACGCGGCCGGATCTCTTTGCCGACTACTACCGCGAGCAGCTGCACCTGCTGCTGCAGAACCACGGCGTCGCGCTCGAGGTGGGCCTGAGCCGGCAGCCGATCCCGGTGCATTTTTCGTTCGCCGAGCACGACCACATCGAGGGCAGCCTGACGCAGCATCGCCGCATGCTGATGCGCGACCTGTTCGACCTGCCCGACCTGGCGGCGATGGACGACGGCATCGCCAACGGCACCTACGAGCCGGCGCACGGCGAGCCGCAGCCGCTGGCGCTGTTCACCGCGCCGCGGGTCGACTACTCGCTGCACCGGCTGCGCCACTACACCGGCACCGCGCCCGAGCACTTCCAGAACTTCGTGCTGTTCACGAACTACCAGTTCTACATCGACGAGTTCGTGCGCCTGGGCCATGAGCTGATGAGCCGGCCGGCCGAGCAGGGCGACCTGCTCGGCGGCGACCTGCAGCATGCGCTGCCCGGCGGCGACCAGGGCTACACCGCCTTCATCGAGCCCGGCAACGTGATCACGCGCCGCGCCGGCACGCCCGCCGAGCCGGAAGACGAGCTCGGCACGCCGCCGCCGCGCATGCCGCAGATGCCGGCCTACCACCTGGTGCGGCCCGATGGCACCGGCATCACGATGGTCAACATCGGCGTCGGCCCGGCCAATGCCAAGACCATCACCGACCACATCGCGGTGCTGCGCCCGCATGCCTGGATCATGCTCGGCCACTGCGCCGGCCTGCGCACCACGCAGCAGCTGGGCGACTACGTGCTGGCCCACGGCTACGTGCGCGAGGACCATGTGCTCGACGAGGAGCTGCCGCTGTGGGTGCCGATCCCGCCGCTGGCCGAGGTGCAGATGGCGCTCGAGGAAGCGGTGGCCGACATCACGCAGCTCAAGGGCTACGAGCTCAAGCGGGTGATGCGCACCGGCACCGTGGCTTCCACCGACAACCGCAACTGGGAGCTGCTGCCCTCGCGCGGCATCAGCCACCCGGAGCGCCGCTTCAGCCAGAGCCGCGCGATCGCGCTCGACATGGAATCGGCCACGATCGCCGCCAACGGCTTCCGCTTCCGCGTGCCCTACGGCACCTTGCTGTGCGTGAGCGACAAGCCGCTGCACGGCGAGATCAAGCTGCCCGGCATGGCCAACCAGTTCTACCGCGACCGCGTCGACCAGCATCTGCGCATCGGCATCCGCGCGGTCGACATCCTGCGCCAGCAGCGGCTGGACCAGCTGCACAGCCGCAAGCTCAGGAGCTTTGCGGAAGTGGCGTTCCAGTGAGCGGCAGCGGGCGGGTTTCCTGCAGATAGTCGGTGATGCCATCGCGCCCCGGCGTCAGCCCTCTGAGCTGAAGCAGCGCGCCGGCATTGCCGCGGTGGTAGTTGCCATGCAGGCACACGTGCAGCAGGATCTCGCCGCGGCTCATTCGCTCCGGCCGGCCATGAGTGAAGACGAAGTCGATCGGCTGCTCGTGTT
>Ga0207706_10005531_pt1 | contig 11781 bp, 6 predicted proteins | sample KBSC53metaG_FD_184318 | JGI IMG/M metagenome (GOLD analysis project Ga0207706, IMG submission 184318) | Corn rhizosphere microbial communities from Kellogg Biological Station, Michigan, USA - KBS C5-3 metaG (SPAdes) (version 2) | ecosystem: Host-associated > Plants > Roots > Rhizosphere > Soil ... | reverse complement strand
TCTTAGCAATACAATATGCCCTGCATGTGATGATGGAAAGCCCGATACCTCTACATCATAACGCATAATATTTTCACTGGTAGAAAGCGGGCTCACTGCTCCCGTAAAAAAACTTTTTTGATGATACCATCCCGGTCCCCATGCAAGCACTGCTGCCACATTCAAATCTTCACCAACAACTTGCCGCCACATATCAATTGGAGGAACACCTTCTTCAGGACTTTCATAATGACTGCATCCTGCTGCATGCACATGATGATCTGCACTGTACCAACCAAGTTTCGCCAGGTTGATCCATCTTTTTAATTGAAATGAGATTTCAACAGAATCTTTATTTGCAGGAACAACGATTTGTTTTGTTTGTGTAATGTATTCAGGACCTCTTGTAAATGTTACATTATATTTTCCCGGAGGTAATAACACATGCTCACCATCTGAGCGGTACACTTGTGGTTGAAAGAAAAAATCAGGATACTCATCATACGATGCAACACGGCGTGAAGGCAAGGGATAAATTCCTGTCAGCTCTTTTGAAGGTCCCGTTCCCCTGTAATTTTCCTGTGCTATTGTAAGACGATAATCGGTTGTACTATCTTCAGGAAAACGTTCAACATTATCAAGAATAGTGAATGAGGCCATTGTTGGAGAACCATCCTCATCCTTTACATGCAACACAACTTTTACAGAAGGTTTAATGTTGAATAAAATATTTATGGCGTTGCGAAAACCAATATCCTGTGTGCCTTGTCCGATATTGAAACCAATTTCAGCTTCACGTTGCCCTGCATCTTTGCTATAGATCTGCAACACAGCGTATTCTAATTTCAATCCTGAAAGATTGGGCAACAAAGGACGATTGCGATACATCTGCATTTCAAGAAAGCGGTTCTCTACCTGTCCTTGAGTAAGTTTGTTTTTATCCAACGCTCTTGCATTGAATGTAGAAATATAAAGATCAGGTTTTGCATTTTCACTTTGCACCTGCAGTTGTGCAGTTACTCCTGCTTCATTATGCACTTTAACTAAGAAACTTGTCCAACCGTCTTGAATCAGTTTTGCGTTTGCAGGCCCCCTTGCAACTTTTACACGCTCTTCAGGATTGATATCAACCATCGCAATGCAATAAGGATCGAGAATGTTTTGAATTGCAGTTGATGTTTCTTCGCTGAGAGGCTTCTCCTGCAAGGCTTTTAAACGTTTTACATCTTCTTTAGATAAAGCGCTTCCTAAAAATGAGAGAGCATCATGCAAACGCATTCCCTGTGCAAGCAATGGCTGTGGTTCAACGCCACTGATTATTTCAAGGGAAGATGAATTTGAATTCTGGGCGAACAATGTTGGTGTGAAAAATAAAATTGCAATTAAGAAAATGAAATGCACTTTTTTCATTTCATATCCTCCGATAACTTTTATGTGTACAAATATCTGAAGCGATACGTAGGTTAAAATCTCTCCGCTAAAGTTACTTCATTTGTGATTGAAAATTATTTCGAAGATTTAATCCATCATGCATGCAGCATAAAAAGCGGCACCCATCAATGGCGCTTTATCATTTTTAATAAGTTTTACAGGAACAATGCCAACAAGATCCTGCTGCCTGTCGCAATCCATATAATTATCAATAAACATTTTTGTTTGGATCAGTGATTCAATCTTGGGAGGTATGCCGCCACTAATAAACAATCCACCAATGGATTTTATTTTCAAAACAAGATTGGAACATTCACGTGCAAGATATCGTACAAACAACTGCATTGTTTCAACGCATATGGCTGCTTTGTTGTTCAATGCTGCATTAGTGATGGCCTTTGAAGGATCCTCTTCATCAAATTCTTCAGCAAGCCATGCAGGCTCTTCGTAACCTTTTTCGTCACGAAGAAAATTATAGATGATGCGAATGCCCTGTCCTGATATAATTCTGTCCCAGCTTGGAATTCCTTCTGTTCGCAAAAAATATTTTGTCAATTCAAAATCGAGATCAGTTCGCGGAGAAAAATCTGAGTGTCCTCCTTCTGTTGCAAAAGGATGAAAAAATTTTCCATCCCAAAACAAACCTGCTTCACCCAAACCTGTGCCCGGCGCAATGATCGCTGCGTTGCCAGCATGGTCTTCACCTTTATTGATGATCGCAAAATCCTCATCATGCAAACAAGCAAGACCATATGCGTTTGCTTCAAGATCATTGATCAATGAAACATTTGCAATTCCTGTAAACGCTTTCAATTTGTTGCCATTGACTTCCCAACCTAAATTCAAAAGATCAGCCTTGTTATCTATTACAGCTCCTGCAACACCAGAGCAAAAGCTTTGCGGTTTTTCATGCTGGTCTTTCATAAAATCCTGCAGAATTTCTTCCATTGATTTATAGTCTTTGCAGTAGTATTGTTTTGTTGCAATTTCATGCACATCACTATCATGAATGTTGTATAAACCAAGATTCATTTTTGTTGCGCCAAGATCGCCTGCCAGCACCAGTTTATTTTTCATTGTTTGCAAACGATCGTAATTAATAATCGGGATCACTTAGATTTTATTTAGAATGAGAAATAATTTCAAATGTAGGAGCAAAATTTAAAATACAAGGCTCTCAGTTTACTTTTAAATTTCAACTTTTATCAAAACGCTTATCATATTCTTTTATTTGAAAATTTTCAAATCACTATCTTCCACACCTTATTTTTTTATGAAGAAAATATTTTTTGTTATCGCGCTTTACAACTCGCTTGTTGCATGTAAACTGGGCAACAACAATTCTAACATGGAAGCCAATAATGAACTTGCGGCTCTGTTTGACAAATACTATGATGAACGCATGCAACTGTTTCCGCTTGAAGCAACAACAAACGGCGATAACCGATTCAACGATCAGATGCCTGTTGATTTTACAGACAGCTATCGTGCTAAGCTAAAAATTTTTTATTCAAAATATTTGAGCGAGATTAATGAGTTTGATCGTGATCATCTCAACGATAACGATAAAATTAGCTTTGATATTTTTAAGTATGAGATGCAGATAAGCCTTGAAGGTTTATCGTTTCATAGCAATTATATTCCGACAAATCAATTCTGGGGACGACCATTAGATATGGGGCAAATGGGCAGTGGCAGCGGAATTCAGTTTTTCAAAACTGTGCAAGATTACGATAACTGGATAAAACGTGCATCTGCCTTTAGCGCATGGAGTGATAGTGCAATTGTTTATTTCCGCAAAGGCATTTCCGCAAATTTTATATTACCTAAGGCATTGGTGATAAAGATGATCCCGCAATTAGAAACAATGAAAGTAAGTGATGTAACCAAAAGTATTTTTTGGGGACCGATCAATAATTTTCCAAATGACTTTAGTGATGCAGACGAGCAACGTTTAACCGAAGCTTATACAAAACTCATCAATGAACAAATCATTCCTTCGTATAAAAAGCTTGCTAATTTTTTAAAGGATGAATATTTGCCAAAAGCCCGCACATCAACAGGTATAGATAGTTTGCCGGATGGAGATAAGTACTATCGCTACTTAGTTCATTACTGGACAACCACAGATAAAACTCCTGATGAAATTTATAACACCGGTCTTGCCGAAGTAAAAAGAATTCGCGGAATAATGGACAGTGTAAAAAATGCAGTTGGGTTTAAAGGTGATCTCAACGCATTTTTTGAATATATGAGAACCGATAAAAAATTTATGCCTTATAAAACACCACAAGAAGTTTTGGATGCTTTTCATGCGATTCAACAAAAAGAGGAGCCTTATTTAAAAACAATGTTTGGTCGTACACCAAAAACAAAATTTGAGATACGGCAAACAGAAGCGTTTCGTGCAGAAAGTGCAAGTGCAGAATACATGCAGGGCGCGCCGGATGGCAGCAGACCCGGCGTTTTTTATGTTCCCATTCTTGATGCAACAAAATTCAATACAACAAGCGGGATGGAGAGTTTGTTTTTGCACGAAGCAATTCCCGGTCATCACTATCAAAACAGCTTACAGATCGAAGATACAAGTCTTCCAAAGTTTCGTCGCTTCTTGTGGTATGGTGCATACGGAGAAGGGTGGGCGCTTTATTGTGAAAGTCTTGGAAAAGAGTTAGGGCTTTATACCGATCCTTATCAATACATGGGAGCGCTTGGTGATGAAATACATCGTGCCATTCGTTTGGTGGTTGATGTTGGCATGCATGAGAAAGGAATGACACGTGAAGAAGCAATTAAATATATGATGGACAATGAAGCCATCAGCGAACAAGGTGCTACTGCTGAGATTGAGCGCTACATGGCAATTCCCGGACAGGCGTTGAGTTACAAGATAGGGGCGTTGAAAATTCGTGAATTGAGAAATAAATATCAGCAGGAGTTAAGAAATAAATTTTCGCTTGCAGCATTTCATGATGAATTTTTAAAAGATGGTTGTATGCCGCTTAATATTGTAGAAAGGAAAATGGATGCCTGGGCGAAAAAACAAAAATGAAATAAACCGTTCGTGAGTAATAAATAATTGAGATTTTCTGTACATAAATTTTAGCCGTATTCCTTTATATTGAAAATATAAATTGAAGCAGGCGATAATTTTTTACGCCATAAAAAATTGTTGACTAAAGAACAAAGCGTTGAAGAGTGCGACGCAAGGGAAGCCTCATAACAGCAAATCAGTTTGGCTAATAAAAAATTTAAAAATTCAGCAAATAATTTTCCCTGCGTTTGTGTGAATTTTTTTCTACTCACTCCACAATTTTAGTCTTTCAAAAAACACTTTCTAACCTGAATTGCTGTTGGTATAATATTTACACTAAGTATAACGCTTCAAGTATTTCTAATGGGAAAAATCTTTTATGAAAGACAGCCTGATTAACGTAATAGAAAATTTTAAAAAGCTTAAGGTACTTGTTATCGGCGATGCAATTCTCGACACGTATATTATAACAACGCCGGAAAAATTTTGTCGTGAAGCTCCTGTTCCGGTTTTTAATGTGCAGGATTACAAACATCAGTGTGGTGGTGCGGCCAACACGGCAATCAATGTTGCCTCACTTGGTGCTGAAACATATTTTTTAACGGTTACAGGTAAGGATGCATGTTCAAGAAAAATTTCTGAAATACTTAGAAAAAGTAAAGTTCATAGCGAGTATATTATTAAAGATAAAACAAGAAAAACGATAGCAAAAAAAAGAATCACTGCATCTTCCAACATTTTGATGCGCATTGATGCGGGCACTGTTACGCCTATCAGTGAACAATGCGAAAGAGAATTGTTGAATAAACTTCATGAGTTGCTTGATCATCTTGACGTCATAATAATTTCAGATTATAATGATGGTGTAATTACAGACGCTGTTATCGATGGTATTAAAACATTAACAGAAAGAAAAAAAATTCCTGTAATAATTGACGCAAGGGATTTAAGTAAATACAAAAAAATGAAGCCAACGGCAGTAAAGCCAAATTATGAGGAGATGATAAAATTACTGCATGTTGAAAAGCTTGAGGGAAACAAACGTGTTCAGCAGATTTTGCAATTACAAAAAGAACTTTTCGAAATAACCGGCGCACATGCGATTGCTGCAACGTTTGATGCAGATGGCGTTTTGTTTTTTGAGGAAAGAAAAACGCCACATAAGATTTCATGCGAGTCGCTTAATAATAAACAAGCAATTGGTGCGGGTGATACTTTTACAAGTGCATTGTCACTTGCTCTTGCATTAAAGGTTGAAGGAAAAGTTGCAGCGGAAATTGCAGCGTCTGCTGCTGCTATAGTGATGCATAAAGAAGGTACTGCAAATTGCACAAACAATGAACTGAAGTATTATTTCAATGTTGTACCGAAACATATTTTGCAAACTGAAGAACTGAATGATATTGTAAAAAACCTGCGCAAACAAGGCAAGAAAATTGTTTTCACTAATGGCTGTTTTGATATTTTACATTCTGGACATATTTATTTGCTGAACAATGCACGCAAATCAGGCGATGTTTTAATAGTTGGCGTAAACAGCGATGCAAGCATCAGGAAATTAAAAGGAAGCGAAAGACCTATTAATTCCTTTGAAGACAGAATTATTGTTCTTGCGGGTTTGCAAAGTGTTGACTATATCATTTCTTTTGATGAAGAAAGTCCTGTTGAGCTGATAAAATCACTACATCCCGATGTTTTCATAAAAGGTGGAAATTATACTGAGCAAACAATTCCGGAAGCACAATTGTTGAAAAAGCTCGGATGCAACATGAAGATTGTTCCGTACATCGAAGAACATTCCACGACTCACATTATTGATAAAATTCGTGATGCTCAACATAATGAAACAACTATTTCAGAAAGTGAATTTTCAACATCCACGAATTAACGTAACGAATCATGAGCAATACGAAACGCGTTAATATTTTAATCCCTACATATAAACGATTAAAAGCACTGGCGGTTACACTTACAAGCCTTTGCTACCAGGAAGAGAAGAATTTTGATATCATCATTTCAGATCAATCTCCTGATGATGCAATTGTAAAAGATAATTCTATTCAAACCATAAAGCGGTTACTTGAGTTGCAGCAAAACAATGTAACCATTTATAAAAATCTTCCTCAAAGAGGAATGGCGCAACAGCGTCAGTTTTTGCTTGATCATTCAAACGCCCGGTACAGTTTGTTTCTCGACGATGATCTTTTGCTTGAGCCTTTTGTGTTGCGCAATATTCTGCAGGTTTTAGATAACGAACGTTGCGGATTTGTCGGCTGTGCAGTTATCGGGTTAAGCTATAAAGATGATCATCGTCCGCAACAACAGCATATTGAATTTTGGCAGGAACATGTAGCGCCGGAAAAAATAATTCCGCAAAGCGACGAATGGCAGCGTTATAAACTACACAGTGCCGCAAATCTTTTTCACGTTGAACAAAAATATCATGTATCAGCAGATGAACCTCTGCTTTATAAAGTGGCTTGGGTGGGCGGTTGCGTAATGTACGACACGGAAAAATTAAAAGATGTAGGCGGTTTTAATTTCTGGAAAGAGTTGCCGCAAAATCATTGCGGTGAAGATGTGCTGGCTCAACTGCGTATAATGAAAAAATATGGGGGCTGCGGAATTATACCAAGCGGCGTTTACCACCAGGAACTTGAAACAACGGTGCCAGACAGAACAGTGAATGCTCCTGAATGTTTAGAAATATAACAAAGTAAAAATTAAAAGTAAAAAGTAAAAACAACTCACATTTTTTATTTTTGTTTTTTACTTATACAGCATTCAAACTTAACTCAGAATTATTTCACTCCTTTATTTTCATCCCACCATCCTTTCATTTTTCTTATATAAATTATCTGGCCGGTGTGATATGCATTGTGTGTACCAATATGCGCAATAGTTGAATACCAGGATTGCAGCTTAGCATCGTCAGCAGCCTCTACTGCTTTTTCTATTTCAGTTAATACACTGTCTAATCTTTTAACAGTTGCATTCCATGAATTTTCATCAACAGGTGAAAAGGTTTCTTTGTTATTGCCGCTAAAAGTTGCGGCCTTTTCTCCTTTGAATTTTGCAAGTACTTGTTCATCCCAAAAAATAAGATGCGTTGCAAGCTGAGCGATGGAATGATTTTCTGTACTGTCTTTCCAGTTTGCCTGTTCCGCTGTTAGTCCTCCTATTGCAATGTTTGCGGGCACAAACCAATCCTCTTTATCATGTGTTGTGTGAAGTTGTTCAAGCAAAACAGATTTTAATGTGGGAGCTTTATCACTTTGTGCACGCACTACACAAGAAATAAATAACATCGACAGGATTAAAAAATATTTCATGAATTTGATTTTTGATTGAATTAAAATTAATTCATAAAGTCAGTAGGCAAAAGGTTTCTACATGAATGGTTGCTCTTATATTTATGTACTTAGCTTTATCTCTTTAATCATCGCCTGTTGTGTCACTCACTTGTGCGTTCAGAACTTTTCTCATCAAACCGATTCATTTTTTATAAATAAATCAGATCTTATTTTTCAGTCAAGGAGGAAGTAGAAACCTCCTCCCTATTTTTCAAACAACCATGCCCAATTTGGAGCAGGTTTAAGTTTAGATATTCTCACATAATTTCATTCTGTTCTCAAACTCTCTTGAGAGCCGTAGCTACTCTGTGCGAAGGCTCTTCACCGGGTTTGCTATTGCCGCTTTTATTGCTTTGATACTAACCGTGAACAACGCAATGCAAAAAGTTATCATCGCCGCAAGCAAAAAGATCCACCAATGCAATGTTGTTTTATAAGCGAAATTTTGCAGCCATTTATTCATTACCCAATAACCAACAGGTAATGCAATACATGTTGCAATGAGAACAGGTTTCAATAAGTCTTTTGACAATAACACCACAATATTTTGTACGGATGAACCAAGTACTTTTCTTACACCAATTTCTTTAATGCGTTTTGTAGCAGTGAATGAGGCAAGACCAAATAAACCAAGACAAGCAATGAATATTGCAAGACCGGCAAAAACACTTAATATTTTTTGCTGGCGTATATCCGTTTTGTACAACTCATCAAATTTTTGATCGAGAAAACTATATTCAAAAGGATATATCGGTGCTACTTTATTGTACTCATCTTTTATGGTTGAAATTGCAGATTGAACATTGCCGGGTTTTATTCTTATGACAACCACTCTTCTGTCTTCAGCGGGAGAAATTACCAGGGCATCCATATTTTCTTTCAGTGAGAGAAAATTAAAATCTTCTACTACGCCAACAACTCTTCTTCTTGTGCTGTCGCGAAATGTATTTTTAATCCATTTACCAATTGCTTGTTCAGGCGTAAAACCAAGTTTTGCAGCAGCCGTGCGATTAATAAGAACTGCATCGGTTGAATCGGTTGCAAACTGCGGGGAGAAATCTCTGCCTGCGATAATTTTCAATCCCAGCGTTTTTACAAATTCAAAATCGGCAAACTCTGTTCTGGCTTTGTATATATCATGTTGACCTTCTGCTTCAAAAGTGTGCTCATCAAAAAAACCGCCAGGCTCGCCGGACATTAATGATACGGATGCAATATTGCTTTTGCTTTGCAATTCATTCTTGAAAGTGAGCAAGTGATTATAAATATCACCGTTATCTATTGGCACAACAACTTCGTGTTCCGTGTCATATCCTAATTCCTTACTTTTTACATAATTCATTTGCTTCATGATAATGATAGTTCCGACAATCAGCAGAACAGAAATACTGAATTGCACTACCACTAATGTCTGCCTGAAGATTGAACCACCTTTGCCAAGTCTTAATTTCCCTTTTAATGATTCTATCGGTTTGAAGGCAGAAAGAAAAAAAGCAGGATAACTTCCCGCTAAAAATCCAACGATGACAATTACACCAACCAGGAACAAATAAATCGGCAGCGCATTCCATGAAACAGTTAATGTGTAACCGAGCAAGCTATTATAGAATGGCATCAGCAATTCCAATAGGCCAATAGAAAGCAGACACGCAATAAGCGTCAATAAAATTGATTCGCCGATGAACTGCCATACAAGATGATTGCGCAATGCTCCTAACACTTTACGTAACCCGACTTCTTTTGAACGTTCCACTGCGCGAATGGTAGAAAGGTTCATGAAATTGATGCAGGCAATCAGCAAGATTAATATTGCAATGGAAAGAAAAATAAATACAACGGTTTTATCGCCATGTTTTATAGGGTCAAAATCACCGGCTGCAGTGAAATAAACATCTTTCATCGGTAAAAGAGAAAGTGAAAAACGCGCACCCAGGCGCTTCATATCATCTCCCATATATTTATCCATGAATTGCGGAAAACGTTTTTCAAGTTGTACTTTATTTGCATGTTCATCCAGCAAAACATAAGTGAAATTGTTGTTGTTTATCCAAACATTAAACCATGGTTCCTTGTACCAGTTGGAAAGCGGCACAACCAAATCAAAGCTTAGATGCGAATTTGAAGGAACATCGTTGGCAATACCGGTAACTTTTAATTGTTTGTCTTTATCCATTTCAACTACTTTTCCCATAGCATTATCAATGCTGCCAAAATATTTTTTTGCAGTTGTTTCTGTAAGCACAATACTGTTGGGTTCTTTCAAAACGGTTGAAGCATTTCCTCTTAGCAGCGGGAAGGAAAATAAGCTGAAGAAATCAGAATCGGCGAGATACACTTTTTTTTCATTGAACGAAGTATTGCCAAATGAAATGAGATCATTTGACGGCATAACGCGAACTGCTTTTTTTATTTCCCCGTGAAAATCGTTCAGCAGTGCCGTTGCATAAGGACCCGAAAGCCACGGTGCAGCTTGTTTTGAAGCATCATAACTGCGCATTACACGATAAATACGATCTCCCTGTTTATGAAATCTATCAACACTGAATTCATTCATGATGAACAGAAAAATCATCATGCAAACAGTAATGCCAATCGTTAATCCAAGAATATTGATGAAAGAAAACATTTTATTCTTCATCAAATTGCGCCATGCGGTTTTGAAATAATTTTCGAACATAGACCCTCCTAAATCCTCCTTAAAGGGAGGATTTTTAACTTTGATTAATTTTTAAGTTGTTTCATTTATTCTAAGTTTTTAAGCCTCATTAAGAGGAGGTTTGGTTGGGTTTCATTCGGTTCTTAAACTCTCTTGAGAGCCGTAGCTACTCAGTGCGAAGGCTCTTCACAGGATTTGCTATCGCCGCTTTTATACTTTGATAACTTACTGTAACGAATGCAATGCAAATAGTGAGTAAAGCTGCAAGTATAAACATCCACCAGTCAATATCAATTTTATACGCATATTGCTGTAACCAATTGTTCATTGCGTACCATGCAAGAGGAAATGCAATTAAAAATGCAAGTATGATCGGCTTTAAAAAGTTTGCCGATAACAATTTTATAATGCTTGCCGATGAAGCGCCCAATACTTTGCGCACACCAATTTCTTTGGTGCGTTGTTCTGCCGTAAATGTTGCTAATCCAAACAATCCAAGACAGGAAATAAAAATGGCAAGAAATGCAAAGATGTTTGCAAGTTTACTTACCACCGCTTCGCTTGCATACAACTTTGCGTATTCAAGATCGGAGAATTGATAAGTGAACGGGAATTTCGGATTTACCTGTTTACAAATTTTCTGAAGAGCAGCAATGGCTTCTTTTGTTTTGCCTGCTTTAATGCGAACCAATATTGTTCCCCAAAACCAATTTTCATCCAATCGCATTATTAACGGTTCAATCGTTTCATGCAAAGAATTAAAATGAAAATCTTTTATTACACCAATCACTTTTCCTTCATGATTTCCCCATGTTATTGTTTTACCAATCGCATCTTTCAAACCAATTTTATTAATCGCGGTTTCATTCATCAAAAAAGCAGTGGTATCTGTTCCGTAATCTTTTGAGAAGTCGCGACCGGCCAGCATTTGAAGGTTCATCGTCTTTACAAAATCATAACCAACAACACCATCGGCAAATGATACAGTTAGATTTGGATCTTTACCCGGCCAGCTAATACTGCCGGTATGATGAAAAATAGCGGTGGGTGAATTGCGCATTTTGGAAACATTCACAATATTTGTGTTTGCTAAAGCATTTTGTTTAAACACTTCATAGTCCTTTACAAGATCTCCTTCAATCGGAATGTAAATAAGATTATCACGATCGTAGCCAAGATTTTTTGTTTGAATATAGTTGAGTTGTTTATATACAACTATCATCGCAATGATCAAAAACACAGACATTGCAAATTGAAAAACAACCAAAGCTTTTCTGAAAAATGATGCGCTCCAACTGAATTTTAAACTGCCTTTTAAAACGCGAACA